>ERZ779888.52-NODE-52-length-156926-cov-18.556852_pt1 | contig 156926 bp, 135 predicted proteins | sample MGYA00511245_ERZ779888 | MGnify/ENA primary metagenome ERZ779888 (study PRJEB29588, sample SAMEA2155255) | human gut metagenome | biome: human gut; feature: human-associated habitat; material: faeces | place: Denmark | collected 2008/2010 ...
GATTATCGCTACAAGCATTAGAACAAGTTTCTTTCCTTTCATAAGTGCTCCTTATAATGATTTATTATGTAAGCTGTGAGCTACATTTATATGAGTCTATCACACGCCGAGCATAATGTCAAGTTATTTTTAAGCAAAAACACCTCTTTACAAATTTTACGCACTTGCTTGTACGCATTTATACACATTGACACAAACGATCTATTCGCTAATATTAACTTCGTCGAAAACCATTACAAGGTTATGACAACCGCCGCAAATTCTTTATCAAAAATACCGTATACTGCGCAGCAGTAAATCACTTAAAAAGAGCATAGAAAAAGCGACACAGACTTGTCATCTGCGTCGCTTAAAAACGTTATATGTAAAACGGTTTTAGATTAAACCTACTACCAAAACTATAAGCATGGCTATGGGACCTACATATTTGATCATAATGTTGTAATATTTGGTGCTTGCCTTACCGTCGATAAGTCCAAGTTCGTCCTGAGTGTAATGTTTATCCATAAACCAACCTACTTGCAAGCAAAGTATAAACTCGAGTACCGGCATTATAAGGTTTGCCGAAGCCCAGTCATACATATCCAAAATAGTCAATTTATTTATGGTAGCTCCGCTCCAAATATTGTATCCGAATACACACGGAAGTCCAAGCAAAACGGTTATACCGAATACGATAAGCGTAGCTTTTACTCTATTGGTCTTGAGCTTAGTCTTAACGACTTCGACAACAACGTCCATAATGGAGATTGAAGAAGTAAGAGCGGCAAAGAACACCAACAAGAAGAACAATGCCGCAACTATCGAGCTTCCTACACCGCCGATTTTGTCTGCCATTGCAAGGAACACCTTGGGCATTTGCTCAAACAAAAGAGCCGAACCGCTGTTGTTGAGAACCTCGTGCGGATCTCCCGAAAATGCAAATACGGCAGGGATAATGATCATACCGGCTGCAAACGCAACGAATATTACGAATGCGCCTATCCATCTCGACGAAGATGCAATGCTGGTTTCCTTTTTCATAAATGCGCCGTAAGTTACCATAACTCCCATCGCCAGTGACAGCGAGAAGAACAATTGCGCCAAAGCCGTACTTAACATAGAGAATATGTCTCCGGCGTCCATGCCTTCCACTCTTGGTATAAGATAATACTTAACGCCTTCCCATGCACCGTCTTGGCAAACTACGAAAATAGCTATACCGGTACACAAAACAATAAGCACAGGCATAAGGATGATACTTATCTTTTCTATTCCGTCGCCTACGCCGAACATTATAACCGCTGCGGTGCAAAGCGCAAAAATAGCAAAGAACAATATCTGTATCCACGTTTCGGAAGTGAAATCTTTAAAATAGCTTGCGTTATTGCCTATTTCCTGAACGGCGTTTTTGAGATCGAGGTAGGAAACAGCATACTTTATAGTCCATCCGCCTATTACGCAGTAATAAGGGATTACGATAAGAGGACAAAGCAAAGCAAGTATTCCCGCCCACTTAAAACGTCTGTCCGCAGTGCCGTAGGCATCCAAAACGTTACGATACGTTCTTCGTCCGAAAGCTATTTCCATCTTGGTAAGCGAAAATCCTATAGTCACCATCAAGAAAATATAAACTATAAGGAATATGCCGCCGTACTGCGCCGCAAGGTACGGGAATCTCCAAATACTGCCGAGACCTACCGCAGCGCCTGCCGCAGCAAGAATAAATCCGAGCTTACTGTTAAAGCCCTCTTGCTTTTCTTGAACCAAATCAGCCATAATTACACGCTTTTTTATGATATTACGACGCAAAAAACAACCGACCTTTACATCGCCACACTATTATAGTCGTTTTAATATTCTTTGTCAAATTATTGAAGTGTATACCGAGTGATAACACAAAAAAATATATTTAACCATATCGTTCGTGGGCTAACGCATATCGCAAAGCCTTCTTCTTATACGCTAAGTTCGACTACGTTATTTCGACAAAAGCGTATAAGAAAGTGTGCCACACTGCTGCTTTTCATTCTTTTACCGAACGACTCGGGCATAAATGCGTAGTTATTTGTCGGAATCCAATACCATTTGGCTGTACGGTAGAACACAAAAACCCCATTTTTCGTACAACTTAATCGCCTTAAAGTTGGAAGGTTCCGCCTCGAGTCTGAATCTTGCGGCAGGCTCGTTTTCTTTGAGCCATTTAAAAAACTCCGAACCGTATCCCTTCCCTCTGTATGCGTCTCGTATATAAAGTTCTTCTATCCAAACGGTCTTGCCTCCGACTTCTCTGCAAAACATAATGTTAAGTATGGCATATCCTACCGCATTTTCGCCGCCGCAAAGTATAAATCCTCTTATATAGTCTTCCGACCTCATCATTTCTTCAAATGCCGCCGCATGGCAACTCGCATTTATCGGATGCAAAACAGCCGACGAATTATAAAACTCTTCGCTCATGTCAAAAAATAATTGCTTGTCATCCGAAGTTATTTTTCTGATAAACAATTTTTCCATCATACACTCCCCTAAGAAGTCGCCTTAACCAGCGCTTCTCAAAAAACTATAGCATACTTGTGCGGCAAAAGTCAATATGACCTAAATAATTCTCGACTTACGGAAACATTCGAAGCGCACAAAACAAAAATTATATTTCATCAAAAGTCGTTGCGTTAAAAAGTTTTTTATGGTACAATTAAACGTATGTCAGAATTCGATCAATTAAATCACATTACCTGCTTTAGCGATAAAGAATCGCTTTTCGTGTCCGAAGTGACAAACAAACTCGATAGCGGAAAAGCTAACATAGTCGTTCCGTACGGATGCAACAGATACGAAATTTTGCTGGAAATAATAAAAAAAATCGGAAGAAAGTGCCTTATAGTTTCCGCATATTCTTTTTTAAAAAACGAACTTGCCGACAGTTTTTCGGCATTTTTAAAAAATAAAAAAGACGCCTACAAATATTTCTCAGGCGATTTTGACTGCGTTAAGCCGATTACATCCGTCCTTTTAACTTCGCTCGGAGAAAAATTTTTCTCGTCGAATTCCAAAATCACGCCGATGTCGCTAAAAGAATTTGTAAAAAGCAATGACATCGGAATGGTGGTTTTTAACGAAATTCATCATCTTTCGCCAATCGACCAAAAAGTCATCGGCGCAGCACTATCCGAACTCGACGAAGTTAAAACGCTGTTCTTTTCCTCACTCGTACCCTACGATGCAGACTGCTCTTACTATGCCAAACATGCTTTTATGTGCGGCGAAATCGACTTAATCATGAACATAGAAAAGTCGGAACGTCCGCATGAGGACACGGCACGATACTCGCTTCCGTCAACCGAGGAAAAAATTTGGTTTAATTCGAGACAAAACGACGTCGAAAACGCACTCAACCAAATTCTTGCCATTCCTTCGGCGCAGCGACTTTTTTCTCTCGAATCATATTCGAATAGCACAGGCAACAAATTCGCCGTTTCAATCGAAGAACGGCTTGACGACAAGAACACGTCGGAATCGATTGAGCGCAATCTCGGATTCGTTAAAGACTTATTCCCTCTCGTATACGAAAAATGCGATGCCGATACGACAGAACGCATAAACGAAATTTTGCGCAGCCGCTCTCTGGTAGAAAAAAAGCGTTTTGTTATCGATTACAGCGAAAAGCAACGTGCGGCATTGGCTTTTTCGCCGCAAAAATTAGAAGATATATGCCAGATTTTGCACAGCGAACGAAACCGCTGCGGCGAAAGCATGACCGTTGCCGTACTCGCCGACGGCAAAAAGGAACCGATAACCAAAATAGGTTCGTTAGAAGAACTGAAAACCGTTTCGACTGTCAACATCTTTGAGCGATTACGCAGAGAAAGCACCGAAAAATTATGTCTTTTTACGGCGCACTCCGTAATAATGCCGTCCGACTGTCAAAAGTATCTCGGCGACAAAAATTGTACCGCAAGACCGGTTCAAGATAAAAATTACAGCTCTTATGAATTCAAACGCCCGCAAAAAGAGGTTGCGGCAATTATAGGTAAACTTTCGCAAATGCAATGTTTTTCCGTAATAATCTCTTCTCCCGAAACGCTGTGTTCTTACTCCGATGAATTCCTGTTCGACTGTATAATAACTTCTTCTTTTTCGGGAGACGACAAGTGCGCAGACATTTTGCGAGCAAAAGAATTGAGCAAAAATTCGGACGCATTTCTAAGCGTGAGAAGGATTATTACTCTTCTGCCGTGCGACGATTCCGATTACTTGCCGTTCGCTTCCTTGGATTTTGCGTCATGGCAAACCTCCGTTATGAGGTACGACGAATCTAAGGTATTTGACGGATATGCGGACATAAAAAAATGCGGTTTAAGTTTAAGCTCAATTAAAAGCGCAAACGAAAAAGCCGAAGCGGACGCTTTTTCCGCAAACGAAAGACAACCTCAGTCTCAGACGTTCGGCTTCGGCAGATCCGTATCGATAGTCGAAAACGATACGAAAAAGACTAACCGTACGCTTAAAACGGTAACGATTGTGAGTTTGACAGCCGCATGCCTGATCGCCGTTTTCGTGGCGATAATGCCCTTTATATTTTCCCATTCGCCGCTGATGAAAATATTCTTTACAGCGTGCCTTGCGCCGCTCATCGCTTTGACTTCGGTCGTGTTTGCGGTCAGATACTTGCACAACGATTCTCATTACTTCTTTGTAAAAAACGTAGCCGCATGCCTCGCTTATGCCCTTAAAAAAAGCGGAAAATTGCCGCAAAACGCAAAAGTAAAAATTTCTACGAAAGACTGCAATATTATCGTTTCTTTAACAGGCGCAGACTTCGGTCAAACAGAATTATACGCAACTGCGCTCAACTCGATGTTTTTTACACGACTCGACTGCCCGCATTTTCTTAAACGAAAGAAGCGCCTCGACCAAGCGACTAATCTTGCTTGCCCTATCAATCTCAGCGAGAGCGACGTTAAAAATTTCATTGCGCATGCAAAATTTACAGTAGGCGAATATGTCCTCGCAAACAGTTCCGATGGAACGCAGTTTTCTCTGGACGGTAAAATCTCCATAATTAAAGTGCGTAAGCAACCTTACGTAAAAAGATTACTTACGCTAAAGTAAGTATTACCACGGCATGTTTTATCTATTTGCGATTTGACCGAACACTTCGCTAGTTCGACTTTATTAAAAGGCTAACGGAAATAAAACGCCCGTCAGCCTTTTTTCTTTATTCTTCGAATTTTACAATTTCCACTCCGCTTTCTCTAAGAAGCTGCATGGAAAACTCATCGGGATATCCGTCTTTGTATACTATGCGTTTTATGCCCGAGTTTATAATCATTTTTGCGCATATAACGCAAGGCTGGTGAGTACAATAAAGCGTTGCTCCGTCTATACATACTCCGAGTTTTGCTGCCTGAATAATTGCATTTTGCTCGGCATGAGTAGCGTAGCATATTTCGTGTCTGGTTCCGCTCGGTATATTGAGTTCTCTTCGCAAACAGCTGCCTCTCTCTTTACAACTCTTTATTCCCGATGCGGCGCCGTTATACCCGGTGGTCATTACTCGCTTATTCTTTACTATTACTGCGCCGACCTGCCTGTTTGTTTGAAAACAGCTTGACCAAGTCGAAACGAGTTGAGCCATATCAATAAATCTCTTATCCCATTTGTCGAATTTTTCGTCCATAATTTTTCTCCGTTACAAGCTATACGCCCGTTTTTATGAGTATAACAGAAAAATTCATTTTTTGCAAGTTTTTTGAAGCGACTGCCTTTAATAAACACATTTTTGCTTGACAAAGCGTACGATTCGTTATAAAATAATTGTCGTTAGCGAAAAAATTTACTTGATTTTGCAATTTTCGCTTTCACTTAAAAGTAATAAATTAAGGAGGATTTTTATTATGGAAATCAAACCTTTATTCGACAGAATTGTCGTAGAAGCAGTTGATTCGGAAGAAAAAACCAAAAGCGGCATAGTTTTGCTCGCAAAGGATCAGGAAAAACCGCAGATGGCTCGAGTTCTTGCCGTAGGCCCCGGAGGAAAGGTTGACGGCAACGATATCGTTATGCAAATAGCGGTAGGCGATGTTATTTTGTATTCGAAATACGCAGGTAGCGAGTTTAAAATCGATGGCAAGGAAGTTACAATCCTTCGTCAAAGCGACGTTCTCGCAAAAATCATCAAATAAGGAGTATCGAACATGGCTAAACAAATAAAAACCGGCGAAGAAGCCCGCAAAGCTCTTGAGACCGGTGTTAACACCCTTGCAAATACCGTAAAAATCACTTTGGGACCTAAAGGCAGAAACGTAGTTTTGGAAAGAAAATACGGCTCTCCCCTCATCACCAACGACGGCGTTACCATCGCTAAAGAAATCGAACTCGAAGATCCGTTCGAAAATATGGGCGCAGCGTTAGTAAGAGAAGTTTCCACTAAGACTAACGACGTCGCCGGCGACGGTACCACTACCGCTTGCGTTCTCGCTCAGGCAATAATCCATGAAGGTCTCAAAAACATCGCTGCCGGAGCAAACCCTATGATCATCAAAAAGGGTATTGCAAAAGCTACCGAGACTACCGTTGCTCACCTCAAAGAGATAAGCAAGACCGTTGAAAACAAAAACTCCATCAAGCAAGTCGCAGCTATTTCCGCAAATGACGAAAAAGTCGGCGAACTCATTGCCGAAGCCATGGAAAAAGTAGGTAAAGACGGCGTTATCACTGTAGAAGAAAGCAAAACCATGGAGACCAACCTTTCTATCGTAGAAGGTATGCAGTTTGACCGCGGCTACGCCTCTGCCTACATGGTAACCAATCCCGATAAGATGGAAGCAGTGTTCGACAGTCCGCTTATCCTTATTACCGATAAAAAGATTGCAAACATTCAGGAAATTCTTCCCATCTTGGAGCAAGTCGTAAACACCGGCAACAAACTCGTAATCATCGCAGACGACTTCGAAAGCGAAGCTCTCGCTACTTTGGTTGTAAACAATATCCGCGGAACATTCAAATGTCTTTGCGTAAAAGCGCCCGCATTCGGTGACAGACGTAAAGAAATGCTCAAGGATATCGCAATACTTACCGGTGCGACCGTAATAAGCGAAGAAATGGGTATCACGTTTAAAGACGCAGACATATCTATGTTAGGTAAAGCTAAACAGGTTAAATCCGATAAAGAAAACACCATTATCGTAGAAGGCGCAGGCAGTAGCGAAGAAATCAAGGAAAGAGTCGCTTCCATCAGAGCGCAAATGAACGTTTGCACTTCCGAATATGACAAAGAAAAGTATGCAGAGCGTCTTGCTAAGCTCGCCGGCGGCGTAGCCGTTATCAATGTAGGCGCAGCTACCGAAGTCGAAATGAAAGAAAAGAAACTTCGTATAGAAGATGCTCTTGCAGCTACCAGGGCTGCCGTAGAAGAAGGTATGGTTCCCGGCGGCGGCGTTGCTCTTATCAGTGCTATCCCCTATGTAGAAAAGACCGTTAAGGGACTCAGCGGAGATGAAAAAACGGGTGCGCAAATCGTTCTTAAAGCTCTTATGGAGCCCATTAAACAAATTGCGCTCAATGCCGGCGTTGACGGTAACGTTGTAATCAACACTATTCTCACCAAGGGCAAGAACAAGTCCAATTATGGCTACGACGCTCTTAACAATACCTACTGCGACATCGTTGCAAAAGGCATCATAGATCCGACCAAGGTAACTCGTTCTGCGCTTCAAAACGCAGCTTCCGTAGCCGCTACCTTCCTTACTACCGAAAGCGTAGTTGCCGACATACCCGAAAAGAATCCTGCGCCACAGGCTCCCATGGGCGGCGGCATGGATATGTATTAAGCCGATAAACATCACTAAACAACAAAAAACGAGCAACGACTTTTACGTCGTTGCTCGTTTTTTTAAACGTAGATTCCTAAACTAAAACACTGTCACAGAGTGCAATTTGCACTTAGAAATTAAATCTTCTGTAATTTGATTTGCGCCTTATATTGTTTTCTCCAAAAACCGTATTTAGCGTTTGTCGGCTAAAAAAAGCAGCTAATCGAGGAATGCTCAATTAGCCGCAATTGTTTTATAATAAAGCAAAATTAAGCTTTGTCGCTGTTTATAAGCGACTTTACCTTAATAAGTCTTATAATCGTAGATCTCTCATTCTCGTCCAGCTTCATCATAATATATTTTATGGTCTCTTCGAGCTGAGGTATCATAACGTATTCGAGCGCATTTACTCGCCTGCGATTCTTCTCTATTTCTTGAGCGAGCATATTGCAAGTTTTTTCAATCTCGGCGAGTTGCAAAAGCTTCTCGGTAACCGCAGTAAGCTTTATCATCGCCTCGTCCATATCCGCAGAAGCCGAGCAAAGCGCATAAGGCATGCTTTCGCCCTCTCCTTTGACCATCAACGAGGGGACGTCAATACCCATTACGCTTTTAGTCCCTGTCGTTACGTTAAGAATGTACGAAGGCAAAGCAAACGTCTGTTCGATGGACTCCTCTCCCATCAACGCACCGGCAAGCATAAATGACTTAAGCACATCTCTGAGGTCGTCTTCTACCTCTTCTCGTAAAGCCTTATTCTGTTTTGCATACGACATAAACTGTCGTATCATCTCATCCGACTTATCCTTGAGCAGCTTATGACCTCTGACAGCCGTTTTTAAACGGGTTTTCAGACGACGCAACTCCATTCTGGTCGGATTTACAGCAAGCCTTGCCATAGTTTACTCCTCACCCAAATATTTATCAATAAACTTATCTTTGATACGTTTAAGTTCGCTTCTCGGCAATACGGAAAGCAACTTCCAACCGATATCGAGAGTTTCGTTAATTTCTCTGTTTGCTTCGAATCCTTGCGATACATACAATTTTTCAAACTCTTCGGCAAACTGAGCATATTTAAGATCTACAGCCGAAAGAGCGGCTTCGCCCAAAATAGCGGACAACTCTTTTGCTTCTTTTCCTCTTGCATACGCAGCGAAAATCTGGTTCATGGTATCGGCGTGATCTTCTCTTGTCTTACCTGCGCCTATACCTTTATCCTTAAGTCGTGATAGCGAGGGCAATACGTCGATAGGCGGATTTATACCCTTTTTGTACAGCTCTCTCGAAAGTATGATCTGTCCTTCCGTAATATAACCGGTAAGGTCGGGTATGGGATGCGTCTTATCGTCCTCGGGCATCGTAAGAATGGGTATCTGAGTAATAGAACCTTCCTTTCCTTTTATTCTGCCCGCTCTTTCGTAAAGCGACGCAAGATTGGTGTAAAGGTATCCGGGATAACCCCGTCTTCCGGGAACTTCTTTTCGAGCCGCAGACACTTCTCGCAAAGCTTCGGCATAGTTAGTAATATCCGTCATTATTACAAGCACGTGCATGCCTTTTTCGAAGGCGAGATACTCGGCTGCGGTCAGCGCCATTTTAGGAGTGGCAATACGCTCGATTGCGGGGTCGGAAGCAAGATTCATAAACAACACCGCTCTGTCTATAGCACCAGTACGACGGAAGTCACTGATAAAGAAATCGGCTTCTTCGTAAGTTATACCTATCGCTGCAAAAACTACCGCAAACTTGCTGTCTGCGCCCAAAACTTTTGCCTGTCTTGCAATCTGAGCGGCAAGGGCTGCGTGAGGCAAGCCGCTTGCACTGAATACGGGCAATTTTTGACCTCTGACCAAAGTGTTAAGACCGTCTATCGCAGATATTCCCGTCTGAATAAATTCGTCGGGATAATCTCGAGCAGCAGGATTTATAGGTTCGCCGTTTATGTCAAGTCGCTTATCCGCTATAATCTCCGGGCCTCCGTCGGCAGGTCTGCCCATACCGTCGAATACTCTGCCCAACATATCTTCGGAAACCGAAAGCTCGATGCCATGTCCGATAAATCTAGCCTTGGAAGTGGATATTTTAAGACCCTGACTTGCCTCAAAAAGCTGCACGAGCGCATTTGAGCCGTTCACTTCCAAAACTTTACCTAATCTTATTTCACCGTCGGCTTGTTCTATTTCTACAAGTTCGTCGTATTTTACTCCTTCTACGCCCTCTACGAGCATGAGCGGACCTACGACTTCTTTTATGCTACGATATTCTTTTTGCATCAGAAAATCTCCTTTGCTTTAAGTGCGGAAAGCTGAGATCTTATCGCAGAATCTATTTCGTCAAACTTAGAAAGTTCAACTTCTTCGATGTACTTAGATCTGCCGATCTGTTCTCTTGCCGGGATGGACAAAATATCGTCTAGCGAACAATCTCTCTTAAGAGCCTCGTTTGCTTCCGAATAATATCCTATCATCAGCTTAAGCATTAAATATTGCTTTTTCATAGAGGAGTACGTATCGATTTCGTGGAAAGCGTTTTGATGCAAATAGTCTTCTCTGAGAGACTTCGCTACTTCCATTGTAAGACGATCCTTAGGCGAAAGAGCGTCTATACCTACAAGTCGAACTATTTCGTCGAGCTGCGCCTCTTCTTGCAAAATCTTCATCGCTTCCGCTCTGTAATCGTTCCACTCCGCACCGATATTATTTGTATACCACTCTGAAAGTTTATCCGAATAAAGCGAGTAGCTGGTAAGCCAATCTATAGCCGGGAAATGACGCTTGTATGCAAGCGAAGCGCTAAGTCCCCAAAAAACCTTTACTATACGCAAAGTTGCCTGCGAAACGGGCTCGGACATATCTCCACCCGGAGGCGAAACAGCGCCGATTGCGGTAATACTGCCCACTTTGCTTTCCGAACCTAACAGCTTAACTATACCCGCTCTTTCGTAAAATTCGGCAAGTCGGCTGCTCAGATATGCGGGATAACCTTCTTCGCCCGGCATTTCTTCGAGACGACCGCTCATCTCTCGGAGAGCCTCTGCCCATCTCGACGTCGAGTCTGCCATAATTGCAACATTGTATCCCATATCACGATAGTACTCTGCAATGGTTATACCTGTATAAATACTTGCTTCTCGTGCTGCAACGGGCATATCCGAAGTATTGGCAATCAGCACGGTACGCTTCATAAGAGGTTCGCCGGTCTTAGGATCTTTAAGCTCGGGAAATTCATTAAGAACGTCGGTCATCTCATTACCGCGCTCGCCGCATCCTACATAAACTATGATGTCTGCGTCGGACCACTTCGCAAGCTGATGCTGAACTACTGTCTTTCCGCTACCGAAAGGACCGGGGACCGCAGCTACACCGCCTTTAGCAAGGGGGAAAAGCGTATCTATTACTCGTTGACCCGTAACGAGCGGCGTAACGGGCGAAAGCTTTTCGGCATAAGGTCTACCCTTACGTACCGGCCACTTTTGAAGCATACATACCCCTTTATCTCCCGAATCGGTAGAAATTACGGCTATCGTTTCGTCTATATTGAAAAGTCCGGTCCTAATAGACTTCAGCGAACCTTTTACACCGTAGGGAACCATTATTCTGTGTTCGATAACTTCGTTCTCTTTTACGCAACCCAAAACGTCGCCTTGCTGAACGAAATCGCCTTGTTTTGCTACCGGCATAAACGCCCACTTCTTTTCGTGATCGAGCGCAGAAACTTTTATACCTCGGTGGATTCGGTCGCCGCTGTTGCGGATAAGGTCGGGCAACGGTCTTTGAATACCGTCGAAAATACTCTCCATCAAGCCCGGAGCAAGTTCGACGCTGAGCGGTGCGCCCGTACTCTCGACTTCTTCGCCGGGTCCAAGCATACTCGTCTCTTCGTAAACCTGAATGGAGGCTTTGTCGCCTCGGAGCTCTATAATCTCGCCGATAAGTCCGAGCTGAGAAACTCGAACGACGTCGTACATCTTTACTCCCGCCATTCCTTCGGCTACGATCAAGGGGCCGGACACCTTAATTATTTTACCTTTCATGCTTTGTCCTCCGCAAAGAATCAATCTTTGCCAAATAATATATCTGCGCCTATAGCGCGTTCTACGTCTTTTTTTATGGAAGCCATGCCATAGCCGCTCTCTTCGAGTGACGGAATAGGCACAACTGCAGGATACGCGCGTTTTTTCAAAACTTGTAACGTATCGTCCATGGAAGCGGCAATATTTTCGGTAATAAATACTACCGCATAGTCGCCGCTCTTTACCAATTCTCTGAGTATGTCGGTGGCGTCCTCCGCCTTATCTGCAAAAAACGTTTCCAAGCCGACCGCCTTAAATGCGGTAACTATCTGTTTTTCGCCTATAACCGCAAGTTTTTTATTCATGCAGCCCCCTTATTCGTTTTGCGATCTCGCTGCGAGCGTTACTCTTAATGCAAACGAGAATCATCTTAACCGTCTTAAGCTCGTCATACTTGGCGTTAAAATACCATAGCAACGGTCCGCAAGAATCGACGTCGGCATTTCGGCTGCCTGCAATCTCCGACAACGCAATGCTAAATACGGTCTCCAAAGCGACTGAGTCGTCGCTCGCAAACTCTTCATAAGGCGTTCCTTCGAATTTTACAGCATCTCTATCTGCAAAATTTCCGCCCGGAATAAAGGGCATTTCGATGCCTAATCGTTTTGCACGCAATTTAGCCAAAAGGTTTATGCCGTCTATTTTTGCTTTGGTAAACTCCGTAAACAGCTTGTTGCCCTTTGCCAGTCTGAGCGTATAGTCGGCTTCGGCTTTTGCGAATGCGTAATCGGCGTCTTTCGGCGAAACATCGTCTCCCAAACCGTTCATTACCGAAGCAATTTCTTTTGGTAAATCTTCGAGAGAAACATCCACGTTATACAACAAGCTCTTAGCTCCGCCCCTACTTTCCTTGTACAATGCTCTGATGTTGTTGCACTCGAGCGGCGCCAAAATAAACTTTTCGGCTTTTTGGGTGGGAGCGTATTCCTTTACGAAATCGACGAGCAAAGCGACCTGTCTGCTCATAAATTTGTCCACGTCAAAGCTATCGGCTGTATAAACGCCGTCGTTATAACCCTTTTCGTGTAAAATCTTTAAAGCTTCGTCGAGATCTGCGTCGCAAAGTCGAGAAATCTGCTCTTTGGTAAGCAGATTTTTGGACTCGGCTTTACACACCGCCGAAACAAACACTACGTCTTTTCTCATATTAACCAAACAACTCCGCTGCAACTTCCGATTCCGTTTGCGCCCTGACGTCTGCCATTACGGATCTCAGAGTGAGATTTTTATCGTACTTATCGCTACGCAAAATTACGCCGAAACCGTTATTCGAAGATTGCTCGAACGTGATGTTCTTGCCGGTTGCAGACTTTAAAGAAGCAAACCATTTTTCGTCCAATCGTCTATCCTCGGAAATAACCGCATCGCCGTCCTCGATATTTTTTATTGCCAGCGCAGTATAAAACTCGAGATATTCTTTGTCCGATAATTTCGTCATAGTCTCGAACGCCCCTTCGTAGACGGCGTTTATAGCGTCCTGACGAGCTTTAAGTTCTATCTTTCTCGCTTCGAGCGACGATAAGGTCTTCTGACGAGCTACCAGCGCATCTGCCTCGGCTTGCGCTTTGGCTATACCTTTTTTGTAGTCCGCCTCAAACTTTTCGCTTGCTTCCTGTCTGACAGCCGTAGCGTCTGCTTCCGCATTTCTTACGATAGCTTCTGCCGTCTCGTGAGCTTTCTCCTCTATTTTTGTTAAAATAGCTTGTTTGCTCATTTTTTAATCCTTATACCAAAGCCAAGAATGCTGCGCCTGCGCTGGGATCTACAGTTTCTGCGGGCATGGTGATTCCGGTTCCGAGCACTCCGAGTACTGCCAAAAGGGAAATAACGAAAGAGAATATTGCGAATATTTCTACAAGTACCGCCATCAAAAGAGCGTGACCGGTCTGTCCTTCCTGCTTAACGCACATTTCCATACCTGCCATAACTACTTTGCCCTGGAATATTGCGGAAACAAAACCGATTACGGTGATGGGAAGACAAGCAACGAGCATTGCGAGACCTTCGTAATTGTTAACGACTACTCCGCCGCCGCCGAGCATTCCGAGCTGCGAAAGCGCCATGAACGCTACTATGAAGCCGTAAAGGCCCTGAGTCGCAGGCAACAACTGAAGAATAAGCATAGCGGTGAATTTGCTCGGATCTTTACTTAAAAATCCGCCGGCAAGCTGTCCTGCTTTACCTACGCCGATACACGAACCGATGGAAGAAACTACAATCGCAAGTACTGCGCCTATGCTTCCGTAAACATAACCCATAAAATTAAACCTCCGAAAAATGAAAACATTTTTGTATACAAACCTAAGCAGGGCTTAGTATTTGACGAAACGAGTTTTATCGCCGACGTAAGAAAACTCTCTTCCGTCTCCGATAAGGAATTTTCCGTAAAATTCCAACATCTGCAATCTTGCGTTATGAACGTATGCGCTGAGAAGCGACAACGCAAGGTTAAATATATGTAAAAACAACAGCAATACGGATCCGGCAATAGTCATAGCCACACCGTTAGAGAAGAATATCGTCGTAATGAGATTGTTAAACGCATATGCGATTGCGCCGCCGGCAAGTCCCAATCCGAACAATCTGCAATAAGACAAAATATCCGAAATCAGGTTGACGAGACCGTACACGCCGTAGAGTCCGCCTCCAAGCTTGCCCATTATACTCTTATTTGCTCTTCCCGACGTCAAGAATATTCCGCCCATAGCGACAAGTAACAAAATCATACCGATGCTACTGAGTTTCGACGACAGTTCGGGATCCAAGTACTGGCCTGAGAAGTCAAATTCGCCTTTAGTAAGTATACCGGTAAGAGTATTAGCGGCAAGACAACCTATTCCGACCATAACTACAATCATAAAGCCCATATCGAACAGTGCGCCCAAAATGTCCTTTTGCCTTACGCATCTTGCAAATCCTAACAAATATCCGTAAAAAATATGAAGATATCCGACAAGCAAGGCAAGTCCCAACAACATCATGGCGTTATCGAGAGGTGCAAACCAAAAAAATCTGTCAGCTATACCGAAGTCGGCAAGACCGAAACCTAAGTAACTGTTAAAAGCCACGCCCCAAAGCATGGAAGAAATACCGCATATACCGAACATCTTTATCATGTTGGCAGTGCCTCTTTCGAATTTCTTTATCTTAAGTAACACGAAACACGCTACCGTAAGAGCCAATCCGTACACTACGTCGCCGCACATTATTCCGAATATTATAAAATACCATATCGACATGTGCGGATTAGGATCTTTTTCGGCGTAATTGGGAACGGTGTACATAGCGGTTACGTTCTCAAACGGCTGAACTACCGCATTGTTCCTGAGCAACGTGGGCGGTTCGTCTTTTATCTCCGCCTCAGTTACCGAATAGTACACTTCATATTTGCTGCCGACTTCGCTCATCAACGATTCGGCGCATTCGGTAGGAACCCAACCGTCAAGCATAAAAGTATATTCGGAACGCAAGGAATTGTCGAGCGCAACCTGCTGCTGCGTTCTTATCCCGAGTAAATCGTAATAAATTTTTAAGTCCGAAAGATTTTCGGCATACTTCAGACCGTCAAACACCAACTTATCGCTCTGCACATTAAGTTCGTTGATTTGTTTATCATACGAAGCGATAACTTCGTCCACGTTACGACAATTTAACGAAAGTTTAGTATATCCGCAGGCACTCATCGCCGCAGCAATCTGTTCTTTCTGATTTTTGAACCCTATTACGACGACTACCTTGCCGGCTGCCACATTGTAGCAAACTTCTACGGTTTCATCAGGCAAATCAGCTTTTTTATCAGGTCTCTGATTGTAGTACACGTCGCAAAAGGTCTGCTCCGTATCGCCGATCTCAGTGAAATCCAATTGACATCCGGAATACGGATAATACGTTTTTCTTTGTGCGATAAGCTCTGTTATCTTAGTCTTTAACTCGACTTGCTTAAAGCTCAAATCCGTTATTTCGCCGATAACTCGCTTAATCTCGTCGGTCTTTTCTTCGACCAAGGAGAACGCTCCGAAATCTACTATGTCCCTAACTCCGCTTTTCTTTAGCGGAACGTACTTATTTTTATTTTTTTTGCATATTGCTTTCGCTTTTGCATCGAGCTTGCCGATATAATCTATCGCAAAAGCCGCTCTGGCCTGTTCCGCTCTGACACCTTCGAGCTGCTCTTCGGTAAGTTCTTCGTTGACGACTTCTGTCTTTCGATATTCGAAGCTTTTGCTCTTAGTAAGTATATCTATAACGCCGTCATAATCGGATTTCAATCCGACGAGGCGCACTCTGCTCATACCGACTATCATTTAAATCGTTTCCTTATAAATGCGTTTTACTATTTTAGCTGCGCAGTCGGCAACTTTTTTGCGAGTGTCCGCAGCAATACGCTTTGCGTTTGCGTCGGCGGCGGCAATTGCCGCATCGTTATTAAGCGAACACTGCGTCTTAGCTTCGGTTATAATCTTTATTGCGTCGTCTTTAAGTTTTTGCTCGTAAGAAAGACGCATTGCGGAAACGTCGTTAGTAGCTGCAAGCGAAAGCTCGGCAGCTTTTTTTTGAGCCGCTGCTCTCAAATCCGCAGCTTCTTGCTCTTTTGCTTTTATCTCTTGAAGAATCTCTTCCATAATCGTCCCTTACTTAAAATATTTATTTTCGATTTCGGCTATTTTATCTAACCGACGCACGTGTCTCGCTTCGCCGGAAAACGGAGTATTTACAAAACAATCGACTATATCGAGGGCAAGTCCGAGTCCTATCGTTCTCTCTCCCATAGCAAGTATGTTGGCATCGTTATGCATCCTCGTAGCTTTAGCCGAAAACGTGTCCGAGCAGTGAGCGCACCTAATTCCTTTTACTTTGTTGGCGGCAATGCACATTCCTATACCGGTACCGCAAATCAGTATGCCTTTTTCGCACTTGCCGGCAGCAACGTCTTCTGCGACTTTAAGGGCGTAGTCGGGATAGTCCACCGACTCCACGCCGTCACAACCGTAATCTTTTACGTCTAAACCGTTCTTTCTCAAATGCTCGATTATGGCGTTTTTAAACCCGACCGCCGCATGATCGCATCCGATAGCTATCATATCTTAAGCACCTCCGAAATTTTGCGGCGAATCACAACCATATTATCAATAAACCGCAACGCATACATTATAACACTACGAAAAATTTTAAGCAACAAAAAACATAACAAAAAACGCCGTCTTTTAAAAAAAATCGACGGTGTTTTTTAATATTCGCATTTGCGAAAAACATGTTTCGTAGGCGCTATCGCCCATATCGAACGGGTCCATAACCGGCTCGCATAAAATACTTTCGGCATCTAACGTTTTATGCAGAAATTCGGGCGCAAGTTTTGCTATGGCGTTATAACACCCTCGGCTGAGACAAATTATCCGATCGGCGTCGTTCATGGCCTCTACGGTAACTTGCGTCGGTAAGTGAACGCTGCAATCAAGCTTATGCTTTTTTAATAAATCGTACGTTTGCTTAGGCGTGCTCTCACCTATACTCATGCCTGCAGACAAACTTTCGCAACTGTCTGCAAATATGCGCTGCGCAATCACCGACGTAGTAGTGTTTGTCGCATCCAAAAACAGAACTTTCATATCGTTTTACCGCCGCTAGATTTATTAAGGCGGTTAAGAAGAGCGGCTCCTATTCCGCAATCTTCTACCCCCTCGCAAATAATGTAGCGGTATCCCGACTTATCCGCTTCTCTGAACAATGCGAAAACGTTTTCGGCATATTGCTCTACCGTATCTCCGACTTTTACGACGTTGCGGTTACCGTAATCTCCTTTTAACGAAAAAATTATTTTTTTTCCGACCAGTTTGTCGTAAAAATCACAAATGCGTTTTGTCATATCGCACCCAGCTTTTGCAAGATAGACTTCTGCGTCCGGGCTATAGTGTTTGTATTTCATTCCCGGGCAAAGAGGCACGTCGCTTTTTATCGGTTCCTTATTAAGCTTGCCGACAACTGCTTCTATTTGCTCTTCCGAAACGCCGCCCTTACGCAAAATCCTTTTGTTTACGCAGTCAACGATGGTCGATTCGATACCTACCCTACAGCTTCCTCCGTCAAGAATATATCTGATTTTGCCGTTCAAATCGTCAAAAACATATTTTGCCTGCGTCGGACTCGGCTTTGTGCTTGTATTTGCGGACGGCGCACACAGCGGCACCCCGCACTCGGCTATAAACGTCCTTGCCACTTCGTGATCGGGCATGCGCACCCCTACCGTATTCAATCCACCCGTAACGACTCCGCTTACGCAATTCTTTTTGCTAAGCACAACGGTTATAGGCCCAGGCATAAAAGCGTCAATAATTTTTCGAGCGAATGGCGTTACGTCTCCGAGCTTTTCTATTTGCGCCTTATCGCTTACATGACAAATCAGCGGATTATCGCTTGGTCTGCCTTTGGCAACGTAAATTTTCTTTACTGCGTTTTCGTCAAGCGCATTTGCGCCTAACCCGTAAACCGTTTCGGTCGGAAACGCAACTATTCCGCCCGATAAAATCTCATCTGCGCATTTTTTTAAATTTTCCGAATTAAACGTCAATATTTGGGTTTGCATTGTTTATCCCCGATAAATTTGGTAATAATTTTTTATATGGTAAAAAGCAAATTAGCATATATCGTCGATGAATTTGCCATCGCTTTTGCGATATGGCTATTGTTTGCCGTATCGCTCGGCTACGCATTAAACGGCGCTTTAAGTATGCTTATATCAGTAATACCGGCTTGCGCAACTTTGCTTGTGACTCGTAAATTAGACAAAAAAAGACATGCTAAACACATTTCGAAGCAAACAGTGGACCTTACGATGGCGCAGCTGTGCGTACAAGCCGATTCGGTAACATTGCATAAACTCGCCGAAAAACTCGGTTGCGAAATTCGCGACTGCGTTTGCATAGGCAAACACACGGCCATCGCCGTACACTTTAACGGAGCTCTTACTTTAGCTCGACTTGCCTGCGCTTATTCGATAAGCAAAGATGCAAACGTAAGACTTTTGATTTTGTGCAACGAGTGCAATCAAGAAACGCAAAAATATTTGGCGTTCATCGACAATTGCTCGGTAATTACCAAACATCGAGCGTACGAATTCCTAAGCAAATTAAATTTGCTGCCGCAAGTTTCTTATCGAAAAAAGCGTCCTAAAATCACCCTTTCTTCAGCTAAGAGCAAAGCGTTTTTGTTTTCCGCAGTGGCCCTGTCCGTTACTGCCGCATTTTCGCCCTATGCTCTCATTTGCATAGTAGCGGCAGCGGCTAACTTAACTCTTGCGATTTTATGCAAATTAAAAAGCTGATTTCACTGCTTTTCGGCGTCTTGCCCGCCGGAAGAGCTTTCTCCCTTAGCTCCGTCGTTATGCGCCTGTTCGTTGCCGTCTCTTTCGGCATTTTGGGCATCTTGCTCTTTTGCTGTAAGCTCGTCATATTCTTGCTGAAGTTTTGCTCTCGCATTGTCTTTCGCCTTTTGGGCGGGGAACGCTCGACTTAACCATAAAAACACGCAAAGCAAAAAACCTATTCCGCCACTCCATGCCGCAAGCGCTCCGATCGCACCGTTTAACAATGTCTTATCGAAAAGATAGAGAATAAACGCTACGGTAAATATCCCCATAAGCGCTAAAGCTATAATTGCAATTATTCTAAAAAATTTATTTTCTTTCATACGCAGATTATACCATTTCGATTTGTAAATGTCAATACAAAAAGTCGCTGTAACAAACTACAAGCACGTTACAGCGACTTTTAATCCAATCATATTTTAATAGCGACGATATTGTTATCGGCTCCGAATCTAATCGTCGTCTTCTTCGGTCGAGGCTACCGCAGCGGCTTCCGCTTTTGGTACAATTTCGCCGGCTTTTGTAAGCGCAATCTTAGTGAGCATGGGACCTACAAGTTCGTAAACAAGCACTGCAAAAAGAGTTATGTTTCGAACAAGTTCACCGTCGCCGCCCAACACTCCGTCGTTAATTACGGTAAGGGACATACCAAGCGCAACGCCGGCTTGCGGTAAAAGCGTTATTCCGAGATACTTTTGAATAACGGGTTCGCACTTCATCATCTTAGAACTTGCGGTGGCTCCGAAGCACTTACCCAAAGCTCTGGCTAATACGTACACCACGCCGATCAACACGATAACCCAATTTTTGAACACGCTGAGTTCCAGTCCGGCTCCCGAAATTACAAAGAACAACACAAAGAGCGGAGCTGTCCATTTGTCCGTTTTTTCCATTATTTCCGCCTGTTCTTTGCAGGTATTGCAGAATATCGTACCGAGCATCATACATACAAGCAGCGAAGAAAATCCTATCGTAATCTTGCCTATTTTTACTTCCAGCATAGATATTGCAACTGCAAACAGCACGAAAGTTATTGCAAGACAAAGTCGTTTCGAATTGGATTTAAAGCACTTTTCGATAAGGTTAAACAGATATCCGAGCAGTGCACCCACCCCTACCGAAAGAACAACCTCGATAATCGGATTGCAAATTACGGAAACTATGTCGAACTGTCCGGACGCCAACGTTTTGGCAACTCCGTACGAAACCGAAAATACGACCAATCCTACGGCGTCATCCAATGCGACAACCGGCAAAAGTATGTCTGTAACAGGACCTTTTGCTTTGTACTGCTTTACCACCATCAAAGTAGCTGCCGGAGCTGTCGCAGTTGCTACCGCTCCCAAAACTATAGCGGCTTCCAAGCTGAGCTCATCCAAAATAAAACTAAGTCCTATAAACACTATGTCAACAAGCAACGTAGCCGCTAACGCCTGGAATATCGCTATAACGGTAGCTTGCTTACCTATATGTTTAATTTCTTCCAATCTAAACTCGGTACCTATCGAAAACGCTATAAAGCCCAAAGCTACCTGCGAAATTACGTCAAAAGACTCTACCGCTTCGCTCGAAACAAATCCAAGTCCGTCCAAGCCTATGAGTCTGCCCAATGCGCCGAGGCAATAAGGTCCTATCAAAATGCCTGCGATTAAGTATCCGGTAACAGCCGGCAACTTAAGCAGCTTTACTAATCTCGACATGGCAAGTCCCGCTATAAGCGTTATAGCGAGGCAAAGTAAATCGGAATTCAACGATTTTTCCAAAACAGCTAAAATGTCTGTACTTATCAACATAAATATACCTTCCGTCCGTAAATTGCAGACTGTCAAATTATATATCCGAGGTCGCTACAAGTCAAGCGTTTTTTAGATAAAGCCGTATACAATTTATTTTTTGTATAATATTGCTCAGTTTCCATATAAAAACCACCGATTTTTAATCTAGACGGCTTTTTATCTTTGTAATACACAATTTTTTTACGTAAAACAAAAATTATATTTTTAACTTTTTAAACAGCATGGGCGCAAGCAACGAAACAAATATACCCAAGATAAAATAACGAACGAACTCGGACAGAAAATATCCGATTACTCCGTCACAAAGTCCGAACAAATACTTTAACCCGGTCCTGAGTCCGAACAATATCGCAACGCCCAAAATCATACGTAATACGTATTTGTAAAACTTGTCTGCCTTTACTTCGTACTTAACATTACGTTTTTCCAAAAAGTATCCCATGCCTATTGCCATGTAGATTCCTGCCACTTTGAGTATGGCGTCCGCAGAATCGCCTTCGAATATATACCACAAAACCCCGAACACGGTTAGCACAAAACATATCGGCACTATAAAATAGGCCGACTGTTCTTCTTTTGCGCCGAACAAATCGAATAAATATATACCCAGCAGCGAAAGTCCTACTCCGAAGCACATTCCGCATAATACGTCGGTGGGATAATGCTGACCGAGATATACTCTGGAAAACATTGTCAAAATCGTCAAAACTATAAAACATGCCGTAGTTATCGAAAATGCTCTTTTGCTGCCGTTGCGCCTTGCGTAATCGCTGCAAAACACTGTAGCGACCGAAACGTTATTACTGTGTCCGCTCGGGAAAGAATAACCGCCCGTACGCTCCATTATTGCGTCCACGCCGACGTATTCTCTTAGGTACGGACGAGGACGGGCAACGAGAATTTTAACGGCTCCTACGATAAGTTGAGACGCAAAAAACAAGTTCATGTACTTATAGCCTTCTCGTTTGTTTATACACCAATAAAAGAGCAACGCTACCGCCATAAAGAATATTTCGGTGCCGGCTTGTGTAAAAAAGTACATTACATAATCAAAAAACCTATTACTGCCGCTTTGAAGAGCTTTTATAAATTCCAACTCCCAAATCATCGATAGAGTACCTCTACGTTATTGCCGTCGTTCCACAATCTTTCGAGATTATAAAATTCTCTCGTTTCTTCGTGCATTACGTGCAGAATGACGCAACCGTAATCCACTGCAGCCCATTTAGGATCGATATCTCTGCCTCTCGGTTCTATTCCTTCGGCACTGAGTTTTTCATCCACGTAATCCGCAAGCGCACGTACCGCAGTGGTAGACTTAGCCGAACATATTACGAAGAAATCGGCTATCAGCGTCTTGCCCTTGAGATCTATAAGGGTAATATTTTTACCCTTCTTTTCGTCAAGTAACGTAGCTATCTTTACCGCAAATTCACTCGGCGAATATTGAAGTTCGCCGCTTAAACACTTCTTTTTAATCTCCATTATAGTTTTCCTCCTAATTTCCGATAGGTTTCTATCGTAATAGGCGCAACATATTTATTCTGCGCCCGCAAATAATCGATTGTACTTTTAAGCATCATAACGACAGCTTCGTCAAGATTGTTTTTAGCCGCTTCTCTGATTTTTTCCACTCCGTCAAATTTTCTGCCGGGCTCTATAAAATCGGCAAGCGCAACGATTTTGGTAAGTTTGTCCATTGACGGACAACATGTAGTATGATATTTTACCGCATTGACTATTTCGTCGCTAAGCTTATAAACGTACTTGCATATGGCTGCGCCGTACTCGGCATGGCGACACTCCTCGGGGAGATTTCCGCAATCGGGCACAGGAATTTTCATATCCTTGAGCATGTCCACCGTTACGTACTTGCCGATATCGTGCATAAGCAACGCTACCGTCACGTCTTTTATATTTGCGTCGTAACGCTTTGCAAGTTTTATTCCCTCTACGGTGGCGTTAAAACTATGTTCTATCCTTTGCGGCTTCATGCCGAAACGCTCGTAAGCTTTGCCTACGAAATTATAACCGTCGTACAGTCCGTTTTCCTCTATTATCTTGTATACTCCCGGCGAAACGAGCGATTTTCCGTATCCTATACCGAGAGCCGCTTTTACCTCGCTCGAAGAAATATCGTCTCCGCAAAAATCAGCCCATTCTACGTTTTCTACGTCACGTCTTTTGTCGTATCCGGGTCTGAGTATTGCATAAAAAACGCACATACGTTTTAACTTTTCCGCTTGATACCACTTATCCAGTGTACGAACCGCTTCGCCCCCGACGGCAAAATATAATTTGCGATCTTCCGACGCAAAATTCATCACCGTGTTTATCGAATAACTGCATCCGCTATTACCGATTTCGTAATCAGATATGATAACGTTGTCCGGAAAATTCGCACTCCTGAGCATCGCCAGTCTTAACTCCGGCGACGCCGCTTTTTCCGCTTGTTTAAAGGGCGATACATACGTCGGCACAACAATAACTTCATCGAATCTGTCGGCTAAATTACGAATTATGTTCTCGTGCCCTATGTGCAACGGATCGAAGCTGCCTCCGAATATAACAGTTCTTTTCATTTACTCTACAAAGTCGAAATCGAAGTCGAGAATGTGTATGGTATCTCCGTCTTTCGCTCCTCTCTTTACAAGCTCTTTTATAATTCCCTTCTCTTTAAGAATTTTTTGGAAGAAATTGAAACTGTCGTAGTCGTCAAGAACTATACCTCGAGCGATTTCGTCTATCAAGCCGCCATAAACTTCAAAGCTTCCGTCATCGCACCTTTCGATGTAAAAGTCGTCGGTAGAAATTTTTCCGTACTCGAAAGGCTCGTATTTAATCGGCTCTACCGGAGGCAACTTTTCCAACTTTTCGGCAATAGTTCTTACCAACTCGTCGGTTCCTTTATGTGTAACTCCGCTTATTTCTACGATACGTTTCCCTCTTACTTTGCGGCGAAATTCGGCAATATTTTCCTTGGGCGCAATATCGCATTTGTTAAGAGCGATTATTACGGGTAACTTCGCCACGCTGCTGCCGTACTTTTTCAATTCTTGATTTATTCTGACGTAATCTTCGTACGGATCTCTGCCTTCGATTCCCGACACGTCCACCACATGGACGATAAGTCTGGTTCGGTCGATATGCCTTAAAAAATCATGGCCTAACCCGACGCCCTCGCTTGCGCCTTCTATCAACCCGGGAATGTCCGCAACGACAAAATTCCTATCGAAGCAAGACACGACTCCGAGATTGGGGCTAAGCGTTGTAAAGTGATAATTTGCTATTTTGGGTTTTGCGTTGGATATAACCGACAGCAAAGTGCTTTTGCCGACGTTCGGATATCCGACAAGTCCTACGTCCGCTATCGTCATCAATTCCATTATTACGGCATGCTCTTCGGTCGCCTGCCCTTTTTGCGAATAATGAGGAGCCTGACGACGAGAAGTTTTAAATCTTGCGTTGCCTTTGCCGCCCAAACCTCCCGTCAGAACAATTGCCGATTGACCGTCGTCAAACATGTCTGCCACTATTTTTCCGCTTTCTTCGTCTCTTATTACAGTACCTCTGGGCACGTAAATAACAAGGTTTTCGCCCTTTTTACCGTGGCAATACTTTGGCGAACCGTTTTGTCCGTCCGCCGCTTTAAAATGTTGCGAATACCTGTAATCGGCAAGCGAGCTTTTTCGATCGTCTACTCTAAATTCGATATCGCCGCCCTTCCCCCCGTCGCCACCGTCGGGGCCTCCGTTAGCCACATACTTTTCGGTATAGAAGGAAGTGCAGCCGTCGCCGCCTTTGCCTGCCTGAATATAAATCTTGACTTTGTCTATAAACATCTGCTATTTTTCCTTATAAAAATTACATAAATCGATTAGCGGACAATCATTGCATTGCGGTTTTATTGCTTTGCATGTATACCTTCCGTGAAATATCAAAAGATGATGCGTCCTAATGAGTTTTTCGGTAGGTATAATTCGCAACAAATCCTTTTCTACTTCTTCCGGCGTTTTTCCGTCCGAAAGCCCTAATCTGTGACTGACTCGGAAAACGTGAGTATCCACCGGTGCGGTTTGCTGTTTAAACGCCTCGGCAAGCACTACGTTTGCCGTTTTACGCCCTACACCCGGCAAGGAAAGCAATTCTTCCATCGTAGACGGAACCTCGCCGCCAAAATCGCTGCATATCTTTTTTGCCGCTCCTATTATATTTTTTGCTTTACTATGATAAAATCCGCACTTATATATTAATTTTTCTAACTGCTCGACTTTTAGCAAAGCAAATTCGGCGGGGGTATCGTACTTAACAAACAAATTTTTTGTAACTTCGTTAACTCTTTTATCCGTGCACTGCGCAGACAGTATTACCGCTATCAATAACGTAAACGGCGTTTTATAGTCGAGTTCGCACTCTGCGTCAGGATATTTGCCGTCGAGTCTTTGCAGTATCTCTTCGACTAAGTTACTCATCTCGTTCGTAAGCAACGGGGTCATCTGCCAAATCGAGTTTTCTCACGGTGTCGCCGGCGTTACCGTGTTTTACTAAGCTCATCGTTACAAGAGCAAGTACGGAAAACAGCGTTGCGTATAAGAGCAAGCATCTCGGTTCTATTTTTTCCATACAAAAACCCGCAAGTATCGGCGTAACTATTTGCGCCGCCATGGAAAACGAATAATACAATCCGGTAAATACTCCGGTCGTTTTTTCGGTAGCCATTTCTACGCTCATGACAAACGAATGAACGTTTATAGTCGCCCAGCCTGCGCCGACCAAGACGAATACGGGGTACATAACGTATTTTAGGAAGTCGAGGTCTTTTACCGTATAAATAAGCACGCTGCCCAATCCGAATCCCAAAATCATCAGAATTACACCCAGCATAATAGTCTTTTTTCTGCCTATTTTTTCGCCTAACTTACTTGCCGGAATGTAAAATACAAACGCCGACGCTTGTCCGACAAGCAATGCGGTAGAAAACTTGTCCAATCCGAGTACGTCCAATGCGAACGCCGAAAAATGAGAAGTTACTCCGTTGTACGCAAAATACCACATGGAAACCGAAATCAAAATAAACAGCAAACTCTTGCGCTGACCTTTGTCCAGGAGCGACAAACCTTCCTTTATGGAAATCTTGTCTTTTTTAACTTCGACATCGCTGTCTTCGCTTATCCCGATACTCTCCAAAAGTTTGCGTTTTTCTTCTACCATTTTGTTTTCGTTAACCTTAACCATTAAAACAATTGTGGCAAGAATCATCAGTGCGCTTATCACGCCGACAAGCAACCAGTTGTTACCTTCCATATGTTTGACGGTGACTCCGTCCTCCACTGTTTCATAAGTTTTCAAAAATACGTTAAAAGACATAAGAACGGTAGGAATTACGCCGCCAATCGTACCCATAATATTGATTATCGTGTTGCCCTGACTGCGAATCTCTTTGGGCGTAACGTCCGGCATAAGCGCAACCGCCGGCGTACGATACAGACTCATCGATATCAGCAAGAAGGCAGTGGTTACCATCATTATCGCAAGCCATACGCTGTTGACGGTTTCGCCTTTTGCCATATTAAACGAAAAATTTACCAAAAGGAAAAAGAACGCCGCAAGTATGGAACCTACCACTATAAACGGCATTCGTCTACCGTATTTGTTTCTTATTTTTCCGGTAAGGTTGTCTGACCATTGTCCCATAAACGGCAAAAGAACCAATGCAAGCACGTTATCCAAACACATAACCACGCCTCGCAAAGTTTCCTTAAATCCCAATTCTCTGAGCATCAATGGCATAAGATTGTCGTACACCTGCCAAAACATACATATCGCCATAAAGGCAAGTCCTACGGTAATCGTTTTCTTTACATTAAGTTTTAGCTTAATTTTGCCGTTGTCTTCCATCGCATTTTGCTCCTTTTGTTAATGGCGAGCCGAAAAAGCGTTCGCATCGCCGCCACGCTAAGTATAGCACAAACGCAAACAGAATGCAATCTTTATAAGTCGGTTATATTACTGTTTTTGTACGTATATTCCCGTTAAAGACGGAAAATTGCCCAGTCCGAATACTTTTTTTGCTTTAGACAAATCGCTCACTTTTACGCTCAATCCGCAGCCGCCGCCCTTCGACGCCGGAGTCGACACTATCTCTGCAGCAATTCCCGCCTTACGAAGAGCCGTTATAAAAGAAAAAGCACTTGTTCTCGACTTAAATACGAATAAATATTTCATTTGTTTTTCCTCCGCCACGAGTACGCAATCGCAGTTGCGCTTCGTATAATGTAATGTATTATACTCCATTATATTTGAGGCACGGAGAACTTGACATGATATATCTCGATAATTCTTCCACATCTTTTTATAAACCGCACGAAGTCATATCTTCGGTAAGCGCTACTTTAAAAAATTTGTCGGCTAATGCAGGCAGAGCCGGACATTATTATGCTAAAAAAGCGGCGTTTGCGCTCAACGACACCAGAGTGAAGGCAGCGAATTTGTTCGGATTCGAGCCGCAACGCACAATATTTACTTACGGTTGCACCGATTCGCTGAATCTGGCCATATACGGTTTAAACATCAGAGGTAACGTCGTAACGACAGCCTTCGAGCATAACAGCGTATTGCGCCCGCTATACGATCTAAAAAACAGCGGCAAAATATCTCTTACGATAGTAAATCCCGACAGTGAAGGCATTATAACGGAACAAGCCGTCCTCGATGCAATAGACAGGCGCACGAAACTTGTAGTTATAAATGCGGTAAGCAACGTTACCGGCACGGTTTTGCCTTATAAAGAAGTGTATCGCCGGCTACAAGGCACCGGAATTATAATGCTTACAGACGCAGCTCAAGCCGTAGGCAGCATTATGCCGAGCGAAATTTGCGGTGACATAATAGCCGTTGCGCCGCACAAAGGTCTGCATGCGCCGCAAGGAGTAGGTCTGCTGATGTTTAACGAAAAAGTCAAACTTATGCCGTTGCGTAAAGGCGGTACTGGAACAATGTCCGCTAACCTTACGCAGCCTAACGACTTGCCCGAAGGTCTGGAAAGCGGCACTTTGCCGTTGCCTGCCATAATGGGACTTAATGCCGCCATTACCGTATACAAACGCAGCTGTGAAAAGTGGCGAAAAAAAGTAGAAACATTGGGCAGATATGCGTTTGTAAAACTAAAACGTTGCGCCACGGTATACACAAAAGATCCCGTCGCCGGAATAATAGCGTTTAATGTAAAAAACTATGATTCGGCGTTTACCTGCGACGCTCTCGGTGAAAAGGGCTTATGCTTGCGCTGCGGGCTTCATTGCGCTCCGTTACTCCACAAAGCGTACGGCACTATAGACAGAGGAATGGTCAGAGCTTCGGTCGGCCCGGACAACGATTTTAAAGATATCGATTATCTGGTAGAGTCAATAAAACAAATATAACGGCTACATGTCGGCAATTTTCATAACCGCATCGAGTTTTTGCTGTTGTTCTTCGGTCAATCTTGGCGAAACGATCTCCACGAAACGTTTCGTCTGTTCGGCGTCGAGTTCTCCGTTTTCCTTTGCTTTTTTGACTTGAGAAATCAGCAAACCGATGAGCTCGTCGTCGGTCAGATCCTTGTATTTGTTTAACGTTTCCTCCGGACTTTGCGCCGTATTCTTAAAACTTTTTAAATCTTTCATATATCCCTCCACAAAAACTGTGTCTGTAATCTTTATGCTCGAATATATTAAATAGTGAATACTTTGTATGGAGGAATCGCATGAATATTGAAACGCTGTTGCCGCTTATCCTCAAAGGCGGCAACTCCGATATGCTGAAAATCGTTACGGCGCTTAAGTGCGGTGACAAAAGCAAGGCTATAGAAAGCATTATGCCGAAGAACGAAAAAACGGAACAACTGGTATCGCTCATGAAAATGGCAGAAAAAAAGCCCTCCGTAACGGGATTTTCTGCCATAGAGAGCTTTGCTTCCAACGAAATATTGGGTATGCTTACTAAGTTTTATTCCTAACTTTCTTTAGCCGTTTGCATGACGCTTTGCGCTATTGCGCTTGCCACTCGTTTATCGAATGCGCCCGGTAAAACGTAGTCGGAAGAAAGTTCGTCGTCTTTTACCAAAGCGGCAAGTACATACGCTGCGTTAATTTTCATCCGCTCCGTAATCTTGGTTACCCTGGCATCAAGAGCGCCTCTAAAGAATCCCGGGAACACCAAAACGTTATTTATTTGATTGGGATAATCGCTTCGCCCTGTGCCGACTACCTTAGCTCCGTGTTTTTTTGCTTCGTCCGGGAAAATTTCGGGAGTTGGATTAGCCATGGCAAATATTATAGCATCTTTTGCCATACTCTCAACCATTTCACCTGTGAGTAAACCGGCTTTACTTACGCCGATAAACACATCGCAACCTTGTACGGCTTCTTTTAAACCGCCCTTTACACCTCTATGGTTAGTAAGCGTAGAAAGTTCTTTTTTAAACGGATCGAGTCCTTCCATGCCGTTATAAATAACGCCTTTGCTGCACGTTACTACTATATCCTCGGCGCCTGCTGCCAAAAGCAAGCGACATATAGCCGAGCCTGCCGCTCCTGCGCCGGATATGCAAATTCTTACTTTTGCCAGTTCCTTGCCCACGATTTTAAGCGAATTGATTACCGCAGCCAATACAACTATTGCGGTGCCGTGTTGGTCGTCGTGAAAAACCGGGATATTTAATCTCTCTATCAACGCTTTTTCGATCTCGAAACATCTCGGAGCAGATATATCTTCGAGATTTATGCCGCCGAAGCACGGAGCAATGTTTGTCACAGTATCGATTATCTCTTGAGTATCTTGCGTATCCAGGCATATTGGGAAGGCGTCTACACCTCCGAATTCCTTAAACAGTATGCTCTTTCCTTCCATAACGGGCATGCCTGCCAAGCCGCCTACATTACCCAAGCCAAGCACTGCGCTGCCGTCCGAAACCACGGCTACAAGATTGTTCTTTCTCGTATAAACATACGCCTTCTCCGGGTCTTTGGCTATTTCCAGACAAGGAGCAGCCACCCCCGGAGTATACGCCGTAGACAAATCTTCTTTTGTTTGGAGAGGAGCTCTCGAAACCACTTCCAATTTGCCGTTCCACTCTTCGTGCTTTTGTAAAGCAATTTGCTTGTAATCCATAATAAAACCTACAGTATTAAAAATTCGCTTATCGGTAAAGGCGCTTGACTTAAGTCAAACGCCCTTTTCTTTTGCCGATTACTTTTGAATAATCTTAACCCATCTAAACTTATCGGGATATTTGCCGCACTGGATTCCGGTGAGCTCGTCGTACAAGCTCTTGCTTATTTCGCCCATCTCGCCGCCGTTTACGACGTAATCCGTTCCCTGATAATTGAAGGAACCTACGGGAGAAATAACAGCTGCGGTGCCGGTACCGAATACTTCGTTAAGAGTACCGTTCTTAGCAGCTTCTACCACTTTGCGGATATCTATGTTGCCTTCCTTAACTTTGTAGCCGTGGCTCTTAAGTAACTTTATAACGCTTCTACGAGTGATACCGGGAAGGATGGAACCTTTAAGCGCCGGAGTATAAACCACGTGGTCGATAACGAAGAAAATGTTCATTGCGCCGACTTCTTCCACATAGCGATGATATTTAGCGTCAAGCCACAAAGCTTGCTCGTACCCCTTTGCTCTTGCAAGCTCGCCCGCCTTCATGCTGGCTGCATAGTTACCGATAACTTTGTGTCCGCCGGTGCCGCCTTTAGCTGCTCTCGTATAATTTTCTTCTACAAAGAGCGATACGGGTGCCAGTCCCTTTGCGTAATATGCGCCTACGGGGCTGAGAATAACGAACATCGTATAAGTCTTGGATGCGTGAACGCCGAGAGCGGGTTCGGTAGCAATCATCGAAGGACGGATGTAAAGAGCAGTGCCGGGATCTGTCGGAATCCAATCTTGCTCCAAAAGGATGAGCTTCTTGATTGCGTTAAATACAAACTTCTTGTCAAATACGGGCATGCAAAGTCTTTCTGCCGAATCGCACATACGGTCGAGATTGTCCATAAGACGGAACAATCTTATCTCACCCTGAGCGTTTTTATAAGCTTTAGCGCCTTCGAATATGCCCTGTGCGTAATGCAAAACGGATGCGCTCGGAGCGAGCGAAAGGTTCTGATACGGCTGAATACGAGCGTTTTTCCATTCACCGTCTTCGTATTCCATAATAAACATGTGGTCGGTAAAGTACTTTCCGAAGCCGAGCGGTCCGGTAGGCTTTGCTTTAGGTTCGGTAGTTTTGATAACTTTAACAGTTTCCATTTTTATATCTCCTTATATTTGCCGATTGGCAATTTTTAACTAAATAATAATATACTCTTCGCCGATTTTTTGCGCCTCGAGTCTGCCGCACGTTTTGTCGACAAAATTCGCAATGCTTTCTCCGGACGGAACGAACAAAGAAAATTTTACGCAGTTTTCGTACAAAACGTCTTTTATGCCGCCGAATGCTGAAATCTTTCGAAAGGAAACAAAATCGGTTTTGCAAGAGTACTTGTCACATAGAACGTATTCCTGACATCCCGCCTTATCCAAAACGGCTGCCGCTGCGGCAGCGTACGCCCTCGTCAAGCCGCCGGTACCCAATTTTGTTCCGCCGAAATACCTTACTACCGTCACCGTAACTCGTCTGAGATTTCTTCCGTTTATCACTGCCAAAATCGGCATCCCCGCAGTGCCTGACGGTTCGCCGTCATCGGAGGAACGCACCGAGTTTCCGTCGTCGTCCCATACCGCAGCATAACAAACGTGCGTGGCGTCGTAATAAGTTTTTCGCAATCTTTTAAGCGAATTCTGAAGGGATTGCTCGTCGTTCGTTTTTATGGCGAATGCGATAAATTTCGACTTATTTACGACTATTTCCGCCGTAGCGTCGTCTTTTATCGTAACAATCTTCATTTCAATATAACTTTAATGTGCATTTTTTTGCCTTTGTGCAAGACAAACTCTTTTTCCGAAGTAAAATCGGAAATCTTTGCGTCGATATTGCCTGCTTTGTCATCGTTTATTTTTACGCCGCCACCCTCGATGAGCCTACGAGACTCACTCTTGGACGCCGCAGCCTTGACAGCTACAAGCATATCGATTATCGTCGCATCTCCGGACAAATTCACCTCAACCGAGGGCATTTCTCCGCCGCCGCCGAAAGCTCCTTTCGCTTCGTTTTGCGCCTTTACGGCAGCCGCTTCGCCGTGAACGAGCTTTGTCACTTCAAACGCAAGTCTTTCTTTAGCCGCATTTATTCGTTCGTCCCGATGTGCGCAAAGCTGCGAAATCTCTTCGAGTTCTACAAAAGTAAGAAGTTTTAAGCATTCTTCAACTTTTGCGTCCTCAACATTACGGAAATACTGATAAAACTCATACGGCGTAGTCTTGTTTTCGTCCAGCCACAATGCTCCCTTTGCCGTCTTGCCCATTTTCTTGCCGTCCGAAGTTTCGAGCAGCGAAAACGTCATTGCATAAGCGTCTTTACCTTCTTTGCGCCTTATGAGATCTGCGCCGGCAAGCATATTACTCCACTGATCGTTACCGCCGCATTCAAGTTTTACGCCGTAACGGTGGTAAAGTTCCAAAAAGTCGTACGCCTGCATGAGCATGTAATTGAACTCCAAAAACGACAAGCCCTTTTCCATTCGAGCCTTGTAACACTCGGCTGTAAGCATCTTGTTTACAGAAAAATGCGTGCCGACTTCTCTCAAAAAGTCTATATAGTTGAGTTCTGACAACCAATCTGCGTTATTCACCATAAGCGCAGCATTTTCGCCGTCAAAACGAATAAATCTCGATAGCTGTTTAACAAAAGCGTCGCAGTTGCGTTTTACCGTCTCTTTGGTCATCATGCTGCGCATGTCGGTACGACCGGATGGATCTCCTATCATGCCGGTACCGCCGCCGATAAGCGCAATCGGTTTGTGCCCGGCTTTCTGCATATGCGCCATAGCCATAATAGGGATGTAATGTCCGATATGCAAACTGTCCGCCGTAGGATCGAATCCTACGTAAAACGAAACGCTTTCGCTGTCAAGCAATTTACGCAAATCGTCCTCAAAAACAGTTTGCTTAATAAATCCGCGTTCCCTTAATGTATCTAAAACGTTTTTCATTACGATAAAACTACCCCTTATCTTCCTTGCCGACGAATATCAGTCCGACAGTATTGGGACCGCAGTGACTGCCTACTACCGGGCCTATTGCATAAGACCATATCGTCGCATTCTCGTATTTCTCCAAAATGCTCTGCTTAAAATTTTCGCCGTCCTCTTCACAATCGGCTTGCAAAATGACAATGGGGTAAGAGCAATCGTAATCTTCTTTTTCAAGATAATTAATAAGAGTATTTATTGCTTTTTTTCTGCCTTTTACACTGTCAACGTTAAGCAATGCGCCGTCTTTGATACCGATCATCGGTTTGATATTGAGAAGGTTGCCTACGCCTGCCTTGAAAGAAGAAATTCGTCCCCCTCGTTTCAGATAAACCAGATCGTCGACTGTGAAATAAACTCGCACTTTGTTCCTGAAATTTTCTACAAACTTTGCCACTTCTTCGTCCGAAGCGCCATCGTTATGAAGCTTTGCCGCATAGTAAACTATCAGACCAGCACCCATACTTATGCTCTTTGTATCTACTATGGTACATTTCCTGTCCGGATACTTATCGTAAAGCTCGCTAAGCGCTCGATTAAGCGCTTCGAAAGTGCCGCTCATTTTATGAGAAAAGCTTACGTAGATAGCGTCTTCGCCGGCAGCGAACACCGGCTCGAAATACTGCATGTAATCGTAATCGTTGAGTGCCTGCGTTTTTGCCGCTGCACCTGCTCGCATTGCGCCGTAGAAAGTCGCATAGTCTGTTGTTCTGCCACAATCGAAGAGATGCTCCTCTCCGCCGATCGTATAAGGCATCTGTATAAGTGTAATTCCGAGTTCGTCTATAACTCGATAATCTAATTCGCAATCGGCATCGCAAAAAAATCTGCTCATAGGTATAACCTCCAAAACTTTTTTGTTTATTTGCATCGGACAGCACAATCGCCGCAACGCAACGATTATATTATACCGCTTTCCTTAGCGTTTTGCAAGCGATTTTTACGAGTTGGCGGGATTTGTTTAATTTCGGAGACCTTTCGGATAAAGATTTTTCAACACGCTGCCGTCGCCCTTTACTCCGCCCAGGCTTGCCCCTCCTATCGTCACGGCTCCGAAACCTTTCATCGAACCCTCGAGTTGCTCTCCTTTTATGTATTTTACGGCGGCATCTTCGTCAAGAACGGCATTTTGCATAAAACTGCCGTAAGCCGAGAAAAGGTAATGATCGGGTTTAAACGTTTTTCCGACATAACCGCCCGCTCTTACTCCGCCGGACATGTAGCGCAAATCCAACGCATACGGCATTGCCGGGATATAGAAATTATCGCCGTACCTGACGCAGTCGAGCGAAAGGTCCGTAAGCTCTTTTACAAAAGCCGCAACCGAGTAATCGGACTTAACACGACTATCTTTACGTCTTATGCTCCCGCCTTCGACCTTTCGAATCGCAGCAAAAAACTGTCCTTCTCCTTTACCCAGATGAGGATAAAATCTACGCATATACGGGTGCGTCAGATACGTTGTGTAATCGGTTATCCTTTGTGAAGGTTTTACGAGTTCGTAATCGTGATTTTGTAAAAAACGTTCTATTACACCCTCGTTTTCGGCAACCGAAAAAGTGCATGTAGAATAAATAATCGTTCCGCCCTGTCTAAGCGCTTTGTCTGCGCTTAAAAGTATGGCGTACTGTCTGTCGGCGCAACTCAGAGAATGTTCCTTACTCCATTGCGCTACAGCAGTTTCGTCTTTGCGAAACATGCCTTCGCCGCTGCACGGCGCATCTACCAATATCAAATCGAATATCTGACCGCACTTTTCGAATTCGCACGGGTCGTTACACGTTACCGCAACGTTTGTGAACCCCATTCTTTCGACATTACTCTTTAACGTCAAAGCCCTGCTCGGGGTTATGTCGTTAGACACAAGATACTTGACTTTATCTGCAAGCTGAACGGTTTTTCCACCCGGCGCCGCACACATATCGAGCGCCAAATCGGCGTCTATGTCGAAGGCATTTACCACTGACATTGCAGACGGTTCCTGAAAATATATCATTCCTGCATGATGGTACGGATGTGTGCCTCTTATCTCGTTTTCGATTGCATAAAAGCAATCGGCGGCAAAAGGCACGTTTTCCCTTTGACCGCACAAAGCGATATAGTCGGCGGCGGAAATTTTATTTACGTTTACCTTAAAAGCCCTGGCAGGTTTTTGATTATACGAATTCAAAAAATCGTCGAACTTAGGAACTATATCCTTCATTTCGTTTATAAAATCTTCGGGAAGTCTCATTTTTACTCCTCGCATTGACTCGCAAAAAGTCCCGACGCAAGTAGCCTTCGTCGGGAAATATGCTATATGTATTTATTTTTTGTGATACAATCGTTTAGTTTGATAAAACGGATCCGACGTGTAATTGATGCCTAACTTTTTTAGCACGTTTACATCTACTTGCGACAAAATTACGGTCGAATGACACTCCGCTCCTGCGAGTTTCGACAGCTGTTGCATAGCCAACGCCGCAAGCGGATTGGTTACGGCGCTTATAGACAACGCTATAAGGATTTCGTCCGTATGAAGCCTCGGATTATGCCCGCCTAAATGCTGCGTTTTTAACTCCTGTATGGGGGCAATCAAATTAGGCGGCAACAAAAGAACCTTGTCGTCTATGCCCGCAAGTTTTTTTAACGCATTAAGAAGCATTGCGCTCGTAGCGCCCAAAAGCGCAGAAGTTTTTCCGGTAATTATCGAGCCGTCGGTAAGCTCCATTGCGGTAGCGGGCGCACCCGTAGCCTCGCTTTTGTTGCGAGCGGCTGCCACCACCTTTCGATCGGCTATCGTTATCTCGTTTTGTTGCATCAGAAGCTCTAACTTGTCCACAACCGAATCGTCAATTTTGTCGTTACGCCTGTCGACTAAGGCTGTAAGATATCGTCTTATGATTTCTTGCTTAGACGCTTCCACACATGCGTCGTCGTCTATTATGCAATTACCCGCCATATTGACGCCCATATCCGTAGGTGATTTATAAAACGACTCGCCGTATATCCTCATAAACATACGATTAAGCACGGGAAAAATTTCGATGTCACGATTGTAATTAACTGTACTTATTCCGTAAGCCTCGAGGTGATAAGGATCTATCATGTTTACGTCGTTAAGATCGGCAGTTGCCGCCTCATACGCCACGTTTACCATATGCTTGAGAGGAAGATTCCATATAGGGAATGTCTCGAACTTGGCATATCCGGACTTTATTCCTCTTTTGTTGTCATGATAAAGCTGGGATATACATGTTGCCATCTTGCCACTTCCCGGCCCCGGCGCAGTAACCACTACAAGTTTTCGATCCGTTTCGATATAATCGTTTTTACCCAAACCTTTGTCGCTGACTATCCCGTCCACGTCATACGGGTAATTGGGAATATTATAATGACGATAGGTCTTTATTCCCAATTTCTTGAGCGTGCGTTCAAAAGCCTTTGCCAGTTTCTGATCGTTGAACTGAGTAAGACAAACGCTGCCTACGTAAAGTCCGGATTCTCTGAATGCGTCTATAAGTCTTAGCACGTCGGTATCGTATGTAATACCCAAATCGCTGCGTTCCTTGGCTTGCTCGATAGCGTCGCTGTTTATAACGATTACTATTTCCGCTTCGTCTTTCATCTTAAGCAACATCTTTAATTTGCTATCCGGCTTAAACCCCGGAAGCACTCTCGACGCATGGAAGTCATCAAAAAGTTTACCGCCGAATTCGAGATAAAGTTTACCGCCGAATTTATCGATTCGTTCTCTTATGTGCTGCGATTGAATCGCAATATATTTGTCGTTGTCAAACCCTATTTTGTACATGAAGTTTCTCCCATGTAAGCAAAAGCCCACTAAAACGATTATACTAAAAAATAGAACAATAATCAAGAAAAACAATGTACAAATGCCGATTTTACAAAAAATATTCTCCCTCGAAAACTTTAACCGCTTCGCCGCCGAGTATGAGAGAATCGCCGTAATCGACGAAAAGCGTTCCTCCCCTAAATCGTACTTTCGTCTTGCCCGAGACAATGAGTTTTTTTCTTACGCACGCAGCCACCGCAGCGCATGCGCCGCTTCCGCAAGAGAGCGTTTCGCCGCTTCCTCTTTCATACACTCTTACGTTTAATCCGTCAACCGTCACTGTAACGAATTCGACGTTTACTCCATTATCGAACATTCCGTTTCTTTGCAGCGTCGCCGCTACCTTCATATCTGCTTTCCCTGTTATGACGCAATGTTTGTTGCCGACATCGACAACGGTACATTTTATCGCTTTGCCGCATGCGAACACCGTAATTTCTTCCCCGAACGGAAACTGCGGTTTTCCCATATCCGCCCAAATGATATCGTCACCGAAAAAAGTTTTTTTCACGCCGGAATCTGTTTCTATGTAAATCACGTCTTTACCGGTCTTTTCTTTGATAAGAGCGGCAACGCATCTTAGCGCATTTCCGCATATTGCGCCCTTAGTGGCGTCCGAATTGAACATTTCCATCTTTGCGTCGGCAAAAAACGATTCGCCTATTCTGACGACTCCGTCTCCGCCTACACCCTTGTGTCGGTCGCATAATGCGATAATCAAACGTTCGGTCATGGCCTCTTTTGCCGCTTCGACGAATATATAATCATTGCCCGCTCCGTGCATCTTTACAAATTTCATAAAACGCCTCCCGTTTATGTCTTATGCGACAAATACGAAAAGCGTTACTTCCGGCTATGCGGCATTATTACGCACATCCGATTTTATAAAATTATTTTCGAAAAGAAACTTTTTACTTTTTCACCGAATTCGCAGTTGCTTAGCGACGTGTAAATTTTAATCAACGGTTCCGTCCCGGACGGTCTTATTATTACTCTGCCTTCTTTTATGACATATTCTATCATGTCGGTAGGCATATCTGCGTCTGTCGAATGATCGGTCCGGCTTATGACTTCGCTATCCTCTATTTGATTGAGCGAGCTTTTGCGGAATAAACTCATAACCTCCGATTTTTTAGCATTACTCATAGCGAAAGAAAACTGCATATTATATCTTCTTCCGTATGCGTCGTAAATATTTTGCAGCCTACGTTTAAGCGTAATTCCTTCCGCTTTGCACTCGGCAGCTATGACGGCAATGAGAGCAGCTGCCTGAACTCCGTCTTTATCTCTGATATGAGGACCTACAAGATAACCGCAACTTTCTTCGAATCCGAACAAAAACCGGTCTTCTTCCCCTGCCTCTTTCAACCTTCCGATTATTTCTCCGATGTACTTAAAGCCTGTGGGCGTAACAATTGTTCGGGCTCCGTAACGATCGGCAATTGCATCTACCAAATCGGTGGAAACAAGCGAACGTATGACGACATATTCTTTTCCGACATAGTTACGAAGCAGATATTCCGCCATTATCAATCCTATTTCGTTGCCGCTGAATTTATATACCTCGTCTCCGTCCTTCTCGGCAACGCCCAATCTGTCCGCATCGGGATCGTTAGCAAGCAGCACCGTCGAATCGCTTTCTTTAAGAAACAAAATACCGTCACTAAGTGCAGATAATTTTTCGGGATTAGGTGGATTGCAACCGGGAAAATCCGAATCCGGTTGACTTTGCGAGAGTACAATATCCGCTTGACAACCTAAACTTTTCAATACAACCGGAACGATTTTGTATCCCGCTCCGCATAGCGGCGTGTATATCGCCGTTATATCTGCTTTTTTGCCGTCAAACACGGAAATCGCCGCCTTTATATATTGTTCGTACATATGATGATCGACATAACTTAAAAGTCCTTTGCTTAAATAACTTTCCATACTGTCGAAACATTTGCAAAACGGATCTATAGTCTTTGCTATCGAAAATATTTCAGCCGCTTGCGCTTCGTCTATCTGACAACCGTTTTCATCGTATACCTTGTATCCGTTATATTCTTTGGGATTATGACTTGCCGTTATCATTACGCCTGCATCGGCATAATTTTTCGCCAAATACGCCAAGAACGGCACCGGCGAAACTTCGTCCGACAAAATTACTTTTACTCCCAAGCTTAACATTGCTCTTGCAGCTTCCTGAGCAAAAACCTTAGAGTTTTTTCGGCTGTCAAAGCATATTACCGCTCGCCGTTTTCCGTTTTTGAGCATATACGTACCGAGAGCTTTACTTACCTTGCGCACCGTATAAACGTTGATTCGGTTAGAGCCCATGCCCATAACGCCCCGCATTCCTGCCGTACCGAACTTTAAGTCTCCGTCAAATGCGTCCGCAAGTTCAGACGAAGAATATGACAATATTTCCCGCCTCATTTCCTCGCTTTCGACGTTGTTTATCCACTTAGTAACTTCGATATTCGCCATCATACCTCCGTAAATTAAATAGAAGAATTACCGCCAAAAAAGCGATAATTCTTCTTGTGTAATATGCATTTTAATGCTTTTTTGCTTTATATAGGTCATTAACCTCGTTAACCCTTGATATAGCCGAGTTTCTTTGCGGCTTCGGTAAGCTCCTCTCTGTACGAAGGATGTGCAATAGATATTATTGCCTTGGCTCTGTCGGAAATAGACAATCCTCTGAGGTTTACGACGCCGTACTCAGTTACGAGATACTGAACGTCGTTACGCTGAAGCGAAACGGTTGCTCCCGGCTTAAGAGTGGGAACTATACGGCTGATCTCTTTACGCTCGTCACCGTTACCTGTCTTTACATTAGCAGTCGAATACAATGCGATAAAGCACTTGCCGCCCTTTGCCATCTGAGCGCCTATCGCAGTGTCTGCCTGACCTCCGGTACCGCTGAACTGCTTAGAACCGAGAGATTCGCTGCAGCACTGTCCGAGAAGGTCTACTTCGAGAGTCGTGTTGATAGATACCTGATTGTCGTTTTTCGACAATGCGTCGTACGAATTGCAGTACGAGCAGTTCATTACCAAGACGTCGGGGTTGTTGTTGACAAAGTTATACACCTTGTCGGTCCCCATAACTATACTGGTAACGATTTTACCCTTATGCAAAGTTTTGCGACTGCCGTTAACTATGCCCTTCATTGCCAGCTCGGCAACGCCGTCGCTCAAAAGCTCGGTATGTACGCCGAGGTCTTTCTTACCTTCCATAAACGCTACGACAGAGTTAGGTATCGAGCCGATGCCTATCTGAAGATTGTCGCCGTCGTTAATGTACTGAGCGATATATCCGCCGATAATTTTGTCTTTTTCGTTAACCGGAGCGGGCTTGTCCTGAACCATCGGGAAATCTACGGGAACGAAGTAGTCTACGTCTTTCTCGTCAATAACCGCATCACCATATGTAAACGGCATATTGGGGTTCATTTCCATTATTACCAATTTTGCCTTTTCCATAACCTCTCTGTCGTATATATCGCTTAGACCGAGAGAAATTTTGCCGTCTTTGTTCGGAGGCGTACACGTGCCGACAAAGACGTCGGGATCTCCCTGAGCGCAAATCGTGATTGCCGTTTTACGCAAGTGTGTAGGACAATAAGAAACGGTATCCAAAAGATTATAAGCGTCTCTCATCGGCTTGGAAAAGAATAAGCTGTTGATTTTTATATTATTGCCGTATTCTCTGTGTTCGAGGAAAGGATACGATCTGAGCGTAAGGCACATCCAGATGCTGAGTCCTCTCGGTCGGTCCAAAATGGTATGCAGGTTACTCAAAAATCCCTGCGGTTCTACGGTACCGTCGCCTACGGCTATCTTGTCGTTGTCTTTAATGAGCTTAAGAGCTTCTTCGATTGTAATGGTCTTTGCCATAAACTAACCCTCCTAAAATGGTCACTATAATTATATCCCACAAAACGCTTGCATGTCAACCGATTGTGCAGTTTTTGCGCCTCAATCGCTAATTTTACAGCAGCAGTAACATTATCGGTATAGTAAGAACGGAAGCAAACGTACTTATAAGCACGCAGTCTGCCGCCGCCGACGGCGCATCTCCGTAAAGCTCGGAAAGATTTTGAACGATGCTTGCTACCGGAGCGCAGCAAAGTATATATATCGCCTTTACAACGTAATCCTGAAAAGGAATCATTCTTACAATCGCAAACGCTACAAGCGGAAAAACAATCAGCTTTATTGCAGAAGCAATCATTGCGCCGTAATCGGACACGATGTTTTTGACAGAGGACGTAGCCAATCTCATACCGAGCACCGTCATACACATAGGCGTAGTTGCCTTACCTAACGTAGTAACGCACGAATACAAAAATGTCGGCAATTTTACACCGCAAAAGAAAAGCGGCAACGCTACTATCAACGTAAGCACAGGCGGGTTTATCAAAATCTTTTTTACGCTTATGAATTTTTTGTCGCCGGATACGACTCCGCACCCAATCGTCCATCCAAGCACGTTAAGCGCTATACTGAACATGGTGGAAAAAACCAGCGCCTCCGGATGCTCGGGCAGCAGCGCCTCAAGCAGAGGTATTCCTATGTAGCTTACGTTTCCCATACCCGTCGCTAAAGCGTATACCCGACGATCGGGTTGAGTCCTACGCTTGCCCTGCGCAAAAAAGCCGACTGCTACGAACGCTCCCATAAGCAACAACGCTATACCGAAAACCGCACACATAAGTCCGAAAAATTTGCTATCGTATTCGACTTTTCCGAACGAATATAATATAAGGCAGGGTTGGCAGACAAACATCAGGAATTTTGCGAAAGCCGAAATATGTTCGCCGCCGACTGCTTTGCTTTTTACCAAAACGAATCCGGGAATTGCGTATATTACAAGCGGAACCACCGCCAAAAGCGTAGTAAGAAAATCCATAATTTATTCAAATCGTTTCGCAAAAGCAAAAAGCAAATCTTCTCTGTTTTCGTCGGCAATTATTTGAACCCCTATAGGCAAGCCGTGTTCTCCGATAAAAAACGGCACGCTTATTGCCGGGAGTCCGGCTATCGAAGGCGGTTGCGTAAACAAATCTGAATAAACTATCTCCGCCCTGCTCCTATCGTCGACGAAGGCGAAAGCCTCGCTCGGAGCTGTCGGAGAAACGATTACGTCGCATTCTTTTAATGCTTCCTTAAGTTCGCTTTTAATTCGTTTTGCCATTTTAAGCGCATCCGAGGCAATCGACGGATGTTGCAAAACGTATTCGCCTATAAGTATGCGTTTAATCGCTTCTTTGCCTATTTTTTCGCCTCTGTCCATTGCTGTACCTAACGGCTTAATGTTAATCGCAGCTTCCTTGTTCCCGAGCGCACAATATGTAACAAATGCTTTAAGTACGCTCGGAACGGATACAGTTACCAATTCGCAGTCGCCGAATTTGCGCTTTACTTCGTCCATAAGTCTGCTAAGTTCGGGGGTATATTTATCAAAGTATTCGCTTATAACACCCACTTTTTTTGGTGACGACATCTTTTCTATCTTTCTGCCGCTCAAAACCTCGAACATAGTTACGCAATCTTCTACCGTAGACGTTATCGGTCCGACCGAGTCGAAAGACTGACTGAGGGGAAAAACGCCTTCTCCGTCTATACTGCCTATTGTCGGCTTAAGTCCGACGACTCCGCAATAAGACGCCGGTTGGCGAATACTTCCGCCTGTATCCGATCCCAAAGCCGCCGCACAAAGTGACGCCGCTACCGCAGCCGCACTTCCGCCGCTAGAGCCTCCGGGAACTTTCGCATTGTCCAACGGGTTAAGGACACAGCCGTAAGCGGACGTCGTATTAGACGAACCCATGGCAAACTCATCCATATTGGTTCGTCCTATTATCACCGCTCCTTCTGCTTTTAACAATTTAACTACTCTGCAATCTTCCGTAGCGACAGGACTGTTTTTGAGAAGTTCGCTTCCGCAAGAAGTAACATATCCCTTCATGTCCATGTTGTCTTTAATCGCAACGGGAACTCCTGCCAACCTGCCGTTAAATCCGTTTTTAACCGCTTCGTCAACACTTTCTGCCTGTTGTAAAACGTCATCGCATACACAAACGAAAGCATTTAAGCAAGCGTTTTCTTTTATTCTACTTAAAATATCGAGAGCGATCGATTTTGCCGATTTTGCTCCCGATAAAACATCTTCTCGTATTTTACTAACGCTAAGCATTGTCACTAAGCTCCTTAAATGACTCTACGGCTTTGTTTACAAGGCTGAGCATTTCATCGTATCCGTCTTTTAAGCATACGTCAGCACTTAAAAGAATATTGTCGAATTCTTCATTATTCATAGCTTGATTATACTACTTTGACTAATCAGCCGTCAACGGTTTTACACGGTTGACATAAATAAAAATTAAGTGATATACTATGTTTATGTATCCCTATTTGTTTGAACAAAAATGGTTGCCGTCATATATTGTTTTTATCTGCATAGGCATCGCAGCGGCATTCATTTGCTGCAGGATTGTCGCAGATAAAACGGACGTGTCATACGAAGTGTTTAGTGCGTTATGCATTATGTTTTTAATATCCCTTTTGACAGGGTTTGCGTCCGCAAGACTGTTTCAAATGCTTTACAATTTTATCGAAACCGGCAAAGTCGGCACGGGAATAACCTTTCTCGGCGGCTTGATAGGCGGCGTTGTGACTTTCGCTCTCATGTATTTTATTATGCGAAAGAAACTTAAAGGAACGTTACCAATAGCTCTGCGCATGGCGATGCCGGCAGTTTCCGTGGCGCACGCTTTCGGCAGAATCGGATGCTTTTTGGCCGGTTGTTGTTACGGCAAGCAGTCCGACGGATTCATTGCCATAACCTTCCCCTTCGGTGACGGACAAGGAGTGCCGAGAATCCCGACTCAACTGATCGAAGCGATTTTCCTTTTTGCGTTATTTGCCGTTCTTTTCTATTTAGCCGTAAAAAAGAAGGACGTCCTTTGCGCTTTTATCTACTCGACAGGGTATTCGGTATTCAGATTTGTCATCGAATTTTTCAGAGACGACAATCGAGGCGAACTTGTCAAATGCCTCTCGCCGAGTCAATTTATCTGCTTGATAATATTTATCGCTTCGATAATCGGTATTACAATCGCACTTATAATTAAAAGCAAGCGCAAGGTAAGTAAAACTTAAAAAACAACGACAATAAAGAGGAGTAGTTCGCATCTACTCCTCTTCGTTTGTATTTTTTTATACGTATACAAATTTACATTACGCTATAATAAATTAAGTTATATATTCAGCACCGCTGCGAGCGTAGTCAAGCTAAGAAGCAGAGTCGGCAACGCAACCGTCAAACCTAATTTTAAAAACTTTAAATAACCGAATTTTATACCGTGTCTCGACAAAATATTTCCGAACATTATCCCTGCCAATGCCCCTACCGGCGTAAAGAAAGCGCATATATTGGAACCTATAACCGTAGCGTATACCGCATTGACGGCCACCGACGCCGGAGCCGATTTTATTATTTCGCAAAACAAAACGCTCATAGGAATATTATTTACGACGTTCGCAGCCAAAAACGCAGCAATGCCGTACTTGAATTCAACGGCGTTGCCGCCGCCGAGAGCGGCTGCCATACTCTGCGTTGCCCCTTTGTCGGATAACGTTATTATCATTACAAACATCGAAACGACAAACGGAATAAGTTGCCAAGGCGCACGTTTAAGTGTGTTTTTTAGACATACGTTACTCTTTTTTCGCAACAAAGACATTATAATTGAACCTAACGAAACGCCTGCTGCGAATGCGACGGCAATTAGCCACATCTCCCATCCTATATACGACGCTATCGCAAGCAGCACGGTACAACCGGCTAACATAACCACTCCGAAAATCACCGCCGGTTTGTCTTTTATTTCCTCGACGACTTCGCACGGTTGAAGGCTTTCTTTCAATTGCCCGTTAAACAGCAATCTCAATGCCGCATATGCCGTAACGCCGGCAACCAACGTAGGCAACGCCATAATTTTGAAATAACTCAAAAAATTTATTCCGTTAGCGGTCGCAAGGTAAACGTTTGTAGGATTACCTATTATAAGAGCCATACTCCAGGTGTTTGCTGCCACGAACTCCGCCGCCAAAAAGGGCAACGGATTTATTTTCGCATTCTTGGAAAAGTAACATATAAAAGGCGTAAACGACAAAATAATGATATCGTTAGACGTAAACACCGTAAGAACCGACACTATTATATACAGGTACAAAAAAAGCTTTTTCTTATTTGACTTTGCCTTGGATAACGTTTTTGCCGCTAGGTACGAAAAAAATCCTGCTTCGTCAAGATACACCGAAAGTATCGTCATGGATATGAACAGCGCCACGATTTTTAACGGATTTACGGCAGAATTCTCCGCAAGCTTCTTTCCAATCGATACAAAATCATTCTGGCCGCATATCACAAGCGACAATGCTCCTGCAAGAGCAACCACCCAATACGTGTCGACAGACAATTTTCCTATTTTAATCTTCGGAAAAAACAATATGCCTGCAATCATGAGAATGCAGGCAATAACGCAAATTGCTATACTTATCGTCAAAACTCTACTCCTTATAGGAAAATCAAAGCAAGCAAAACATAAAGCCAGTGCGAACAAAATCCGGCTACCAAACCGCTTATCGTATGATACAAAATAGAACTTGTCGTAAGCTTTCGGAAGCCCATACTGTCCATCATCGCAACGTGCGTGGATAAGTATCCGCTCCAGAACATACACATCGAAGTAAATACCGAAACTTCTACTGCCGTAAACGTGTTATCTCCGACAAGACCTATCGCTGCTCCTGCCGAACCGAGCGCCGTTATAGGTATGGATATAGAGGTATCGTTGGTAAATCCGAACAAAAACTTGAACACCCCGCTAAGCGAATCTCCTATCCACGGGAGCAAGGCAACGCCCTCCTTTGCGGCACCCGTGTATCCGTCTGCGGGTTTTCCGTCCGTAAGAAGCATAACCAGATTAGCTATTATAAGCACGCCCGGGATAATCGCAACGCCTATCTTTACACCGCCTGCCCCGCCTTCGAGCAGCGAATCGAAAAATCTTTGTACCGCTCCGCCCTGTCTGACTTCCCTCTGTCTCAACACGTCGAAATTTGCAGCTCCGTCCGACGACGCTTCCGCATCTTTACCGAACAGTTTAGCGGATTTATGCAGCATTAGTCTCGTTGCCAAGACGCTGCCTATTATTGCGCCTATTACGCCCACGATTACAGCTAATGCGACCGAACCTCCGTCCACAACCTTTACCGAACTCATAGTAACCACTACTATAAGCCCCATCCCGAATGCGGTCCCTAGGTTAGTTAGACCGGCAAGCTGATATTTTTTGAAATATCTCCTGTACCTTTTGTCATCCGCAAGAGTCAGAACCGCAGGATTGTCCGATAAGAACGCCGAAAACACGGCGACCGAAGTCGCTCCCGGCATGCCGTAAAGCGGTTTCATGAGCGGCGAAAGCGCCCTGTTTGCAAGAGCGATAACTCCGAACTCGGTAAGAACCGAGCTTAATGCTCCGACTACAACTGCCACCGCCATAAGATAAAGGCAAGTGCCTATGAGCAAGTCGTACGCATTATTAAACAGCGTGTTAAGCATATTGTCGAATCCCATAATTATTGCTATGGGAACAAAAACGGCGAGTAAAATACCCAGCGTTATAAAGCCTTCGGCTCCTATTACTCGCTTTATTGTAAATTTTTTTTCTTCTCCGGCATGCGCTACGGAGGGTTGCGCCTCTACGACGCCGTCATTGGTAGTTACCCTTTCGGGATTCTCGTTGTTCATTACACACTGCTCCGATTTTATTGTACATAGATTGTATCAGCATTGCGAGCCGATGTCAAACGATTTTCCGTCGTGTATGCGCCTTTCGAAAATAAAAAATGAACGTCATAGTTCCAAAAAAAGAATACAAAGGCGCCTATTTGTTTGACTACAAACCTAAAAAACTATATAATAATACATGGTGCCTTTGCGGCGCTTTTGATATTCGAAATTTTCCTATGGAGGTTTATTATGAAAAAAATGACAATCGACGGCAATACCGCTGCCTCGCACGTTGCGTATGCGTTCAGCGAAGTAGCCGCCATCTACCCCATCACCCCGTCGTCGCCTATGGCAGAATATGCGGACGAATGGTCGGCTCAGGGCAGACTTAATATGTTCGGCGAGCCTTTGAGACTTGCGGAACTTCAGTCCGAAGGCGGCGCAGCAGGCGCTGTTCACGGTTCTTTGGCTGCGGGCGCACTTACGACGACTTATACGGCAAGTCAGGGTTTGTTGCTTATGATCCCCAACATGTACAAGATTGCGGGCGAGCTCCTTCCCACCGTATTCCATGTCAGCGCAAGAGCTTTGGCTGCTCACGCTCTAAGCATATTCGGAGACCATGCGGACGTAATGGCATGTCGTCAGACCGGATTCGCTATGCTTGCATCCAACTCCGTTCAAGAGGCAATGGACCTTGCTTTGGTTGCTCATCTTTCTACTTTGAGAGCGAAGGTTCCTTTCCTTCACTTCTTCGACGGTTTCCGTACCAGCCACGAGATTTCCAAAATCGACGGATTCGAATACGACGAAATCAAGGCGCTTTGCGAAAAGTTAGGAATAATGGAAGATATCAAGGAATTTAAGGCAAGAGCCCTTAATCCCGAGCATCCTCACCAGATGGGTACCGCTCAAAACCCGGATATTTACTTCCAAAACAGAGAAGCTGCCAACAAATACTACAACGCTACTCCGGCAATCGTTGCGGAAATGATGAAAGAAGTCAGCGCGCTTACCGGCAGAGAGTACAAGCTTTATCAGTACTACGGCGCTCCCGACGCTACCGATCTTATCGTTATGATGGGTTCCGGCTGCGAAGCTGTCGAAGAAACCGTAGACTATCTCACCAAGAAGGGTAAGAAAGTAGGTCTTTTGAAAGTAAGACTTTACCGCCCGTTCTCCGTAAAAGATTTCGTAGACGCTATCCCCGCATCCGTAAAACGTATCGCAGTTATGGACAGAACCAAAGAAGCAGGCGCTCTCGGCGAGCCTCTTTACCTCGACGTTGTCGCTGCTCTTAACGAAGCAGGTCGCAAAGCAACCGTTATCGGCGGCAGATACGGTCTCGGCAGCAAAGAATTTAACCCCTCTATGGTTAATGCGATTTACGAAAACCTTAAGGCAAAAGAGCCTATCAATCACTTTACCGTAGGCATTAAAGACGACGTTACCTTTAAGTCGCTCGAAGTTACCAAAAAGATTAACGCTTCTCCTGCCGGCACCAGCCGTTGCAAATTCTACGGACTCGGCTCCGACGGTACCGTAGGCGCTAATAAAAACAGCATTAAGATCATCGGCGATCACACCGACATGTATGCTCAGGGCTACTTCGTGTACGACTCCAAAAAGAGCGGTGGCATAACCATTTCGCACCTTCGTTTCGGTCAGACTCCCATCAAGTCGACCTACACTATCGACGAAGCGGATTTTGTAGCTTGCCATAACCCCTCCTACGTAATAAGATACAACATGACGTCGGAAATCAAAAAAGGCGGCGTATTCCTTCTTAACTGCAAGTGGAACCTCGCTCAGCTCGAAAAGAATCTTCCGGCTAAGATGAAAAACGACATTGCCAAAAATAAGATTCGGTTCTACACCATCGACGCTCTTAAAATAGCAGGCAAAGTAGGACTCGGCGGCAGAATAAACGGCGTAATGCAGGCGGCATTCTTCAAGCTTGCAGACATTATCCCCTACGAAGACGCAGAAAAGTACATGAAGAAAGCTATCGAAAAGACTTACGGAAAGAAAGGTCCCGAGATCGTTCAAAAGAACTTCGACGGTATCGATAACGCTATCGCAGGTCTTAAAAAGGTAAGATATCCCAAGTCCTGGGCTACCACCACCGAAGGCGCAGAAATGGAAACCTCGTCCGACGACAAGTATTATAGAGACTTTATCCTTCCCATCGTTTCGCAGGAAGGTGACGCTCTCCCTGTTTCCGCATTCGATCCCTCCGGCGCAGTTCCTACCGGAACGACCAAATTCGAAAAGCGCGGTATCGCTGCAAAAGTTCCCGCTTGGATTGCAGAAAACTGCATACAGTGTAATCAGTGTTCGCTCGTATGTTCTCATGCGGCTATAAGACCTGTGCTCGTAAAAGACGACACCGCTCTTCCCGAAGGCTTCGTAGTAAAAGCTGCCAACGGAATGCCCGGATATTCTTTCCGTATGCAAGTATCTCCGCTCGACTGTACCGGTTGCGGCAGCTGCGCAAACGTTTGTCCGTCCAAGAACAAGGCTCTCGAAATGAAGCCGCTTGACGAAGCTATCGCAGCAGACGAAGCTAATTACAATTATTCGCTTACTCTTCCAGAAGTCGACACCACCAAGGCATTTAAGCCGTCTACCGTAAAGGGCAGCCAGTTCCTTCAGCCGTTGTTTGAATTCTCCGGCGCTTGCGCAGGTTGCGGCGAAACTCCGTATGTAAAACTTATCACTCAGCTCTTCGGTGACAGAATGGTAGTTGCTAACGCTACCGGATGTTCGTCCATTTACGGCGGCTCCGCTCCCACCTGCCCGTACACCGTCAATAAAAACGGCAACGGTCCCGCCTGGGGCAACTCGCTCTTCGAGGACAATGCAGAGTTCGGTTACGGCATGAATCTCGCTTACAAAGCTCGCAGAGCAAGACTCGCTACCCTTATGAATAAGGCTATCGAACTCGGCGCATGCTCGTGCGTAGGCGACGCATTTAAACTCTGGCTCGAAAATATGGAAAACGCAGACGTTACCAAGGAAGTTAAGGCAACAGTAGACGCTAACCTCGATAACGCCATTGCCAAAGCCGAAGGCGAACTCAAGACCACTCTTACCGCAATCAAAGACAGCGCAGACTGCATAGTTAAGAAGTCCATTTGGATCTTCGGCGGCGACGGTTGGGCATACGACATCGGTTACGGCGGATTGGATCACGTACTCGCAAGCGGCGAAGACGTAAACGTTTTGGTACTCGATACCGAAGTTTACTCCAACACCGGCGGACAATCCTCCAAGTCTACTCCTACCGGTTCGGTTGCTAAGTTTGCAGCTGCAGGTAAGCGCACCAAGAAGAAAGACCTCGGCATGATGGCTATGAGCTACGGATACGTATACGTTGCTCAGGTAGCTATGGGCGCAAATCAAGCTCAGCTCCTAAAGGCTATTACCGAAGCCGAAGCTTACCACGGACCTTCGCTTATCATTTGCTATTCTACCTGTATTAACCACGGTATCGATATGAGCAAAGGACAGCTCGAAACCAAAAAAGCCGTTGAGACGGGTTACTGGCAGCTTTATCGCTACAATCCCGAACTTACCGAAGAAGGAAAGAATCCGTTTACTCTCGATTCGAAAGATCCTTCGGCAAGCTATCAGGAATTCCTTGCAGGCGAAACCAGATACAAGACCTTAAAAGCAAGTCGTCCCGAACTTGCGGCTACCCTCTTCGCTAAGGCAGAAGAAGACGCAAAACGTCGTCTCGAAAGCTACAAGGCTAAAGCAGAAGAAAAATAACAGATAACAATAACATAAAAGGCGGTCGCTGTGCAAAACGCAGCGGCCGTTATTTTTTGCAATGCTTACCGAGCAAATTATTTTATTAAAAATCAAATAAATATATAATTAAAGCTAAGTCACTCGACGTAATTGTTAAGGTTTAAACCTGCCGTCACGACAAAGCACTTTTGTACCATAAAGGTCAAACAACGCAATCTGCCGTCGAACGAACGATTAAATTAGGCGACTGTTTTGCAGAAAAAATTTCAGTGACGGAATCCGATACGTTTATCGATACATATTCCCCGATTTACCTTTTTGCGCAAAAAATCATATTCGGATATTGACAACCGCCGGTTTTTATGTTAGACTGTTACATATAATAAGTTCGTGCGGAGGTTTTTTATGTATTGCGACAGATGCGGAAAAGAAATTAAAAGCGGCGCAAATTTTTGCGACAATTGCGGAAAGTGTCTAAACGAAAAAGTCGGTACAAAGAAAGCATCCGATGACGACTATTCGTTTTGGACTGCATTAGGATGTTTTTTCATCCCTTTGCTCGGACTGATACTGTTTGTCTGCTATAGGACGACCAAACCACTAATCGCAAAGAGCGCAGGCATCGGCGCACTGACGATGGGCGTTTGTTCATTACTGGCGCCTATACTGCTGCTATGGTTTATTTACCTTTTTGCAATCGTCATATAGACTTTAAATGAGAATTTGCTCAAGCTATATCTGGCAATTATTTTTGGATTCGGATACTGTAATCTCCTTCTTTCGTTGTTATGAAATTTGAATTTTAAATTGACTTTGCCCGTTCAGCTACTTGTTTTTTGACAACCGAATATACATATAACATGACAAACACCGATTTTAACGACTGATTGCTCGTATAAAATCGGTGTTTTGATTTATTAACGTAATATTTACTTACACTACTTTTTATTTATGACGATAATTGCTTTTCCACCGCTTCGAGAAACGGTAATACGTGAAGAAGAAATACCCACTCTTTCGAATTCGCCACGGTAAATTGCCATAAAGGAGCCGAGTCCGCTGTCAGTCATCATTACTTCAATCGCATATACATCCGATTCGAGGACCTGACTGCCTTGACGATACCCGTATTTTATATCCGAAGCAATGAACTTGATAATGTCGGAAGGCGAACAATAATAAGCGTTGTTTTCATCAGAACTTTTGTTGCTTACCTTGAACGAGTAATACCCACCGGAATAACTACGCTTTTTGCCGTACCAATCATAATCTTCGACCGATGTAACCGGATACATATCGCTGTAGTTTTCCACGTGCGTTTTACGCATATATTCGTCAGTACGAAGAAAGTACTCGTGGCTGCCGAGCTCGTATTCTTTGTTAAGCAAACCGATTTTAGAATCGCCCCACGTAGCGTCCACGGTATACCATTCTCCGTCGATTTTGACTTTATTCCATGCGTGGCCGCTCTTTATCACAGAGCCGGCGTCTCCGACAACTCGCACACAATCAAGTCCGGCTATAGCGCACATAAGCGTATACGTTTTAGAAATTCCGTCGCACACGGCAAATCCGTAATCGAGTACGCCCTCTATATAATACGCAGGTTGTTTTACCGATTGCGTAACGTCTGCGCCAGATTGCGTCACCTCGTAATCGTACGTATTATTTTGCATTATCCAGGTATATACGGCGTCCGCTTTTTGCTCGTCTGTCATACCTTCGGAAACCGCTTCCGCAACCGCAAATTTTGCCTTATTATATAATCTTTGCGCTGCAGAACCGCTCTTGGGAATAGGTCTCAAACCTCTCTCTGCCACCCAGTACAGTTCCTCGCTTCGACTGACCTCTACTCCGCTGCCGGCCGTCAACGCATTGTCGGTATATCCTCCCTCGAATGACCTTTTAATAAGCTGCTCATATTTCGTCTTTTTGCTGACGTCTATATTCGTAGGCTCGTTTTCCGTGATAAAAGTAAGAGTAAACGAAATTTTGCTACCCTCTACCAAATCGCTTATACTGCTAACCGAAGAGAGATTGGATCCCGTCTGGTTACTTCGCTTAAAGGCCTCTTCCACGAATTTTGCTGCGCTTATTGCCGTGGTTTCCGTATATCCCATATATACGGTTGCCGAACAACTCGGATAAAGTTTGGACTTATACTCTCGCTCGACGGGATTCGGTCTGAAAGCAACAATGTATGACACAAAATCGAAAAACTCATACCTGTCCGTCATATAATAGTTACCTGCGGCATATTTGGCAGCGAGGTAATCTATCTCGTCGTCGGAAAACGGACGAATATCGATTATAAGCGGTTCACTTGCCGTATAATACTCGCTTGCTACGGAATTTATTTTAACCGCTCCGCCTTTCTTTAAGTTTATCAGGTCTTTTACGTTAAATTTAGTTCCGTCGAAACGTTCGACGGCATTCGTCTTATCATAGGTTTTGCCGTCTATAGTTATCGAATAATCCACCTGCACCGAGCTATCCCAAGTCACGAATATGTCGGGATACGAAGAGTCGAAGTCGTATGCGCCTGCACTGAGAAGCGGCTTGCCATACGCTATTACGGTTTTGACTGACGTGCGAATTCCGTTGACTACCGCATAAATCTCGTATTTGCCAGCGGCAGACGGAGTAAACCGAAACGTAAGCGAATCGGAAACTTCAAACATAGCGTCTCCGACGTACCACTCGACAATTCTTTGGTCTTCCGGGATTTCCGCAATCGACTCTTTCTCGATCTCATACTCGCAGCTCGAATACGGCTCGCTGATTTCGCTTCGATCTGCGCCTAAAAGAACGGGCGTAACCGAAGAAAACGCTCTGTAATATATAATTTTTTTTGTTAAGGTCTTGTCTCCGACTTCTGCCTTAATAATATAAACGCCGAAATCTTCGGGCGTAAAAGTAAAGACTTCAGTCGTACGTTTCAATTTCAGCTCATCGCCGACATACCACTGAGCTGCTACCACCGACTGATCCGCCTTTACGCAAAACTCGTATTCTTGTTTAACGGACGACGAAGTTTTTTCAGGTTTTACTTCTATTTCGTAAGCCGCCGCCTGTCTGACGATAATTTTTACGCTGCCTTTTGCCAACCCTTGAGTTGCCGAAAGCTTTGTTTCGCCCTCTTCCAATCCCACCAGATAGTCGTCATGAATACAAGCCACGCTCTCGTCTTCTACCGTTGCAATATAAGTAGAGCCGTTAATTATATCGGAAAGCGCCTTTTGTTCGCCTACTTTTATATTTATAACGCTACACTTAAAAACAACGCTCGGCAAAAAGTCGCATGCGCTAATACAACAACTAATCAATATAAATGCCGCAATCGCAGCTATAATCTTCTTTGTTCTCACGGTTACAGTTTACCACATTATCATTCTCAAATCAAGCAAACGAGGTGCCATTGCTCATTATTTGGTCGGTAGCGACATAATTTATAGCATGAAAACAATCGTAAAATCCATATTTACTTTGTCCGCATTTACATTCTTCGAGCGTTTGCTAGGGTTTTTCTTCAAAATATATTTATCACGCAAGTTAGGTGCGGCAAGTCTCGGCATATATCAAGTCGCATTGTCTTTCTTTTTTGTTCTTCTTACGTTTACCACCAGCGGCATCCCTTTGATAGTAAGCAAGCGAACGGCAAAATGCAGAGTCGAAAACGCTTTCTGCGAAGAATACGCAATATCCACCGCCGGACTCGTTTTGTCCATCGTAAGTTCGGCGATTATAATAACGTTAATAGTGGCGTTGCGCAATTATATAGCGACTATTTTTGCCGATCCGATAAGCATGCGCTTAGTAATACTTATGCTGCCTGCGTTGTTATTTACATCGGTATATTCGGCATTTCGAGGCAACCTTTGGGGCAGAAAAAAATACACTCTCGTAAGCGTTTTGGAGTTAGTCGAACAAGTCTGCCGCATAATTGCCTGTCTCGTCCTTTTGTCCACCACTTTTAACAAATTGTACTCTACTGCACTTTCCATGTCCATAGCCTGTCTCGGCAGTGCTGCCGCTGCCGCTTTCTTCTACATAAAGGACGGCGGTAAAATTACAAACCCAAAAAAAGAAATCATTCCGCTTTTAAAGAGTAGCGCTCCCGTTACCTTTTCGAGAGCGGCTTCGAGCGTAGTTGCCTCTCTTATAGGCATAGTCGTTCCGTATTTGCTTATGAAACGAGGGTTAAGCGGCAAAGAGTCCATGTATATTTACGGTTATAGCGTCGGTATGGCTATGCCGCTTATGTACGTTCCTCTGACCTTTGTAGGATCGATGGCTTTCGTTATGTTACCTACACTCTCGTCGGCAGTTGCCGCCAAAAACACGAGTTCCGTCAAATTGCAATTGGAACGTTCTATATCCGCAGCAATCGTTTTGGGCGCAATCTTTATTCCGCCTTTTATCGCTTTAGGCGAAGACATCGGCATTTTTGTATACAACAATTCGGACGCCGGCAAATTTCTTTCTGTCTCAGCCTTCTTAATGATTCCTCTTTCCGTCGAAAACATAACGTCGTCTGCACTTAACTCGCTCGATCTCGAGTTAACGGGACTGATAAATTACCTTATCGGTTCCGCCGCAACATTTGCGTATCTGCTTATTAAGCCTCATTTTCAAATAACGGACCTTGCAATCGCTATGGGGATAGGTCTTACTTTGTCCGCAATTTTACACATCGTATCGATGCGAAAGAAAGTAAAATTCGGGAAAGGTATCGTGTTTACGTTGGCAGTGTCGGCTCTGTCCGTTGTCCCTGCCTATTTCATTACAAAGTGGGCGGCGTCTCTTATTCCAAACGCCTTCTTTTCTTTGGCGGTAGCCTCGACGGCGGGCGTCGCCTTTATGCTGGCTGCTTCGTTTATATGCGGCTCGCTGAAAATCGAATATTTTTTCAATAAAAAATAATTTTTCGGTTCTATATGCTTGCTTTGCGTTTAAAAAACTGATAATATATAAGCAATTAAATAATTGGGAGGGCCCGACATTGAGTAACTTATGTTCTCAACAGGAAATTGCAACTCCGAAAGATTGCAATAGGCGCTTTTTTGCCGTAATAGCGGCAGTAACTGCGCTGATTTTTTTTGTAGCCGTTTGTTTGTGCAGCGTTTTTGCTCCCAACAACGGAAAAGTAATACTTTTTACCGTACTCGGCTTTGCGCTGATTTCGATAATCGATATAGCGATATGTCGTAAAAACAAGAGTACGGTTGCGATTGTTTTGCAATCGCTTACCATCGCCGTCGCCGCTATGCTTTGTGGTTACATCGCTTCGTCTACTAAGCCGGACAAGATAAACATAATCGTAACGGTTATCTCTGCTGCCATGATTTTGGCGGCAATAAACGCCGTATTTTACCCACATGCCGCTCAAAAACGCATGACAACCAAATATATTACGTACTGCGCCACGTTTACTGCGTTAAGCATAATATGCAAAATGCTCGGAAACGCTGTTTCGTCGGTAATAATTATTCCAAACATGCGACTTTCTTTTGTATATGTCCCCTGGGTGCTTTCCGGTATCGTTCTGGGACCGATCGGCGGAGTAATAACCGGACTTGCCGGAGACGTTCTGGGACAGCTCGCCGTGGCTGTAGGCGGCTCGATAAATCCTCTTACCACCCTTTCGAATGCGCTGTTTGCATTGTTCCCCGCACTTGTATTCAAATTCTCAAAAATCAAAAAGGACTGGCTGAAATTGCTGATCGGAATGGCGATTTCGATGGTAATATGTACTATGGGAATAGGCGGCTATGCTCTTTACACCTGGTGGGGATACGACAAATCGATGAGTTTCGTAACCTATCTTGTAACCATAAGAAGTCCGCAAATAATTATTATCGCCATAAACTACGTATTGACTTTGCTCGTTTTGCCTGCGATAAAAAAAGCGAACTCGCTAACGACAAAGTCCGCTTCTTAAAAGTCAAAAATAAAACTCGCTTTTAAATGCGAGTTTTATTTAACCTTTATGAATTTTTAAGCATTTTTCAAATAGTTTCCCACCAGATCCGCCCCGTCATCGGCGGCTTTTTTTGCAAGGCGTTCATACTCCGAAGCGTCGCCGCCATCGCTTACGGCTCTTACAATCACAAACTCCGTGCCGCATTTATGACATATCTGAGCAATCGCCCCCGACTCCATATCGAATCCTATCGCATTAAACTTGCTTTTCAAAAATTCTATGTCCGCTTTAGAACTTACGAACTTGTCTCCGGTGGCTATGGTGCCCACTATGGCGTCGCCTTTTACTGCGTCTATAAGTCGAGAAGAACACGGGATAAAGGGCGAATCGAATCCCTGCAAGCAACCTAATTCGTCGCCGAAAGCGGTCGTATCGAAGTCGTACTGCACTACGTTTTTCGCCACGATTTGCGTACCTGTGCCGACTATTCCGCCGCAAGTACCCAAATTTATAACCTCACTGACATCGAACGACGAAAGCATTACGGCAGTAACGGCACCGGCGTAAACCTTACCTACGCCACTCAAGGTCAACACTACGTCCTTGTCGAAAATTTTGCCTGTATAGAAATCAAAACACAATATCGTTTTTTTTGTCACGCCGCTCATAAGCTTGCGTATTTTTTTTGCTTCGCCGTCCAAGGCGCAAATTATTCCTGTCATCGACTGTTTCTCTCCGTTAACTTTTTGTGTTTAAAATTTAATAACGTATCTGTGTATAAGCTTCGTTTACGAAAGCAAACTGAATCTTAGCAACACCGGATTGTGGTCGGAAAACTCGTATCCTGTATCTACATTAATTGCCGTCGCCTCTACGTTTGCGCTTACTATGAATCCGTCCACTATCGCCTGATAATTTTTACCGGGCTCATAAGGAATGTCGCAACTGCGACAAGTCGCAACCTCTGACTTATTTTGCGCTATGGCTACCGAAAATCCGTCCGGTAGGTCGCTCGGCTCGATGGACGCTATCCAATCGGGTTTGATTTCGTCCGTTTCGAACGTTCCCACGCTGCCGCATATATCGTGGTTAAAATCTCCGCCGACTATAACGTAATTTCCCTTTGCGTATTCTTCGGATATAAATTCACTTAGCATCTTCAGTTGTTTTGCACGTATTTTCCCACCCTCGTCATAAGCAGACATGTGTACGTTTATAAGCACCAACTGCTTATCCGAAACATTCAATCTCGTCACGACAAAACATCTGTCAAGATCGAAAAACTTACTTATTCCCGTATCTACGGGAAAAGATTTTCGCATCGAAGATTGAATTTTGTATCTGCTTAAAGTAGTCATGCCGGAATAGCTTTTTCCGTGAGGATCGGAGAACGGGTAAAACAGGTATGACGAACGAAAGTTATACGCAAACACGTTCGCATAGCCGGTGGTTTTTTCCCTAAGCAAATCCAATTGGTTTACGTGATAACTTCGATCGGAATCAACGTCCGTTTCTTGCGTAAATACAAAATCCGGGTTTTTCTTAACTATAGTGTCAAATGCCCCGTTGATATTTTGCAAATCGGCTTCTTTGCTGCGAGCCTTTCCGCTTTTACCGACTCGCCGTTCTCCCGCTTTTGAATCGCCTACGTCCATAAAGAAGGAAAACTCTCTGTCGTATGCCCCGAAACCTAAATTGTACGTCATGATCGTATATTCGGTACCGAGCATAATTTCCGATGTCATATTGTTGTTTATCGCTAACTCGAGATTGTCCTGAATACGCTCGTAATCGACAAAAAGATATATTACGTAACCGCCTACTACGAACACAATTAATCCGACGGCTGCCAGAACTGCCGTCACTATCCGTTTAACGATTTTACTCACGATACACCTCCCATAAAAAGAGTCGCACACACAGCCTAAGCCGAACAAAAATACGACTCTAAAGATACTTTATTATATCAGACGCCTTTACTGCGTTTTCGCCCATCGAAGCCGCAGCTTTTTCTCCGCACCTGCCAAAAACGTGGCATGCGGTAGCCAACGCTTCCAAAGGCGCAGTCCTGCACGAATACGCCGCAACTATGCCGGAAAGCACATCGCCGCTGCCGCCTTTTGCCATTGCGGCGCATCCCGACACGACTTTATACGAAACTATGCCGTCGGTAACTAACGTATAAGCGTTTTTAAGCGCTAAATTCAATTTGAACTTTTTCGCAAATTCCCTCGGATCGTCGTTGCCCGCCAAACGCTCGTATTCTTTTACATGCGGAGTAAGTATAAGATCGCACTTTCTGCCTATCTCCAAAAAATTCGGTGAAGCAGACAATGAATTGATACCGTCTGCATCTACGATAAGCCTTCCTCCAAAATTTTCCAACAGATACTTCAAAATTTTCGCAGTGTCGGCATGTCTGCCCATTCCCGGGCCTACGACTATCGCATCTGCTCTTTCGCATATTTCTCCGATAACGCTTTCGCTGAATTCGATATGCGTTTTGCCGGGGAAAGTAAGTAATGTTATTTCTTTTACTCTACGGCGATAACTTTCGATCATTCCGTCCGCAACACACAACGTAGTCAGTCCCGCACCCGCACTTACCGCCGCACAAGCGCTTAAAAGGGGCGCACCGACATAATTTCCGCACCCGCCTATAACGTAAACCTTGCCGTAACTACCTTTATTGGTAAACCGATTTCGCTTGTATTTACACATCTCGTCGGTTATTTCCGTCCCCGGCAAAACAGGTGCGATAATGTCTTCCACGGACGCAACCGCCAAAACAAATTCGTCATTCTGACTGAACTCGGTAAAAACAGGCTGTTTGGTTATTCCGAGGCTCTTTATCGCTTTTTTCGCTGCGTATTCTTTTGCCTGCTCTACGTTATCGAATTGAGATATTTTCGCTACCGCACTCGCTATCATAGTTTAACCGCATCCAACACTGCGTTGCTCACTGCGACCACACAAGCCGCTTCCAATGCCGTAAAATCGACCTGTTTATCTCCCTTCGAGATGCAAAACAAAGTATCTCCGTCATAGTCCGTGTGGACCGGACATATAGTCTTAGCCAAGCCGTCGTGCGCAACCGTAGCCAACCGATTCGCCTTTGCCTTTGTAAGCTTTGCGTCGGTGATAATGCAGCCTATCGTCGTATTGCCGGCCTCTCCTGATTTGGCGGCGCCGCCTATAAGAAGGGAAACGGTATCGGCGTACGTGCCGTCAGGCTTTTTTGCACCTGCAATTATTTTTCCGTTATCGATGACGTCTCCGTAAGCGTTTAGCACAATTACAGCCACTACGGTCGCTTCTCCGACGTTGACTTTTGCCACTCCCAATCCGGACTTACAGCAATTTTCTATCCCGAGTGCCTTACCTACGGTAGCGCCGGTTCCGCAACCGATCAGCCCTCCGCACACGTAATCTACGGCATTTTTTGCCGCTCGATATCCCATATCACGGTCCGGATAGTCGTATCCCTTTCCGAGCAAATCGTATATTACTGCGCCGCTAACGATGGGAACGACTTTGTCGCCTACCGCAAAGCCTTCGCCTCTATCTCTCAAATACTCCATGACTCCGTGACACGCATTAAGTCCGTAAGCAGATCCGCCGCACAGACAAACCGCATCTACTCTTTCGTTAGCTTTGTCGTTACCCAAAAGAGCCGTTTCTCTAGTCCCCGGCGCTCCGCCTCTGACATCGCAACCGCAAACCGCACCGCCGCAAAGCACTACGGTAACTCCCGTGATTCCGTTATCGGCATTGCCTATTTTTATTCCGTCGGGAAGTTTAATCTTCATCGGTCATAGCCCCCACTACGTTTTTTATTTCGTCGTAATCGAATCCTCTATACAAAAGGTAGTTATAAAATTTATTCTTATCTATTTTTGCGTGCGTACGCAAATATTTATCGGCGGCGTTTTTTAATGCGCTTTCGTTTGCCGTTTGAAGCGCCTCGGCAATAATGTCATCGCTGACGCCGGCTGCTTTCAATTCATTTTCCAATCGGCGTTTTCCTCTTTGTTCGCCGTACGTAGCCACAAATGCGAACGCATATTTTTTATCGTCGGCATAACCGTACTCTGCGGCTTTTTTTACCGCTTTCTCCGCTGCAGTAGACTCGAAACCTTTTCGTATCAGATAATCGAAAAGCTGCTTCTTTGTAATCGTCTTCTTAACGGCATAATTTATCCCCGCTTCGAACGCCCTTTTACATTCGTCCTCGTCTTTTATCACGGCTATATCTTCGTCCGAAACAACAACGTTTTCTCTGATGCCGCATTTAAACGCAACCTCGTAGCTGACGGCAAAACCGAACTCGCCGTCAACGAATATATTAAGTCGATCGCTTTTTGCACACGGCTTTACAGAAGTAATCTTTCCCATACGTCAATTATACAACATGAATATTTTTTTTGCAATTACTCATACTTGATTTGACAAAAAAAATTAACGGAGGTAATTATGACCAGTAAAAATTTACAGGAATTGTCCGAACTTCTCGACAGCGAAAATCTTGCATATCGCAAGTGCTGCAACTATGTTTCGGAATGCAAGGACCCCACGCTTAAAAACAAGCTGGGCAAGTACGCCAACAACCATCGAATCAGATTCGAGACGTTGCTTAGCTATCTTAACAACAACGCATAATAAGGAGGAAAATATTTATGCCGACCAAACTTAAGCAAAGCAAAACAAAAAAGAACACCACTTCGATAACGCCGTTCGATACACGCAAGAAAACATCTTCTTCGTCCAAGCCAAAGAAGTCGGACGACACGGAGATGGCGCAAGACAACTGCAAGCTTACCGATAAAGAAATAATAAGCGACGTGCTTAGTTGCCAAAAATCTTTAATCAAGCTCTACGGCACCGCTCTATGCGAAACTTCTTGCCCCGAGCTCAGAGATCTGATCGGTGACGGACTTAACGAATGCGCCCAGGATCAATTCGATGCGTTTTTATATATGAGCGAACGAAACATGTATCCTACAGACAACGCTCCGTCTCCCAAAATCAATCAGGCAAAGAAGAAATTTTCGTGCTGCGAAAAACAGATGAAAAATTAACGATGTCAAAAAACAAACTCTACTGCGAAATTTCGCATGCGTCACTACGCAACGTAAAATCGCCTGCCGGTTACGGCGGCGATTTTCATTTTACGAAAAGTTCTACAAACTTGTCTCCCTCGATTTCATCGGGTTTTCCTTCTGCAACTACTTTTCCGTTTCGCATAACAATTAAGTAATCGGGCGAATATCGCCGTATGTCGTCAGGATCGGACGAAGCTATTACTACGTTATCGACGCCTTGTATTTCCGCCTTTCGATCGCCGAAAAGCAAACCCGGTTCGTCAATCAAAACGGCATAAGGATTGCGCTCGGATATCCGTGCGGCTATAAGCGAAACTTTTTCGTCGTCGTTAAGAAGCTTTACCTTAACGTCTTTCAATCCGAAGTTGCGCATGGTTTTGATAACCGTTTCCTGTCGCTCCGCTTTGGGCATCTTTCGTTTTTTCAGCGGAAAAGCCAAAACGTCGCTGACTTTTTGATTGTCCTTAGGAATCGACTGCTCGCAAACCAAAGCGAGATTTCTTGTCTTGGGCGGTTCGAATGAAACGTCTTTCCCGTCAATGAACACGAAGCCGTCTTTTATTTCCTTAAGTCCGCAAATAATACGGAAAAGCGTAGTTTTTCCATTGCCGCAAGGTGCCAATATAAGCGTTCTCCCGTCGGGAACGACAATGTTTAAATCATAAACTTTTTCGCCGTAATAGTATACTTCGACGTCTCTTAACTCTATCATATAATTATTGTAGCACACAAAGTCAGCTGACGCAAGAATTTTGCAACGAAGTGCAACAATCGTTTTTAAATGTATTTTCCGCTTTTAAATATTTTTTATGCGGTTTTCATTCAAAAAAAACGACACAAACGATAAATTTTGTGGTATACTAAGGTTATGAAGTTTTTTCGCACTCTTATGACCGTCGGCAGATTCGGGATAAAACTCGCCGACAAGGGAGGTTTTATGAAAAAAAGAATAATTATATTCTCGATATGCGCCTTGGTAAGCTTGGCAGTTTTTGTCGTGGCTTTTTCTCTTTTTCGGTCGGAGCGCAACTTCCATTCCGGCACAATAGTGGCGGCACAAAAATTGCCGAGCAAAGGTTCTCCCAACGACTACACCGCCGAACAAAATTTGCGCTATGCCGCATACAAACTGAATTCGTCCAACTGGATGTCGACCTACTCTACGCAAACCGATGGCATAATTTCATGTACGGAAAGCGGCAGTCGATACAAAAAAAATCGCAGCGTCTTGTGGCTGCGCAACACCGACGAGTTGTTTCCTGCCGAAAACGGTTTGTTTGTAGAAGGCGAAACCGCAATTATTCGTATCGAAAACGACTACTACAGAATAAGCAAAGAAGATTACTTTAGTAAATACGGATTTATCCCCTACGAACTGAGTTCGTTCGTAATAAATTCCGACACGAAAAAATCGTTTATCCAAGAAAGCTACGACAAAAGCACAGGCGTATACACATTCGTTTATACCTTAAAACCCGACTCTGCCGTATATGCGGACAAAATTTTGAAATACGAGATCGGGCTTGTCGACGTAACTCGCAGTTATATCTCGGTCGTCGTAAAAATGAATGAAAACTGGGATGTGCTAAGCGCTACAACTACCGAAAGATATTCGACAAAAATTGTGGGAGATTTGACTTTTAACAAGGTAACCACCGAAAAATTCGAATACGGATTAAAAGATATTCCCTACGAGTCAGAATACAAAAAGGCAACAGATTTCGGAAAATTCCCTATCGGCAATGCGAACGCTTTGATAAGCGCATTAAGCTATGCCGGAGACATGGCTTTTTCGTTACCGTGTAATGACGACGAAATTACCGTAAATTTGCTCCCGTCAACAAAAGAGGTACGAATTCGCTATGGCAAAAACGAGGTACGCTCAACAGCAACCGACACTTACATATACAGCAAAAACGCAGTAAAGATAGCGTTGCCGCTTGCGACAACCGCACTTATGAACGGAAACGAAAAGTTAAAACTGTTGGGCGAAATTTGTATGGTTATAACCGCCCCCGATGTAAAGGACATTATCAAATCTCTTGCTTCGGTCATCTCTGTAAATTCTTATGCCGTAAGCAACAACTTAAACAAAACGATCGCCTCTCCGAATTTCAGCCTAACGCCCGACTATGAAGTTGTCCGAAAAATACTGCGATCGATTGTTCCTGTCGGCGACGGCATAAAAGCTTCGTTTTTGTTGGACGACGAAAATTACAACTTAACGATTTCTTTGAAAGAAGGAAAAATATCTGCGGCTACTATTAACGGCGCTACCATAAACGTCGGTGACAAACTGACAAAAGATTCGGCAGGCACCGATGTTACCAAACTGCTGGCGGATACCGTTATGTCCGCTGTAAAATGTCAATATTTTACCGTTACGTTTGACGATTTTTATTATAAAACCGCTGTTATTAACGGCAAGGCGAAAGTATCCTTGAACGGGCAAAACGCTTGCGCCGACCTGGACTTTACGATAGATAACAACACTCATAACTTTAAAATAATTTACGACGACGAATGTTCGCTTACATACAACGATACACAAAGTTTTTATCTGTCCAAAACGAATTTCTCCGATACGGTGTCTACGATTTATGACGCAATAAGAACAAACCATGACGGTTTGCTTGTTCGAAACACTGCGTCTGCGAATCGAACGAATTCATTTGCAACCTATAACGAATTGCCGATATCCGACCTCACCGTTTCTAACATACTGTCATTACTTTCCGACTGCGAAATATCGGCGGCCGCAAGCGATGACAATCAGGTTATCGACTTTTATTACGGCGAAAAAATCTTTTCGCTCGGATACTCAGACGGCGTTCCTACTATCAGCGGCAAAGGGTTCAAAGCAGACTTCGTAACAGATTTTTCGTTTGATATAGCCCCGACAAAACGTTTTGACATAAACGGAGCATCCGAATTTGCGAAAGCTGCCGTCAACACCGTAAATAAGGGCAACTGCTACTACAAAGGTAGCCTTGTACTGTCTGTAAAGACCGAGCTTATCAATCTCAACGTTTCAGATATAGATTTCGAGATTAAAGCGGACTACCGGAGCGGCAACGTTTACACAAAAATTTCGGTACCATCCTCTGCACTGACTACTAAGGCAAACAGCTTTATATTTGTTATAGGCGACACGGTTTATCTCAAAAGTGACCGATACTCTCTTAGCGTAGGCGCCGTTAATTTATATAAAGAAACTTTATACAAAACAATGTCTGCGTCGGAATTTTACGACAACGTTACCGAAAATTTGCTGTTTTTAATTCCGCTGCGCGAAAACGTCGCAAACATAGTCGCCGCAAATTTGCTTCCTATAGAAAAGCCTGCGAATATCGATTATACGCAGCTTCTCGTAAACTTATATAACGAAGACGACTCCTTTGTAGCCATGCTTAATCTTGCGCCCATAACGGGTATAGAACAAAGCAGTTTGGCTTTAGAATTCATCGAAAAGGACGGATATTTTAATCAAGTAAACGCAGGGGTAAAAATATCCGTAATAGAATTGTCTTTAAGCGCAACAGCTCTCCCCTTTTCCTCCTCGATAAGCTTAGGCAGCGATACTAAAGTCCGTAAAACAACCTTAGAAGAAATGGCTCAACAGGTGCCTTCCGCATTTAAAAGTTACTCTTTAGGCTAAAATCATAATGAAAAGAATTTCACAATAAACCGCTCTTAAAAGTTTGCAAAAACTTTGGCGATATCATATAATGTATGTATGGAATTTAATGAGATAAAAGAGCTCGATAAAAAATATTCGATTATAACTTACCCTCGCAAGAATCTGTGTTTTACCCATGGCGATGGCAATTGCCTTTACGATACAAACGGAAGATGCTATGTCGATTTTGTTGCAGGCTTAGGCGAAAATTGTCTCGGTTACAAAAACGTTTTGTTGAATCAAGCCATCTGTTCGCAAGCGGACAAACTCATTAACTGCTCCAATCTTTACTACAGCGAAATGCACGCCCTATTGTCGCAAAAACTATGCGAAAATTCGGCGTTTACCAAATGCTGTCTAAGCAGCAGCATTTGGGATACTTTTCTTATTACGGCTACAATGGTCCGCAAGTACCGACGAGCAGCAAAAGACAACCGTAACTATTTGCTCATCGTCACCGATTACAAGAGCGAAAAATATAACGCCATGCGCAGTAAAGATTTGCATATCAAGGTTTGCGCTCCCGATATCAACGAGTTTAAAGCAGCGTTTACGGAAGACGTTTGCGCCGTAGTTTTTTTGCCTGTGCAAGTCGAAATCGGCGTAAAGATTTGCAAATTTGAGTTTTTGCTGTCTGCTTACGCTATGTGCAAGGCGGCAAACGCTCTTATCATATATGACGAAACGGGCATAGGCTTAGGCCGAACCGGTACTAAGTTCGCATTTGAAAACTATGGTATTCAGCCTGATATCGTAATGTTGTCAAGAGGCCTCGGGGGAGGAATTTCCATATCTGCGGTACTTGCCAGAGGCGAACTCGTAGATGCACTTCAACCGTCGGATCGAATAAGTTCTTTTAGAATTTCGTCTGTTGCGGCGGCTGCCGCCCTTGCCGTTTTGGAAGTGCTGGACGGCGAGTTGGAAGGAATTAAATATAACGGCGAATACCTTATAAGCAAACTCAGTAAGCTGAGTAAGCATAACTTCGTTTCTGATATACGTGGCATAGGCTTGCTTGCCGGTGTGGAACTTACGCCCAATCTTCCTGCCGCACGAATCGTAGGTCAACTTGAAAACGAAGGTTTTCTTATCGACGAGACGGCAAACAACACCTTACGAATAACTCCACCATTTACGATAACCGTGGACGAAATTGACCGAATGTGCGACGCATTGGCTGCAATATTTGCAAAAACCAACATATAAAGAAAGTAATTTAACGTTTAAAAGAAGTCCTTATGCCGAAATGCAAAAGGACTTCTTTTTTATTTGTAAATAAATTTAAAAGCTTCGCCGTCCCTTGTAACGGTCTTTTTAGCTTGACCGTACAGGAAAAACAAACGGCTTGAATTCATTTAGAAATATGCATTGACCTTGATATCGGAAAAAGCTAAATTGTTTTCCATTTCCAACACAACAATCCAGTTTGCCATAGCGGTGGGAACTGCCGTCCCGAAGTCAAGCTGATTGGCAGATACCGTTACGGTTAAAGTATAATCGCATAAAGTCACATTCACGCTTTTTATCTGACGATCCTCACATGTGCCCCTTTCTCCTATCAGTACCAACAAGGCTTTTCTCTTAAAAAAATCCTCGTTATAATCAGATTCAAAAGCCGGAGACAGCTGTTTTACGTTTTCCCAATCCTGCAATGACGGGACATATGCGTTAAGGCGGAGACCGTTGCAAAATCCCAATGTAAAATTATAATAAGCGACTTTACTGTTTATTTCCGTAGGTATAGACGAAGAACCGTCTTTCGTTTTCAGCACAAGCGTGGAATTCATATTCGGCATTATAAAGGTAAATTCTCCATGCGTATACTTCCCGTTTTCCTTGACGGGCTTATATTGCAGAGGTTCGCCGTTTATTGTTGCAATTGTTTCGGCATCGTCGATTAACCGTGTTTTAACCACAACCTTTTCGCCGCCCGTATAAGATTTACCGAGCGGTTCATACAATAAGTCGTTTTCGACATCAATCGTAAGAGTATAGACATTCACATTGTTGCAACCGTATAGTGCAACCGAAACAAAGCATAAAATTACTAACGATAATACGCAAGCCGACAATTTTCTCATAATATCCCTCCTTACCCTTACTATTATAACAACCATGCAAAGAATTGTCACCCTGTAATAACAACGCCATATCATAATAATATTTTAAGCAAATTCTTTAAAAGTTCGGCAATAATATTTGTAAAATTTTAGACGGTGATGTAAAATTTTAATTAGATTTAAGGTTCGGTCCGTACAATTATTACAAAGTGAGGTGAATATGAGGTTACTGCTAGCAGAGGATGAACGTGCACTCAGCAAGGTGTTGGTTGCCATTCTCAAACACAACAATTATTCTGTAGACGCAGTCTACGATGGTGAAAAAGCACTCGATTATCTCGAAAGCGGAATATACGACGCATTGATTTTGGATGTTATGATGCCCAAAATCGATGGTTTTGAGGTGCTTGAACGCCTACGAAAAAACGGCAATTCTCTCCCCGTTTTGATGCTTACGGCAAAAAGCGACATAGATGACAAAGTTACCGGACTCGATCTCGGAGCAGATGATTATCTCACAAAGCCTTTTGTTACAAAAGAATTGCTGGCACGTATTCGCACAATAACAAGACGCAAAGATGAGTTTAAAGACAATGTCCTTAAATTTGGCGATATACGCCTTGACAAGCAATCGTTCGAGCTTATAAGCAACAAAGGTAAAGTTATGCTAACTTCGAAAGAATTTCAGATAATGGAAGAACTTATGCGATATCCGTCAAAAGTTATTTCTGCCGAACATTTTATGGAAAAAGTGTGGGGTTTTGACAGCGATACGGAAATAAGCGTTGTGTGGACTTACATATCCTATTTACGTAAAAAGCTTAAACAAATAGGCTCGCAAACAGGAATAAAAGCAGTTCGCAATATAGGATATATTTTGGAGAATTAACATGCTTAAAAAACTCAGAATAAAATTCGTGCTTGTCACTATGCTTGCAACTATGCTTGTGCTGTTTGCCATAATCGGCGGAATTAACATAAAAAACTGGATTGCAGTCAACAAAAACTCCGAAAAAACACTTGCGCTGATAGTAGACAACGGCGGAAATATTGCCGTTGAAAGTTCGTATGAAGGCATAGAAGGCGCATATGTTAAAATTACAGAGGAATCATCGACACGTCTAAAACGGAGAATTCAGGGCGACAAATTCCGTTATCTAAAACGATCGTAAAAATGCTGAAAGAAATGAAAAAGAAAAGCAAGTGCGAATTTGTGATTTCAGACGGCGAAAAGCCCGTTTTCATTCGTAGTTATCAACGAACATTCGAGCTGTTGCTTAAAAAACTCGGTTTGCCGCATAAAGGTTTTCATTCTCTCCGACATACATTCGCCACTCGCGCTTTGGAGTGCGGAATGGACGTAAAATCCCTGTCGGAAATTCTCGGACATAAAAATGCGACGATCACTCTCAACCGCTACGCCCACTCGCTGTGGGAACATAAGGCAGAAATGATGAATAAATTGTCTAAAATGCTATAAAAAAACGACATAAAAAATGTGCATCTATTATCTAAATAGATGCACGAATCACCCTGAAAAGTTATAAAAAAATGCATTAAAAATATAAATTTACTACATTTTGAGCGTTCTATCGCCTTTATGAGTTGACTAATATAATGGCATTTACTATAATATAGCAAAAAAAATGTGCATCTATTGAATATTTAATGCACAAAATAAGTGTTTGATTGTACATTAAAAATTATACACTTATGGGGAGTATTAATCAATGAAAAAATTTATACTTTTTGTTTTATGTTTAACGTTTTTGCTTTCCGCAACGTTTTTCGTAACGGGTTGTCAAAAAAAGCATATTCACACTTTCACGGAACAAACAGTTAAAGACGATTATTTGTCTACCGCCGCCGATTGTACGAATAAGGCTAAGTATTATTATTCTTGTTCTTGTGGCGAAAAAGGAACGGAAATATTTGAGTACGGCGAGCCGCTCGGTCACGAATTTACTAACTACATTTCGGACGGCAACGTCACTTGCACCGAGGACGGCACAAAAACTGCAAAGTGCAACCGTTGTGATGAAACGGATACTGTAATCGACATAGGTTCCGCCAAAGGACATACCTATTCCTCCGAATGGTCGCACGACGAAACGAAGCATTGGCACGCATCGACTTGCGGACACGACGTGCGAAAAGACGAAGCCGCACACACGTTCGACAACCATATTTGTACGGTCTGCTTATACGAAAAAGAGATTCCCGTCAAGTCCGTTTCCCTTGACCGGAATGAAGTCTTTTAACCACAGACGAAACCGTCGATTTAATTGCTACCCTGTCTCCGAGCGACGCAACGGCAGGGATTCAATGGAGCAGTTCCGATCCCGCAGTCGCAACGGTGACGGCGGAAGGAAAAGTAACCGCAATATCGAAAGGAACGGCAACCATAACGGCAGCCGCAGGCGACAAACGGGCGACCTGCACCGTCTACGTAACTGCGTCTTATGCCGGATTTGAATTCACGCAAAATGGCAATTCGGTTGCGCTTACTTCCTATTTCGGTACGGATACGGAAGTAACCGTTCCCGCCCGTTATCAAGGCAAGCCGGTTACCGTGATTGCCGAAAGAGCCTTTTACGATTGTTCCGACGTCGTAAAAATCGTTTTGCCCGATACGATTAAAGAAATCGGCTCGTATGCGTTCGGATATTGCACTGCGCTTACGGATATCGAAATTCCGTCCTGCACGCGCATTCTGGATTATGCGTTTGTAGGGTGCTCTTCCTTAAAAGCAATTACTCTTCCCGACGGGGTCGTCAGTATCGGTGCGTGCTTATTTAAAAATTGCACTTCTTTGAAAAAAGTAACGATTTTATCCGGCGCCGTTCAACAGAATACTTTTGCGGAAAGCGCAGGCATCGAGGAAATCATACTCGGAGAAAACGTCTCTTCCGTCGCAAGGCTCGCTTTTGCAAATTGTCAGTCGCTGAAATATCTTACCTTGCCCGAGATAAACACGACAACGCCGTTTAACGAATACTACTTCGGTCTTTCTTCCGTCAAATATACCTACAACGGGTCGGGATCCGACGAATTATACCCCAGCAGGGTAACATCTTACACCGTTGGCAACCGTGTTTTCGCACTGCCTGCGGACGATGCCGACTGGTACTATGACGGTGCCAGTATGGTAATCGACGGCAAGAGTTATATATACGACGACACCCCCGTAGAGGTATCGTCCTATCAGCGTTGGTATGAATCGACAGTCGGCGTCTACTACAGAAAACCCAAAACCTGGAAAGCAATGTTCTCATATGCGCCGCCATGCCCCCTTACGCGTTTAACCATCACAAACCAGTTGATTTCCATTTACGACAGAGTGTTGAAAAATTGCGACTGTCTGATAGACATAAAACAAAAATTCCCGATAGAATCCGTTACGTTGATCGGTAAAAACGAAGTCTATCTGGACGAATTCAACCTGTCCGACTACACCTTACAAGTAAAACGTACCGACGGTTATATTGAAAGGTTTACTTTCGGCAACGAATATCTGAAAAGCAACGGCAACGATTTAAAAACGAGCGGCAAAAAAACGTTGTCGTTCAGTTACGGCGGTGTCAGCGGAAAATTTGACCTTTTGCTTATGCTGCATACCTTTACGGACGTTACGATGGACGATTTAATCGTCATTTATGACGATACGCCGAAATCGCTTGTGGTGAAGGGCGCGCCTGACGGCACGACCATTACTTACAAAAACAACGGGCAGACCAAAGTCGGCGAATACACCGTAACCGCAACGCTTACAAAGCCGTATTACGAAACGAAAACGTTGACAGCAAAGCTATCTATTCGTCAGGAAAAATACGCCATAATATACGTGATGAACAACGACGATGCGGAAAACGAAAATCCGGAAGAATATGAGTTTGGCAAGACTCTGCTGTTGTCTGCGCCTCAGAGCATAAGTGCCGTGTTCGACGGTTGGTATCTGGACGCCGACTATCAGAATAAGTTCGACGGCAAAATTGAGGCAGACGCCTATGGCGACATCACCGTATACGCAAAGTGGAATTCGTATTTCCTGATTTCGGACAACACAATTACGGGCGTAACCTCCACGGGAAAGAATGCGTCGGTAATCACGATTCCCAAAACCATCGGCGGTATGCCCGTGACTTCGATCGGGGGATCTGCGTTCTATGGTTGCAGCAGTCTGACAAGCGTAACTATCGGTAACGGCGTGACTTCTATCGGTGAGTCTGCGTTCAGTGGTTGCAGCAGCCTGAAGAGAGTAAATTATCTCGGCACGATAGACCAATGGGTGGCGATCGGTTTTTATAGTGACTATGCAAATCCGTTATATTATGCGCACAACCTATATATCAATAACGAATTGGTGACCGAAGCAAACTTGACTATCTCAACTAAAATATCTGCTTATGCATTCAAGGGTTGCCGTAGTTTAACAAGCGTAACTATCCCCGACAGTGTGACTTCTATCGGTAGTGATGCGTTCAGTGGTTGCAGCGGTTTAACAAGCGTAACCATAGGTAACAGCGTGACTTCTATCGGTAGTGATGCGTTCAGTTATTGCAGCAATCTGACAAGCGTAACTATTCCGAACAGCGTGACTTCTATCGGTAGTGATGCGTTCAGTTATTGCAGCAGTCTGACAAGCGTAACCATACCCGACAGCGTGACTTCTATCGGTTATTCTGCGTTCAGTTATTGCAGCGGTTTAACAAGCGTAACTATCGGTAACGGCGTGACTTCTATCGGTGAGTCTGCGTTCTATGGTTGCACAAGTTTAACAAGCGTAACTATCGGTAACGGCGTGACTTCTATCGGTGAGTCTGCGTTCTATGGTTGCAGCGGTTTAACAAGCGTAATATGGAATGCCGAAAACTGCACAACTGCGGGTTCTTTTTCGTATCCTATATTTAGTAATTGTTCAAAATTAACCAACGTAACTATCGGCGAAAACGTTAAAATAATTCCCGGTTATGCGTTCAAGGGTTGCAGCGGTTTAACAAGCGTAACTATCGGTAACGGCGTGACTTCTATCGGTAGCGGTGCGTTCTATAATTGCAGCGGTTTAACAAGCGTAACAATCCCCGACAGCGTGACTTCTATCGGTGAGTCTGCGTTCTATGGTTGCAGCGGTTTAACAAGCGTAACTATCCCCGATTACGTGACTTCTATCGGTAGCGGTGCGTTCTATAATTGCAGCGGTTTAACAAGCGTAACTATCCCCGATTACGTGACTTCTATCGGTAGCGGTGCGTTCTATAATTGCAGCGGTTTAACAAGCGTAACTATCGGCAACGGCGTGACTTCTATCGGTTATTCTGCGTTCTATGGTTGCAGCGGTTTAACAAGCGTAACTATCGGCAACGGCGTGACTTCTATCGGTTATTCTGCGTTCTATGGTTGCAGCGGTTTAACAAGCGTAACTATCCCCGATTACGTGACTTCTATCGGTAGCGGTGCGTTCTATAATTGCAGCGGTTTAACAAGCGTAACCATAGGTAACAGCGTGACTTCTATCGGTGGGTCTGCGTTCAGTGGTTGCAGCAGAATAGAAAGTCTTGTGGTTACAACGGGAAACAAGAAATATCACAGTGCAAATAACTGTATTATAGAAACCGACACAAAAACGTTGATAGCAGGTTGTAAAACGAGCATTATACCTTCGGACGACAGCGTAACGACTATCGGCAATTATGCGTTCAGTGGTTGCACGAGTCTAACGAGCGTAACAATCCCCGATTACGTGACTTCTATCGGTAGCGGTGCGTTCTATAATTGCAGCGGTTTAACAAGCGTAACTATCGGTAACGGCGTGACTTCTATCGGTGGGTCTGCGTTCTCCGGTTGCAGCAATCTGACAAGCGTAACTATTCCGAACAGCGTGACTTCTATCGGTGGGTCTGCGTTTGGTGGTTGCAGCAGTCTGACAAGCGTAACCATACCCGACAGCGTGACTTCTATCGAGAGTTATGCGTTCAGTGGTTGCAGCGGTTTAACAAGCGTAACCATACCCGACAGCGTGACTTCTATCGGTAGTTCTGCGTTCTATGGTTGCATAAGTTTAACAAGCGTAACTATCCCCGACAGTGTGACTTCTATCGGTAGTGATGCGTTCAGTGGTTGCAAAAGTTTAACAAGCATTTATTACAAAGGAACAATTGCGGAGTGGAACGCCATAGAAAAGGGGAAGAATTGGAAGTATAAAACACCCAAATGTGTCGTGCACTGTTCCGACGGAGATCTGACGATATAAAACAAGCAGTATAACGCACACAGACGGAAAAAGCAGTTACGGCGCAGATTGTGCCGTGGCTGCTAACAAATAAATAAAAGGAGAATACTATGCTGAACAAGTTTAAATTCCATGCCGTTGGTCAAGGACTGTTCTATACGGGGCAACTCCGGTTCCGCCCGTATTATTATCATAGGGCGATAAGTTTCAATTTTGTATACGATTGCGGCAGCATTAGCGGACATAAATTTTTAGACGACGCCATTAATCAATTCGGACATGAAGCAGGAATAACGGACTTATGCGTCGTTTCCCACCTACATCGCGACCACTATAACGGATTATATCGTTTAAATAAAATTGGCATTCGCCGAATTATACTGCCATATTTGCCCAATTACAGGAATTTGAAATTAGTATATATTGTAGGTCAGTATTTTGAAAGCGGCACCGTCGAAATTACGGAATCCGATATCGAAAACGTAAATCTGATGCTGAGTCTGTACGGGGTTATCGATCGCGACGGGATTGCCCGGGAAACAGAAATCGACAGATTCGGCGCAGATAAACGCGTGGCGCAAAAAGACGGCTTTCAATATTTTAAACTGGAGCTCAAAGACCTGCCGGACGGCGAAACGAACTACTGGAATTTTGAATTCTATAATAAATCGATTTCCGACGAAAAATGGAATGCTTTCAATAAAAATTTAGAAGATTTTTTAAGGGAAAATCTCATTGACGAGCTGAGCGCCGTACTGACCAAAGACAATCTTCTCCGGATTGCAAGCATCTATTTCAAGGTGTTTGGCAAAAATTTAAATGCTACATCAGTAATTATGAAACACTATCCGGAGCGTATATCTATTGGATATAGTCTGCAAAACGATGTATTTTGGGATAGATTTGAAGATGAAATTTTTTCCCCGTGGCACTATCGCGACACAATGAAAGGCGACAACGTTTCCGTTTTGACCGGAGACGCAGAATTCGATACTTATTTGCGCAGTCAGGTCTTAGACAACGAAAATGTCGCCGTACTGCAAGTTCCGCATCACGGCGCAATGGAAAACTGGAAAGAATTACGGTTGCCGCAAAATTTTGAGTGTAAATTGGTTATCCCTTACGGGCTTTTGAACTCCTACGATCACCCCGATAAAGATACGGTTAAAGCTATTTTTGCCATGAAGTATTGCAGCTTGATTCCCGTAACTCAATGCGCACAATACGCATATTTCATCATCGATTAAAAGTTTGACGGATAGACGATCCACGGTTTGTTGCGGAGAGAAAACAATCTCGAATCGCAGAAAGGAGCAGGAATTGCCCTTCCCGCTTGTTTACACGGCAAAAACTCGCACATGTCGCATTTGACAAAACTTCCTGCCTGCCCCAAAGTTTGGTTTTTGCGGCAGACGGAGAGAAGTATGTTTCTGCTCCGAAAAATTTGTTTATACAGTGCGGACGGAATGGTGCGGATATACGTTTCGAAATGATTCGTTTTCACGATGATTGCATGAAATCATGGACGGCTATACGACTGAGAAAGGCTTGCTTCCAAAAGAATACGCAAAACGGCGCCCGCCACCGGCATTCTGCCGGTGGCGGGCATTTTTTCTTCTTTCCTAAAATGGCAAGCCTTTGCGCTGATTTTATGATAAAACAGAGAGCAAACAATTTTCCGCATAAAAGCAACCGACCGGCGATTTTCGCGTACAAAGCAGTCGTTTCACCGATTTTTTATGTAAAACCCCGGTCGACCGTTTTCGGGTCCGACCGGGGCGTTGGCGGAGCAGGTGGGATTCGAACCCACGAACGGTTGCCCGTTACCTGATTTCGAGTCAGGGCCGTTATGACCACTTCGATACCGCTCCACAGCCTACCGAATTATTCTATCAAAAAAGCGGGCAATTGTCAACTGTTTTTTTGCCGTAAACTATAATTTATTATGTTCTGCTTCCGACTGTCCGTGTCAAATACCTTTACCTTGACATGTGCTTTGATTGGACAAAATCGTATCGACTTATTATTCGTAACGTCAATCGACAAACTCTGTTTTCAGCTAATGTCTAAATGATATTGACGTAAAACAAGCTCATTAACCGGATTTCGCTTTATTAAAACCATGGCGGCAAGCATAGTATCCGAACATCTTGTCAAGGATAGAACTATCATCTCTGACATAAACGGTCAAAACGTTGAAGTATTTTTTCGTATCTGCAATCCGACATTCTGCGAAACATAGTTAAAATTTTACTTAGCGCATTACGAACAAAGCCAATATCGAAAATTTTTAAACTATATGTTTTTACGCAAAGTCTTATTTTGCTTAAGTGTCGACGGCATACCGATGTACCGTATGTTGTTTAACTAATTCAGACTTGGCAGAACCATTGTTTTTACATTTAAAATTTGTAACATGCATGCTTAACCGACAAAAATATAATTCGGTTTTATGCTCGATTTCTCTACTATCAAGAGTCAATGCTGCAATTTAAAGCGACAACTATTCTATTAACAGCAGCAGTTTTTGAACTGTAGTGCAAATAAGTCTTTACACGTAAATAAAAACGCAAAACGTATATTAAACAATATTACGATTCGCTGTTTTTTATTGCTGATTGCTTGTAGACAAAGCAAGCTTGCTTTCTGCAAACTCTTTCTTTGTCTTTTTTATGAGCGGGAAATAGATACAAGCAAAAATCGCTATAGTCAAAGCCCAGCTTATCGGATACACGACAAAAATCATATTAAGCGTCGGGTTATACGGATAAACAAATTTAATCCATATTATTCTAAACACGCAACTGCCCGCCAAGCTTACCAGCATAGCAATGGTAGATCTACCCAATCCCCTAACGGCATTACTAAACACGTCCATGATTCCGCACAAAACATACGACATCGAAAGTATCATCAGCTTTTCGCTGCAGATCTTAAGGACTTCGGCGTCGGACGACATAATCGAACACAGCTGATAACGCAACGCCATTACCAATGCTCCCATTATCGCCCCTATACCTACGGCATAAAGCATGGAGATACGCACCGATTTGCGCATTCGTTCTACGTTACCGGCGCCGTAATTTTGGCTAACGAAAGCAAGAGCCGACAATGAAACCGAATATGTAGCGTTGTAAATAAAACCTTCCATTTGGCTGGTTATCGTATTCGCCGACATTGCTGCCAATCCGAAAGTGTTTATGGTAGATTGAATTATTACGTTGGAAATCGAAAAAACACAGCCTTGCAAGCCTGCCGGAACACCGATTTTTATCATATCGACAAGTTCGCGTTTGTAAAAACGCATATATTTAAACTCTAATTTGCAATAACCTTTTTCTCTCGCTATAGTAACGATACATAGCGTTGCGGAGACAGCTTGAGAAACCACGGTAGCAATAGCAACGCCTTCGACGTCCCATCCTACCACAAGTACGAAGAATATATTAAGAATGACGTTTGCAACTCCGCCGATTACCAAAAATATCAAAGGTCTGAAAGTATCGCCTACCGCCCTAAGAATGGATGCCGCAAAGTTGTACAGCATCATAATGGGCATACCCAAAAAGTATATGGTAAGGTAAACCGTCGCCTTGTCTAATGCCGCCGCATCTACGTGAGTCCACTCTAAAAATCTTCTCGCCATTATCGTACCGATGACAGCCAAAAAGATGCCGACCAGAACGCTCAGAACGACTGACATGCCTACGGTGCGTTTTGCGCTCTCTCTGTCCTGCATTCCCACACACCTTGCAATAAGCACGTTTGCGCCCACCGAAAGTCCCACAAAAAGTCCTATGACGAGGTTTACTATAGCGCCGGTCGAACCTACCGCAGCAATAGCCAAATCTCCGTCCTGCGCAAATATGGAAAGAACGGCAACGTCAGCAGCGTTAAACAACAACTGTAAAATGTTAGTCGCAATAAGAGGTAAAGCGTAAACAATAATCTGCTTGTACAAATTACCCTGCGTCATGTTCATTTCTTTGCTTTTTCTCATGCGTACATTTTAACATTAAATACGCCTAAAGTCAAAGATTTAATCGGAAATTATTATGTATGTAATGTGAATGTATTACGAGCTTTACACACGGTATAATCGGCAATACCGAATCAATTGCATTGCCGCACTTTAGTCCTGTTAGCTGGCGATAAACGTTTTTAAAGCCAAGCAATTCCTGCGGCTGCATGTCGTCACCTTTTCTATAATAATTCAAAAATACTTTATTCTGATTTTGCGACGTTAACATACGTTGTTATCAAAATTTTATGCGCATTAAATAGCGGCATATCGTTTAATGTTATATTGATAACACTTCGAGTCGCACCATACTCATCTACATCCTTATCCGCTTGATTATAAATTAGAAAAGTAAACTAATTCGAGCAAAATCGCCGGACATAAGCTAGGCGAATACGTTTATTTTACTTCTGTCGTTTTAAAATAAGCTTGCACGACTTCCTTACTAATTTATAAGAATAAGTTTGGATTTCTCATATACGTCCGCAAAAATCGATAACGAAATTAATCTTCGCTCACAGCTTCCGAAAGTCTGTAATACTCACCGTGTTTTGCCATAAGTTCCTCATGCGTACCTTGCTCGATAATTCCGTCTTTGTCCATAACCACTATCAAATCGGCTTTGCGCACGGTTGAAAGTCTGTGCGCAACGACAATGGTTGTTCTATTTTTACTAAGTTCGTTAAGCGCCGATTGCAGATGCGCTTCGGTCACGTTATCGAGAGCGCTTGTCGCTTCGTCCAATATAAGTATCGGTGGATTTTTTAAAAACGCTCTCGCTACGGAAACCCGCTGTTTTTGACCTCCGCTGAGTTTGACGCCCCTTTCACCCACATAAGTATCGTACCCGTCCGCCAGCGAACAGACATACCCGTGAATGTCGGCTCGCTTTGCAGCCTCTACTATTTCGTCCATAGTCGCATCCGGTTTTCCGTACGCTATATTTTCTTTTATAGTACCGCAAAAAAGAAAAACGTCTTGCGCAACTATTCCGACCAGGCTGCGAAGATCTTTTGCGGAAACGTCGTTTATGTCCACGCCGTCTATCGTTATCTTGCCGCTCTGAGCCTTATAAAACCGAGGCAACAAATGACACAAAGTGGTTTTTCCTCCGCCCGAAGGTCCTACCAGCGCCACGGTTTTCCCGTTAGGCACAGTGAGAGTGAAGTTCTCGATTACATTATTGCCGTTGTCGCCCTTATATGAAAAAGTAACGTTTTCGAACTTTACGTCCCCTTTTACGTCTTTGAGCGGTATCGGATTTTCGCAATCGGTTTCGCCTTTTATGTCCATCACTTCCAAAAATCTGACAAAACCGGTCATACCGTTTTGAATTTGTTCGAATACGTTTGCAAGCGTACGAATGGGATTGATTATCATGGTTGTGTATAAAACATACGCAACGAAGTCGCCGTTGTCAATCCAATCTTTATACAAAAACAATCCGCCGGCAGTAATTGCTGCGAGATACAAAAAGTCGTTAAAAAAACCCAAACCGCTTTGAAATACGCCCATTGCTTTATACGCCGAAGCTCGTGCTTTCATAAATTCTCCGTTACGTTTGTTGAATTTCTTGACTTCGGTTTCGGAAGCGTTGTAGGCTTTGGCTACTCTTATACCTGATACTGCGGACTCGACCTCGGCATTGACTTCAGCCATTCCTTCTCTGCTTTTACGCATAGCTTTGCTCATATTTCTTCTTGTTTTTACGGCAAAAACTATCATTACGGGAAGTATCGCAAGGACAATCAGCGCAAGATACACGTTTACGGAAACACAAAGCATGGCAACCGCTCCGATAATCGTGATAGTTGCCGTAAGAGTATCCTCGAAACCGTGATGCGCCAGTTCGGACACGTCAAACAAATCGTTGGTTATTCTCGACATAATGGCGCCCGTTTTATGCTCGTCAAAGTACGAAAAAGGCAGCGTCTCGATATGCTCGAAAAATTCACGACGCATATCGCCCTGAATACGTACGCCCAAAACATGTCCGTAATACTGTACACAATAATTAAATATTGCCTTGATACAAAAAATTACGAGCAGAATGCCGCACCACATCAGCATCGTATACAGCATTTTGTTAGGCGCATACGTGTTAATTACGTTTTTTGCGACAAACGGATAAAACATATTGCAAGCCGCAATCATCAACGAACAGACTATATCGAATGCGAACAGTTTTTTATGCGGTTTGTAATAAGAAAAAAAACGTCTTATCATACAATTTTTCCTTGGCTTTATTAGGTCTTATATAAGTTAAGGCAACATCATCCTTTTCGTTTGTTATTTTATCACAATTCATACTTACAGTCAAACAAAACAAGCATACTGCCGTTATACAAAAATCAGCGGGCTTCCATTGACAAAATCATGTGTGAAAATGTATAATATTCGCATTGTGACAAATTTTATTCAGGAGGTAGTTATGTACGGAACTTTTTGGGCTTTGGTACCTGCATTGGTAGCGATAGTAGTTGCGCTTCTTACAAAAGAAGTATACATATCGCTTTTTCTTAGTATTATAATAGGAGCTTTGTTTGTAACGGAATTCAATATAGCTCATGCGATTCAAAAAGTGTTTGTAGAAATGGCTGCCGCATTCGGCGCAGAGTACGACGGTGGAAATTTAACGGGTTCGGGCAACGGCGGAATTATAATCTTTATATTGGAATTAGGAATTTTGGTTGCGCTTATGAATAAAGCCGGCGGAGCGAACGCTTTTGGTAAGTGGGCAATGAAAAAAGTGACCACTCGTAAAGGCGCTCAAATTGCAACTACCGGACTGGGTTGTATGTTATTTGTTGACGACTATTTCGGTCGTCTCGCCAATGGTTCGATAATGCAACCCATTACCGACAAATTTTACGTTTCGCGCAGCAAACTTGCTTATATCGTAGGAGCGGTTTCCGTTTCGATTTGCATCCTTATGCCCGTATCGAGTTGGGCAAGCGTAATCGGCGACACAATCGACGCCGGCAACGGAACGAAAGCTTTTTTGTACACAATACTGTGCAACTTTTACCCCTTCCTTATGCTTGCTTTTTTATTTGTATCGATTTCGCTCGGAATAGACCTGTTTGGTATACGAAAACAAGAATTAACCGCCATTAGGACAAAGGACGTAACTTGCGGATTAAAAGCCACAAGCAGCGATGAAAAGATAGAAATTTCAGGCAAAGGAACGCCGCTTGACTTGATTTTACCTGTCGCCGCTCTTATTGTCTCGGTATGTTGCATGTTGTTCTTTGCAAACACGGACACGAATACCGCTCTCGCATGCGGCGGCTGCATAGCGATAATATTTACAATGATACTTTATCTCCCTCGCAAACTTATGTCTTTAAGACAATTTACGGCATGTTTCGGAGAAGGATTTAAGTCGATTGCCGAAGTGGTAATAATTCTCGTATTTGCCTGGACTTTGGTTCGCATGTGCGAGTCGCTCGGAATGAAAGAATTTATCGAAACGATCGCCGACAAAATGCTCGGCCTGACTTGGCTTTTGCCTGCCATATTCTTCTTATGCGCAATGGGAATTTCTTTTTCCATTGGCACGAGTTGGGGTACCTTCCTTATTATGGTACCCATAGTAGTAGACTTTGGTCTTAGCGGTTCCACACACTGGTTGACTATCGCTGCCGTTTTGTCAGGTTCGGTATTCGGAAATCAAGTTTCCCCCATTTCGGACACTACCATTTTGTCTGCGTCCGCATGCAAGGCGAATCATCTCGAATACGTAAAAGCGCAAATGCCGACTGCGCTGGTGATAGCTGCTATCGCCCTGCTTTCCTTCCTTGCTGCCGGACTTTCGAACACAGTATGGGTAGGTTGGATAGTAGCAATCGTATTATTAGGCGCATTTATTACAACAGCGTATTTTGTATTAAAACGCAAAAACGAGATTATGCCTAATATAAAATTATCTGATCTACATAGCGACGAGCAAAATTCGCAAATCGCAGCCTGATGCGGAGCTCGACCAAACGGAGCAAAAACGGTAACGGTTAGTTTGTTATCGTTATAAAAACAAATAATAACACAAAAAGAGACAAGCGCAACCGATTCGTTTCTAAGACAAATAATCTTAGCGAGCGCATCGAAAACGCTTGTCTTTTTAATTTATTCCAATATTACATTTCAAACAATAAATATTGTCCTCTTATCGTTTTACAAAACCCATTATGCCTAATGCAGCTGCTCTATGTTAAAGTCAAGTTGGCGCAACACCTCATACAACACTATTGCTACCGAGTTAGACAAATTTAGCGAGCGGCACACTCCGTTCATCGGTATACGCAACGCCGTTTCGGGATTGTCATAAACAAGCTGCGGAGGCAAACCTTTGGTTTCCTTGCCGAACAGTAAAAAACAACCGTCTTCAAACTTTATGTCGCTGTAACGCTTCTTTGCTTTTGTCGAACAATAATAAAATTTGCCGCCGCTGTTCTTTTCAAAAAATTCGTCCAGGGAATCGTAATACGATATGTCAACTTTGTCCCAATAATCGAGCCCGGCACGCTTAACGGTACTATCGCTTATTTCGAATCCGAACGGTCTGACAAGATGCAGTTTAGAACCTGTACATGCGCAAGTCCGAGAAATATTGCCGGTGTTTTGCGGTATTTCCGGCTCTACCAATACTATATTTATCATGCGATTATATTTACGAGTCTTCCCTTTACTACTATCACCTTTTTGGGTTCAGTGGCAATATAGCCTTTTTCTTTCGCCTCTTTTACTGCGCCGGATTTAATTTCTTCTTCGGTAAGCTCCGACGAAATCATCATCTTTCCTCTGATCTTACTGTTAACCTGCACGACTATTTCCACTTCGTCTTTAACGAGTTTGCTCTCGTCGCATTTAGGATATTCAAAATCGAACACCGTCGGCTTAAAGCCCATACGTTCGTGCATTTCTTCGGCAAAATGCGGTGCAAACGGCGCCATAACTCTTATAAGTCTTTCCGCAGAATCAAACATAAGTCCGCCCACTCCGCTCACTTTGTACATTACGTTGACAAGTTCCATTATTCTTGCCAAAGCAGTGTTAAAGGAGAAAACCTCAAGGTCTTCGGTTACTCGTTTTATACAATAATTAAGTGCATACTCAAGTTCTTTTGCCTGCGCCGCATCGGTTACGGGCGTACCTTTTTGCTCGACGGAAGCGTCGCAAATTCGTTCCACTCTGTCCAAAAATTTGCCAATCGATTTTATTCCGTCATCGTTCCACGGACCGCCTTCGGTATATGAAGCAAGGAACATTATATACATACGGAACACGTCTGATCCGTATGTCGAAACATAGCTGTCGGGCGTAACCGTATTACCCTTGGACTTGCTCATTTTTTCACCGTCTTTGCCCAATATCAAGCCCTGATGCACCAACGAAAGGAAGGGTTCGTCAAAGTCGAGATATCCCATATCTCTGAGCGCTTTGGTTATAAATCTTGCATAAAGGAGGTGCATACAAGAATGCTCCGCTCCGCCGATGTATTTGTCTACGGGAAGCATCTCGTCTATGATTTTTTTATCGAAAGCCTTATCCTTGTCTTTGGAATCGGGATAACGCAAATAGTACCAACTGCTGCACACAAACGTATCGAGAGTGTCTGCGTCTCTCTTCGCATCTCTTCCGCACTTGGGACAAACGCAATTTATAAATCCTTCGTGCTTGCCGAGCGGCGACTGCCCGTCCGGCGTAAAGTTTACGTCATAAGGCAATTTTACAGGGAGTTGATCCTCGGGTACTGCGACGGATCCGCAGTGCGGGCAATGTATGATAGGTATGGGAGCGCCCCAGTACCTTTGACGAGAAACAGACCAGTCCCTAAGACGATAATTAACTTTTATACCGCCTTTACCCAGTTCTCCGAGACGATTAAGCACCGCTTTTTTTGCTTCTACGGTAGTAAGTCCGTCAAATTCGCCGCTGTTAACGACTATACCGTACTCGATGAAAGGCAGCTCTCCTTCCTCGTCTTTGCCTCTGACCACCCTCGTTACGGGAAGATTGAACTTTGCGGCAAACTCAAAATCCCTGGTATCGTGTGCGGGAACGCCCATAACTGCGCCCGTTCCGTAAGTAGAAAGGCAGTAGTCCGCAATCCAAACGGGAATCTGCTTACCTGTTATAGGATGAGTGCAATATGCGCCCGTAAATACGCCGGTTTTTTCCTTCGCCGTCGATAATCTGTCTATATCGCTGCTTTTGCTAGCCTGCAGCTTGTAAGCTTCCACGTCGGCCTTTCGATCGGGCGTAGTGATTTTGTCTACAAGTTTATGTTCGGGCGCAAGCACTACATAGCTTACGCCCATAAGCGTATCTGCTCTTGTTGTAAACACGGTAATCTTGTCATCGCCTATGTCGAACACAGCTTCGCCGCCCTCGCTCCTGCCTATCCAGTTGCGTTGCATGGTTTTTGTCTTTTCCGGCCAATCAATCGTGTCAAGTCCGGAAATAAGTTCGTCCGCATAGTCGGTTATTTTTAAAAACCATTGCTTCATGCTCTTGCGCACGACTTCACAACCGCATCTTTCGCACTTGCCGTCGACAACCTGTTCGTTTGCAATAACGGTATTACAGGAAGTACACCAGTTTACCGGGGACTCCTTTTGATATGCAAGTCCGTGGTTGAAAAGCTGGATAAACAGCCATTGAGTCCATTTGTAATAATCGGGCGAGCAGGTGTATAATTCACTGTTCCAATCGAACATCGCACCGAGCGAACGCAACTGCTGTTCCATAGTCTTTATATTCTTGAGCGTGCTGTCCTCAGGGTGCACGCCGGTCTTTATGGCATAATTTTCCGCAGGTAAGCCGAAAGCATCGAATCCGACCGGTTGAAAAACGTTATATCCCTGCATTCGCTTAAACCTTGCAAAAGTGTCGGACGGCGCATAATTGTACCAATGTCCTACATGCAGGTTAGACCCGGAAGGATACGAAAACATCTCCAAAACGTAATATTTCTTTCCCGTTCTGTTTTTATCGAAATCGTTTATTCCGTTATCTTCCCAAAATTTGTTCCACTTTTGTTCTACTGAAACTATATCCATTGTAAACCTCTTATCTTGCTAATGCAATAACTATAACACTTTGTAAATAAGACTGTCAAGCATTACGGTTTCTTTGACGACCGAGCAGGCTTATTTACTCACATCCGGCGAATGTCTGACAATAAAAAACGGCAAAAACGGTCATACGCTTTGCCGTCGATTATTGCCGACTTACCCGCTTTATACGTGCCTCATACCGGAACATACACTGCCATAAGCAACCAATTGTTTTGCGAACGTTTTCTTAACGACACGCACACCTTGAACTCTTTGTACTTTCCGTCGCTGCATTTAATGCGCAAATTATACGACGGATTGTCGCCGGTGACCGTTGCCCGATTTAAAATCTTTAAAACTCTTTCTCTGTCATCGGGATGCACAAAGTCAAAGTGCGCATATTTATCGTCTTTCTCGCTTACGATACGTCCGATAAATTTTTGGTACGCCTTATTTAAAAACCACGTGTCTATATCCACCCCGTTAAAAGCAAAAAATCCTGCTCCACACGGCAAGTCGTTAAGCAATTCGATTTCCACGTCTCGCCTTTCTATCGAAGTATTCGTACCCGAATAATATATGTTAAGAAATTTCTCGTCGTCTGCGCCTACCGTAACTTTACACTTAAGTCTGACCGGCAAATAACTGCCGTCTCCGCAACGAAGACGATAAACTCGGCCTATCCCGTCCCCGCTCTCGAAAGCCTTTAAAAATGCCTCACGAGCAAGCGGTATATCGTCGGGATGCAATCCTTCTATGGCGTTTTTCCCGTAAACTTCGGTAAATTGTTCGTCAGTCATACCGATTAGCGACTTTGTTGCGTTATTAAGGTATATGGGCACCAGTCTTCCGTCCGACGTCAATTTAAGTCGCATAAAGCTCTCGGGTATATCGTCGAGCAGTTTTGCCATAGACTGCTTTTCGCTTTCTATGGATTTTGCCAAATCTCTGCGAATTAGTAACACTGTTATGTAATCACCCAACGGAACTATATGCTTTATACGGTCAATTTCTTTGCTCGGATTATTTACCGCCATGAATCCGATTACAGCACCGTCCCTCATCAGCGCCGAAAGTATCACCGACCTGACCGCACCGCCGTCAAAAAGCGTTTTCAATGCAGGCACAGACAATTCGCTCTTGTTGTCCGCAAAAATGAATTTTTCGCTGCTCGTTTCTTTAACCAACTCGCAAACAATATCGGCAGAAAGGGTTTTTAATTTATTTACGTACTCTTCGGACTCGGAATCGCAAACTTCGTAAGTATTTTTGACGGACATTTTGTCTTTGTCCAATTCTATCACGTAAGCTCCGTCGCCGCCGAAATACGACGCCGTTTTTTGCAAAATGTGCGTTATCGCCAAATTGCAGTCCGGCTGAGCGGACATCTCGTTTGCCGCTTCGTTAAGAATCTTTAATTGGCCGTCTACTTCTTTACCTGCGGTAATGTCTTGAACTACGCACATCAGCGTTTGTCCGTTTACGCTTTCCAGACTCATGGGTACATATGTCCATCTCGTCCATATAACGGTGCCGTCTCGCTTAACGCATCTACACTCGCAAACTTTGCAGCCCGAACCGATTGAAAGCTCACGTAATTTTTCGGACAGCAAACTCTTGTCGTCAGCAAATATCAAATCGGCAACGCTGACAGATTCCACTTGATACTGTTCTCTCGTATATCCGAACATTTTGTAAAAACCGTCGTTTACAAACACGACGTACATATCCAAAAGCGAACGTACAACGGCAACTATTACTCCACCGTCAAAATTATCCACTATCGAAGCAAGTTGAGTCGAAGCATCTCGCTTAGCTATTTCGGCAAGGCGTTGTTCGGTCTGATTGACCATAACGCCGTACATCAAAAACGTATCGTCCGCTTTTGCAATATTTCTAAGCGTCACTCGCACGTACTCAACTGCATTTCCGCTATGTATCTTATATTCTCCAGAAACCTGTCTGCCGGAAGAAATACATTTTTTGATATCGTTTAAAAATCTGATTTTATCGTCTGCGTACAAATAATCGGAAAAAGTCAGGTTTTTTATGTCGGCAGGATCTATCTTAATCGAACCGAACTGCTTAACGTATTCGTCGCTGGTACGCAGAACTTCGGTTACTCCGTTACGATATTCGAATATGCATGCTCCGCCCACGTAGCTGTTAAAGATAAGAGTTTCCATGGACTTCGGATCCCAAAATTCGTTGTTATTCAAATTTTTGAGCGTCTGTAATCTCGACATGACGTATTCTTTGTTTTCGTTGCAAAACAGTTTTTCGTATTCGTCGACCGGCAAAGGCTTGGAGTACAAATAACCTTGAATATAATAACAGCCTACCGACTTTAAATAATCGGCGTCTTTAACGTCCTCGACTCCTTCGGCAATAACCGTCATTCCGAGCCATCTCGCCATCCTGACTATAGACTCGACTATGTTACCGGCTCGCTGCGCATTGCCGCCGCCCTCAAAAAACTTCATGTCGAGTTTAAGAACGGAAGCGTCAACGTCTTTAAGCGAATTAAGCGACGAATAACCACTGCCGAAATCGTCTATCTCCACTACGTAACCGAGTTTTGCCAACTCGTTTGCTTTTGAAATTATCTCCTTCGTCGACTCGGAAAAAGCGGATTCGGTTATTTCCAGTCTAAGCATGTCGACTGGAATATCGTACTTGGACGTAATGGCCGTTATTACGTCTATAAAGTCGTCGTGCAATATGTCCCGTCTCGAAACGTTTACAGACACTGGAACGGGATTTTTCCCTTCGTTCATCCATTTGCGCAGCAATATGCACGCTCGCTCCCAAACGTATTTGTCGAGTTTGTAAATAAAATCGTTTTCTTCGAAAACCGAGATAAATTTACCGGGTAAAACATATTCTCCGTTTTTTAGCCAACGCACCAAAACTTCAGCGCCCATTATTGCGCCTGTCGCATGATTGTACTGAGGCTGAAAAAACAACTTAAACTCGCCCGAAGCGAGAGCGGTATTCATATCTTCGACAATCAACTGGCGCCTTATGAGGTAGTCCAACATGTCTTTGTCAAAGACGGATATTTCTTTGTCGTACGAATTTCGCACAAAATTAGCGGCAATGCGAGCTCTGTCGAACATCGTCATTACCGAATCGTCTTTGTTTTCTACAAAATATCTGCCCGTTCTTAATCGTATAGGCTGACTAAGCACATCGGGATGATGTATACGTTCATGGGCGTTATTCATTTCTTTCGATTCGACGCAGTTATGCGGATAAAGCAACGCAAAATTATCTGCGAACAATCTGCCGCAAATTCCCCCTGCCGCATCCGCAAAATCTTTTATCACCGAAGCCACATATTTAAGTACGGCATCTCCGACGCCTATGCCGAATCTATCGTTGATTATTTTAAAATTATCTATATTTAAAAAAGAAAATACGTAATAGCCGTCGCTGTTCCCATCGATAAGCATGCGAGCGATTTTAAAAAAAGTATCCTGATCGAAAACGCCGGTTAGAGGATCGAAACTTTCGTAAGCAACATTTAAGCCGGTCGGCTTGTTATTGTTACCACCGTCGTTCATAATAATTTTAACCTCCGCATTTCTTTAAAGCTCTGCTACATTATAACACGGATACAACATTAAAGCAAGCGCCTATCGACGGTTTGCACCTATAATAAAAATAAACACTTATGCAAAATTCAACCGGCACTTGCACATAAAAATAAGCTCGCAGCCTACAACAACCACGAGCTTAAAGCAATTTAAATTTTACCACTAACGCACTCTTTTTACCGCAGTTTTCCATCCTTCCAGCAACGCAACTCTCTTTCTCTCGTTGGCGGACGGATAAAACACGTCGTCTCTGCGAGTCAGTTCGGTAAGCTGCGCTACCGAGGAAAACATACCGCACCTAAGAGCAGCCAAATAAAACACCCCTAACGTGGTAACTTCGGCATTTTCGGGGCGAATTACGGGCGCAGCAAGCATATCTGACTGGAACTGCATCAAAAAGCCGTTTGCGGTTGCGCCGCCGTCCACCTCTAAAGATAATATCTTTTTACCTGCGTCTTGCTCCATGGCAAACGCCACGTCACACACCTGGTAAGCAATGCCCTCGAGCGCAGCTCGCACGATATGATCTCTGCCTGTTCCTCTCGTAAGCCCTACTATCGCAGCCCGAGCGTCGCCGTCCCAGTACGGCGCACCGAGTCCGGTAAACGCAGGCACGAGGTATACGCCGCCGTTATCGCCGACATTTAAGGCGCATTGTTCGCTTTGCGCTGCCGTATCGATAATCTTAAGTTCGTCTCTTAACCATTGTACAGTTGCTCCGCCCATAAATACCGACCCTTCCAATGCGTATTGAGGCTTTTCCGATATTGATGCGGCAAGAGTAGTCAAAAGTCCGTTTTTGCTGCTAATCGCCTTATCTCCGGTATTCATGAGCATAAAACATCCCGTGCCGTAAGTCGTCTTAAGCATACCTTCGCCTACGCACAAATGCCCGAACAACGAGGCTTGCTGGTCGCCTGCCATTGACAATACAGGTATACGAAACTCTGTAGCGTATCCGTATTCGTTCGACGACGGATAAACTTTCGGCAACATACATTCGGGTACGTCGAAAATCTTTAACAGGCTCTTATCCCATCGTAAATTATGTATGTCGTACAGCATGGTACGAGAAGCGTTGGTGTAATCGGTCGCATGAACTTTTCCGCCTGTGAGTCTATACAGAATATAACTGTCTATAGTTCCGAAAAGCAACTCGCCTTTTTGCGCCCGTTCTCTTGCGCCGACAACGTTGTCAAGTATCCACTTTAGTTTAGTAGCCGAAAAATAAGCGTCTATTTTTAATCCTGTCTTACTATAAATCTCGCTACCGTATTGTTTTTCCAACGACTTACACAACTCTGCCGTGCGGCGACACTGCCACACTATCGCATTATATACGGGCGCACCGCTGCGATCCCAGACAACTGTGGTTTCTCTTTGATTGGTAATGCCGATGCCCTCTATTTCCTTTACCGAAACATCAGCCTTAGTCAAAGCGTCCACAGCCGTAACTATTACGGAATCGTAGATTTCTTCGGGATTGTGTTCTACCCAACCCGGATGAGGATAATACTGAGTAATCTCCTTGGACGCAGAAGAAACGACGTTACCGAAATTATCATACACTATACTGCGTGTACTGGTCGTACCCTGATCGACGCACAAAATATACTTTTTCATATCGACCTTTATTTTTCCCAATCGAACGTATAGTCGAGCTTATACATATCTCTTACCTGACTCAATTCTTTTTGTACGCTTTCTCCTACGGGGATTCCGCTATCCTTGCGGCTGAGCCAGGTTTCGTACGCCTTTTCGCCTGGAGTGTATATGCGATCGCAGCCGGGAGCTTTTTGCGAATTACGAAGCGCTCTCAGTATATCGCCGGCAGTCTTTCTGAACTCTTTTTCGCCCATAAACGCTTCGGTATTTATTGCAATGAAAAAATGTCCGAGGTGATACTTCTTTTTGCTGCCGTCCTCCGCTACGCCGCTAAGCATTTTTAGGTAATTCCCGCTCTGCAATGCGGCACTGAGAATCTCAACCACGGTCGCATATCCGTATCCTTTGTATCCGGCAAGCTCCTCGCCTATTCCACCGAGCGGCGCCAATGCCGCATCTCCGCTTACTAAAGCCTTTAATATATACTCGGAGTCTGTCAAAGCGCTTCCGTCTCTGCCTATAACCATTCCTGCGGGAGTCGGCTTGCCCTCTCTCGCAAAATACTCTATTTTTCCTCTCTGCGTTATGGAAGTTGCGCAGTCTATGTTAAACGGGAACGGCTCGTCCGTAGGCATGCTTATCGTAAGCGGGTTTGTTCCGAGCATGTTTTCCACGCCGAAAGTCGGCGCTATAGACGGCCTTGCGTTGGTTCCTGTAATACCCACCATTCCGGCTTTCGCACACATGCAGCTGTAATAACCGGCAATTCCGTAGTGCGTAGAGTTACGAACTGCCACCATTCCCATTCCGTATTTTTTTGCTTTTTCGATGGCAATCTCCGTAGACTTATATGCGATGACTTGTCCCATTCCGTCATGTCCGTCCACCACTGCGGTAGTCGGAGTTTCTCTTATTACTTCGAACTCGGTCGTAGGACTCTGAATTCCTGCCCGTATTCTGTCTATATAGATAGGCTTAAATCTATTAACACCGTGCGACGTTACACCCCTTCTGTCTGCTTCCAAAAGCACGTCCACACAGATCTCTGCGTCTTTTTCGGGAACGCCTGCCGCCATAAAAGCAGCTTTGGTAAATTCAGTTGCCGTTTTCCAATCTAAAATCATATTCATAAAAAAACCTCCTTTCTTTTAGTATATCATCAAAAACGGCTTTTGTCCATAATTTTAGCATAAAACTTTAAAATCGGCGAGCATATTATATATCATGAAAACTTTATCTTTATGTGTTATAGTAAAAGACGAAGAACTTACGCTCGTGCGACTGCTTTCCACTGCAATGTCGTTTGCGGACGAAATCGTCGTCGTTGACACCGGCTCGACCGACAAAAGCAAGCAAATTGCGCAAAAATATGCAAACGTATACGACTTTTTGTGGATAGACGATTTTTCTGCAGCCAGAAACTATGCGATAAAACTTTGTACGCGCGATCTAGTAATGTGGCTTGACGCAGACGATGTCGTGCCTCAGGAAACAGTAAAGAAAATAAACGAGTTAAAACTTAATTTCGATTGCGACATGGTTACTATGCCATACGAAACGGGAAATCTGCGTTTTTACAGAGAACGAATTTTTCTTAACGACGGATCGCACTTTTTTAAAGGAGAAGTCCACGAAGCCATAGAATTAAAAGGGAAAATCAAACGACTCGAATGTCCGGTAATACACGATAAAAAGAAAAGCGGCGATCCGATGCGGAACTTGCGTATACTGAAAAAGGTATACGCCTCTCGACCGCTCAATGACAGAGAACTGTTTTATTACGCAAGCGAACTGTACTTCACCGGCAGCAGCGATGCCAGAAGCGAGCTTTGGCGATTTATAAAATTCTATGGCAGTTACTCTCAAAAAGGTCAAGCTGCCGTTTATCTTTCTTACCTATTAAAGAACGAAACGGACGTCAGACTTGCTCTCGGCGAAGGCGCAGCGCATATCAATTCGGCAGATATTTATACGCTTATCGGCGAAAGCTATATGCGCGAAAAACAGTATCGTCATGCAAAAAACTCATACCTGCAAGCCACCGTTGCCGATGAACAAATCGTTTTCCCCGTTCCCGAACGACAAAATTACTTGCCATACATCAGACTTTGTAAATGCTATTGGCACTTAGGAAATAAGCAAGCCGCAAAATATTACAACGAACTTGCTCTCGGAATAAAACCAAACGACCCGTACGCTTTGTCCAATTCTCGCTTGTTCGATTAAGCCTAGCCCTACCGTAACGATATAGCCTTTTTCTGTATATTATGTATAGAACGACAAAGGAGGTATTATGTGTAATTGTTGTGATTCGGATAACAAACGATTGCCTGTGCGAGGTCCCACCGGTCCTACAGGTCCGAGAGGAATGGCAGGCCCTATCGGACCTATCGGGCCCACAGGCCCGGCAGGATTAAGTATAATCGGACCCACAGGTCCAACCGGGCCTACGGGCGCTAACGGCGCTGTAGGTGCTACGGGCCCCACGGGTGCTGACGGGACTGTAGGTGCTACGGGTCCCACGGGTGCTGACGGTGCAACGGGTGCTACCGGTCCTACCGGGCCTACCGGTCCTACGGGTGCTACAGGTCCTACCGGTCCTACGGGTGCAGACGGTGCAACGGGCGCTACCGGTCCCACGGGTGCTGACGGGTCTACAGGTCCTACCGGTCCTACGGGTGCTGACGGCGCTACAGGCGCTACAGGTCCTACCGGTCCTACGGGTGCTGACGGTGCAACGGGCGCTACGGGTGCTGACGGCGCAACGGGCGCTACGGGTCCTACCGGTCCCACGGGTGCTGACGGCGCTGTAGGTGCTACCGGTCCTACCGGTCCTACGGGTGCTGACGGCGCTACCGGTCCTACGGGTTCCACCGGTCCTACCGGTCCCACGGGTGCTGACGGGGCTACAGGTCCCACGGGTGCTGACGGTGCAACGGGCGCTACGGGTCCTACCGGTCCCACGGGTGCTGACGGGGCTACAGGTCCTACCGGTCCTACGGGCGCTGACGGTGCAACGGGTGCTACGGGTCCCACCGGTCCCACAGGTTCTACGGGTGCTGACGGCGCAACAGGCGCTACAGGTCCTACAGGTCCTACGGGTCCCACGGGTGCTGACGGTGCAACGGGCGCTACCGGTCCTACCGGTCCTACGGGTGCAGACGGGGCAACGGGTGCTACCGGTCCTACCGGTCCTACGGGTGCAGACGGGGCTGTAGGTGCTACGGGTCCCACGGGTGCTGACGGTACAACGGGTGCTACCGGTCCTACCGGTCCTGCCGGAGCTGACGGGGCTGTAGGTCCTACCGGTCCCACCGGTCCTACGGGTCCCACGGGTCCCACCGGTCCCACAGGAGCAGCTGCAGCGGCCGCAGTCGCCAGTTTTTATGCTGCTAACGGAAGCCCCTCTTTGGCTTTTGACACGCCGTCCGTTTATTCTGCTGCCAACAGCGGCATAGCCTATACTTCGCCTACCGCCACACTTACCGAGGGACTGTATCGAATCACGGTATCGTCTAATTATACGTCTACCGACGCCACCGTCCCCACCATGACAACAGTAATCGGCGGAACTAATTCTCCCCAATTATCGGCTATCGGAACTGCTAACTCGAGCGGAACTTTGACGCGAAGTTATGTAATCGATGCTTCGGACGGAACCACCGTTGCGGTAAACACAAATCAGTCTGACACCGTAACGTTTAGCGATACAACCATGACTATAGAAAAATTAAACGTTACGACATAAAACGATTGCAATCGTTTTCGCCTTGATCTGAAGTCAATCGGACCAAGGCGTTTTGCAGTCCGCCCGAGGTTGCGACTCCGTGCGTCTTAAATACTTCGGCAAAGATTTAATCGGCAAAAAGCTTTGAGGACAAATTAGCGCAATCGATTGACAGTTTTCCGTTTGTATGTTATTATTGTTTCGGAGGGAGGCAATATGAAACGCAGGATAATATATTTATCTTTTATAGCGATTATAGCGATTTTGTCGTTTTGTTTTTTGCTGTCAGGATGCAATAGCGCAATATCGATAGGTGCGCTGAACATAGGCGGCAGCGAGATCTCCAAAGACGCATTCCTCGCCGAAATCGCCGAGCGAGAAGCGTACAACGACAGGCAATTTATATCAGAGCAATGGTACAGAGTTAAGCTGCAAACTTTGTCAGACAAGGAAAGTTCGGACAACAAAAATTCCGATAACAGCTACCTTTCCATTTCCGGCAACGTTATGCTCTCTTCTCTGCAATTTCGTTCAAAATTCCGTTTTTCGGTTAATTCCGAATCGTTCAACTCGCAAGACGACGGAGCCAAAATAACAAAAAACAAGCTGTCTGGACAGGTAACTTGCGTAGACGGAGAAATATACACCAAATTAAAGAATACTGATTATCAAAAAAATAACAGCGGTATCAAAAAATCAAATAACGTAACGTATTTTTGCGATACGTTAACCGGCAACAGCGACATTGACGACATTATAGAACTTATAAAGAACTTCGACGTAGCCGCCCTTTTGGACGGATATATCAATTCTTACCGATTCGAAACCATGTCGTTTTTCAGAGTTCCAGACGGTTATGCTTTTTCATTAAGCGGCGCAGACAAAATACAGCTTGTCGTAACGTATATGGAAGACTCTTCCAGAGTTAAAACTCTTTCGCTTTATCTATTTACGGACAAAAGCAGCGACTCTCTTGCCTCCTCTACGTCTACAAAATTAGAAATCAGTGCGTCTACATCGAGACGAATTTCCGCACCGTCCAACAAAGACAAATATAAAATGCGTTAATATAATGAGGTATAAATTTATGAAAAAAATCGTTTGCATTTTAATGGCTCTTCTCAGCGTTGCGGTAGTGTTTGCTTGTTCAAGAGAACCCGAATATAAAAATCCGATTTCCAAAGAACAACTCAGCGAATTTCTCCGAGAAAAACAGTATATTTCAACATCGCCAATAACATTCAAGTTTAGCCTAAATTACGATTCTACCACATACGAAGATCTTCGCTCGGAAGACAATCTGGCTACAAAAAAAATTCTCACCAAACTTTCCGTTTCCGGTCAATACGCTTACGTCAACGGAACGGACGGCGGAGACCGACGCTACAAATACAACGGAAAGTTGCAGGTAAGCACTACATCCCCTTCTATCACGGGATTTGCCAAAGAATCGGGAACCCAACGAGAATCGACTGTGTGTATCGGCAATGACTTTTATCTTGCTTATAAATATTCTCAAAACGACAACGGCGGTGATAAAAGCGGTTCGGGCAAAACAACCGCATATGCAAAATCCGTAATTTATCCGTTTTTAAACCGATTTATGTTTGCCATTCCGCGCGAAGAAGTTTTTGACTTTTCCAAAAACCCCTCGTCATCGCTCAACGACGGAGTTTCCATGTTCATAACAAGCGAAATGCCCATCGAACACTGCTTAAGAACTTACGAAACCGACGATTGCTTTTTCGATTATGTTTTTGCTCAAAACAATTCGCTTATACTTATGCAAAGCAATTCCGTCTTTGAAAGAACGAGAACTTACGTCTTTAGCGGAAATAATCTCTCTGCCATAAAAGTAAATTATAAAAGCGCAGAAGAAAACTACGAATTGACTATCAAATACACGGGGTCGATACCGGACATTCAACCGCCGAAAACTCCGTACACGGATTAGTGAATTTTTAAATTATGCGTAATCGCTTAATCGCACGCATCGGTTTTTGTAAAATTTGTAAATCTAAACAGCAAAAAAACGTCGTTTATCAATTAAACGACGTTTTTTTATGGTTCGTAAGCCGACCGAATCCATCAAAATACATGCGATTATATACAAAACTCCAACGGCTAATAAATCATACTTTAATCCGATTATCCGAGCATTATTTCCATCAATGCTTTATCCAAAAAACCAGAGGTTTTTTTGCCGAGCGAAGCGATGTTTTCTATAGTTCCTTCTGCCTCGGGACAAATTACACCCTCTTTCATCTTGGGTGAATTTCCCTTAAGCGCCAAAAATGCGGAGTAAACCGCCGAAAAAGTGCAATTGGCTACCTTTAAGCTGCAAGTCTCTTTAGCTCCGTCGCAAAGCACTCCGAACGTATTTCCGAGTGAATTTTGTATCGCCATGCGCACGTGACTTTCATTTCCGCCCATCATATAGGTAAGCGCTGCGGCAACGCCTGTTCCTGCGATTGCAGCTCCGCAATAAGCGGACAAAACATCGTGTTTTGACTTAATATATATAGCTATCAAACTGCTCAAAAGTACGCACTTTCTTTCCAGTTCTTTCCCTACGTTGAGAGCCTCGGCTGCCGCCATCACCGGTACGGTCGCTATAAGTCCCTGATTTCCGCTACCCGAATTACTCATTACCGGCAAATCGGCTCCCGCCATACGAGCGTCAACCGCAGCGGTGGTGCGTTCAAGTATGTAATCGAGTTTACCGAGCAATTCATAGGCTTTGTCATGCTCTACAATTGCCTTTCCGAGTCGCAAACCGTAATCCTTTGTTAGTCCTTCATCGCTCATACAGCCGTTTACGTCGATAATCTTGTCCACAAATTCCATATCGCCTTTACCGCCGTCAACGTAATCGAATATATCTTTTATGCCGAAATTGACCTCTACCTTTTTCTGTTCCGTCGCTGTAGCCGAATCCAAAACGGTACCGTTGAGTTCTTTACGAGTGATAAAGGTATGATAATGGCTGACTTCAACAACCGACTCGTTGCCGTCTTCGGTCTTGATTTTTGCTTTGATATAAAGCGGAGGCACGCCGCTTACGGCTTTTATGCAAACGTTTTTTGAAAATTTTTCGCTTTCCTCTATCTGCTCGGTAGTAAATCCGGCAATTACGTTAAGCCCTTTGTCTGCGTTTCCGTAAAGCGCACCCATTGCTGCGGCGAGTTTTATTCCGTATTTGCCATGCGTTCCCGGCAAGCACACTATCATAGCGTTTTTTATGACGTTTGCAGAAAGCTCGAGTTCTACGGACGTAGGTCGGGATTTGATAAGTTTCGCCGCATTAGCGCATGCGTACGCTACCGCTATAGGCTCGGTACAACCCGACGCTTCTATAACTTTGTTCTTTAACACCTTGTCTATCTGGTCCATAATTCCCCCGTAGTCGTAAAAAGCTTAATAAACTACGGTTACTATATCACATTTTTTTGCCGGTGTCAACATTCGCAAGCAACTTTCCTACGTATGCCCTCGCAAAATCGTCCACGTCGCCTGCCCCCATAAAAATTACGGCATCGTAATCGACGGTTTCTTTGCCTAAAAGACTGTAAAGAGCCTCGAAGTCTGGCACAAACATAAAACCCCCTGCATCGGGGACAAGTCTGTCTACGCCTTCTACAAAATTTTCCCTTGCGGCATAAACCGGTAAAACCATAACCTTATCGCAAAGCTTCAACGCAGCTGCGATTTCTTTATAAAACGTTACAGTTCTCGAATAAGTGTGCGGCTGAAAGACTACAGCCGTCCTTTGATAGCTTTCTTTTAATGCTCTGAGCGTACATTCGATCTCGACCGGGTGGTGAGCGTAATCGCTGATATACGTAACGCCGCCAACGGCACCTATCGTTTCCGTACGGCGATCAACACCGCTAAATTCGCATAACCCGTCGCTTCCTTTTACGCCGATAAAATCGGCTACAGCCAGCGCAGCCAGCGCATCGTAATAATTATGTTTACCTCTTACCTTTAGTCTAACGCTGTCCTTAACTACCCCGTTACGCAATAAAAACAGTATATCGTTATCGATTTTTCCCACATAATCGCAGTCGTCGGTAAATCCGAAAATCAAGGTTTGCTTTCTTCCCTTTATGCCGAAACGTTTTATATCTTCACCGATTAGCGCAGTTTCGCATTTATCGGCAAATTCTCTGAATGCGCTTTGCACGTCGCTAAGCGAACGATAATAGTCCACGTGATCGAAATCTGCGTTAAGTATTACGCCTATAGTCGGATTCAGATGAAGAAAACTCCTTTTGTATTCGCACGCCTCGGCAACGAACACCTTTTTTTTGCCGATTATACCCACCTTGCCGCCTATACTGCCGCCTATAGCCGCAGTGGGTTCGAGCGAACGCAGCGCATACGCTATCATTGCCGTAGCGGTGGTTTTGCCATGAGTGCCGGAAACGGCTATCTTCTTGCCGTAACTGTCCATGATTACGCCGAGAAGGCTTGCTCTGTCCACTATCGGCAATCCCGCTTTTTTTGCCTCGACTATTTCCGAGTTGTCGTCTGCTATAGCCATACTCTTTACTACTAAATCGGCGCCCGCCACAAACTCCGCTTTATGCCCTTTCCGTTTAATGTCAGATCCGTCAACGTCTGCAAAGTCTTCGCATAATTTTGCCAAGAAGCTCATCCCTACTCCGTCAATACCAATAAAGTGAATTTTCATATATACTTTATATGTCAACAAATGAAATTTTGTTATAAATACGATTTTTGTGTTAAAATGCTTGCAAATGTGAATAAATAGTGCTATAATGTGATTATCAACAATAAGTCAGAGGATACAAAAATGAATATTACGGAAACAAGAATAAGGCTGGTCACAAAAGACGACAGCAAGTTAAAGGCTATTGCCACAATAACAATAGACGGCTGCATGATTGTTCATGACATCAAAGTCGTAGAAGGAACCGACGGACTTTTTATCGCAATGCCGAGCAGAAAAATGCCTTCGGGGGAATACAAAGATATCGTGCATCCGCTTAACACCGAAACAAGGGAAGCGCTCAAAAATCTCATCGTAGACGAGTATCAGAAAGCGTTGTCGGCAGATCAATCCGAAAATTGATAAAAACAGCGGTGACTTTTTTTTAGGTCGCCGCATTTTTTTGCCCTATTTTATTGCGTAAGGCAATAAATTGTGATATAATCTCTTGCGGAAAGTCAAATTTTACCAAGGAGAATACGATGGATAACAAACTTAAGGATTTATTACCGTTACTCACCGCTGTCAGCGGTATCCTTATAGCCGCATTTAAAGACGACATGACGCCTCCGGGCAACTATATTTTGCTCGGACTTTTGGCATTGCTTGTCATTGCCGCATTGGCTATGGTTATAGCCAGATGGGTACGCAACAGCAAAACGATGACAAGTACCGCCATCGTCAGCAAAGCGCGCAAATACAGCCGCAGTCTTATTCGCCTCGCAAAAGCCAACGAAAAACAATTTCGCCGTTGCGATTACAAATATCGCAAAATCAGCGATGCGAAAAAGGCAAAAACAATAGCGAAACATGCAGGAACGGATATGCTTGTTCCGTCAAAAAACACCGATGCGGATAAACTGAAAGAGACGCACGACGAAATTCTTGAGAATATTCGAGAGAACTCCGAAACCTTGGCGGATTCCGCTGCGTTAAAACCTTACGAAATCGTATACAGAATTCTCGACAAGGCAAGCGCAGAAAAGATAATAAAGACAAATCACATCATCATCGAAGGCATAAACGACATAGAACGTATGTTGCTGCAACTCGAACAGCATAATAACCGCATTACGCTCGGAAAATACGTTTCCTCCTACGCCGAAGACGAGCTTATGCAAGCAAAGGGTTTTGTCGATCTCATTGGCTGGTCAAATATTCTTATAGGTCACACTCGGGACGGCGTAAAGGCAATACATCAAGGCATAGCGCTTCTCGACGAACAACTTGCGAGCCCGTCCATCAAGGCAATGGAACGAATCGAAGAAGATAAGAGAGCAAAAATCGCAGAAATAGAAAAACACATAGCTTTTGACGAAATATCCGAACAACACATTCAAAAGCTCGAGGAAAGAAAGCAGGAGCTTATCGATTCGTTGGACATGCTTGTGAAAAGCGATACGGCTAACCGAAAATACAAACTGCTCCTCTTTAAAGCCAGAGCGTATCGTCATCTCGGCTCGACTTACTACACCTACAGGTATTTCCACGACTCCAAAACTCAGACTTCGCCTAAGGTAATCGAGTATTTGCGAACTTCCAAGAACATTCTTAATTCGCTCAAAGGCAAAATTACTCAAGCCGATTACGACAAGATGATGGACGGCGTAGAAAACAATTACTGGCTGTGTTTGCTCTACGACTACTTGCATTGCGGCAAGAAATGCGCAAAAACGGTGGATGAAGTAACTTCCATCCTTAACGAAGTAAATGCAAAAATAAATACATTTTCCGGCGACGCAAAGCCGGACAAACACAGACTTTTAAAGCTGTACGCCTTGCGCTGTCAACTTAATAAGGCTTTGCAAATAAAAACCGGAGAAATAAACATGGAAGAACTCAGTTCCGACCTTAAGCAAATAGAATCCACGCTTAACAAAAACATCTATTTCGATGACGCAACCGAAGTGTACATAAACGAGAAAATTCAATGTATATTCGAAAACGTCTACGAAGTTTTGCGTTAAACTACGAATGTAATTTATATCAAAAAAACGACTCGAACGAATCGAGTCGTTTTTTTGCGTCCCATCTACTGCTTGACGGTAAAAAACGCTTGCGGATGCGAGCACAACGGACATACTGCCGGAGCGCTCGGTCCGAAATGCACATGGCCACAATTAAGACATATCCACATCACGCTCTCTGCCCTTTTAAACGTCTTGCCGTTGTCGAGATTTTCTGCCAGCTTACGATATGTTTGTTCGTGTTCCTGCTCTACGTCAGCGGTTTTTTCAAACTTAGCGGCTATTTCGTCAAATCCTTCCTCTTTAGCTTCCGCTGCAAATCCCTTATACATCTGACTCCATTCCGTATATTCTCCGTCACTTGCTTCGGCAAGATTCTGCGCCGTAGTTCCCACGGCGTTTTTCAGCAATCTGTACCATATATACGCATGAGCTCTTTCGTTGTCGGCAATCGTTTTAAACGTACGATAAATATGCTCGAAGCCCTCTTTCTTTGCCTTCTCCGCATAGAAATCGTATTTTGTTCTTGCCATGCATTCGGCGGCAAAAGCTGCCAACAAATTTGCCTGAGTTTTTGTTTGATTTAAATCTTTCATATAATCTCCTTTTTGCTTTAAGCCGATTTAAATATGTGAAACGCAACTGCAGTGCAGTCGTCCTCCTTCTTTTGTTTAAGCGCAAAATCCACCATACGTCTGCAAAGCGGCTGCGGAAACTTATCTCCGTTGTTAATAACGTCTATAAGCGCATCGCTCGAAGCTATCCCGTCGGACGCAAAAACAAGCGTTTCGCCGCCCTTAAACGTATAAGTCAAAACGCTCGGACGCATTTCTTCCAGCACGCCGATAGGCAAAGCCTGTCCCTCAACCCTTAGAACTGTATCTGCAGTTTTTATATACGACGGCGGCGAACCTATCTTGATTATGTCGCAGTCGCCGCTGAGAAGATTGACGACTGCGATATCCACCGTGGCGTAAATTTCTTCGCCGGACACCGACAAAAAATCGTTTACACTCTTGAGCGCAAGCTTGTGACTAAACCCGGCTTTGTAAAAATTCTCTATCAGCGAAATCGTAGACGACGAAAACGCTGCCGCCCTTTCACCGTTACCCATACCGTCGCATAACGCCATCATAAACGTATGATCGTTTATTTTTATAAATGAATGAGTATCGCCGCTGACATCTTTCAATGCAGCCGCTGCGGCAGAAAAAACCACGTCAAAAAGCGGTTTTGCAGTGAGATAAACTACGCTGGTGGACGGATTAGCTCCTTTTTCCGTTTTTTCCACAACGAACTCCCTATTAAAAATTCTTTTCATCGAAGACAAAATTACCTCGAAGTTAAGCGTTTCCGTTCTTACCGTCAGCATCACGGACGGTGCTTCCTCACCGAAAACCAACGCTTCTTCCGTGACCACATAACGATAAGTAAGCTCCTCGACAATACGTCGCTCCAAGTTTTCGTCACCGCAGAGCGGTTCCGCTTCCTTCAGCGCTAACGATGATAAAATATCGGATATTCCTTTCATTTGGACGGATAGCATTTGCTTTGCGCCGTTGATGTTTTTTCTTTCTGCCATGCGATCTCCGTAAGAAACGGCTATCTTCCCTGCGGCAGAAAGCAGCGAAGCTAAATTAGTGCAATTAGATTTTATTCCGTCCGGTATATTGGATATAGTAGAGCCGCCCTTTTCCATGCTCGACAGCATAATCGACTTCACCTGACTTAACGTTCCGCTCGCAAGACAAACGTCGTACTTGCGGCATAGCGCGCATGTTTCTCCCACCAAAGTATCTGTAAGTTCTTCGAGATGCGTGTCCGAAAGCGTTTTTCTTTCGCTGTCCATCATAACGCTCATTTCGTTAAAAATTTCGCTTATCGAGCTAAGTCTTCTGCCCGTATCGTATCTGCTCCTGTCCACCAAAGTTCGCAGCGCATTTCGTTTGCCCGGCGCAAAAAATTCTTTTAGCCGAGCGAGTCCCTTTCTCGGTAATGTGGCGAATACTGCGCCGCCAAGCGTAAGTGACGCTAACCACCAAACGTATGACGGAGGAATCGTAGAAAAAAAACATGTGTACAATATACATGCAAGCGGCATGGACGCAGCGCTTACGACTCTGGGAGCGGGCATAAATATATATGCGCACAAAGCCATAAGCGCAAACGCCCCGAAAAGCTCGGTTCCGCTGCCTGCGCAATAGCCTAAGGCAAAACATAGCGCAGACGCCACTCCGGACAATCCGAACAGATAGACAGAAATAAGCGTAGAAAGTGAAAAGAAAAACGGTGCTAAAGGAAAATCAATATTAGTCAGCCCGTATGCTACTGCGGCAATAATAACTCCGCCTGCCGCAATCTCACTGTCCAAAAACTTGTAATTAAACCGTTTGGTTATACACGGCACTGCAAACATGTAACACATGCATACAAACACTAGCGATAAAAAAGCGCATACCAAAGCATTGACAACGCTTATTTTTACAATAACCGAATATATCGCAAGACCGACTTGACTGAGCAATGCAGCCCCGACATACGCCCACTTGGACATTTTTTTCTTAGCCACTATAAATTTAAAGACAATGCAAACTACGGCGGCAGCAGCCGAATACACAAGCGATGCTACGGAAAACTCTATACATGAAGCGGCAACAGCGAATATCGAAACGACTATTCCGTTTAGTCCGACCAGTGTCAACGCAACGCACAATCCCACGCTAAGCGGAGTAAATTCTTTTATTTTAGCAAAAGAAAGTATTACGGTTAGGATAAAGCAAATTATGTAAGTAATCGCCTGTTTTCGTTTCATATTCACCTCGTCTAAGCGATTATACATCGCCGTATGAAACGAATTATAACATTTTTTGTCACAAAAACTCGCATACGGTCATAAGTTTTGTCGATTTTCTCAAGACTATTTCGCCATAATCCAACGATGCTAAAACCTTTCGGCGCATTACGCCGACCATAACTAACGAAAAATCAAAGCAATAAAGAAACAAGCTCGGCACAATACCGAACTCGTTTTTTTATGTATGCAATTTATTTTGACCAACTTCTCGCAGCCGATTAAATCCCACTGCAGTGACTCGACATTCTTTTGCCAATGCTGCTGCTTTTGTTCAAATCTTTAGGAACCCCCATTCTCCCGCACAAAACACTTCTATATTGTGTTATCTAATACTTATTCTCCTTGAAAATCGTTTTTTCTGCCTTTTACCGAGTAATCACGGTTAAGCGATTTACTTCGATTATCTCTCCAATTGCACAATGCACCGTTTACACAACCTCCGTCGCACCCCATTCCTTCGAAAAACTCGGCAGTAGCCTTACCCGCTTTCAATTTAAGCAATTCGTACTTGCAATTTTTTAATCCCTGCATCACGCAAACACGCAAGCCTTTTTTTGAAAAAGTTTTTACGCCTTCCGACAGTCCGCCGCTACGAGCAAATATACGTCCGTAATACGACGAATTGTCTTTTTCGTTTTTCGGTAAAGCGGAAACGTCGACTTCAAGAGCATCGAAATATGCCTGCAATTCCTCAAACGATAGCATGCTGTCTACACAGCCGCTGTCTTTTATTTCATTGATTTTTGCCGTACACGGAGATATAAAAACAATTTTTGCGTCCTTATCTTCCGCTTTAATTCGACGGGCAAGCGTAATCATGGGAGAGCTTTGCTTAGACAGCATACCTGCCGCAAAAGGCAAGTTTTTCTTTACGTATTTAACAAAAGCCGGGCAGCAGGATGACAGCAAAACTCCCGCTTCATCTGCTTCTTTTACTTCTCCACGCAGTACTTCTTCTGCGCCGACCGCCACGTTTATTACTTCGTCAAACCCGATTTTTTTCATACCAGCCACCAATTGAGCCGTGACGGCATACGAGAACTGCCCTGCAAGAGACGGCGCATAAATCGCATAAACCTTGCCTTGCTTGTTTTTGAGCAAATCTATCGTTTTGAGTAGCAACGAAACGTTACTTATCGCTCCGAACGGACATTTTACTATGCACTTGCCACACTCCACGCACTTGGAGTAATCGATAGCGGCTTTTTGGTTTTTGCCGAGAGAAATAGCGTTCGCCTCGCAACTTACTATACAAGGGCGGCGATTTAATTTAATCGCATTAAACGGGCATGCGCCCACGCACTCACCGCATTCTACGCACAAATCGTGATCCACTACGGCTTTTTTGTTTATAATGCTTATGGCGTTTTTCGGGCATACGTGCTTACACCTATGCGTAATACAACTTCTGCAGCTCGAACCTATTTCTATACCGGATGACGGGCATTCGTCGCATGCGATATCTATTATCTTGACGGTTTTGCGATCCGATTCGTCGCACATGGCAAGCTTAAATCTTTCTGCCAGAATTGCCCGTTCTTTGTATATGCAGCATCTGATTTCCGCTTGAGGCCCGGGAAGAATCTCTTGCGGCGCATCTCTGTATATATCCGATAGTTTGCCCTTATAACTGTATGTAACTATTGCTTTATAAACGTTATAATTTATTCTCTTAATTTTATTCTCGAAAGTGCGCTCCAAATTACACCTCAATGCGATTTTTATTTATTGTTTTCCAAAAACTGCATAACTGCGTCGGCAACCGTTTGCGCGGCGTCCTCCACCGCTATATCGGAAGTGTCAAGCGTTATGTCGGCATGCCTTGCGTATGCTTCTTCTCTTGCGTCTATCATCTCCGCAATTTTTTTCGGACTGTTGTCCTTAAGAAGCGGACGAGAAAAATCGTCTTTGGTTCTGTCGTAGATAACTTCGGGAGTAGCGGTAAGTCGAACTATCACATAGTCTTTCAATAGCTCCATATTTTCTTCGTACAGCGCTGCTCCGCCGCCGCAACAGATAAGCATATCGTCTCTCCAGCTTACTTCGCACATGACGTCGTGTTCGTATGCGTGAAAAGTCTTTTCGCCGAACGTTATAAATGCCACGGGTATAGTCATACCCATGCGAGCCACAAGACAATTATCTATATCGGCATAACTTAAGCCGAGTTTTTCGGCTACGAGCGGTCCTATCGCCGTTTTTCCCGTGCCCATCATTCCTATAAGAGCTACTCTCATTTGTTTAACCTCGCTTTTATCAAATCTATCGCCGCTTTGTATCCGTCTACCGAAAACCCGCATATAACTCCGTCGCAAGCGGCTGCGGTTATGCTGACGTGACGGAAACTTTCTCTGCCGAAAATATTAGTAAGATGCACTTCTATCTTGAATGCGTTAAGCATTCTCAATGCGTCCGCTATCGCCACCGAAGTGTGCGAAAAGCCGCCTGCGTTTAATATGACGGCGTCTGCGTCGCAGTTTTGAATCGCATCTATAAGCTCTCCTTCTCTGTTAGAAACGCAAAACTCGACGTCGCAGCTACATCCGCAATAATCGACTATAGCTTGCTTTAATTCGTCTAACGTAAAATTACCGTATATTTTTTCACGGCTTCCGAGTTTATTTAAATTTGCTCCGAATACGACAAAAAGTTTCATAGCATCTCCTTTATCTTTAAGTATAACCTTTCGACGTCGCAAAAGTCAAATTGTTTGTTCGTAAAAAGTCCGTAAGAGTATATGGCTTGAGCAACGAGCATACCCAGTCCGTTAAAGTTACGTTTGCCGACTTTCGGTATCGGACAATCATATCTTATGTCGTAATAAGCTTCGACTCTCGGCAATCCGGCGGTGTCGCCGCTTGCACAATTTACTATAAATTGCACTTTTTGTCCGTAAAACAACGATACGTCATGACGTTTTGCAAACGCCGCAGCTTTATCCGCATTTCGTCCGCATACATAAACGTCGCAAGCGTTTCTCTTTAATTCGTCGGTAATCGCCGTTGCCGCACCACCGTACCCGACTACCAAAACGGCAGCTTTTTTTATATCGCCGCAAGTTCTGCGAAAGTCAAACGCAAAACCGGCTCCGTCAGTAGAGTACCCCCTCATTCCGTCTGTTACAACGGTATTGACCGAACAAAGATCGGTATTGACATACTTAACTATCCGCTCTTTATACGGTTTGGTCACGTTAAACCCGTCAAAGCCGCTAAGCGAATTCATAAACTCGTCAAAGTCCCGTACAGGTACGTCTTTTATGGTATAAATTGCGTCGTCGTTAAAAATTCCGTATAACGCATTATGGATTGCAGGCGAAAGCGTATACGCTATCGAACTCCCGAGAACAAAAAATTTTTTCATAGAAACAGCTCCCAAAACGACGGATAACTTATCTCGACGCACTTATCGTCGTCTATATATCCGCCGCCTTTCGCAGCTAGCAAAACCGCAAAGCTCATGGCTATCCGATGATCGCCTTTTGTCTGAATCGCACCGCTGTAATTTACGTCGCTTTTTCCGTCTATTATCAAGCCGTCTTTTGTCTCGGTTACAGATACGCCTAGCGCCGACAAATTTTTTGCAGTCACGGCTATCCTATCGCATTCTTTATTCCTGAGCGCAGCGGCATCTTTTATTACGCTTCGTCCTTCTATCGTTGCGGCAAGACATGCCAGTAGCGGCAATTCGTCTATAAGCGCAGTGGCTTCTCCTCCGCTTATTTGAAAGGGTTTCAGTTCGGATTTTTGCGTTATTATATCGGATACTTCACCTTTTTTTATTTCGGTGACATCTCCGCCTATTCTTGTAAAAAAGTCTATTATAGCTCTTCGTTTGTTACACACGTTAGTCGTCCGACAAAATCCCTTCATAAGTCCCAACGCAAGCGGATACGCTGCCGAAGAAATATCTCCTCTTACATAAACGTCTTGTCCCTTAAGTTCGCTCCTGCTTACCTTGACGACAGAATTTTCCGCAACGATATTTGCGCCGAAATCTTTCAGCATGTCTTCGGTATGCGTCCTCGTTTGCACTGTTTCGGTTACGGTAGTGACGCCTTCGGCATTTATTCCCGCAAGCAGAACTGCGCTTTTAACTTGCGCCGACGGCAATGACGGAACAAAATCGATTCCGTTTAAGTTGCCGCCTTTAACTGTAAGCGGGCACCTTTCTCCTTCTATCTTCGCTCCCATTTTTATAAGCGGCTGCACGGTAGAACGCATGTTGCGTGAACAAAGCGATCGGTCCCCTACAAACTTCACGACATTATTTCGTCCGGAGGCAACGCCCATAAGCAGCCTTGCCGTGGTTGCAGAGTTGCCCGCATCCATTACGCAATCGCAAAATTTCTTCCTTCTGACTATAATATTCCCGCCGTCCATCGACAAGTCCGCAAAGTTAGACACACAATTAAACGTCGAAACGGTATCTCCGCACATAAGAGGATTGATAACAGTTGTTTTTCCGTTTGCAATTGCGCCCAATATCGCCGCACGAATCGTTATACTTTTATCGGGCGGAGGAGTAAGCATCATCTTAAATTGTTTCAACGGTTTTATCTTCATATGTTTTTCAATCTTTGGGCAAACTCTTCCTTGCTCAAAGTGACCTCTTCGTACTTGCCCACGTCAACCGGAAAAATAACGTCGATGCCGGAATCGTTCTTTTTATCGTGCATAGCGATTTCTGTGATTTTTTCCACGTCAGGAAAGTCTACGTCCTTAATAAATCGGGAAAGTCTCACCTGAAGTTCGTAAAAAAACGGCTCGCTTATTCTTTCTCGCATCATAAGCGTTTCGAGCTTTAAGCCTATAGTCACGCACACGCCGTGTTTAAGCCCGGTAACGAGCTCGATGGCATGTCCTACCGTGTGTCCGATATTAAGACATCGCCTTACTCCCTTGTCCGTAAAATCGTTATCGCAAATGTTGTTTTTTATGGTGACGCATCTCGAAATAAGCTGCTTTATGTCTGCGCCCGCTTGCATCATGTCGAACAACGTAGGATCGAGACACGACGTCTTGATTATCTCACCCATTCCGCTTTCGTACTCCGCTTCAGGGAGCGTATCGAGAAAAGAGGTCTCTATATAGGTTTCGCTTAGATGAAACGTCCCTATAGCGTTTTTTATATCTCCGAGGTTAACGGCGGTTTTTCCTCCTATAGAGCTGTCCGCCATCGCTAAAAGCGAAGTCGGTACGTTTATCCATCGTATTCCCCTCATATATATCGACGCAGCAAACCCCAACAAATCGCCTACAACACCGCCGCCGAACGCCCCCACGCAGTCGCTTCGTTTTATGCCCCTGTACGCCATTTCGTTTAATATCTCTTTTGCGGAGTCAAGCGTTTTGCTTTTTTCTCCTGCAGGAATTACGAAACATTCCGGCAGCTTATCTTTATACAACGGATATAAGTTGTCGTCGGTAAGTACGAGTTTGCATTCTTTGAGCTTGTTAAACGCCTCACCCGAATCAATTACTATCTTTTGCACGTCAGTCTTTTCCTTTTTCATAATATCTTGCGCTAAGTTCGTCCATCGTATCTCCGCCGAAAACTTCGATAACGGCATTTGCTATTTCGATAGCCGCAACGCTCTCTGCAACCACGCATGCAGCCTGACACACGCAAACGTCGCTGCGAATTTTTTCGGTCAGACAAGGTTGCCCGCTCGAATTTATCGTCTTTAATCCGACTAAACTCGGCACGGGTTTAAGAGTGAGCGTAAACTCGATATCCTCGCCGTTGCTTATACCGCCTTCTATGCCGCCGCAGTTGTTAGATGACCGTTTTTGCGGCGTTTCGAATTCATCGGCGACCTCTTTGCCGCTCAGGTTGGCATAATCGACTCCGAGACCGATTTCCACCGCTTTGACTGAAGGTATACTCATAAAAGCGCCGCCGAGTCGATAGTCGAGTCTGCGATCCCAAAAGACGTGCGAACCTATCCCTGCGTTCAAATTCTTTATTCCTATCCAAATTTTCCCGCCGAGCGTATCCCCGTTGCGCCTTGCCATTTCTACAGCGCTTAGCATATCGTCGCCGCTCTCGCCTCCGATCTCCAACACTCGACTTTCTATCGTGACATTCAGCTCGCCGAGCAGCTGCTTGCATACGGACCCTATCGCCGTGCGCATAGCGGTTTCTCTGGCGCTGCCTCTTTCGCTTGCAAGTGCCGGATCTCCGTAACCGTATTTGAAATCCCCCACATAATCCACATGTCCCGGTCTATAAAAATCGAAATCTCTTTTACCCGAATTGTCGGCGTTCTTTATATGCAATGTCATCGGCGCACCCGTCGTAACACCGTCAAACAGCCCGCTTGTAATCCTGACTTCATCATGCTCCAACCCCATACGTTCGCCTCTGCCTACGGCTGTTCTGCGTCTGCGGAGATCGTCGTTTATAAAAGCTGCGCTTACGCTGAGTCCGGACGGCAGTCCTTCGATAATTCCCGTCAATTCTTCTCCGTGCGATTCGCCGGCAGTCAAAAACCTCATAACTCCTCCGCATACTTTTTTTTATATTCTAACACGGATTGAGGGAAAAATCAACCTATTATTCGTAAGAGCGGAAATATTGCTTTGCCCTTACCCAGATTTCGGCTATGACCGATATATGTTTGACATAACGGCTATCCATGGAAATGCATGCCGCTATTGTCTCGATGTCTTTTGCCGATAATTTATAAGTTTTGTCTTGCTGTAAGCGAAAAATTTATAGCCGTATAAATAGCGTATGCAACCGTCTCCTGATACCCGGCAGAAATTAGTTTTCTCTCCTCTTCCGGATTGCTTACAAATCCGCATTCGATAAGCAAGGAAGGATAAGGCGAACACTGCAAAACGTAATAATCTCCCGGCATAGCGTTGCGATTGCAATTCAGCATTCGATTGAGTACGCCCTGTGTTTCCGTAGCCTCGACCTTACTTTTGCCGTCGGGGGCATAAAAAACCTGCGCACCGCTGACGTATTTACTCGGATAATAATTTTGATGAATGCTCACCATCAGCGCAGGTTTCGCTTCGCATATAATGCTTTTACGTTTTTTCATGTCGGCAAGCTTTTTGTTCTTAGTGGCGGCGCCGTAGAGTCCGACATCGCTTTCCCTGGTCATTACGACGTTATAACCACCGTCAATTAAACATTTTTTCAGTTTTACGGCTATAGCAAGGTTTATATCACTTTCCTTTACGCCGCTTGCGCCTACGACTCCGCCGTCCTCGCCGCCGTGTCCGACGTCGACGACTATAGTTTTCGAACCGGTTACAGACGACGGAACGGCTACCGCAAGACTACAGCCGATTATCGTAATCGCAATGACAATTGCCACCAAATTTCGTAGCCTTATACTAAAAATCATGTCAACTTACCGAATACAAATGAGCTTTGCCGCTGAGCCACCCTTCGAAATAGGACTGCAAATTTCTCCCGCTCGCCTTTTCCATGGCGCCGACAAAATCTTCGGCTTTTGCGACCTTACCGCTATAAAGCTTGTAATAGAGCTTTAATCCGTCGAAAAATGCACCGTCGCCTATCAAAATGCGTGTGCTGTCAAGCATTATTTGCCCACGCACATATGCGTTAAAAGTATATTCGGCGTTATTTACGTAATCTCCTACGCACTTACGCATAGGCTGCTGTTCTCCGTGTGCGTAAATTTCGCAATAAAGCGAATATGACGTAAGCGAATCTGCTATACGACTTTCTCTTTTTACGCCGTAATCAGGGTGTTTTTCGTAAAAAACCGTAGTGGAATATTCGGTAAGCCCTTCGTCAAGCCACGCTTCGTTTACCTGATCGTTACCAACAGCGGCATACCACCATTGATGGGCAGTTTCGTGGATTATCACCTCTTCAACCGCCTTTTCGTCAAGAACGTCACTTATATAGCAAAGTGCGGGATATTCCATTCCTCCGCTGTAAAACGCCGTTTTTACAACCGAGTACTCTTTGTACGCATAATTCCCGAACATATCCGAAAAAAACGTTATCGCTTCCGTTATAAGCGGCGTATAATCTTCTTCTCCTTCAGTACAATAATTAATTTTAATGCCGTTTACGTTGGCACTCTTTATATTAAAGTCTCCTATAACTACGGCAAAGTCTCTCACGTTGTCTGCACTGACGTTAAGAACTCCGTTTTCGCCCACGCCGCCTGTCGACACGGCTTTCAGTTCCTCGGGATACGACAGCGAAACTCTGTAATCAGCCACAGTTGAGTCAAACGGGTCTCCGAATACGTAGTACGGGTGCGTTTCCCATTCCGTGTCGAAAGCGCAAAGAACCGGATACCAGTTTCCTAAATTGTACTTGCCTTCCAAATATCCGAGCCTATGAGCCGCTTGCGGCAAAAGCACCGAAAAATTCATACTTACGCTCGTCCTTTGAGTTGGCATTACGGCAGGAATTGCCACTGTCATAATGTCTCCTTCAATCTCAAAGCGAGCTTCTTTCCCGTCAACCGTAACGCCCGAAACGTCTATTCCCCCGAAACTTTTCCCTTGCGAAAAAGCCGCCGAAGTATCTGCTCCTGTCAAACTGCCGCCCTCTTTGTACGCATTAGGATACAAATGAAAAGCCAAAGTTTCCAATTCGCTTTGGGTGTCGTTATAAAAATCCAACTCCATTTTTGCGTTTATCGTTCGATTTGCTGCGTCGAGAGTTCCTTCTATAGTGTATTTGCTGCGCTTCGAATCGTCGGAACAACCGACAAACGCCGTTACCGACAAAAGGATTGCCATAGCTGCCATTAGACTAAAAATTTTTTTCATGTAACTCCTCCGTTTGCTTGTTTACCGTTATATGGACACAAAAAATATATGACTGCAATTATAAAAATATGAGTTTGTACGTCGTAATTACATACAACGCAGCTTAAGCGTTTGACTTTTTATGCTTCGCAGTGTTATACTTTCGGCGATAAAATAACCAAGGAGAAGTTTTATGCAACTTACTTACAAAGTAAACGAGAAAGCGCCTTTCGGCAAAAACCTTTTGTACGCTTTCCAGCAAGTGCTTGCTATTATAGCGGCAACCGTGCTCGTACCCGTACTTGTAAACGGCAATTCGTCGGCAGGCGACGCTCAACTTAGCCAATCTTCGGCTTTGATAGGCGCCGGCGTAGGTACGATAGTCTACCTGTTGTTTACCAAATTCAAAAGCCCGGTATTCCTCGGATCTTCCTTCGCATTTATAATGCCGTTGGCTACGGGCGTAGCCTTCGGATATTGCGGAGTTATCCTCGGAGCGGTGTTCGCCGGACTTGTGTATACGATAATTGCTATCGTCATCAAGTTTGCCGGATCGGACTGGATAAACAAGCTGATGCCGCCGGTAATAATCGGACCTACCGTTGCCCTTATCGGTCTGAGCCTTTCCAGTTCCGCCATGAACAACCTTATGAATATTTCGGTAAGCGCAGACAATTATAACCTTATGAGCATACTTATCGGCGTAATAACCTTTCTCGTAACCGTTATCGTTTCCGTAAAAGGCACTAAGGGCATGAAACTTATCCCCTTCGTTATCGGAGTCGGCGCAGGTTATCTTGTGGCAGTAATCGCTACCCTTATAGGTTATAACGCCTGCGGTAACGAATACTTTAACCTCGTAAACTTCAGCGCATTTGCAAGCATCGCAGACTTCCGCAACTGGATGCCTGATATCGTTTTGATAGACGCCATAAAGGAAATTGCCAACGGAACGGTAAAACTCGACGGCTCGGGAGTTTTGTCTGTATTCCTCGCATTTGCTCCGGTTGCATTGGTTGTTTTTGCCGAACACGTAGCAGACCATAAAAACATTTCAACGATTATCGAACACGATCTTCTCAAAGATCCCGGACTGGATCGCACGCTGCTCGGTGACGGCGTCGGTTCGATTGCCGGCGCATTGGTAGGCGGTTGCCCCAACACGACTTATGGCGAATCTATCGGTTGCGTGGCCATCACCGGTAACGCTTCCGTCACCACTATCGTCACCACTGCGATTATGTGTGTCGTACTCGGATTTATTTATCCCATAATGGTATTCATCGAAAGCATTCCCGGCTGCGTAGTAGGCGGCATAAGCATTGCTTTGTACGGCTTTATCGCAGTATCCGGTTTGAGAATGTTTAAGCACGTAGACCTCGACGACAGTAAAAACCTTTTCGTCGTAGCGGCTATTCTTGTAGCAGGTCTCGGCAATATGGAACTTAAATTCGGAAGCATAACCATTTCCAATATTGCTTGTGCGCTCATACTCGGCATTATCGTAAACGCAGTTATTCGTCCCTCGCATCCCGAAGTTAAAAAGGAAGTATCTTACGACGGAAAGACGGAAGAAACTATGTTCGGAACTGTCGAATCTGAAAACAAATAGAACTTACATACAAAAGAAAAATCGGTCTTTTGCGATTTGCGAAAGGCCGATTTTTTTATATCTTAAAAAATATCAATTAAGTTTTTTCGTATCTGCTCCATATAATAACACTATTACCGAATTTGATTATTACCTGATACAAATCACGCATAAAACAATCAACTTATCATTTTCTTAACCGACTAATCTGTCTTTAAATGGTCGCTTTGTCTTTTGCCTTCACCGCTCTCTTATACCATTCTCGAATTAGTCTATGAGTTTAAGTCACACCCAAAAGCAGTCCGACTCCGCAAATTAGGTACCTTTACTGTAAAACTTAGTTGCATATAACGTATCGAATAAAGCCTACTCGATGCCCAATACTTAACTTTGTATGCAACATACTTATGCTTAGCACACAGCAGCGCTACATCGCTTAAATCAGATCGTCTATTTTACGGCAACACGATTGAAATCGATTTGCAAATCCGTCATTCACTGTTTGACAATACCAATCATACTATCCTAATTCAATCAATCTGCACACCATGCTATTTCGAGCCATACGATCAAAGCATATGCCGCATACCGCTTGCGATATATAAATCGGGGTTATTTTCTCTTGCAATCTGTCGATATTTACATAAAATTCACAGAATTTAAAAATAAAAAAACACACGAAGAAAGCCATCGAATTTCGCTGGACTATCTGCGTGCGCCTTTTATTTGTGTAATTAAATTATCTCTTAGCTTTTAACTTTGTAGAGATTTGCCAACGCCCCGAGCACACCTGCAATCATAACATAACCGCCTATGCTTACTTTAGTGCTTGCTTTTGCGACACCCCCCAAATCAACAGAAACATACTTACCTGCAACCACAAACGCAAATATAAGAGCGATAATAGAAGCAAGGAAAAGAATGATGCCGAGGATGGTATTTATAAGCTTGAATCTCATTCCTACCACATCCAAAACCGCAAACACAGCTACGCCTGCGCCGGCCAATACGGTAATCGAATAGAACAGACAAAGCATTACGGTTACAAAACCGTTTTCATCGCTGTTTTTAAGTCCTATGATACCGTTTGCCCCGGACGTAAAATCGCTCGACGTTTCTCCGCTAAAGAACCCCTTAACTATATCTGCGCCGGTAGTAGGACTAGACGTAGAAGCACCGCCCATTATCGAAGTCGATGCCGTACTTTTCAGCACAGGCATGAATAACGTGCATACCACCAAAACGCCCAAAGCTATAACCACAAGATCGATAATAAGGCTCAACTGTTTGTTTTTCCTTTTTGCCATAATTCCTCCTTTTTGAGTAGCGAACAGCCGCCTTAAATTAAAGTCGGCTATTTGCAAAAAATAATTTTGATTGCCTCTGTTTCTACCTCGCCACGTCACGTACGAGAATATGTACAGAAGTTTATCAATAACAAGATTATATATTATCTCTTTTAACTTTGTCAAGCAAAACTATGTACGAAAAAATAACGTACGCATGTTAGTTTTTTAGCGCAAAGCGACTTTTAGTCAGCAAAGAAAGCACTTACGTCTATTTTTTGATAACCGCCGTACATTGCGTTTGCAATCGAATCGTAACAATCTTCGCCCAAGAAAAACGCAGTTATTTCTCTCGCCTTTCGGACATAATCGAGGGTATCGGCATCAAACGAATAAGCTACCGCCGCTGCAAAAAATGCATCCGCATAGGCTATCTCTAGATTAGTAAAATATGCGTTATACGGCATTTGTAAATATACTTCGCCGTCAACAAAAGCTTTTAGGCTCGAATATTTCTTAGAATCTTTGACATAGTCGTTCTTGAATGCGCCTATTCCCCCTGCGTCCAATATTATTATGTCGGGATTAAGTGTAATCAGCTTTTCAGGATCTATTGCCGCCTGATAACCCTTATAGCCGTTTTCGTCCAAAATATTCCTTATACCGGACGCATCGAATATGGAATACTGGGCGCTGCTGCTGCCTATGCTCTGAACCCCGAACTTGCTGTGACAACCCAAGTAAACGCTCTTTTTAGTGGTGTTCTCCTGCTCGCTTGCAATATTTTTAAGTTCGGATTTTAGCGAAGCAATGTAAGACACAACTGCATTTGCCCTTTCCTCCGCTCCGATAATCTTACCTATCAACAAAAGCGACTTGTCCACCGCAGGATCAAATGCCTCCTTCGTGCCGTAGCTCAGCGACACAACCGGAATACGGGTACTTTCGTAAAGTTCATCGATAAGCTCAATGTCTGTGTTATACATGCTGAAGATGACGTCGGGATTGCAACTTAAAATTTTTTCTTTGTCTGCCGTAGAATTTGGTCCGCCTCTTCCGCACGAAGGCAACGAGTTAAATATATCCGAATTCTTCATCTTATACGGACGAATGGATAAATTGTTTCCGATTCCCGTGCCGTCTTTGTCTACGTCCTCTACACCGCAGAGTATGCTTAAATCCCCGACGTACGTAAATAATCTAAGCGCACCGGCGCCGATGCAAACGACCTTTTGCACCTTAGCGGGAACATCGACTTTGCGATTTGCCAAATCAACGACTGTAACCGTCTCCTTATCATCGGCAGGCGGATTAATCGGAGAACAGGCTGCGATGAAAACGATAAACACTATAATTGCTGCAACAAAAGCTATTTTCTTTATCTTCATAATATATTCTCCTTAGCTTTACTTATACAAAACGGAATATTTGCCGTTATCTTTAATTATTTCGGCGTCTATATCGAATACCTGTTTTATGTCGTCGTCGCTCAAACGAGAAGCCTCGCACGCTGCGTGTACCTTTCCTTGTTTAAGCAATACGATATCGTCGGCAAACCTTACGGCAAGTTGAAGATCGTGCACGACAGCGACCGTAATCAAATCGCTTTCCCTTGTCGTTTGTCGCAAAAACTCCAATACGTTTATCTGGTTTTTTATATCGAGATTACTTGTAGGCTCGTCCAGAAGCAAAATCCCGGCCTTTTGCGCCAATGCTCTCGCAATCGCCGTTTTTTGCTTCTCGCCGCCGCTTAGAGTAAGGACGTTACGCATCGCCATATCGGTCAATGAGAGTCTTTCGATAATATCTTCCGAAATCCGAATATCTTCCTTACTTATCCCCCATTTGATGTACGGGAGTCTGCCGGTAAGCACGGCATCGAATACGCTCATGGGCGGAAAAACCACGGTCTGCGGCACATATCCTACTATTTTTGCTCGTTCTTTCGGTTTAAGCTTTAATAAATCTATCTCGCTTTTGTCGTCTTTTACGACGGAGAGAGAACCCTCGCCCTCAACGATGCCGCCAAGGCAATTAAGTAACGTGGTTTTACCGACGCCGTTACGACCGAGCAAAAACAAACATCTCCCCGAATGAGCCTCGATTGTCACTCCGTCAAATATCTTTTTGCCCTTTTCGTAGCCGAAACCGAGATTTTTAGCCAGCAATTTCATAGTCTTTTTTCTCCCTCAAGAGCAACCACAAAAACATCGGACCGCCTATAAGCGCTGTTATTGCTCCTACCGGAAGCACACTGACCTTTAGCGCAACCCTACCCAAAACGTCGGCAAGTAATAAAACCGAGCTTCCGCACACTGCGGAGCAAGGCAGCAGCCATCTGTAGTCGCCGCCTACAAAACGCCTGGTTATGTGCGGAGCGATTAACCCTATAAAACCTATGACGCCGAGAGAGGATACGCTTACCGCAGTAATAAGCGATGCTAGAAACAGCGTAACTACGGTAGTGGATTTTACGTTTACTCCCAGACTTTTTGCAATTGCCGTTCCACCGAGCATAACCGTATAATCGTATCGTTTGTAATAAAAATACAAAAACGAAATTACGGTAACAGAACCTATTGCCAAGCAATCTTTCAGCGTAGCTCTCGACAAATCGCCGAAAGTCCAATACAATGCAGATATAACTTGCGTATCACTTCCGTAGTACTGCAAAAGCGTAGTTCCCGCCTGAAATATCGAGCTTACCGCAACTCCTGCCAAAAGTATTGCGGTGGAACCGAACTTTTTCTTTATCGTAAGCAATAGTATAGCAACAACCGCAGCCAAGGCAAACAGAAAAGCGCAAGTTGACACCAAGTACGGATTAGACACGCTAAGCCAATTTCCGTGAGTATTATTTATTGTACCGGCGCCCAAAACGACTATGGCAAAATTTGCGCCGAATGCGGCGGCGTTTCCTACTCCCAACGTGGACGGCGATGCAATGGGATTATTCAGCACGCTTTGCATTGCGCAACCGGAAAGTCCTAATCCTGCCCCCACGATAAGGGCAGCCAATGCTCTCGGCAATCGCATACTTCTCACTATAAGTTGCTGTTGAAGTGTGCCGCCACCGAATAACGCCCTTACCATATCAAAAAAGCTCATGCCGCTCGCCCCGACCGACAAGTCTACAAAGAACAAAATTATCGCAACCGATAAGGACAAACCTAATACGATAATTTTTGCGGAAACGCTTTTTTTGTATAGAACTTTTAATTCTTTTTTATCCATTTCGTTTCACTCTGCCATAAATTATACCAAATGTAAAAACAGAGGTCAATCGTTTTTGTATTATTTTTTTTGCAGGTCAGTTGCAATAACTACCTTTTGATGCTATCCGTATATCAAAATTCGTTTTCCGTTCGACTCGCAGTATAAGTCGTCAAACATATAACATAAAACGCCGCTACCGAAAAAGCATCAAACATTTGCGCCGTAACGTCGCAAAATATAGATTACGTATATTAAAACGAGCGTCGTAAAATAATTACGACACCCGTTTACCTTTATAAAAACTTTATAAACGTTTTCGCTTCTATTTATTCTTCGGAAACGTTTTTCATTGCCCTTGCTCTGAGTTTCATACGCTGCTCTGCATCCAAAACGGCCTTACGCAAACGAATATTTTTTGGCGTTACTTCCAGAATTTCGTCGTCGGCTATAAACTCCATAGCTTCTTCGAGCGAAAGCTTTTTGGGATTTTCCAATCTGAGAGCGTCATCGCTTCCTGCCGCACGCATATTTGTAAGATGTTTCTTTTTACAAACGTTTACCGGAATATCTTCTCCTCGCATAGTCTCGCCTACAATCATTCCCTCGTACACGGGTGTGCCCGGGCCGATAAATAAAGTTCCTCGAGCTTGCGCATTAAACAATCCGTAGGTAACCGCCTCGCCCGTTTCGAAAGCCACGAGCGACGCACTCGATCTTCGTTCTATTTCGCCTCTGTACGGCTCGTATCCTATAAGCGCCGTGTTAAGTACGCCTTCCCCGGCAGTATCGGTAAGAAATTTGCTCTTGTATCCGAAAAGTCCTCTTTCGGGAACGGAGAACTCCAATCTTATTCGGCTTCCCATGTTTTTCATTTCCAAAAGTTCGCCCTTTCGTTCGCCCATCGCAGCAAATACGGGTCCGGTCATATTCTCCGGCACGTCTACGGTAAGTTTTTCGATAGGCTCGTAAATCTTTCCGTCAATCTTTTTGTACAGTACCTTTGCGGGCCCTACTGCAAATTCGTATCCGTCTCTGCGCATAGTTTCTATAAGGATACTTAAGTGCATTTCGCCTCTGCCGCAAACTCTGAAGCAGTCTGCCGAATCGGTGCGCTCCACCCTCAGCGACACGTCCTTTAATGTCTCTCTAAAGAGTCTTTCTCCCAAATGTCTTGTCGTAACGAACTTGCCTTCCTTACCCGCAAACGGCGAATCGTTTACCATAAACATCATTTCTACGGTAGGTTCGGAAATATGCACAAACGGGAGCGGTTCGGGCGAAGAAACGTCGCATACGGTATCTCCGATATTTACGTCGGGAATACCCGAAAAACAAACTATATCTCCGGCAATTGCCTTATCGACGTTGACTTTTCCCAATCCTTCTATTTGAAACAATGCGGTTATCTTGCCGTTGCGAACGGCGTCGCCTCGCATATTGCATACACTTACCGTCTGGCCTACGGACAAACAACCTCTTTCTATCCTGCCTATACCCATTCTTCCTACATAATCGTTATAATCGATGGACGAAACAAGCATCTGCGTCGGGGCCATCTCGTCCACTTCGATAGGCGGAAAGTGATTGATAATACTCTCAAACAACGGGCTTAAGTCTTCGCCCGGCACAGTATAGTCAAGCGACGCCGTGCCTTTTTTGCCCGAACAATAAACCACGGGACTGTCGAACTGCGACTCGTCTGCATTCAAATCCAACAGCAGCTCGTATATCTCGTCTTCTACTTCTTTAAGCCTCGCATCGGGACGGTCGGTTTTGTTTACTACTATTATGAGTTTGTGTCCGAGCGCAAGCGCCTTTTCCATGACGAACCTCGTTTGCGGCATAGGTCCTTCAACAGCGTCCACCAAAATAAGAACGCCGTTTACCATTTTGAGAATACGCTCCACTTCTCCGCCGAAATCGGCATGTCCCGGGGTATCCACAATGTTTATTTTTATTCCCTTGTAGTAAGCGGAAGTGTTTTTTGCCAGAATGGTAATGCCTCGTTCTCTCTCTATATCTCCGCTATCCATTACTCTGTCCGCAATGGTTTGATTTTCTCTCAGTATACTGCCCTGCTTGAGCATCTCGTTTACCAGCGTGGTTTTACCGTGGTCTACGTGAGCTATTATGGCAACGTTTCTCAAATCGTTTCTAATCATACTCTACTCCTAACCCGTCAAAAATAGTATAATTCGGCAAAAAAGTCAAACGTTTTGGAGCGATTTGTCCGTTTTTCGGCAATTTTTTTCAGCATTTCATAACATTATAAAGCGGAATCGGCAAGATAAAAGCAAGTTTGTCATTATGTTAAGCGGCAAAGCGACTACATGTAAGTCGTTCGTTTTATCGGATTTGCGCTTCAAAACGACGTCTCGATCGATCGTTAGAATATTTTTACGATTTTAATCGACGTAACGAAAAAATGTACAAATATATCTTCTCGCAAATGACAAAATTTGTATCCCATGCCCATTTGTGTAGGTATAGAATTGACAATCGTCAAACTTTGTTGTATAATGCCGTGTGGTGGTTAGCCACCTAAACATCAGCAAATAAAGCTTTGGAGGTTATAATGTCAAAACAACAGCTTATGACAGGCAACGAAGCTATCGCTCGCGGCGTATACGAAGCAGGCGTTCGCTTTGCAGCAGCCTATCCCGGCACTCCCAGCACCGAGATTCTTGAAAATTTAACTAATTACAAAGAAATCGACGCCCAGTGGTCGCCTAACGAAAAGGTAGCTTTGGAAGTAGCATACGGCGCTTCTATCGCAGGCGCAAGATCTTTCGCCAGCATGAAACACGTAGGTCTCAACGTAGCTGCAGATCCCTTCTTTACTATCGCATATACCGGCGGAAATGCCGGACTCGTAGTGCTTACCGCAGACGAACCCGGTCAGCATTCGTCGCAAAACGAGCAAGATAACCGTAACTATGCTCGCCATGCTAAAGTTCCGATGTTAGAACCGTCCGACTCTACCGAAAGCAAGAATATGGTAAAATTTGCTTTCGAACTCAGCGAAAAGTACGAGACTCCCGTTCTCATCCGTATGACTACCCGAGTTTGCCACTCCAAGAGCCTTGTAACCTTAGAAGACAGAGTGGAAAAAGAAGTGGTTCCCTACGTAAAAGACGCAAAAAGATACGTATGCGTACCCGCTAACGCAAGAGTCCGCAGAGCTTTTGTGGAAAACAGATTGGACGCTCTCAAAGAGTACTCCGACAACTGCGAATGGAACTACATCGAAGATAACGGTTCCAAGATCGGCGTTATCGCAAGCGGCATGGCTATAAACTATGCAAAAGAAGTATTCGGCAATACTGCATCCTACTTAAAACTCGGATTTACCTATCCTCTTCCGATGAACCTCATCAAAAAGTTCGTAAGCGGACTCGATAAGGTTTATGTAATCGAAGAAAACGACGAATATATTGAAGACGCAGTTAAGATGCTCGGTTTTGCGTCCGTATGCTACGGAAAATACGCTCCCGACGGCAGCAGATTCCTTCCCGCATTCGGCGAACTTACTTCCGACGTTATCCGTAAAGCGGTAACCGGAAAGAGCCTCGAGACCATAGACTTCGATCACGATAAGATAATTGCACGTCCGCCCGCTTTGTGCGCAGGTTGCCCTCACAGAGGATTCTTCTACGAACTCGGCAAGCGTAAAGACGCTATAGTAAGCGGCGATATCGGCTGCTACACTCTCGGATTTGCCGCTCCATACAACGCTATGGACTGCAACTGCTGTATGGGCGCATCCGTATCCGGAGCAAACGGAATCCAAAAGATTCTCGATACTATCCCCGGCAACAAAAAACGTGCGGTTGGCGTTTTGGGCGACTCTACCTTCTTCCACAGCGGCATGACTTCGCTCCTCGACGTGGTATACAACAGAGGCAACAGCATAACCGTTATCTTGGATAACCGTATCACCGGCATGACCGGACATCAGCAAAATCCCGGTACCGGTTTTACCGCAAAGATGCAGGAAACCGTAGTCGTAGACATCGAAGCAATTGTAAAAGCGCTCGGCATTAAGAACATCAGAGTGGTAGACCCCAACGACCTTAAAGCTGTAAGAGAAACCTTTGACTGGGCATTCGGTCTCGAAGAACCCAGCGTTATCATTACGAGATATCCGTGCGTACTCAAAAAGTTCAGCATGATGGATAAAAACGAATGGCCCGACGCTTACAAGAACAGATGCACCGTTTCTCCGGACAAATGCGTAGGTTGCAAAGCTTGCTTAAAGGCAGGTTGCCCCGCTATCTCTTTGATAAACGGCAAAGCGGTTATCGACCACACCATGTGCGTAGGCTGTACCGTTTGCAAACAGATCTGCCCCAAAAAGGCTATAGATTAGGAGGTTTATTATGACTAAGAACATTCTTTTGGTAGGCGTTGGCGGTCAGGGTACTATTCTTGCCAGCAAAATTCTTACTCTCGGACTTCAAAAAGCCGACTACGATGTAAAGATGAGCGAAATTCACGGAATGAGCCAACGAGGCGGTTCGGTTACTTCGCACATCAGATATTCTAAGGATAAAGTTTATTCGCCCGTTATCGAAAAAGGTCAAGCCGATGTTATCGTTGCTTTTGAAAAAATGGAAGCGCTCAGATATCTCGATTACCTCAAAGTAGGCGGAAAAGTATTTGTAAACGATTACGAAATTCCCGGTATGCCCATCGCTATGGGACTTTGCGAATACCCGAAGGGAATAATCGAAGAGCTTAAAGCGCATGCGGATACCACCGTTATCGACGCAGGCGACGAAGCTGAAAAAATCGGTTCCAGCAAAGTTATGAATATGATTTTGCTCGGCACAATCATAGGCAGCATGCATCTTACCGATATCGATTGGGATACCATACTTGCCGAAAACGTAAAACCTCAGTTTATCGAACTCAACAAAGCGGCTATCCGTAGAGGCATAGAGCTTAGCAAATAACGATACCGCTTAAGGTACAATCAAACGACAAAGCGACAGAGCAAACTTTTGTTCTGTCGCTTTTTTATATATAATACACGTTAGCCCCATTGGCTTGAGCCGTTGCCGTAGACAGCGGAGCGCCTACCGCAAACAAACACAGCGCCACTGCTAAAATTGTTGCCAGTCTTTTGTAAAACATAAAAAATACCTCCAAAAAAAATTTTTTTATATATTATCGGCATTTAGCCGTTATTTTCGTATACCATATATATCGTCTGCCCTTCCTCAATGTTAGTACCCGATACGCTATATACGCTATGATCGAATATCGAGTAACCTTTTTTAAGTGTATATTTGTAGTCCGGCTCCAATAATTCAAAATAATATAATCTGCGGTCGACCTTGCCGTTTTCCTCAAACGAAGTGCCTATGCAGCGATATCCCATTCTGCTCGGCGCCGCCATTGCGCCTCGCACGTAGCCGATTCTTGTAACATACACCGATTCGCCGTTATTATCGTACAGTTCAAACACTACTTGCGTTATAGACTTTAAATACGGATAAACTCCGTCATGTTGTATATCACACCCGTATACCGTATAATCAGAGGTGCCAGGCCACGTTGCATGCTCCCAAGAATATACGAGATTATGTTTGTATATTTTTGTCCATTCTACACTTTGGTCCAAAGCATACGGCTTCCTCGATGTGTATACTGTCATTTGCCACAAAGACCCGCCACCTACTTCTGTCACGGAATCCGGCATTACCAGGCTTGTTAAATTTACTCCTGCGTAACGAAAGGCAAGGTCGCCTAACTTCTTTAAGCCTTCCGGCAAATATACACCTCTTAAATTATCGCACCTAAAAAACGCCTGTTCTCCGATCTCTTCCACTCCTTCGGCTACCGTATATGTCTCTACGGTCAGCGCTGATACCGCCATTTTTCCTATAATCTTTACATATAAAGGAACACTGCTGTTATCGTTGACGTGCGTTACCGTCAATGTAGGCTTATGTATTATACAATTGCCCTCGTCGGAATATATTTCGTTGTTTTCGTCTATACGTATGTTTATTTTATTGCATCCGCCGAATGCCGCTACCCCTATGCTGTTTACACTCGCCGCTATTTCTATCTCTCTTAACTCTTCACATTCGTAAAACGCCGACTCTCCTATTTTCTTAAGATCCTTAGGCAGAATTATCTTTTCTAAATTCTTGCACTCTTTAAATGTATTATCCGGCAGCTCTTCCAAGCTTCCTTCAAACGTTACGTTTCTAAGACTGTCGTTACCTGCAAACGCACCGCGATATATCTTCTTTATCGTTTTTGGTATAGTTATAGTCGTTATTCTCTTATCCGCAAAAGCATATTCTCCTATGCTTTCCACGCTCGACGGTATCTCTCCGTCACTTACGCCCAGCAACAGACAATCGTCTATTATACGGATTATATAATTTTTCTCTGCCCTTAACGTCCTATTGTCCGGAGATATTATTATCTCATTTAGTTGCGTACAATCTTTTAAAAGTCCATAGGGAAGAAACTTTTTCAGTCCGCTGCCTATCCTCAAACTCTTAAGGTTATAACAGCCGTAAAATACGTTTGCCATCTCTTCTACCTCATCCGGTATATCCACTATTTCCAGAGACTCACATTCGCATAACCCATCGAGTACCGGCGCTCCCTTCGACAATCGTATTCAACGTAAATTTGCACAACCTTGGAATACAGTCCAACCGTACGTCTTTATACTGTCCGGCAATATTATGCTCGTTATCTTAGAACAATCTTTAAAACCTTTCGCCGTAAAACCGACTACGGGCAGTCCTTGCACCGAAGACGGAACCACTACTTTGCCGCTTAGCTTATCCGGCACTCCCTCTACTACAAAACCGCTTCCGTCCATAAGCTTTGCCGCCCTTATTCCACCGGTTAGAGGCGGCACTTCCGTCTTTATCTCTTTACTCCACTCCGACTGCAACTTGCCGCTCGCTCTCGCAGCAACGCTTATTACGTACCTGCTTTGTCTGTCAGTTCGAACACGTCGAGTTTATTTTCGGCAACCGTATAATAATCGTCGTTTATCCTGACGACGTATTCCATTACTCCCTCGACCTCGTCCCATTGCAAAATTTCGTTGCTCGGCAAAGTTAAATTCTGCGGAGTTGGAGCCTTGGGTGCCTCCTTTGTACATCCTAATGTTACAGCAGCTAAAATAAATGCAACTGCCGCCATTATTATAAAATACCACGCCTTCTTCGTCTGTCTTAACTGTCTCATATTTCCTCCTTAAATACGCATTATTACCCCTTTGCAAATATAGACTCCAAAAAATCGACTTTTGGTCAAGATTTTTAATGAAATTGCCGAATTTTCATCAAACTTTCATCTTTCTCGGCAATACTTGGATTATTTTTGAATATCACTGCTTGCTTGAGCTTCCATTTTCACTCAAACAACAATCAATGTACAACTTATTATCACTTTATTATATATTGTACAATTTGCCAATAGCGTCTGTTTACGGTTTTTTGCACAAATAAAAAGCGCAAAAAAAAGCCGAGCTTACGGCTAAAAACCAAAAGTTCGACTCTCTACGCTAAACCGTTTGGACTGTCTTCTCGTCAGTCGGCTCTTTTTGTAGGAATGTAATCTATTATTGCTTTGTTTTACTTAATTTTATCTGTTTCTGCGCTAAGAAATCTTAGTAGCTTACAATATGGCTCGCATTATTATCCATATTACCGCATAAACGAAAACCTTTTATTTTTAAAATAGTTTAAGCCTTTTCGCTTCCCGTCCTGTTCGGCACAATCCTGCTGGTATTACCCGACGTCTTAGTAAAGGCTCGTAACACAGTTACCGAAAATCGAAGTTGCTGTAAACCACTCGTCACCGCTACAGAGAAAAAATATACATCCGCTTCGTCAACAAATCGGACGATTTATTTTGCATACATCTTGTTCACTATTTTTGTAACGACACGTTGCGGAAGAATACGCGAAAGCCATACAAAAAATTTGTACTTAAATCCAATCGTACACACCGCCGGAACTTTTTTTGCAAGCGCTTTTTTTGCAATGAATTTTCCGACGGAAGCTGCGCTGCCGCCAGACATTTCGTCTTTTTCCATTCCGGACACCGAACGAGATATTCTACCGCCGTACTCCTCGTCGCCTCGGTGGATTTTCTCCCTTGCTTCGGTAAAGCCCGTTTTAGTGTCGCCGGGCATAACGGCGCAAATGCTTATGCCGTAAGGTTTCACCTCTCCGCCGAGCGCACGCACAAAAGAATTTATTGCCGCTTTAGATACCGAATAATACGTCTGAAACGGTATCGGTATTACGCCGGCTACGGAACTTACGCATATAATTCTTCCGTTACCGTTCTTTCTCATGTGCGGCAACACGGCGTGGACCGCATTTACCGTTCCGAAAAAGTTTACGTCGAGTTGGTGTTTTGCGTCCGCTGCGTCGGTAAACTCCACCGCACCGGATATTCCGAATCCTGCGCAACAGACCAAAATGTCTATTTTGCCCTCTTTTTCAACAACGGAATCTATCGCAGCGGAAACACAGTTTTCATCCGAAACATCTGCAAAAACGTGCGTTATTCCGTCATGACTTTCTCCCTTTCGGCTTAACTCGTAGACAACGCACGTCTTCGAAAGTTCCTTTGCCGCTTCAAGCCCGATTCCGTGCGAACCTCCGGTAATTACGGCAATTTTCTTTTCCATTTTCAACTCTCCTTTATTACTTTTGCAATTATATCCGTCGCTTCGTCGATAAGCGGCTTTGTGTGAGTTGCCATAACGCTTGTACGAATAAGACATTCGTTAGGCGGAGTTGCCGGCGGAACAGAGCTGTTTGCATATACGCCCTCGTCATAAAGTCTTTTGTTTATTGTAAGCGTTCGTATAAAATCGTAGGTGTATATAGGAATTATCGGCGTTTTGGATATGCGAATTTTTACCCCTTTTTCCGTAAGACAAGTTCGCATATACTCTGCAATGCTCTGAAGATCGTCGACAAGTTCGGGATGTCTTTTCAGCACACGCAACGCAGCAATCGTGGATGCGCACGACGCAGGCGTTATCGACGCCGAAAAGATAAACGGTCGGGAATTATGACGAACGTAGTCGCAAACCGCCTTTGACGCCGCCATATAACCGCCAAGACTCGCCAATGACTTAGAAAACGTCCCCATATAAATGTCCACTTCGTTTTCTAAGCCGAAATAACTTGCCGTTCCTCTTCCGCCCTCGCCTATTACGCCAAGCGCATGAGCGTCGTCAACCATTACTCTTGCGCCGTATTTTTTTGCTATAGCTACGATTTCGGGAAGTTTGGCAATATCTCCTCCCATACTGAATACGCCGTCCGTCACTATAAGTATCCCCGCATCCTTCGGCACCGACGATATTATTTCTTCGAGATGCGCCATATCTCCGTGATTGAATCGGAGCATTTTTCCGTAGCTGAGTCTGCATCCGTCATAAATGCTGGCATGGTTTTCTTTGTCACAGATAACATAATTTCCTCTGCCGACTATTGCGCTGATTATCCCGAGGTTTGACTGAAACCCCGTCGAAAACGTGACGACGTCCTCTTTGCGCAAAAACTCCGAAAGTTCTTTTTCCAGCTCCACATGCAAAGCGAGAGTTCCGTTAAGGAACCTCGACCCCGAACAACCGGAACCGTACTGCTCGTACGCCTTTATTCCCGCCTCGATTACCTCGGCATTTGTCGTAAGTCCGAGATAGTTGTTAGAACCGAGCATTATCCTTCGCTTACCTTCCATAACGACTTCAACGTCCTGGCGAGACTGGAGCTCGTGAAAATAGGGATAAAGCCCCATTTCTCTGATGTCTTTTACCACAGTATATCTTTCGCATTTTTCAAAAATGTCCATCGTCACCTCCATGATTGGGCATATGAATTTATTTACTGTTGTAAGGTTATTATACTACTGTACAAAATAGCTGTCAAGCTTTTCCGAATTGCCTGCAAAAAATTTGCGCTACTAAATGAAAATCGATAATGTTTTTGAGCAAAATTTCTTTACTTTTTTATTTTGAAGTAATATAATTGTCTACGGGATCGCATTGACAGTTTATGTTATCGACAGAGGTTAGATGATTGCGAAAATTGTTAAAATATTAAGAAGCAAATTAATAATACCTTTCGTTATTCTTATCGCTGGTTTAATAGCGCTGAGCATATTAGTCAACGTCCAACACCGCTCAAACTTGGAGCAGGCTCGACAAAAAGCTCAACTTAGTGCGGTGACTTACTCAAACAGGTTATCTTCCGACATAAAAAAGGGTATTGCGATTACCGAAACTCTCAAGCAGATACTTATCAGCGAAGAAGGAAGCGACATAAACGAATTCTGTACAATTGCCGCCAATTTAAAACGTGATTATAGAAGCTCATTTTAACAGCGGTGTCGCACCTATCCGGAAAGACTGAAAAGTCAAATAGTTAACTTGTCCTATGGCGATTAAGTTCGTTTAAGAAATAAAAAATTGGAGGAAAATATGGCAAATTCAAACAAAAAAGTTTCTAATGGTGTCGTTTACGCCTTGCTTTACATAGTATTGGGCGTATTGTTTATCGTGTTTAAGAGCGGAATGCTTAACTGGCTTATGACTATAGCCGGTATAGTATTTATCGCACTCGGTATCTTCGATATCATTAAGAAACGTCTTACTCAAGGAATTATCGAAGCCGTTATCGGCGTGGTAATTATCGTAGGCGGTTGGTTGTTTGTTGAGATAGTACTTCTCGTTTTCGGAGCGCTGTTGATAGTAAAAGGTGTTACAGACCTGATTAAAGCTTGCCAAAGCAAAAGCAAAGATTTTTCCAAAATACTGTGCGCAGTAATCACTGCCATCGTAGGTATCTTGCTTGTAGTCGCTAAATGGGTTACCCTCGATTGGTTCTTCATCGTGTTAGGCGCAGTATTTATTATAGACGGTCTGTTCGCACTATTTAATAAAGCTTAATAAGCAGCCGACACACAACTTTAAAAGAAAAACGACGGTGTATAACCGTCGTTTTTCTTTTTCCCTAATTGGACTTATTGTAGTCCAAAAGTCGCTATCGTATAAACAAAATTCGGACATCCGCTGAAATCCTTAACGTTCTTTTGCCTACTTTTCTTACAAAGACAACTCCACTTTCCAAGTTACTAAATGCCGATCCCATGTAAACTTTATCTATCGCCATTAAGAAACCTCTTAACGTTCTTTTGCCTACTTTTCTTACAAAGTAGTTACATCTGCATAGTCCCTAAAAACGGATAACATGTAGCCTTTAGATATCGCTTGTAGGAAACCTTTTAACGTTCTTTTGCCTACTTTTCTTACAAAGTAGTTACATCTGCATAGTCCCTAAAAACGGATAACATGTAGCCTTTAGATATCGCTTGTAGGAAACCTTTTAACGTTCTTTTGCCTACTTTTCTTACAAAGTAGTTACATCTACATAATCCCTAAAAACGGATAACATGTAGCCTTTGACTATCGCTTGTAGGAAACCTTTTAACGTTCTTTTGCCTACTTTTCTTACAAGGTAATCACACCACACAAGTATTAAAAGCTAGTAACGTAAGGTTTTAACATCGCTCGTAGGAAATCTCCTGACGTTCTTTTATCTACTTTTCTTACAAAGTAGTTACATCTGCATAGTCCCTAAAAACGGATAACATGTAGCCTTTGGATATCGCTTGTAGGAAACCTTTTAACGTTCTTTTGCATGCTTTTCTTACAAGAAATATACGCCCTACGTTATTAAATACGTAGAGCGTATTATGCTTTTTGAAACGTTGCAGGAAACCTCTTAACGTTCTTTTGCCTACTTTTCTTACAAAGTAGTTACATCTGCATAGTCCCTAAAAACGGATAACATGTAGCCTTTGGATATCGCTTGTAGGAAACCTTTTAACGTTCTTTTGCCTACTTTTCTTACAAGTAATTACATCTACATAATCCCTAAAAACGGATAACATGTAGCCTTTGGCTATCGCATGTAGGAAACCTTTTAACGTTCTTTTATCTACTTTTCTTACAAGAAATATACGCCCTACGTTATTAAATACGTAGAGCGTATTATGCTTTTTGAAACGTTGCAGGAAACCTCTTAACGTTCTTTTGCCTACTTTTCTTACAAAGTAGTTACATCTGCATAGTCCCTAAAAACGGATAACATGTAGCCTTTGGATATCGCTTGTAGGAAACCTTTTAACGTTCTTTTGCATGCTTTTCTTACAAGAAATATACGCCCTACGTTATTAAATACGTAGAGCGTACTATGCTTTTTTGAAACGTTGTAGGAAACCTTTTAACGTTCTTTTGCCTACTTTTCTTACAAGAAAAGTAGGTTATTCTTCCTGTAGCTTATCTAATGTGAGATAAAAAGCATCGATGAAGTTCTTTTTGAAATAGTTTACGCTCCGATTATCTGCGTTATCCAACCACTCGCCTATAGTCTTAAATGCGCTGTTGAACTCCGGATTGCCTGCGTTTATCTCCTCGATACATTTAACGTAAGCGGCAAGTTTATCGGCATATTTAACGAACCTGTACTCATCCGAACTTTTGTCGCAGACTAACGGCGCAAAGCTGTCAACAAGCTCGTCAGGCAACTGTCGCAGCATTTTTTCCTCCGCCTGACTTTCGAGCTGTTTGTAAGCGTCGGTTATGCCATTGTTGAAATACTTTATGGGCGTAGGTAAATCGCCGGTGATAACTTCACTCGTTTCATGATACAATGCGATTACCGCCGCCTTATTCTCATCGAGGGAGCCACCGAAAAGATTGTTCTCTATAACACATAGCGCATGCGCCATAATCGCAACGCAGTGCGAATGTTCGGCTACGTTTTCGTTTTCGTAGCTTCGCATAAGACTCCAGCGATTTATATAACGCATTCTATGTAAAAAAGCAAAAAACTTGTACATTGCAATTTATTTCTTTAATACAGACATAACCTTATCCGCAACGTTAGCCGCCGTTATGCCGTAAATTTCAAACAACTTCTTTGCAGGTCCCGACTGACCGAATTTGTCTATACATACAGTCTCGGACGCATATTTATACCAACACATCGACGAACCGGCCTCCACCGCAACTCTCGCCTTTTTCGAAGAGGGCAAAACACTCTCTTTATACTCTTCGCTCTGACGCTCGAATGCGCTGAAACACGGCATGGATACAACTCTCGTCTTTACACCTTTATCTGCGAGCAAAGTCTGAGCTTCTATAGCTACGCTTACTTCACTGCCTGCCGACAAAATAATCGCCTCATAATCCTGCATATCGCTAATAACATATCCGCCCTTAAGCGCATCTTTACCCGAGCCTGCGAGCGGCGGCAAATCTTGACGAGAACATACGATGCAAGTCGGATATTCTCCTTTTACGGCACTTACATACGCAGCGGCGGTTTCTCTTGCGTCGGCAGGACGATATACGTCGAGATCGGGCATGCTTCTTAAGCCTGTAAGATGTTCGATAGGCTGATGCGTCGGACCGTCCTCGCCTACGCCTATGCTGTCGTGCGTAAATATATACAAAACCGGCAACTTCATAAGCGCACTCATACGAATGGCGTTTTTCATATAATCGCTAAACGCAAAGAAAGTGCTTACGTAAGGACGAACGCCTCCGTGCAAATACATTCCGTTCGCAATGGCAGCCATTGCGTGTTCTCTGATACCGAAATGAATATACCTTCCGCTTCTGTCCGAAACGCTGTAATCGGGTTTTCCGTTAAGCGAAGTAAGATTAGACGGACCGAGATCGGCAGAGCCTCCGACCAACGTGCCCATCATATCCGCCACTTTATTTAGCACAATATTACTTGCCTTTCTTGTTGCAATAGGCTTGTCCTCAAACTCGTACAGCTTCGCCTCGTCGATATCCGCCTCGCCGTTTATATCTTTAACGAACTGCTTGTACTCTTCGGGATATTTAGCCGCATAAGAAGCAAGTTTCTTTTCATACTGTTCATGCTCGGACATAAGCGACTTTTTTATGCCGAGATAATGCTTAGTCACTTCGTCGGGAACCGTAAAGTCGGGATACTCGAAGTTCAAATTTTTCTTAGTTTGCGCTACTCCGTCCTCGCCGAGCGGCGCTCCATGACAGGACGCACTTCCTGCCTTAGGCGATCCGAATCCGATTTGCGTCTTAACGATAATAAGCGACGGTTTTTCTTTTTCTGCCTTTGCTTGCTCGATAGCAACGCCAATCTTATCGCAATCGGCGTCGTCTACGTAAATAACTTGCCAGCCCATTGCCTCATGAACTTTTCCGACGTCTTCGCTAAACGTAAGATTTATATTTCCTTCAATGGTAATATCGTTTTTATCGTAGAGCAAAATAAGTTTGCCGAGTTTGAGCGTACCGGCAAGCGATGCCGCTTCGTACGCTATACCCTCTTGAAGACAACCGTCTCCCGTAAGCGCATAGGTATAATGATCGACTATTTTGCAATCAGGCTTGTTATATTTGGCGGCAAGCATCGTTTCGGCTATAGCAAAACCGACGGCGTTGGCAATGCCTTGACCTAACGGTCCGGTAGAAGTTTCGACGCCCGGGCAAACTTTCCACTCGGGATGTCCCGTAGTTATAGCACCGACCTGTCGGAAATTTTTGAGATCTTCCATGCTGACGTCGTAGCCGAATAGGTGCAACGTCGAATACAACAACGCCGAACCGTGTCCTGCGCTAAGCACGAATCTGTCTCTGTCTACATACGACGGGTCGACGGGATCGTGACGCATATGCTCGGCAAAAAGCTCGTATACGATAGGCGCTGCGCCCAGCGGAAGACCGGGATGTCCGCTCTTTGCCTTTTGGATTGCCTCTATTGACAAAGCTCTGATGGCGTTTACCGCCGTTGTTTTGATGTTACTCATTTATATTCTCCTTAAAACAATTTTTCAAATGCCGAAAGATCCGACAAATATACTTTCAGAAAGTTCGCAAGTATCTCTGCCATCTTCTTTACGCCGCCTCTATAATTACTTTCGATATTAACGGGTATTATGGGATCATGAACGCTCATTCTCGCCATAAACCAACCGTACTCTGTATTTACACGTACGCCTTCGTAAGAATCGGACGCTAACGAAAAATGCTTTTTCGCATATTCTTCCAAATCGCTTAAAATTTTATTTCCTTGTTCTTTCCAATCGTCGCCGACAAGCTTTAGACGCACTTCGGCGCTTTCAAGCGGCTCTTCGAGATCGGAAATAAGGTCTTCAAGCGTTTTGTTCCGCTCTTTTAGCTTAACCGCTTCTATAAGCAATCTTACCGCAAGATACGCTCCGTCGTCAAGGAAGTAATTCTCCTTAAGTGCGGCATGCCCGGAAGTTTCGATGGCAAGCGGCGAATATCTGCCGTCTGCATTAAGCTTTTGCGAAAATTCAATGACGTTACGATATCCTCTTTTGTACCTGATATGCTCGCCGCCCTTAGCCTCTATAAACTTATGTAGTCCGTCGCTGGTAACCGAATCCGTCACGATTATTCCGCCCTGCCTTTCGGATAGCAGCACTGCCGAAATCGCAGCTATAAGCCGATTGCGATTAAGTTCGGCGCCGGATGCCGTAACTACGGCGCTTCTGTCAACGTCGGTGTCGAAGATAATGCCGAAATCGGCTTTTGTATCTATTACTCTTGCGGAAATACTGTCCATCGCCGCCTTATCTTCGGGATTGGGGACGTGTGACGGGAACATACCGTCAGGTTCCAAAAATTGCGAACCGTCTACGTCTGCTCCTAACGGACGCAAAATTCTGTCGGCGAAAAATCCGCCCGCTCCGTTACCTGCGTCCACCACTATTTTGTATCCGTTGAGTCCTTCGGGCAAACGACTCAAAATTATATCCCGAATGTGCTTACAGTACAAAGACAAATAATCGTCCGTAAACTTTAATCCCGAACCGACCTTGCGTTCGCCCTTATTAGCCGCCTCCAAGACGGAAGTAAGCTTTGCCGAAGAGAGTCCGCCGTCTGCAAGAAAAAACTTCATACCGTTTTTGTCGTACGGATGGTGACTTGCTGTAATCATAATAGCTCCGTCTGCCTTTATCGACGGATACTGCGTCATCATAAACATGGACGGCGTAGAACACAAGCCGCAATCGAAAACTTGGCAACCGCAGCCGACCAAAGCTTCCGTTACGGCATCGCAGATTTGCTGCCCCGTGATACGACTGTCTCTGCCAACGGCAACCTTTTTGCAATCAAAAACAAAGGCGAAAGCAGCAGCTATATTTGCTGCAACCTCAGGTGTAAAGTCTCCGTTTACCGCCGTTCCACGCACGTCCGTTCCGCTTTTGAACTTTAAATAATCCATAAAAGCCAATATCTCCGAATCGCATTTTTGCAAAACAAAGTTTTGACGGTTATCATTATAACGCAAACTTCGTTATTTGCAGACTTAAAACAAGTCAAACCGCAACTTTGTCTTTCATTTCTATTGTATATTGTAACACAATGTTTAAAAATTTACAACTTATTAGCCGTCAAAACTTGAGTTTTTATTGCCGTTATGCTAAAATATGATACGGAGGCAAAACATGGCGACGACTATAGCTTTATGCTCGCCCGAACTAAAACCGGGCGACGTTAAATTTAATACCGAAAAAATAATCGACTGCCTGGCGAAAACAAAAAATGCAGACATTGTAGCATTCCCGAGGCTATGCATTACCGGAGCAACCTGCGGCGATATGTACGCTTTTTCCACACTTTCGGACGCCGCATTTAACGCATTGCAGACAATTGCAGCCGCATGCCCGCCGCACGAAACAGTAATTTTGGGATTGCCGCTGCAAAAAACAGACGGGGTTTACGACGCCACGGCAATAGTACGTCAAGGCAAAACATGCGTCTACTGTATGCCGAAAGGAATAACCGACGTATCGTCGAGCTGCATTAAATACGGTTCGGACGACGTCCCTACTATGGATGGCGAAATAAAAATTTCGATAAGAGCTGACTTCGATAACCCGAACGAAAGCGACTGCGTAGTAGTTCCGTCCGCTTTCGCATCGTATGTTCGCAACGAAAGCGAAATAAAAGCCAAGATGTGTTCCTTCCCCTACGTTACGGCAGCGGTAAGTTCGGGCAAAGGCGAATCTGTAAGCAATAAGATAATGAGCGGATTTAAAGCATTATGTTCCGGCGGTAAAGTTAAAGAATACGCCGATTGGGATAATGACGTTATTGTCGCAAAAATCCCTAAACGCAGCGAAGTTTTTACGCCATATAGTCCCCAAAGGAATCAGTCGCTTATAATATCGGACTTCGACGAGTGCATGACGGCGTACAAGCTTATGGCAAGGGGAATATCCTCGAGAATGAAGGAAATAGGCACGGACAAAGTCATCCTCGGCCTCAGCGGAGGCATTGATTCGACTAACGTGCTTATGGCTGCGATAACTGCGTTTGACGAAAACAAAATCGACCGTAAAAATATTATTTGCGTAACCATGAGAGGCGCAGCTTCCACAAGACGCACGCAAGACAACGCAACCGCACTGATAGAGGCTTTTAAGGTTACAGGACAAAACGTACCTATAGACAGTGCAGTCACTTTGCACCTCAGAGCCATAAATCACACCCTTAAGGACGTGGTATACGAAAACGCTCAGGCTCGGGAACGCACGCAAATACTTCTTGACTTAAGCAATAAATATAACGCCCTTATGTTAGGCACAGGCGACCTCTCGGAAATATGCTTAGGCTGGTCAACGTTCGGAGGAGATCAACTGAGTCAATATAATCCCAATTGTTCGGTTCTCAAAACGAGTGCGCAAAATATGTTGCGTGCGTTTGCAAACACAAAAACAGGAAAATGCGCAGCAAAAATTATAGCGGATATACTCGACACGCCTATTTCGCCCGAATTATTGGAACAGCAGAGCACCGAAAATTCGATAGGTCCTTATAGACTTCACGACTACTTTATCGATCAAATGTTCGGCAAGAAAGCGGCTCCTTCCGTCGTATATCGATCCGCAACACAGAAATTCGACGATTCGCCTGCCGATATAAAAAAATGCCTTTTGACAATGATAAATCGTATGTTTAAATATCAATTCAAACGCAACTTCGGCTCGGACGGCGTGCAATTGTTTGAAAACGACTTGTGCGACCTGAAAGTTCGTTCGGATTTCAGACCGCAGGCTTGGTTAAGCGATCTCGACCGGATTAACTCCGAAAATTAACGCAACTTACTGCGCCTCTGCCAATCCGGATTAAAATCACATGTTTCTTAAATTACTACTGTATAATAAAAACTCGCTTGACGATAAAATGCAAGCGAGTTTTTTATTGTTTTATTGTTTTTTCGATTGTTACTCCGCAGCTTCGAGCTTTGCCGTTTGGTCGGCAAGTCTTAATGCTTCTAACATTTCGTCTATATCACCGTTCATAAACGTGTCTATCGAATAAATAGTCATGCCTATGCGATGATCTGTAACTCTGCCTTGCGGGAAATTGTAAGTTCTGATTCGCTCACTGCGATCTCCTGTCCCTACCTGACTCTTTCGACTCTGCGCATACTCTTTGTCAGCAGTGGACTTGTAGTAATCGTAGAGCTTTGTTTTTAGTATCTGCATTGCCTTTTCTCTATTCTTTATCTGGCTTCGCTGATCTTGGCAAGTTACCACTATTCCGGTAGGCAGGTGCGTCATACGCACTGCGCTATCCGTCTTGTTAATATGCTGCCCGCCTGCGCCGCTGCTGCGGTACGTATCGATTTTTAGATCACGTTCGTTAATATCGACGACAACGTCCTCTACCTCGGGCAATACGGCGACTGTTATGGTAGACGTATGTATCCTACCCTGCGTCTCCGTATCCGGAACCCTTTGCACTCTGTGAACGCCGCTTTCGTATTTAAGTTTTCGATATGCGCCTACTCCGTGAATTTCGAATACCGCTTCCTTAACGCCGCCTAATTCGGTCATATTTATATCTACGTCTTCAACCTGCCATCTGTTTTTTTCGGCATACATTTTGTACATACGCATCATCTCGGCAGCAAACAACGCAGCTTCTTCGCCGCCCGCTCCGCCTCGGATTTCGATAATAACGTTTTTATCGTCGTTGGGATCTACCGGTAAAAGCAACACTTTGAGCTCATTTTCGATTTTTTCGAGTAAAGCCTTTTTTTCTTCCATATCGGCTTTTGCCAACTCTACCATTTCCGCATCCGATTCGTCTTTTATAATTACTTTATCCTCTTCAATATCGTTTTGAGTTTTGACGTATGCGTCGTACTGTGTAACGATAGGCTCGAGCGACGAATGTTCTTTGACAAGTTTAGTCCACTCTTTGTTGTCCGCTATCACCTCGGGATCGGATATCTTTGCGCTCAAATCCTCGAATTTGTCTTTAATGTTTTTTAATTTTTCTATATTCATATTAAACCTTTCCGATAACTATTCTGTCGTTTCCGTCATAATCTTTAAGTGTTTTTACCCCGCTAAAACCGAAGGTTTCCATAAGTCTCGTTATCGGTTCGGCTTGGTCATAACCGATTTCCAAAAGCAAGCAACCGCCTTTTTTGAGATATATGGGAGCAGAACACACGATTCGTTTGTAGAAGTCCAGTCCGCTCTCTCCGCCGTCCAACGCTATGCGAGGTTCGTGTTTAACCTCAGCCGAAAGCGAATTTATATCGCCCGAACGTATGTACGGAGGATTAGAAACGATTACGTCAAAAGAATTGGGATTAAACGCATCGAACAAATCGCTTTTAATCAACGTAACCGACGTACCTTCGAGATTTTCGTCGGCAACCTTAAGAGCGGCGTCCGATATATCCGAAGCAACCACTGTAGCGGAAGTGTTGACGGCAAGCGTCTTTGCTATGCAACCGGAGCCAGTACATAAATCCAAAACTACACAGGAAGAATATCTGTCCGATATTGCGGATATGGCTTCGCTTACGAGCAATTCCGTTTCCATCCTCGGAATAAGAACGCTGTCGTTTACCTTTATTTCCAGCCCGTAAAAATATGATTTGCCCAAGATGTAGTCAAGCGGTTCCCCGCTTACTCTCCTGTCGCAAATCGATTTGATTTTGCCGAAATCCGCAAGCGAAACATACTTTATAAGCGGCAAATCGCCTCTTTTGCACTTAAGCGTGTCGCAAAGTATCCAATCCGCTTCGACTTCTTCTTTGCCTATACGCTTAATAATGTATTTACGGACGTCAGGAAGCTCCAAATTACCGAAGGCTCTGGTAGGCTCAGCACTGTTTTCTTCCATTTTTAATACGATCAAAAAACTCTTTATCGCCACTTCCGCCATATCGTCGTCGGGAATCTTGGTAGTAAGTCCTTGCAAAGCCAATCCGGGCGCTCGCAAAATTTTGGCAAAGATATTGTCCGGGAGCTTTGCGACTCCTTTAAGAATCTCATAACTAATTCCTGCGGTAAACGGCAAAATAACCAGTTTTATGCCAAAGTAAACCAGTTTTTTTACAAAACCGCTCAGCATATCTCCTATAAAAAGATCCAGAATCCAGTTGACTATGGCAAACAGCAGTATGGAAACCACCATAACGATAAACAAAAAAGTAGTTCCGCATCTGTTATGACGAGTGCTGCACTTTTGTACGTTTTCTACGGTCAGCTCCATGCCGGACTCGTAACAGTTTATGGTTCGATGTTCTGCCCCGTGATACATAAACGTTCGCCTTATATCCTTCATCCTGGATACGATAAGCAAATAAGCCACGAATATAATCATTCGAAGCGCACCGGCAATCAAACTCTTTAAAAGTACGCTGTGTCCGATAAGTCCGTCGATTAAACTTGCAATAAGTTCAGGTACGAGCATAAACAGACCGATAGCAAGCAATACTCCGGCACACACGGCAAAAATCATGCCGCCGTTGCTTATCTTTTCGTCCTCGTCTCCGACTACTTGCGCAGATTTTGTTATCGTGTTTACACCGCTGTAAAGCGATTCTACAAAAGAAACTACTCCTCTTAAAACGGGAACTTTGTTATACCATCTTATCGGTTTAAGGCGCACGGAATCTACTTCGATAAACCCGTCTTTATTCCTGACCGCCATAGCCATTGACGTAGGACCTCTCATCATGACCCCTTCCATCAGAGCCTGACCGCCTATGGACGTAACTTTTTTGTCCATCTTTCCTCCGTATATAAAAGAAAAACCATACCGCTACAAAATCGTGTTAAGGGTATGGTTAAGCATTTGAATTAAAATAATAACTAATTCTTCTTTATGCGCTTCTGATTAAACTTATCGATTCTGCCACCGGTCTCGGCGTGCTTCTGCTTACCGGTATAGAAAGGATGACATTCGCTGCAAACATCCACCTTAACTACATCGCCTTTTTTAGTAGAGCCGGTAACGAATTTGGCTCCGCAGGCACACTCATAAACTACCTCGTGGTAATCCGGATGTATATCTTTCTTCATATTCCATCTCCTAAACTATGATTTAGCTTACCCATTATATTATTTGCGAGTCGATTTGTCAAGCAATTATAGGCGTATTGCAAAAAAAATACTATTTTTTGTAGACCATGTTTTTGATATTGTCTACGTTATCTTTTACTCTGCTGTCCGAAAGAGACTGAGCTACCTTGTCCCTGGCGTACATTATCGTGGTATGATCCCTGCCGCCAAACATATTGCCTATCGTCGAAAGAGGTAAATCGAGTAATTCGGTTATAACATAAATGCAAATTTGTCTCGGCTCAACTATCTCTCTCGTCTTTCGTTTCCCTGTAAGATCTTCTCTTTTTACCGAAAAACACTTGCACGTTGCGTCTATAATATCATCTGCGGTTACTTCACCGTCGTTTTTTTGCGAATAATCCTTTAACGCTTCTTTACACATCTCGATGGAAGGTTGCGTTTCGTTAAGCTGCGAAAGTAAGATTACTTTGTTTAGCAGTCCCTCCATTTCTCTTACGTTACTGGAAATACACTCTGCCATATAGGCAAGCACTTCCATGCTTATGTTATATTTTTGTATCTGCGCCTTTTTGCGTAAAATAGCTATTCTCGTTTCGAGATCGGGCGGCTGTATGTCTGCCGTAAATCCCCATTCGAATCTCGAACGCAATCTTTCGTCTATGTCCGGAATATCTTTTGGCGCTCTGTCCGAAGTAAAAACGAGTTGTTTGTTGGCGTCGTAAAGCTCGTTAAATGTATGAAAAATCTCTTCTGTCGTGGCAGTTTTGCCCGAAATAAACTGTATGTCGTCCACCATAAGCACGTCTGCGCTACGATACTTGTCTCTAAACGCAGATCCGCCGCCGCCTTTTACGCCGATATGCTTAACCAATTCGTTGACAAATTTTTCGGAACTTACCAGCAGAACTTTTAAATGCGGATGCGACACCCTAAGCGAATTACCTATAGCGTGCATAAGATGCGTTTTGCCCAGACCTGCGCCGCCGTAAATAAAAAGCGGATTGTATCTAAGTCCCGGCTCGTCCGCAACTGCCCTTGCGGCAGCAACGGCAAGTTGATTGGATTTTCCCACAACGAAGTTCTCAAAATTATATCGGGGATTTACGCTCATAGGTTCGTTTTGGACGATAGGTTGCTCTTTTATTTCAAACTTTTCTTCTGCCTCGAAATATCTGTCTTTTTCGTCCTTACTTATAATTTCAACGTCGGTAAGCAAATCGTTCGCACTGTTCATCGCTGCCTTGATGAGCGGCGCATATCTTCCCCTGACTATTGACTTTGCCCACTCGCTTGCGGTAAGCAAAACAAGTTTACCGTCTCTGATGCAGAGCGGTTCGATAGGTTTTATCCACACGTCATAATCCAAAATACTAAGTTCCGTTTCCATCACGGAAAGCATTTGATCCCATATTTCTTTGGCTTCGTTATTCATTATCCGATCCTCTTAATGTTTCTACTCTTTTTCTTATTCTACTCTCTTCGGGAAAATCGATTAGGCTTTTTCTTCCATATTAACTACTATCGCATACACTTCGGACTTCGGCATTTTTCTCTCCGAAGCTACGATCTTTATCGCTTCTTTTTTGTCTGCGCCGGTACTCAAAACATTCAAATAATGCTGCTCTACCGTTAGCGACGAAAAATCTTTTCGAGGCGCTCCCTCAACCACAATAACGAATTCGCCTTTTCGGGCAAAATCCATTTCTTCCCCCAAATAACCTCTCGAAACTTGTTCGTGCAACTTGGTAAGCTCCCTTATCACCGCCACCTTTCGTCTTCCGAGTCGGTGATATAAGCTTGTCAAATCCGCATCTATATCGTGCACCGCACTATAAAAAACCAACGTACACTTTATATCAGCATACTCGGCGAGTAATCGCTCTCTGTCCGACTTCTTTTGCGGCAAAAAACCGAGCATACAAAACTTTGATGTGTCCATGCCGCTAAGCACCAATGCGTCTATACATGCACAAGCGCCGCTCACTACCGTATATTCTATCCCTTGCTCTACTAAAAACGATACCAAAACGTATCCGGGATCGGATATCAGCGGCATTCCGGCATCCGATACAAGCGCCACGTCTTTACCTGAGAGCAAAAGCTCGGTAAGTTTTTGCTTGGTGGCTTGTTCGTTAAATTTTTGGTAGGAAATAAGCGGCTTTTTTATACCGTAAGCGTTAAGCAAAACCATAGTGCGGCGTGTATCCTCTGCTGCGATGACGTCAACGTTCTTCAGCGTTTCTACCGCTCTGTATGTGATTTCGCCTAAATTCCCTATGGGCGTGCCTACAATATAAAGCATCAATTAACCTCCACTCTCACAGGTCTTTCTTTACAGACAATAAGACCTTCTTTTCCATCTTTTACGCATTTCAACATAAAAAGGTGCGGTTCTTTTACTTCGTTAGGAGTCAGTATCTGGAGTTTTTTCGGCTCCAATTTGCGTTTTTTACATTCGTACATCGTTTCGGCAAGACGTTCGGTTTGATTTATTACGAAAAATTTACCGCCGCTGCTCAATAAATATGCCGCCGCATCGCAAACTTCGGATAACTTAACAGCGATTTCGTGTCGAGCAATAGCTATCGATCGATTCTCCTGTTTCATTCCGCTACCGCATTTGCGATAAGGCGGATTGGATACAACGGCGTCCATACTCCCGACTTCGACATAATCGCTTATCTTTTGCATAGGCGCATTTATCACGGTAATTAAATCTTCGAGTCCGTTTATGTGCGAATTCTCACGCACGTATTCGCAAAGCTCGCTTTGAATTTCCACTGCCGTAACATTCATTCCTCGCTTGCCTGCCAAAAGAACGTCTATTATTCCGGTTCCGGCGCCCAGGTCGGCGATTTTATCACCTTTACCACCTTCGCAGAAATTAGCTATTTCCACTCCGTCGCAACCGAATCTGAACGAATCTTGTTTTTGCTTAAAAACCAATCCGTTGCCCAAATCAACCAATTCGTAACTCAAAGACTTTCTACCTCTAATATGTTCGAAAGGTTTCTGTAATGCTGATCGTAATCGAGTCCGTATCCAATCACGAAAGAGGGCTTTTCTAAAGTGAACGCCTTAAAATCAACGTCGGCATGCACCTGACGAGTCATGGGTTTATCGAGCAGACACGCAACCTTTACGTCCACCGGGTCCTTCTCGCTGAAATATTCTCTCAAAAACTTTATCGTATGTCCCGAGTCTATAATATCCTCCACAATAAGGACATGTTTCCCCTTAACGTCCTCTCTTATGCCGTTAACCAACCGTACTTTCCCGGACGAAGACGTACCGCTATCGTAACTTGAAAGCGTCATGAAATCGAGAACTACTTCCCCCCTGATCTTTTGCACGAGCTCGGTGAAAAACATTACCGCCCCCCTAAGCACGCAGATACAAAGCACAGGACGATCGTCGGAATAAGAACGAGAAATTTCCTCGCCAAGCTGGGATATTCGTTCGCGGATTTGCTCATTAGTATAAATTACGTTAGTCTTCATTGGAATCTCCTTGCGAGTGTTTATTGTCTTTTATTTTTGTAAAATCGATTACGTACGATTGCTCGTCTTTAACTCTGCATCTGTCCGATACTTCCATACCCACTATCGCCAGCACTTCGTTACCGCAACATAGCAACGGCACAAAATCTCGCAGACGTTTTGGTATTTTTTTGTCGGTAAAGTAATCGGACAGCAACTTTCTTTTTGACCCGAACGGCGTAAAAACGTCACCTTCTCGCCGATACCTAAAAACGCTTCCGTCAGGAATATTGCTTAACGTCTTACCTTTAATCAAACAGCCGAGGGTTTTTCTTACGCATATTACGACGTCACCTAATTGTCTTTGTCCGACAAAAAAATCAATCTCGTCAAAACACGGAGTCTTTTGAAAAGCAAACACCACGTTATCGTACTCTCTGAACGCCTTAAGCCCGTTTACCATATCGACGCTTTTGCCGTTTTGGGCGGTTGACAACTTTAATACCCTTTCGATTTGTTTCCGTTCGACATCAACCGGCATAAGAATTTTTGCAGCTTTTGCGACATATCTTGCTTTAAGCGGCGTTTCGAGTGCTACCAAATTCAACTTTACTTCGTCGCCGCAATCGATTATCATACCGTCGTCCATAAATTCATCTAACGTATCCGAGTTTTCGGTTGCCAATGCTGCCAAGCTGTTTAATGCGCCGACGACTGCCGGATACCTCGTCTCTATAAGTGGCAATACCTTGAGACGAATAAAATTACGGGTGTAGGTATCGTCGAAATTTGTAGCATCGGTTACGAAAGGAATACCGTTATCTTCGGCGTATTTTTGTATATCTCGCCTCGTAAGGCGCAACAGCGGCCGATAAATACCGTTTTCACGCTCCCGCATACCTCTTAATCCATCAATGCCTGACCCTCGAAATATGTGCATAAGCACGGTTTCTGCGTTATCGTCCGCATGATGAGCAAACGCTACTTCACCATATATATGTTTAAGTTCGTCGGCAACCTTTCGCCTGCAAAGTCTTGCTTCCGTTTCGATGCTTCTGCCCGAATGTCTGGAAAGCTCGGGGACATCGAACTTATACGATAAGAACGGCACGCCTATTCCTTCGCAATAATTTTTTACGAAATTCTCGTCAAGGTCGGCTTCCTTTCGTATACAGTGATTAACGTGAACGACCGTAACCGAATACAAAGGCAACAACATACTAAGCATGACCATCGAATCCATGCCTCCGCTTACCATTGCCGCTATTTTGGGTTTATCGCTCATATCGTCTTCCTTTAGGGTAACATTTTAACACAACCGCTACCAAAACACAAGTTATTACAAGCGTCTTTTGCCGATAAGTATTTTTTTACTTTAATCAATACGCATTTTTTCGGCAAGTTCGTAACGCAGAACTTTTAAAAAATGCGAAAAATTCGTCCTTTTAGGGGCGAAAAATATCTGTCCGTTACCGAACAGATATTTTTCGAGTAATTTTAAGGCAATTATTTGATTTTGCGGGCTTCCACATAGTAACGTTTTTCATCCGCTTCGCCCATAGAGAAAGTCTTACGGGGCAAAACGCCGTTTTTAACTATGTAGCTAAATAACGTACCCTTATCCATCGGCTTAAGAACGATACCTACGCCGCCGTCCTTAGCGCAAATTTCTTTAAGGTCGCTTTCGCCGTGTATGTAGTCAAGCGAACCGCCGTTTTCCTTAAGATATGCGTCGATAAACTTTTGCACTTTGTCTACGCCCTCGATAGAGTTTTCGGGAAGCGCAAGTTTGCTTTCTTTGCCGCCGATAAACAATTTGCTTTCTACCGGACCGGTTACCGCTGCGGTAAGTTTTGCAACGAAATCGTTTACGTCCTTAGGATAAACAACTCTGTGAATGGGCTCGAACAATATGCCTTCGTCATAAATGTTTTCTACTTCTACCAAGGCATACTTGCTGCGCGGATTATCTTCTTTGTAACATGCCTTTGCCGTTGCCAACGAATGATTTCCGTCGCCCACCGCAAACAAAAGCGGCTCGCCGTATTTTTCGGTACTGTCTTTAAGCAACTGCTTAAGGGCACTCCCTACGGCAGCTCGGTCTTTTACGTGATAGCCTTTGATATGTCCGCCGCCCATGTTAAGGTCGGTATCATACAAAAGCTCGTTTTTAGCCGAACCGATATGCGGCTCGATAACACTGCGTTTTTCGTCGTCGATCAGCAACAAAATATGAGGAAGCTCGAGCGGACAATTTTCTCTGATTTTTACTCTGGGCGGTATACGTTCTATTACGGTACCTTCGGTAGCTCTGATAAGAGCTTTATCTTCGGGTTTAAAGCTATACTGCGTGAGGTCGACAATCATCATAAGTCCGTAACGCTTATTGCCGTGAGCGGTAGTTCTTTCTACCAAGATAAGACCGTCATCTACCGAACGGAAAAGATCTTTTCCGAGATAATCGTTCATATTGTCGATTATCTTGGCGATACGCTCTTGTGGCTTGTCCGAAAGATAGCATTCGGGGTAGATAAGATTAAGCGCACTGGGTTCGTCGCCTACAAAAGCGGCGAGTTTTTCCCAATAAGCGGGCTGCGAAGTAAACTGATCGCATGCCACTACGCACCATTTTTCCATGTCGATGCCTTTTTTGGGCAACAACACTTCGTCGAATTTAACGGGTAATTCCATAATAATACTCCTTTACGGTTATTTAATTTAACATAGTCGTCAGCAAAAACAAGACCACCGCCGTCGCAAGCGACAAAAGCGTAATCCCTATATTGTCAACGAAAACAGACTTAAAAAATTTTTTCACGATCTCTTCCTCCAAAGTCCGAGTTTCTTTTCTTCCTTTACGGCTTTAAGACCGTAAACTTCTTCCAGTTTTGCTCTTAGCATATCCGAATCGTAATACATACTGAGCTGACCGTCTATCGCAACCGAAATAACGCCGGTTTCTTCGGAAACGATAATTGCCATAACGTTATTTGTCTCGGTAATGCCTATAGCGGCTCTGTGCCTCGTTCCCAATTCTTTATCCACATCAATATTTTGAGTCAACGGCAAAAAGCACCCTGCCGCTATTATCGTGTCGCCTCTTACAAATACCGCCCCGTCGTGAAGAGGAGCCTTGGTATTAAACAAACATTCGAGAAGTTGATAAGACAGCTTAGAATTTAATTTCGTTCCGCTGTTTATTATGTTCGAAGGAACCGATACGGGCGCAACGACGATAAGCGCTCCGGTGTTCTTCTTAGCCATATTCTGTACGGCTTTTACTATCTCCTCTATCGCATTGCGAAGTTCTTCCTCGGTGCAATCGTAGCTGGTCGAGAAAAACTCGCTCATCGCCTTAGGAGAAGAAATTTTCCAAAGCGCTCTTCTGAGTTCCTGCGGAAACAAAATAAGCACCGCAACGACGGCAAGCATAAGCGCTTCTCCGGCAAGAGAACCGGTCATTATCAGTCCGTCGCCGCCCAAATTAAATTTGCTGCTAAGTACAGCCACCGCCACGAGCGCCATTATAATGTATTTTATAAGGTGCGAACAGTTTTTTCGTTTAAGAAAACTAAACAGCACATACAGCAGCGCAGTGATTATTATCACGTCCAATACAGACCAAAGAATGTTTATCCCTTGAAACCTGCCTTTTAAGCTATCGATCATGTGTTGAAAATCCATCGTCTACCTCCCGTCAAAAGGATCGGAATCCTCATATTTTACTTCGTCGATGTAATCGCCGTTTCCGTCTTCGAACTCTCTTCCGAATACAGCCACCTTTAACGTTTTACTCGGCGGCATCTTGTACTTTTTACTTAATGCGTTAGTTACGATAATAAGCGTCGCTCCGGCAATTATCACCAATCCCAAAGCAATGGCATAAGGCAGCCATTCTTTGGTGAAAATTTTAAAACCGTTGTCGGCTCCGACGCAAATATCCGGAAGCGAATCATCCGACGCAAAGCGCACCATTGCGTTTATCAAAGAGGCAACGTTGCTTGCGTAAGCGGGATGATTTTTAATCAAATTTTCGTAAGTATCGTCAGTGCTCAGTCCGACGTATTTGCCACCTTCGCCGTTTATTCCGCCGCTGAAATCGCCGCCGATAATTTCCAATGCGCTATAACCGGCAGACACATACGAAGCAAAATCTCCTCGCATTGCGTACGTCGAATAAGATGCCCCGTCCACGACTTGCATCGGAAGCATAACCTTACCTGCGGTCGGAAATTCAATCAAACCGTATTCGGTAAGTATTTCCGCAGCCTTGTCGTTTAATGCGCTTTTCGTTTCTCCCGTATAGAAATAAGTGTTTCCGCAACCGATTCGTTCGACGTTTATGCACAGCGTCAATCGATGTTCCACAGACTTAACGTATTGTTTGCTTCCGAAATTTCCCTCGTCGGTACCTGCCACGAAAGCAAACGCCACATTATACGGATAATCGCTTTTGTTAACCAGAATTTCGGCAATTTCCAGCGCAAAGGCAACAGACGTAGCATAGTAAAGCGCACCTTCCGCCTTTACTGCGCCATATCCTTCGTTTTTTGAATAATGATTACTTAAAGGCACCGAAAAAAGCACGGTGTTTTCTTTTCCGAAATCTATAAAAGCTTCGACATTGTACCCGTAAACGGTCACCGTTTCGTACTTAATCCCGTTGCTGCGAGTCGCCTCTAAAGAAAACTCCTGTACTTGCGAATCGGAAACGCCTATAGCTTTCAATCTTTTTTCCACCCACTCTGCCGCAGCCTTACCCGCATCTGTAAAAGCAGTTCGATCTTCTAACTCTTCGCAAATTTCTCGTGTGGCTTTGTCTATCGAGTTTGCCAACTCGTCGAGCGTAGCACTGCCGTCTTCCGCATGCGCTACGGACAAACTCAATCCGGCAAACAAGAACGTTATCGTCAATAAAAGCGTCAAAATCTTTTTCATCGTATCACCGCCATAAAAAAGTTTATTGCCAAAACGACGATTGCAATGTTAACGTAAAGTTTGCCGAAATACATAACGAAAGTAGCGTAGTTATACTCTTTAACATAACGCTTACAAATAAACCACAGATATGCGCCGAAAAATATCGTCCTAAAGAACACAGGCGATATTATTCCGCCCCATACGGACGCAAGCGGATAAAAATAAAATATTACCGATACGCCGCCTATACATAAATTTGCGACCATGCAAAAATAAGGCAAATATCGTACCATCTCGTCCAAACAAAGATTCGGCGTGTTCTTAAGCGCAGCTCGGAAAAAACCGACCGCCATGTAATAAATGGCAACCGGCAAAAGTCCGGACGCAAAAAAAGCAACCGCATCTATCGCCCAACGATTACCGGCAAGCTTTATCAGGTAACTCTCGGTAAGCGCAGCCGCCGTACCTCGTGCGCCGTACCAACCGGCAAAGCAAAAAGTGAGATACAAGAAAAACCAAATCAGCCCGCCTGTCTTTTTAATTTGTGTATTGTTTACGGTATTGTTCATTAAGATTATTTATTTCCTTTCGCCTACGACGCTCGTAACAAACTCGATAATCGCAAGCTTGTCGCCGATCGCACCTTTTTTATAATCTTCGTCTATCTTGTGCAATTTGTCGCAAATGCGTTTTAATGCCACCGGCTTTAACGCTGCCGCCTGCGATTTTAGCAACTTGTACTTATAATCGGTGAGCTTAAATGCGGTTTTTGCTTCCTCGCCGCTTATTGCGACATACAACAGCTGTCTGAAATGAGAGTATATCAGACCAAACACCCCCGCAGCTCCGTCGGCAATCATATCGTTTGCCAATCTCACTGCTTTTTCTCCGTTTCCGTTAAGTATACTGTCGGCAAGTTCGTACGGTTTATACTCCAGATCGGAGTTTACCATAGATACAACGACGTCGCTCTTTATCGTGCCGCCGTAAGCGTAGGCGCACAATTTATCCGTTTCCGCAACTATTCTCGCAAGGTAACGATTGCACTTTTCGATAAGCAACCTTGCAGCTTCTCCCGTAACTGCCGCACCTTTTTTTGCACATTCGTTGGCAATAAAGCGAGTCAGCGTGTCCTTATCGAGTCTGCTGCAGTCAATCAGTTCCGCATACTGAGAAATCTGACTCAGATTTTGGCTGAGCAACGGACTTTCGATAACCAAAACCGTAGTATGCGACGGACTTTCCAAATAAGTCTTTAATACCGAAGCGTCGCTGAGGAAATTGCGCACGATAACCACCCTGGTATCGTCGCCGAGCGGCAACGTGTTAGCCGCCACAACTATTTCTTCGCACTGAGGCGCATCCAAAAAAACTGAATTCATGTCCGGTAACGAACTCAACGACAGAAGCGTCTTTTCTGCCAAAGACAAAACATACGCATCGTCGCCGGAAAGAACATAGAACGGCTTGTAACCGTTTTTCAGACTGTTTTTGAGTTCGACAAATCTCATACCCTTATATTGTAATACATATCGGCATTTTTTGCAAGTATTTTTTGACGATAACTATGTTAATTTTGTTTTACAATAAACTCAAAATACCGTCAAACGCTTGGAAAACAAAAACGAATGTGGTATAATTTTGCCATGGATAAATCAAAAAGCAAAAACTTGACCAAGGACATCACCCAAATTGCGTTATTCGTAGCTCTTATGATCGTATTTACGCTTTATGTGTCGATACCGTTTTTCCCCGTGCCGCTCACGTTTCAAACCGTAATTTGCGTATGCGCCGGATTGTTTTTGGGAAAGAGAAAAGGTGCGATATCCATGGCGATATATTTATTTATGGGGCTTGTGTGCCACCTACCCGTATTCTCGGGCGCTACCGGTGGATTTTCCTCCGTGTTTAAACCCAGTTTCGGATATATAATCGGCTTTGTCTTAGCAGCTTACGCTGCGGGGGCAGTCAGAGGCGACCGGAATGCGTCGACTAAGCGTTACATACTTGCGGCCGCAGTGGGATTTGCTTGTTGCTATGCTGTCGGCATACCGTACTTTGCGATTATATGGAAGTTCTATCTCGGAAAAGCTGACATACTGCCGGCAATCATATCGTACAACGTCTTGTACATGCCAAAAGACATCGCTCTTTGCGTACTTGCAGCATTAGTCGCAAAACGAATCGTGCCTGTAATCTTTAGGAACAAAGATACTTCTACTGTTACAAAAACATTATAACGTTATATCTTTTCTTTTACGTATTATATAGAAAACAGCCGATTAAAACGGCAATACGAAACTACCCGTATCTCTCGCTCTACTAAAAACTCCTTGACAGAGATAGGTGTCACACCCCACTCAGTTATAATAAATTTGTATAATCTATTATAAATACTCCGGTAAAAAAAGCGTCTTCTTTTCGAAGGCGCTTTTTGTTATTCCGTTTTATATCATCGCACATTGTCGTTTCCGGTTCAAAGGACCGAACACATTCTAAAAGAGTCGCATTAAGTCCGGAGCGCATTCGCCGAGTAAGCAACGTCTAATAATACACTGCGTTGCCGTCATCGTCAAATCTGTAAACGTTATCTCTGTTTATTGACACAAACACCGTTTCTCCTTGACCAAAAACTTTTTTTGTTCGCATTTTCAACACGCCGCCTTCTGTTTGCAAATACGCTATCGCATCGCCGCCAAGCAGCTCAACGCTTTTTACAGTCGTTTTAATGCTGCCGCCTTCCGTTACGTCTTCGCTACGCAAACCGACGCAGCCTTTTTCGCCTATAAAACTTCCGTCCAAAAAGCTCATTTGCGGCGAACCTATAAATCCTGCGACGAATTTATTTATCGGTCTTCGATAGACATGCTCCGGCGCACCGCTTTGCTCTATACTACCGTCTTTGAGTACGATTATATCGGTTGCCATTGACATCGCTTCGGTCTGATCGTGCGTTACATACAAAAACGTAGCGTCTGATTTTTTATACAAATCGGTTATAAGCGCTCGCATATCTGCCTTTAAAACTGCGTCGAGATTACTGAGCGGCTCATCTAAAAGAAATATTTTCGGATCAGAAACCATGGCACGCCCTATTGCCGTTCTCTGTTTTTGACCGCCGCTAAGTTCATCCGGGTAACAGTCCAGCTTGTCGGTTATGCCTAATGTCCCTGCAACGGATGCTACTTTTTCTCTTATTTCGTTTTTACCCACCTTTTTCATCTTTAGCGGAAAAGCAATATTTTCGAAAACAGTCTGATAAGGTGAAAGCGCATAGTTTTGAAAAACCATAGCGACGTTTCGTTTTGCGCACGGTAACTGAGTTATATCTTTGCCGTCAACAGTAATGCTGCCGCTCGTCGGCTTCGTCAACCCGGCAATTATCCTAAGCAGTGTAGTTTTGCCACATCCGGACGGGCCTACCACCGTAACGAATCTTTTGTCTTCCGTTTGAAAAGAAAAATCGGACAAAGCGGTAACCGAGCCGTATTTTTTTGTAATATTGTTTAATTGTAATTTCATCTGTTTCCTCACTCACATTTTAACATTTTGCAAGCGCTTTGTCAACGTCGACGTTTGTATGTTCTTAAAGATATGACAAACTTTTACAATATCGGTATTTTTGTGTGCATATAGGGCAATTATAAGAGTATAAAACTTAAGAAAAAGGAGACAATCATGAGTAAATTCATAATATTGCTTGACGGAGAAATCGAACAGATGCTATTAGATACGGCAAAGAGTAAAAACATGTCGCCCGAAGAATTTATAAGCCAGATTATAAGTCGTTTTTTGCCTGCGCTGCATAATATAAATCAAGAGGATATGGCGAAGGGTTATCAGGACATGGCAGAAATAAATCTTTCGCTTGCCAAGTAATCTAAAGAAGGCGGTAAGTATGGATTTTAAACGAGGCGAAATATATTATGCCGATTTGTCTCCGGTCGTAGGCTCCGAGCAAGGGGGTGTGCGTCCGGTGCTCATCGTCCAAAACGACGTCGGCAACAAATACTCTCCCACCGTTATAGTTGCCGCAGTAACGAGCAGACTGACAAAAGCACGGCTCCCGACACATATCGAATTGCATAAAGGCAGTTTCGGTCTGCAAAAAGACTCCGTGATTCTTCTCGAACAGATCCGTACTCTGGACAAACGCCGACTCAAAGAACGGTTAGGCATGCTCACCGACGATTATATGATCTCGGTAGACAAAGCTCTGCTCATATCGTTAGGATTTTGAAAAGAGGTTCCCTTTATACAAGGAAACCCCTTTTTTTCTTTTTATCATACACATATATTACACTCTACGCAATATGTCGTAAGGCAAAACAGGTAAATCTGTCTTTAAAATCACCTTTTGCTGAACCTTGTCCGCTACCTGCAACTTTTCTCCGTTTTCGGTAATTATGTCGGTCACCTTAAGCAATTTCCCGTTAACGTCACCCGGTGACATTATCTCGAGTTCGTCGCCTACGCAAAACTTATTACGCATCTCCACGACTACTCCGTCTTCGGTCTTATCTACGACAATAGCAGTAAATACTCCTTTTTGCTCGGGCTTGGAAGTTTCTAAACATTGGCTGCCCTTTTCTCCCAGATAAAAACCCGTTCCGTACATACGATGGCTGAGCATTTCGAGTTCTCGTTCAACTTCCCGAGGTAACGAATATGCATTTCCCGTCCTATAATACAAATCTAACGCCCTACGGTATGCGTTTACGACTCCGGCAACGTAATATGACGACTTCATTCGGCCTTCTATCTTAAACGACGTAATCCCGGCGTCCGCAAGCTGCGGAATATATGCGGACATGTTTAAATCTTTACTGTTTAGTATGTAAGTCCCTCTTCCGTCCTCGCCTATGGGAAAATACTCACCGTCTCTCGTCTTTTCCATTATGGCGTATTCCCATCTGCAACTTTGCGCACACGCTCCGAGGTTGCTGTGTCTGCCCGTCATAAAATCGCTGAGAAGACATCTTCCCGAATACGAAATACACATAGCTCCGTGTACAAACGCCTCTATCTCCACATTATCCGGAATAAAACCTCGTATTTCCTTAATTTCCTCAAGCGTCAATTCCCGAGCCAAAACAAGCCTCTTTACTCCTTGCTCAGCCCAAAATTTCGCCGAATATTTGTTTGTAGTATTAGCTTGCGTGCTTAAGTGCAACGTCAACTTCGGCGCAACTTTTTTTGCAAAATCGATAACTCCGGGATCACTTACTATTATTGCGTCAACGTCGATATCCTGTAAAAACGTAAGGTATTCTTTTAGTTCCGAAAAATCCCTGTTGTGCGCAAAAATATTAACCGTTACGTAGATTTTTTTACCCAAAGCATGCGCATAAGACACAGCGTCACGCATTTGCGCTTCGTCGAAATTATCTGCCTGCGCCCGAAGTCCCATTTTTAAACCGCCTAGGTACACTGCGTCTGCGCCGAAATGAAAGGCGCATTTTAATTTTTCGGCATTTCCTGCCGGTGCCAATAACTCTATCATATTACCTCGTTATCGAAAAAGATACTCCGTCGCCTACAGGCAACACGGAAGTAATCAGACTTTCGTCAGCCATAAGCGTCCTTAAAAATTTGTCGAGCGCAACCACTATGGTCGCCTTTTTTTTCGGCGTATCGTTTTCGCCCGATACCATCCCGTTAAACAATACGTTGTCACACAAAATGGCGCTGCGCTCAGCCATCAACTTTCGCAAATACGGAAGATACTCTACATATCTCGTTTTGGGACCGTCCATAAAAATAAAATCGAATTCGCCGCTCATTAGAGGTATTACCTCGTTAGAATCTCCTCGAATAAGGGTAACTCTGTCCTCGTATCCGGACTTGCAAAAAAAACTTTCTGCTACGTCTGCGCTTTTTTCGTCAGCTTCGATAGTATAAAGATGTCCTTTGCATGCGCCTAAAATAATGTGACCGCTATAGCCTATCGAAGTACCTATTTCCAAAATTTTATTCGGCTTCAATATCGTTACCGCTTGTCTCAGAAACGCAGCGGTTTCGGGAAGAAGCACCGGCAAAATATGTTTATCGGCGTAATCGGTTATAGCCCTTAGCGCATCGTCCTTTTCGCAAGGCAAAATACTCCTGATATACTCCGATGTTTTGTTAGGCGTCTTAAACGGCATTCTACACTTCCAAAATTTGAATAATTATCATCGGACTGCGTTTTGTCTTTCGGAATATAAAATTCTTAACTTCTTTTCGTATATTCTGCTTAACTGCATTCCAATCTTCTTGAGCCTTTATATCTGTGCCGAGAAGCACGTTTTTAACAAGCTCTTTGCATTGATTGAGAAGCTCGTCGGTATCCTGCGTATATGCAAAGCCTCTAGACGTAATATCTACTCCGAGTATTTCTCCGCTTTTCATATCGATAGCAACGGCAGTAGATACGGAACCTTCTTGCGCAAGATGTTTTCTGTCTCTGAGCACGAGCGAACCTACTTCGCCTACGCCCAATCCGTCCACAAGCAAAGCGCCCGATCGCACCCGCTCCGTACATCTAAACGTCCTGTCGCTTACTTCTACAACGTCCCCTATATCGGTAATAATTATATTGGACGGGCGCATTCCCATAGAAATAGCCAAGTCTGCGTGTTTTTTGAGATGACGATGCTCCCCGTGTACCGGAATGAAAAATTTGGGTTTGAGCAACGAATGCATCAACTTAATTTCCTCACGGCATGCGTGTCCCGATGCGTGAACTTCGGCGAGCGACTCGTATATGACTTTTGCGCCGTGTCGATAAAGGTTATTTATAACGTTATAGACCATTCTTTCGTTGCCGGGTATAGGTGAAGCCGATATTATAACGAGGTCGTTATAATGAAGCTGAATTTTGCCGAATTCGTCGTTAGCAATACGGGAAAGAGCGCTCATCGGCTCGCCCTGACTGCCGGTAGTTATTATCATAAGCTCCTTGTCGGCATATTTGTTTATATCGTCGACATCCACCATTATGTCTTTGTTTATACGAAATTCGCCTATCGACAGCGCAACGTCAACAATATTTAGCATGCTTCTGCCGGCAAAAACAACTTTTCGCTTATATTTTTCGGCGAGATCCACAAGTTGCTGAAGCCTGTGAACGTTTGACGCAAAAGTGGTTATAAACACCCTGCTTTCCGTATTATCCTGAAGTATTGCGTTTATGGATTTCCCTACCGCCGACTCGCTTAACGAAAATCCCGCCCTTTCGATATTCGTGCTTTCGCACATCAACAGTAGTACGCCCTCGTTCCCTAATTCGGCTATACGGTTAAGATCTATGATATTTCCTTTAACCGGCGTAAAATCTACCTTAAAATCGCCCGTATGGAATATGAGTCCGAGCGGAGTGTTGATAGACAGAGCGCAGCTACCTGCAATCGAATGACTTACGTTTACGAATTCCACCTTAAAACTCTTGCCGAGAGAAACGACTCCTCCCGGTTTAACTACGTTGAGATTAGCCTGCACTTTGGCCTCTCTCAACTTTGCCTCCAATATGGCTATGGTAAGCTGCGTTCCGTAAACGGGAACTTTTAAATCTTTTAAGATGTACGGCAACCCGCCTATATGATCTTCGTGTCCGTGAGTAAGTACTATGCCTCTTACCTTATCTCTGTTTTCAATAAGGTAGTTTGCGTCGGGAATAACCAAATCGACGCCCGGCATATCTCCTCCGGGAAAAGTCGATCCGCAATCTATAATCATTATATCTTCGCCCAATTCGAGCGCAGTCATATTTTTGCCTATCTCGCCAACGCCGCCAAGAAAAATAACCCTGAGCGCAAGCCTTTGGTTGTTTGTTTTCAAATTTGCCTCCGAATAATATGTAAAACTTATTCAATTTTTCGTGTCTCCGTCTATTATACTAAAAGGCGGCAAAAAAAACAACCTTTTAAAGGCTGCTGATTTGCTTTTTTTGAAAATTATGGCGATTAAAGTCGCTACGATACCGGCACTACCGTGTCTTGTGAAATTATGCAACTTCGATGACTGCTTTTTACGACGGCGTCGGGCAGCACAATACAGTCGTTAAGTACGGCCCCCTCTGCCACGACTGCTCCTCTGCCTAAAATGCAATTGTCGACAAAACCGTTAACGGTTGCGTTTTTCGCTAACATATTGCCGATAATCGGAGAGTCCCCCACGATTCCGTTTTTGACATCGAAATTAGCCTTATAATAGCTGCGAAAGTCACCTACGTCGCTCCAATATCCCCGATGCTCGTATGCTGCAATCTTGCCGCTTTTTAAAATAAGGGGGAATAAATCTTTGGAAAAATCGCATACGCCGTGCACGTGCGACATCACGCTTTTATTTATTACATATATACCTGTGTTTACCGTTCTCTCTCCCTCTACTTCAGGCTTTTCCTCGAACTTTCGGACATACCCGTCGACGCTATCCACAACACCGTAAAGCCAAGGAGTACAAGACGGCGTGACCGCAATCGTGACATCAGCTTTCTTTTCGTAATGATACTGTATCATTTGACTTAGGTCTATATCCGTAAGTCCGTCGCCGCTGATTACGACAAAAACGTCGTCTGTATTTGCCGCTTTGGCTCCGCCGGCAGTGCCAAGAGGAGTATTTTCTACGCTGAACGAAAAATCAACCCCGCCGAGCTTAGAACAGTATTCTTTTATCATGTCCGCCTTATAAGAAAGAGTGACGGAGATGCGATTTATCCTTGCCTTTAACAGCGTATCGATGCAATATTCCAGTATAGGACGATTGGCAACGGGTAGCAGCGGTTTAGGCATCCTTAGTGTAAGCGGAGCTAACCTTGTGCCTGCTCCTCCGGCTAAAATAACTGCGTTCATCGCTATTAGTATCGTTAGCCTTATGGAAATTATGTAAAACTTTAAGTATTTTTCTTAAACGCCGTTATTTTACTTGATTATTTTCTTGTGTTATGATAAACTAAACGAGCTTTGAAATTAGCCACCATAGTCTAGCGGTCAGGACGTTGGCCTCTCACGCCGAAAACAAGGGTTCGATTCCCTTTGGTGGTGCCATAAAAAACAACTCGCAACAAGCGGGTTGTTTTTTATGAGCATAAACCCAAAGGAATCGAACGGGCGGAATATAAAATGCGACCTTTGGAA
>ERZ779888.55-NODE-55-length-155588-cov-11.476761_pt1 | contig 155588 bp, 114 predicted proteins | sample MGYA00511245_ERZ779888 | MGnify/ENA primary metagenome ERZ779888 (study PRJEB29588, sample SAMEA2155255) | human gut metagenome | biome: human gut; feature: human-associated habitat; material: faeces | place: Denmark | collected 2008/2010 ...
AATATCAAAATCTGTAAAAACATCGTTTTTCCATTTGCTATTGCACTCACCTTTCGCTATCTTTGAATAAGATAGGATGCGGCTCGGCAATATCAAAATCTGTAAAAACATCGTTTTTCCATTTGCTATTGCACTCACCTTTCACTATCTTTGTACTCACATAGTTTTTAAACTGCGTTCACGGAACGCGCTATTCATTTAAATCAGCACTACTAACATAACCCAATAAATATGAAATTCAGACTTATTCTCTTTATCGCACTGGTCCTGAAGGGCATCGTGTGTATGGCCGGTGATTTCGTGCCCGGCCGTGGTGTGAACATTGCCCACTGGCTTTCGCAGTGCTACTACAAGGACATCCCGAAGTCGGAGTTTGTCACCGTCGACGATTTCAAGGAGATAGCTCGACAGGGATTCGACCACGTGCGGCTGCCGATTGACGAAAAAGAGTTGTGGAACGCGGACGGCACGCGCAACAAGGATGTGTTCGGCATATTGCACGCAGGCATCAGGAATGCCATAAAGAACGGACTGAAGGTGGTTGTGGACCTGCATATAGTGCACGCGCACGACTTCAACGCCGGTGCCGAGGGACGCACTAATTCGCTTTGGAGCAGCGAGAAGGACCAGGAACATCTGTGCAGTCTTTGGAAGGACCTGTCGGACGAACTGCATGAATACGGCAACGACGACGTGGCATACGAGATAATGAACGAGCCTGTGGCGCCCGACCATGAGGCGTGGAATAAGCTGGTGGCAAAGGTGTATGGCGTAATCAGAAGCTGCGAGAAGAGCCGGACGATAGTCGTGGGCTCGAACATGTGGCAGCAGACAGCCACGTTTGAGCATCTGCGTGTGCCGGCGGGCGACGACAACATCATACTGAGTTTCCATTTCTATGAGCCTTATTTCTTCACCCATTACAGGGCAGGATGGACCGAACAGAAGGATTTCGGCGGAACGGTGCACTATCCCGGTGAGATAGTCACGGCTGATGAGCTTGCCACCATGACCGGCCGCGACAGACAGTTGGCTGAGGGTTGGGTGACGGTGTGGGACCGTCAGCGCATTAAGGACAACGTGATGAAGGCGAAGAAGAAGGCCGACGAGCTTGGACTGGGGTTCTACTGTGGCGAGTTCGGGGTGTATAGCCGTGTGCCGGAGGCTGACGCCCTGAGGTGGCTCGGCGACCTTACGGGTGTGCTCGACGAGCTGGGCATATCGTGGGCGCTGTGGAACTATAAGGACGGCGGAGGCTTCGGCCTGCGCGACATGCGGACGGGTGAGTGGCATACGCGCTTCGTCGATACTCTGATGCACCGTTGAGGCTGAGGCCGTATGCTCGCGCGCGTTGCGCATATATAATATTAGGTGTCGTCTTCAGGCATCTTTCCATCGTGCGCCGTTCCGGTTTTCCGGAGCGGCGTTGCTGTTTTCATACATCTTATACGGACGTGGCGCTGCCATAAGGAACGAATCAGTAAAATGGGTATTTATGTCCGTTAAGAAGGTATCGTGGCGTTGGAATAATGAGAATAAATTTGCAACGTACAACAAAACATACTGAAAACATGGACATAAAGGTAATAATGACTGCTACGTTACTGGCTGCCGCGTCGGCTGCCGGTGCTCAGACAACTGTTGAAAACGAGATAAATATGGAGAAACTGGAACTTACACAAGAGTGGGACAAGACGTTCCCGAAGAGTGATAAGGTGAGTCATGAGAAGGTGACTTTCTGCAACCGTTACGGCATAACGCTCGCCGCCAATCTGTATAAGCCCGTCGGCGCTGAGGGCAAGCTGCCGGCTGTGGCGGTGAGTGGCCCGTTCGGTGCCGTGAAGGAGCAGGCGTCGGGACTCTATGCGCAGGAACTCGCAGAGCGGGGATTCCTAACCATAGCCTTCGATCCGTCGTTTACGGGTGAGAGCGGCGGCAGTCCGCGCTATGTGGCATCGCCTGACATCAACACCGAAGATTTCTGCGCGGCTGTCGATTATCTGTCGGTGCGCAACGATGTCGATACGGCCCGCATCGGTATTCTCGGCATCTGCGGATGGGGCGGCATGGCTCTCAACGCGGCGGCAGTGGACACCCGCATAAAGGCTACGGTGGCTTCGACCATGTACGACATGAGCCGTGTGACGGCAAACGGATATTTCGATGCCGACGACAACGCCGAGGCGCGTCACGCTCTCCGTCAGAAGCTCAGTGCGCAGCGCACCGAAGACTACCGCAACGGAACGTATGCGCGTGCCGGTGGAGTGGTTGACCCGCTGCCGGAGAATGCTCCGCAGTTTGTGAAAGACTATTACGCATACTACAAGACCAAGCGCGGCTATCACAAGCGTTCGCTCAACTCCAACGACGGATGGAACACAACGTCGGCGCTATCGTTCCTCAACATGCCGCTGATGACATACATCGGCGAGATAGGCAGCGCGGTGATGGTGGTTCACGGTGAGAAAGCTCACTCGCGTTATTTCGGTGAGGACGCCTACAAACGTCTGAAGGGTGACAACAAGAAGCTCGTGATAGTGCCGGGTGCAAGCCATACCGACCTGTACGACAACAAGGAAAAGATACCTTTTGACAAGATAGAGGAGTTCTATCGCACATATCTGTGCGAATGAGGACAGCACGACGGCCGGCGGCGCGATCGGATGTGTAGCTGGCCGTATGGTTTCCAATGTGAGATCAGGACAATTATCTGATATTTAAAATAACGTGATATGAAATATCTTATACAACTTATCGTCGCTCTTTCGGTTGCCGGAATGGCAAGCGGTTTCGCCGCCTGTTCAGAAGAGGACACTACGATGCTGGACATAGTACAGCCGTCGCCGGGCACTGACAACGACACTACTGACGCCGGAAACGGTGAGAATGATGAAACAACAGATACCATTATGAGCAACAGAATAAACATAAGCGTTGACGGACGGACGTATGCCGCCACACTTGCCGACAACGATGCGGCGCGTGCCTTTGCGGCTCTGATGCCGCTGACCGTGGATATGAGCGAACTGAACGGCAACGAGAAGTATTATTATCTTGACACTGCGCTGCCGGTGGAAAGCTATCGTCCGGGTACGATACGCACCGGTGACCTGATGCTTTATGGCAGCAAGTGTGTGGTGATTTTCTACGAGACGTTCTCTTCCGGATACAGTTACACACGGTTGGGACAGATAGACAACCCTGAAGGCCTGGCTGAGGTGTTGGGCAGCGGAAACGCGCGCGTGACGTTCAGCAGGGCAGAAAGCGGGAAGTGACGGTAGGAGAGAAGACGTCACTACGTTGTGTGAAAGGTAAATAACAGGTTGATTCAAAAAAGAGAGACATCCTGAGTGTCGGAAGACGACTGCGGGATGTCTCTCTTTTTTATGTGTGTTTAAAATATGTTCTTTTAGTCTTTGTCTCCTTTCTCGGGCGTTTGTTTCTTCTCGGCCTTGGGCTTCAGTGTCGCCGCATACTCCTCGGGCGACTTCAACAGACGTATGGCCTCCTTCAGCTGTTTGTCGTAGCGCAGGCTGTTCTCCACGGCTCCGCGCTGGAAGTAGTAGGCCGTTATGATGTCGGAGGTGAGCATCTGTTTTATCTTCTGCTTGTTGTAGTCGAAGTCGAGGTCCTTTGCAATGTTGTGCTTCAGCTTTTTCTCCAGTGCCTCGAACTCCGGTTTTGCATCCTCGTAGTAGCCTTCGAACTTGGCAAGTTTCACAAGTTCTTCGAGACATTTCTCGCTCACGCGGTCGTAAGTGAAGTTGCTGTTTATGACACGCTGCTTGAATTCCTCATAGTCGGCGTCGCTTATCTCGAACTCTGAGGCCGGGGCTATCGTAGGATGGTTTTTGATGTAATCCACCACATAGTTGAACATGAGGTCTGTGGTGTCCACGCGCTGCAGATAGTATGCTATGTTGGGCAGTGAGTCCGGCTCAATCTTGATGTCCGGTTCGATGCCTCCGCCGTCGTGCACTATGCGTCCGTTACGTGTGCGGAACTCTCGTGTGAGCGAGTCGGGCACGTGCTCGGTGTATCCGCCCTGCGAGTGTTTGTAGTTGATTGCCTGTATGCAGCGGCCGCTCGGGGTGAAATATTTGGCGGTGGTGAGCTTCAGGTTGCCGTTGTAAGGCAGTTGCACGTTAGGCACCTGTACGAGTCCCTTGCCGTAGGTGCGTGTTCCCATTATCACGGCGCGGTCGAGATCCTGGAGCGCTCCGCTCGTTATCTCGCTGGCGCTTGCCGTCGCTTCGTTCACAAGTACGACGATAGGCATTATCGTGTCTATCGGTTCCACGGTGGTCTTATACGTCTGGTTGGAACGCTGCATCTTGCCTTTCATCGAGAGCAGCTCGGTGTTTTTCGGGATGAATATGTTCAGTATAGACAACGCTTCCTGCACAGAGCCGCCGCCGTTGTTGCGCAAGTCTATCACCAGACCCTTCGCTCCCTGCTTCTTCAGGTCGATGAACGCGCGGCGGAAATCCTTTGCGCAGTTCTCGCCGACGTACGAGTTGAGGTCTATATAGCCTATGTCGCCTGCCTGCATACCGTAGTATGGCAGGTCGGGCATCTGAATGGCCTTGCGCTGTATTTTGAAAGTCATGTCCTTATCGGTGGAAGGACGGTGTATCTTCAGCTCGAGAGTGGTGCCTGCGTCGCCGCGCAGATGCTCGCTGACGTATGCGTTGGTCTTGTCGGTCATGTCCTCGCCGTCGATGCTGAGTATTATGTCGCCCTTCTTCAGGCCCACTTCTGCCGCCGGCATGTTCTCGTAAGGCTCGTTTATCACGACGCGTTTGAGCGTGAAGTTATAGCTGATGATCGAGCCGATGCCGGCATATTTGCCTGTAAGCATCTGCTTGAACTCGGCCGATTTGTCCTCGGGATAATATTCGGTGTAAGGGTCGAGACTGTTCAGCATTGCCTTTATTCCGTTGCCGATGACCTCGTCGGCGTCGAGCGTATCGACATACATCAGGTCGAGGTTTTTGTATATGGCGTTGAATACTTCCAGATTCTTGGCCACCTTGAAGTTGTGGTCATCGTTTTTCTGGGCAAGAACCGTCGTGGTGGCAAGCAGCATCACGCAGAACAATATGATTTTTCTCATAAGCGGCTTTTATATTAATATAATATAATGTGGTAAGTCTTTATAAAGCTTTGCAAAGGTAATGTAAGTTGCGGGCAGTACAAAATAAAAAGTATTTATTTTTCATAATGCGCCACGGTGGAAAGCCAGATTTCGCGCGGATGTATGGCGAATATGGTATGAAAAACCGGCTTTCTCCGTCATATTGAATTGTTTTTCTCATATCGTGAATACGGTCTGCACAATACTTATATCCGCCATGGTTGATTCTTGCATCCAACTTATATGACCTTGATTTCAGAACGGAAACAATCCGAATAAGCCCCGAAAATGATCAGAAAATCCTGTCTGCAATAATATAAATAGCCTCCGACGTCAACCCTCATATCCGCCAATCGACACCGAAAAAGCCGCATTTTTCACTGTAAAACCCTCAAAAACGCACTTTTTTTGAAATAAATTTGAAATTTTTCGCGAAAATGTTTGGTGGAATGAAATAAACGCCGTACCTTTGCATCGCAATTAAGAAAAATGCTTCAATAGCTCAGTTGGTTAGAGCACCTGACTGTTAATCAGGGGGTCGTTGGTTCAAGCCCATCTTGAAGCGCACAAAAGGAACTGCATCAAGCGGTTCCTTTTTTGTTTATGTATATTCCGCAAGTGTCGCGGCTTACGGCTTTCATTGTTCTCCCGATAAATATTTGTGAAAAAATAAAGAAGCACATCCGTATATCGCGGAGTGTCCAACTTTATGGCCGTTAGCGCGCTTTATGTGGCTCAATAGTGATTCCATGGAAATAGATTTTATTCGTGAAGCCACACTGAATCGGGAAAATCTCCGGCTCAATATAATTCCGGTCGTGGAGAGGTTTGCTCGTGATGCGCTGTGTGATGCCGGAAAACTTTCAGACAGTGTGGGGGGATGTTGATTGTGACAGGATGATTATCGCGCAATAATAAATTTATATCTGATTAATGATAAATTTATATTACCGTAATGACAAATCATTATTCGTGAAATAAAAAATTGAAAGCGCCGCAATAAAAGATTGTCATTGGTGTAATGGTAAATCTGTATTGCCGCAATTACAAATCATTATTTGCGAAATAAAAAATTGAAACTGCCGCAATAAAAGATTGTCATTTGTGTAATGGTAAATCTATATTGCCGCAATGATAAACCATTATTGCCGTAAAAAATAGATTGATAATGTCACTCCATGAATCTATATTGCCATAATAATAAACCGTTATTACAGCCATTATAAATTGATATTATGGCAGTAATAAATTGATATTTCCACAGACGGTAAATCATAATCTCCCGTCCGAATCATATCTTTTGTATCCTTTCCTGCGCCCCATATCATCGCATTTATTGAAAACCCGTGAGTCCGATTTACAAATTTTCTTGACATTATTTTGACAAAATAAATTCGCAAAAGAGGTGTAAAGGAATGTTAAATACATCGTTATAAAGCCTATTTTGTACTGAACAGCCTTTTGATATACCCTATACCATAGTTCGAAAAGTGCTTCTTGCTTTCCGGTATTGCCCATTTCGCAGTCCGATAAAGCCCATATCAGGATGCAATATGGCCTATTTTGGCCCCTGAAATGGCCCATTTCGCAAGCCGAAATGGTGCTTTTTGCAATGCGGAAAACTACCCCTTAAACATAAGTCATTACTATTCAATATTTTATAAAAACCTCTTATTTTTCGCGTATTTGAGCCCGAAGACAACTCAGTCCGCAAATACTCGCTTATTTTTCGGGGTAGAATCGGAAACTAAGACCGAAAAATGAGAATCCGGTTACGGTTTGAAAGTGCTCTTATATTATTATCCTTTCAAAAGCAGGAAACGGATGCTTGTTTGGAATATAAGCCGTTGTCCTCTATTGAAGCCTATTGCATGGAATTTCTATTTGTCCGTTTTGCGTCACGGACGAGGCTTTTATGATGTTTCTGAGCTTGTTTTTGTGAAAAGAATAGGTCTGTTTTGCGCTGTCGTAAAGCCTTTTCCGTTCAGTTGTTGAGGCTGTATTGTTCTGTGATTATTATCTATATGACTGATTGTCAATCACTTTATTCTATTGTTCAGTGCTGTAAGTTCGCGGCCGTAAATCCTTTGCCGCATTGCAATGCTGATTTTCCGGAATTACAGCTGTCTTTTAATCCGCTCGTCGGCATAAGCATCCGGCACTGCGAGAGGTGCTTTCACATTATATGGCACAGACTCTGCAACTGCGTGTCTGATAGTGAATTAATTTGCAAGGCTTTTGCAGAAAAGGCGTGAAATATTTGTGCACATGCGGAATAATTCGTAAATTTGCAGCATTCAGAGGAATGAGGGGCTCCGACACAGAGCTCCTCATTTTATTTAATCAATGATATATGATAGACAAAAACGTCGTAAAAGGTATTGTAGAACAGTGGCTGGAGGACAAGGACTATTTTCTTGTCGATGTTGAAGTCAGCCCGGATGATAAAATCGTGGTGGAAATAGACCATGCCGACGGTGTGTGGATCGAGGACTGCGTGGAGCTGAGCCGGTTCATAGAGGCCCATCTCAGTCGCGACGAAGAGGATTACGAGCTTGAGGTAGGTTCTGCCGGACTGGGCCAGCCGTTCAAGGTACCACAGCAGTATGAGTGCTTTGTGGGCAAGGAAGTCGAGGTGCTCGACGGCGACGGCAAGAAGGTCAAAGGCGTGCTGAAAAGCGTCGATGGCAACACGTTCGTGGTGACTGTGCCCGAGAAAGTGAAGGTGGAGGGCAAGAAACGTCCGCAGACGATGGACGTGGATCACACGTACGATATGGACAAGGTGAAATATACAAAATACTTAATAAACTTCAAATAGAGCTATGGCAGCATTGAAAAAAGAACCGGTCGTAAGTATGTTCGACTCTTTCAAGGAATTCAAGGAGACGAAAAACATAGACCGTACTACGTTGGTGAGCGTGCTTGAGGAGAGCTTCCGCAACGTTCTTGCCAAAATATTCGGCAGTGACGAGAACTTCGATGTCATTGTCAATCCTGACAAGGGCGACTTCGAGATATACCGCAACCGTGTGGTTGTGGCCGACGGTGAGGTGGAGGACGACAACAAACAGATTTCCCTGACCGAGGCAAGGAAGATAGAGCCCGACTACGAAGTGGGAGAGGACGTTTCCGAGCGTGTCGATTTTACTAAGTTCGGACGCCGCGCCATCCTCAATCTTCGACAGACTCTGGCTTCCAAGATTCTCGAACTGGAGCACGATTCGCTTTACAACAAATATAAAGACCGCGTAGGACAGATAATCGCCGGCGAGGTATATCAGGTATGGAAGCGCGAGGTGCTCGTGGTTGACGACGAGAACAACGAGCTCATATTGCCCAAGATGGAGCAGATACCGAGCGATGTCTATCACAAGGGCGAGACCATCAGAGCCGTCATCCATCGTGTGGATAACGAGAACAACAACCCGAAGATCATCCTCTCGCGTACAAGTCCGGTATTCCTGCAGCGTCTGCTCGAGGCTGAGGTGCCCGAGATTGCCGACGGACTGATATCCATCAAGAAGATAGCACGCATGCCGGGCGAGAGAGCAAAGATAGCCGTCGAGAGCTACGACGAGCGCATCGACCCTGTAGGAGCCTGCGTGGGAGTGAAGGGAAGCCGTGTGCACGGCATCGTGCGCGAACTGTGCAACGAGAACATCGACGTCATCAACTATACAGCCAACACCAAACTCTTCATCCAGCGTGCGCTCAGTCCTGCAAAGGTTTCGAGCATCAACATCGATGAGGAGAACCACAAGGCAGAGGTGTTCCTCAAGCCTGAGGAGGTGAGCCTTGCCATCGGACGTGGCGGACTCAACATCAAGCTTGCCTCGATGCTCACCGAATACACCATCGACGTATTCAGAGAGATCGACGACAACGAGGCCGACGAGGATATCTATCTCGACGAATTCGGCGACGAAATAGATCAGTGGGTCATCGATGCCATCAAGGGTATCGGACTTGACACTGCGAAAGCCGTGCTCAATGCACCGCGCGAGATGCTCGTCGAGAAGGCCGACCTTGAGGAAGAGACCGTTGACAACGTGCTCAAAGTGCTCAGGGCCGAGTTTGAAGGATAATGAGACAAAGCGTGGTCCGCTTCATTTGCGGGCTGCGCCTTGTGCTTACGATACAGTTTGATTAGTTTACCAATAATAGAAGAAAGAACAGAGAAATGCATCGTCCGCGCTCAGTCGCTTAAGGCGTCGCGCCGTATGCATTATGAAACAATAAAATATGAGCATCAGGTTAAATAAAGCATTACGTGAGTTGAATATCGGACTCCAGACGGCAGTGGAGTTCCTTGAAAAAAGAAGTGAACTGGGCGAGGTGAAGCCGGAACCGAGCTTTAAGCTCAACGATGAGCAGTATCAGGCTCTCATGCGTGAGTTCCAGCAGGACAAAGAGGTCAGGACGCAGGCCGAGAAGCTTCTGTTGAAGAAGCCTAAGGAGAAAAAACGTTCGCAGGAATCGAAAGAACACCGCGCGGAGAAACTTCTGTCGGCTGCTAAACAGCAGCAGTATAAGCCATTGGGCAAAATAGATCTCGACAGCATCAACAAGCATGGTGCTGCGAAGAACAACTCTGTGCCTGATGCTGAAAAGACAAAGGAGACACAGGCTGCTGCCGTCAGTCAGGTGAAATCCGTTGAAGCTGCAAAAGCTGAAGTAATCAAAACCGTTGATGCTCCGGCAGCAGAGAACAAACCGGCTGCCGCTGATGCACCCGCTGAAGAAAACAAAAACAATAATACCGACAACGTGATTGAAAAAGCAAAGACGGAAAACACTGCCGTAAATGTAACTCCGGAAGTTAAGAATGTTGAGCCGGAGAAGAAAGAGGAACCGGAAAAACAGACAGTGAAGGACAACGCAAAGAGTTCTGCTACCATATTCACGACAAAGAGTGAAAAGAAAATACTGAACGCTCCCAAGGTGAATGTGCTTGGACGAATAGATCTCGACTCGCTCAACCAGAGCACACGTCCGAAGAAGAAAACTAAGGAGGAGAAACGCAAGGAACGCGAGGAGAAAGTGATGCAGCAGCGTGGAGAGAAGAAGAAACGCGAGCGCATAAACAAGGTGAGAGTCGATATCAATGCGGCTTCTCAGCAGGACATGCAGCGCCAGTCGGACAACAAGGCAGGCGCCGGAAAGAAAAAGAAGAACAAAAACCGCAACCATAAGCCCATCGAGGTGAACGAGGAGGACGTTGCACGCCAGGTTAAGGAGACGCTTGCAAGGCTTACCAACAAGCAGAACCAGAACAAGAAAGGCGCCAAGTACCGTAAGGAGAAGCGCGAGGCTGTGCAGGAGAAACTCAACGAGGAGCGTCTCGAGGAGCGCAAGGAGAGCAAGGTGCTCAAGCTGACAGAGTATGTCACCGTGAGCGAACTTGCAAACATGATGAACATATCTGTCAACCAGGTCATCGGAACTCTCATGACTGTCGGCATAATGGTGTCCATCAACCAGCGTCTGGATGCCGAGACCATCAACCTCGTGGCTGAGGAGTTCGGCTTCAAGACAGAGTATGTGAGCGCTGAGGTGCAGGAAGCCATCACCGAGGTGGAGGACGACGAGAACGACCTCGTGCCGCGTGCGCCAATCGTTACGGTCATGGGTCACGTCGATCATGGTAAGACCTCGTTGCTCGACTACATACGCAAGACAAACGTCATCGCCGGTGAGGCGGGCGGTATCACGCAGCACATCGGTGCATACAACGTGAAACTGGAGGACGGACGACGCATAACCTTCCTCGATACTCCGGGACACGAGGCCTTCACTGCCATGCGTGCACGTGGTGCTCAGGTTACCGATATCGCCATCATCATCATCGCAGCCGACGACAGTGTGATGCCTACCACAAAGGAGGCAATCGCACACGCACAGGCCGCAAATGTGCCGATGGTGTTTGCCATCAACAAGATTGATAAACCGGGAGCAAATCCCGACAGAATACGTGAGGACCTTGCCAACATGAACCTGCTCGTAGAGGAGTGGGGCGGAAAGTATCAGTGCCAGGAGATAAGCGCCAAGAAGGGTACGGGAGTGAAGGAACTGCTCGAGAAAGTATTGCTCGAAGCCGAGATGCTCGACCTCAAGGCAAATCCTGCACGCAAGGCAACTGGTTCAATCATCGAGTCCTCACTCGACAAGGGACGTGGATATGTTTCCACCGTACTCGTGTCTAACGGTACGCTGAGAGTGGGCGACAACGTCATCGCCGGTACCAACTACGGACGTATCAAGGCCATGTTCAACGAGCGTAACAGCCGCATAGAGAGCGCAGGACCGGCCGAGCCGGCCATCATCCTCGGTCTGAACGGCGCGCCGACAGCCGGTGACACGTTCCACGTTCTCGACACCGAGCAGGAAGCACGCGACATCGCCAACAAGCGTCTGCAGCTCCAGCGTGAGCAGGGCCTGCGCACACAGAAGCGTCTTACGCTCTCCGACATCAGCCACCGCATCGCCCTCGGTTCGTTCAAGGAGCTCAACATCATCGTCAAGGGAGACACCGACGGAAGTATCGAGGCGCTCAGCGACTCGTTCATCAAGCTCTCTACAGAGAAGATCAAGGTCGATGTCATCTACAAGGCTGTGGGTCAGATATCCGAAAGCGATGTCACTCTGGCCGACGCATCCGACGCCATCATCGTCGGCTTCCAGGTTCGTCCGTCGGCAGCGGCACGCAAACAGGCCGAGCAGGACGGTGTCGAAATCAACACATATTCGGTGATCTACGACGCCATCGACGATGTCAAGTCGGCCATGGAGGGTATGCTCGACAAGGTGAAGAAGGAAGTTGTGACCGGTCAGGCCGAAGTTCGCGAGGTTTACAAGATATCAAAGGTGGGAACCGTTGCCGGTGCTTATGTCACAGAAGGAAAGGTTCACCGCAGCGACCGCGCACGTGTCGTACGCGACGGAATCGTGGTTCATACCGCAGACATCAATGCCCTGAAGCGTTACAAGGACGACGTGAAAGAGGTTGCGGCCAACTTCGAGTGTGGTATCAGCCTTGTCAACTTCAATGACATACAGGTGGGCGATATCCTCGAGACATTCACAGAGATTGAAGTACAGCAGAAGCTCTGATACGGGGCTCCTTAAAGTACATATTTAAATTCTTAATATCATCATGCTTCCGCCGGGAAAGCATCCTTATGGATTGCTTTTCCGGTGTTTTTATGTTCATAATTCCCAAAATCAACCATTTCATCGGGAGAATGAGCCGTAGATCTCGTCAGGCAGCAAGACCGGCACTATGGAAATTCAATTGTGATATATCTCAATATGGATACCGAGGATTTGATGCGGAAAAATATTTCTCTCATACCCGCATCAGGTTCTTTCCTTTCTGCTGTAATAAACCGATATGTCCCACTTTCAAATCGTAACCGGATTTTGATTTTTCCGCCTTAGTTTCCTGTTCTACCCCGAAAAATAAGCGAGTATTTGCGGGCTGAGTCGTCTTCGGGCGCAAATACGCGAATTATGAGAGGTTTTTATAAAGTGTTGAATATCAGTAACTTGTGTTTATGGCGCATTTCCTTTCATTGCGAAAAGCACCATTTCGACATGCGAAATGGCCTATTTCAGGGTGCGATATGGTGCTTTTCGGCCTCTGAAATAGGCTTTATTGCATGATGAAATGGGCATTATTGGAGCGCCGAACATGCTTTTTCGGACTAAGGTATAGGGTATATCAAAAGGCGGTTTAGTAAGAAATGGGCTTTATAGAATTCGATTTAACATTCATTTACACCTCTTTTGCGAATTTATTTTGTCAAAATTTAGTCAAGAAAAATTGTAAGTATGTTCTTCTGGTTTTCATCAAAAACGCTGATGTTATGTGGAAGTAAAGGCATTATGAGTATATGTCGCTTATGCGATGAATAATTACCGGTCGTGACCGGGTGAATTTATTATAAAGCGGATAAATGGACTGTCAATGGTTATAGCTCACGTCCGGTAAGTGAGTTTTACGTCGATCGGCACCATCTAATGGATGAAATCATTTTCCTTGGAGTTTATATTTGGTTGTATGAAGATGGCAAAAAACTTCTGCATTGAATTTTCCACGATGCAGATATTGGCTTTTTTGTTTACTCCTAAATATTTATTAGTTGTGTCATAAAATTGTAATATCTTCCTTTCATGTAGCTTATTTCGGTATGAGAGAAATTTTTCATATATTTGTAGAATATAGGATTCGGCTCGGCAAAGCGCAAAACGAAAAACCGAAGTTTTTCCGTTTTGTCTCTGCGCTCGCCTCTCGCTATATTTGTAGAATATAGGATTCTGTATATTGTTGATGCGGTTAAAGACATTATACGCTATATGCTTCGTCCCTTTTCGGACGATACTCAGCGTTCAACAATAATAATTGAGCATAACGAAAAAAGATATTGGCTTATGAACGGATTATTTTTTAAGCTCCTGAAAATGGTCGGACTTGGCAGAAAAGAGAATGATGCAGCCTCGATTGATAATACTACGGTGAAATCGTTGGATTTGAACCGTTTCATGGGTATGTGGTACGAGATAGCGCGCTACGACCATTTGTTCGAGCGCAACATGACTCACGTCATGGCCACATACACGCTGAAGCCTGACGGGAGGATTGTCGTGGTCAACGACGGTTATCTCAAAGGCGTTCACAAAATCATCAAGGGAAAGGCAAAATTGCCCGATTCCATCGAGCCGGGAAAGCTGAAAGTGTCGTTCTTCCTGTGGTTTTATGCCGATTACTATGTGCTCGACATAGCACCAGACTACAGCTATGTGGTCATCGGGAGCAGCTCGCCCGACTATCTCTGGATAATGAGCCGCACGAGCAGTCTGTCCGACGAGACGATGCAGAAAATTCTTTCTGACCTCCGCACCCGTGGCTACGACACCTCAAAACTCATAAACGTAAAGCATGTGTAAGGGATGAATATGTCTGGAACAAACTTCATGCGTGTCACACGCGCATTCTTTATGGCATTCGTGTGCTTTATTTCGTCCGTTGTTTCGGCGCAGACAGCTCAGCCAAAAGCTGGAGGTCTGCCCGTGATATACATCGACACGCCCGACTCGTCGGCCATAACTTCGCGCGACATCTGGACGAAAGACTGCCGCATGAGGATTGTCAGACCCGATGGAACCGTGGATTTTCGCTCTCATAATGTCGATGTCAAGGGCCGCGGACATTCCACGTTCGCCAAGCCGAAGAAGCCATACGCCATAAAACTCGACGGCCGTCACTCCATTCTCGGAATGGCTCCCGGCAAGCGTTGGGCTCTGCTTGCCAATTTCATGGACCACAGTCAGCTGCGCAACATGCTTGCCCTTGAGGTGGCACGCCATACGTCGCTCGCCTGGACTCCCGACTGCCGGCCGGTGGACGTGGTGCTCAACGGACGGCCGCAAGGTCTCTATCTGCTGTGCGAGCAGGTGAGAGTTGCGCGCGGCCGCGTTGAAATCGATGAAAATAAAGGATTTCTTTTCGAGCTCGACAGATACGACGACGGCGACCCTCGCTTCTTCACGGCGCATCGCCATCTGCCTGTCAACATCAAGTCGCCCGACCCTTTGACCGACGCTATGAAGGAAAAAGCACGCCGTATGTTCGATGAAATCGAGCAAAAGCTCTATTCTCCGCATCCCGACATGCGCGAGATATACAATAGATATATCGATGCCGAATCGTTCGCCGACTGGTGGCTGGTGCACGAGATAGCGCAGAACGCCGAGCCCAACGGACCGCGCAGCTGCTATATGTATTGCGACGAAGGCGGCAGACTGACGGCAGGACCTGTCTGGGATTTCGATCTCGCTTTCATCACCGTGGGGCTTGACGACGGCGGCGACCTGCGTCCCTCGCGGCTCAACCGTACAGATGTGCGCCTGCTCACCACCGACAGCCTGTACAACCGCAACGCGCTGTGGTACGACCGACTGCTTTCCGACCCTGAGTTTGTTGCCGTCGTGAAGCGCCGTTGGCAAGCGTTGAAACCACATATCCCCGATATAATCGCCCGTTTTGACTGCTGGCGCGCGACGATTGAGTCTTCAGCTATTGCCGACGAGCACATGTGGGCATCGCTCGATCCTGCCCGTTTCGACACGTTCGTAACCTTCCGTTCGTCTTCAGAAAACCTTAGGAATACATTTCTTGAGCGTGTCAGCCGTATGGACCGGCTTATTGACTCGCTCTGACTGCGCATTGTCTTGTCCTTATCACGTGCTTCGGATGGTCTCGACAGCTGTCCGTCGGGTGTTATAATCGTTTACGATAACAATTAAGATGCCGTTTCTCCTAACGGGTATCATACGTCATAAAATGCCGTTGAAATCGGTTGTTTTTGCATAAATGTATTGAAAGGAAAGTGACAGACCTTGACAATAATTTCCCGGAAATCGGGAATCTTAGAATACATGTGCGCCAGAGAAACCGCGTTCACTGCATCATTGCATTACATCGGAAATATCTCGGCAAAGCTTAATACGCGTTGTCGGTTTTGGTTAATTCCTTTTTCATCGTTCTTCCTGCCATCATCGACTTATCTGCATAAGTCCGTTTGCATTGTGCCTTGTTCCGGTGTTCTGCCAGACAATCCGCCAACATATTGATTTTTATTGAAATACTTGTGCACAGTATTTATTTTTTATTATCTTTGCAAAAATATAAACAAATGCCGGAAGGGAAGGTTTCCGCGACCGGCCGTGTAAAAAGATGGATAGCAATAATAACAATCAGAATGAATTTGTGCGCAAGGTGGCCGAACAGAAATATGCTTTCGGCTTCACCACTGACGTACATACGGATATAATAGACAAAGGACTTAACGAGGACGTGGTGCGTCTCATCTCGCAGAAGAAGGGTGAGCCCGACTGGATGCTAGACTTCCGTCTCAAGGCTTTTGAGTTCTGGAAGACGCAAAAGCAGCCGTCGTGGGGACATATCCACCTGCCGGAGATAGACTATCAGGCCATCTCCTACTATGCCGACCCTATGGCAAAGAAGAAGGACGACGGCAAGAAGGAGATAGACCCGGAGCTGATGAAGACGTTCGACAAGCTGGGCATTCCGCTCGAGGAGCGTCTGGCGCTGAGCGGAGTGGCCGTGGATGCCATCATGGACTCGGTGTCGGTGAAGACCACGTTCAAGGAGAAACTGGCTGAGAAGGGCATAATATTCTGCTCGATAGGCGACGCCATAAAGAATCATCCCGACCTCGTTCGCGAGTATCTCGGTTCTGTAGTGCCCTATCGCGACAACTTCTTCGCAGCGCTCAACAGCGCTGTGTTCAGCGACGGCTCGTTCGTATATATCCCCAAAGGCGTGCGCTGCCCGATGGAGCTTAGCTCTTATTTCCGCATCAACGCCCGCAACACGGGTCAGTTCGAGCGCACACTTATCGTGGCAGACGACGATTCTTACGTGTCGTATCTCGAAGGATGCACCGCCCCGATGCGCGACGAAAACCAGCTGCACGCCGCAATCGTGGAGATAGTGGTGAAGGACAACGCCGAGGTGAAATACTCAACCGTGCAGAACTGGTACCCGGGCGACGAGAACGGACGTGGCGGTGTGTATAACCTTGTTACCAAGCGCGGCGACCTGCGCGGCGTAAACTCCAAGCTGTCGTGGACACAGGTGGAGACCGGTTCGGCCATAACGTGGAAGTATCCGTCGTGCGTTCTGCGCGGCGACAACTCGCAGGCAGAGTTCTACAGTGTGGCTGTTACGAATCATTATCAGCAGGCCGATACTGGCACGAAGATGATACACATGGGCAAGAACACCCGCAGTACAATCATAAGCAAGGGCATCAGCGCCGGACACAGCCAGAACTCTTACCGCGGACTGGTGAGAGCCACGGCCGGAGCCGACAATGCCCGCAACTACAGCTCGTGCGACAGTCTGCTGCTCGGAAGCGAGTGCGGCGCGCATACATTCCCTTACATGGACATACACAACGACACGGCGGTGGTGGAACACGAGGCCACGACGAGCAAGATAAGCGAGGATCAGCTGTTCTACTGCAATCAGCGAGGCATCTCTACCGAGCATGCCATCGGACTGATAGTGAACGGCTACGCCAAGGAAGTGCTCAACAAGCTGCCCATGGAGTTCGCCGTAGAGGCTCAGAAGCTGCTCAGCGTATCGCTAGAGGGCACCGTGGGCTGATACATATTTTCTATATTACCGTAAAACGATTTTCAATATGAGAATAACAGGTGCTGCTGTTTTGATACTCGTTATGTGTATGGTTGCCTCCGACATGAGGGCGCAGGACGATGTCACAAGACGTTGGGCCTTCGATATAAGGATAAGTCCGGTGAAGCCGGTCGTATCGCTCAACGAGACGCCATCAAAGCAATATGACCCGATAAGATCGGGTGGAGGACCGAATTTCTCGGCACATCTCGAATATTTCATACCGCATACAGGTTTCTCGCTTGTGGGCGGTTATGATCAGGAGACGATGGATTTCTTTGCGGGTGACGTATCCGCGGAGTTATCGCAGATAATGTTCGGTGGCAGATGGTATTTCCTTTCGCCCAGCAGTCCGCTGCAACCATACCTCGGAGCAGGCACCTATTGGAATGTGGCAGGACGTAAGTCGTCGGGAACAATGAGTATGTCCGGCTCGCAAAACTATGAGCGGAACTATCGCGTCAGCTGTCCGTTGTTGAGCGTGGCGCCATCTGTCGGGCTCGATGTCTATTTCTTCTCGTGTCTGGCTGTAGAACTTGACTACGGTTTCCGCTTTGCTATTGACGGCCGTACCACGACAGAGACGAAATACAACGGTGACGGACAGACCTATGCCGTACGCTCCCCGATGCACCGCCACGCCTTTTCGGCTGGACTGAAAGCTTCGTTTCCGTTCCGCTTCACGGGCAGCGATTTCAGTGGTTTGCTCGATTCCATATTGGGGATAGAGCGTAGCGGAGGCAGCAAAAAGGTAAAATTAAATTTGGATAATTATTAAACACTTACGTCAGAAATACAAACAGTTATGTTAGAGATAAAAGACTTGCATGCCAAAATAGGCGACAAAGAAATATTGAAAGGTATCAACCTTACGATAAAGGACGGCGAGACACACGCCATAATGGGCCCAAACGGCTCGGGAAAATCCACTCTCAGCGCGGTGCTTACGGGCAATCCGCTCTATGAGGTGACCGCCGGCTCGGCTTACTTCAACGGCAAGAACCTGCTGGAGATGAAGCCGGAGGAGCGCGCCAACGAGGGAATATTCCTTTCGTTCCAGTATCCTGTGGAGATACCGGGCGTGTCGATGACTAACTTCCTGAAGACCGCCGTCAACGAGAAACGCAAGTATCACGGTCTGCCGGAGCTGAAGACAGCGGAGTTTCTGAAGCTTATGAACGAGAAACGCAAGATTGTCGAGCTCGACAGCAAGTTCACACGCCGCTCGGTGAACGAGGGATTCAGCGGCGGAGAAAAGAAACGCAACGAGATATTCCAGATGGCAATGCTCGAACCGAAGCTCGCCATTCTCGACGAGACCGACTCTGGTCTGGACGTCGATGCGCTGCGCATCGTGGCCGAAGGTGTGAACAAGCTGAAGACACCGGAGTCGAGTACGATCGTCATAACCCACTATGAGCGTCTGCTCGACATCATCAAACCCGACGTGGTTCACGTGCTCTATAAGGGTCGTATCGTGAAGACCGCCGGACCGGAACTGTCGAAGGAAATTGAGGAAAGAGGTTACGACTGGATTAAGGCAGAAATCGGAGAGAAGTGATTATGGGAAGCGAGAAACAGTATATAGACCTTTACAAGTCGGGACGTGAGGCGTTGTTCGGTCACAGCGCGGCGGCTCTCAATGCCGTGCGCGACAAGGCTTTCGACGACTTCTGCCGTCTCGGATTCCCCACACGTAAGGTGGAGAAATATAAATATACCGATATCGACGGGATATTCAGTCCGAATTATGGACTCAATCTCAACCGTCTGGACATTCCGGTGAATCCTTACGACGCTTTCCGCTGCGATGTCCCGAACCTCAGTACGTCGCTCTATTTTGTGGTGAATGATGCTTTCTACAGCCGTCTGCTGCCCAAATCGTCGCTTCCCGAAGGCGTATATGTGGGTTCGCTTAACGCTTATGCCGCAGAAAATCCTGATTTCATTGCAAAATATTACGCCCATATCGCCCGCACAGATGCCGATGCCGTGACTGCGCTCAACACAATGTTGGCCCAGGACGGGCTGCTCGTTTATGTGCCGCGCAACGTGAAGGTGGAGCGTGCTATACAAGTGATAAACATTCTTCGGGCTGATGTCGATCTGATGGTCAACCGCCGTGTGCTCATCGTTCTTGACGAAGGAGCGGAGGCTAAGTTGCTTTTCTGCGACCATACTGCCGACGAACGCCGGTTCCTTGCCACTCAGGTGACGGAGGCTTATGTCGGAGCCAATGCGTCGCTCGAGCTTTATTGCATGGAGGAGACGCATCATCTGAACAACCGCGTGAGCAATGTCTATATCGATCAGCAGGCAGACAGCCGCGTAAGCCATAACGTCATAACCCTGCACAACGGCGTGACGCGCAACTGCTTGGAGCTCGCTCTCCGCGGTCAGGGCGCTGAGTGCAACGTCAACGGATTCGTGATTGCCGACAAGAACCAGCATATTGACAACAACACTCTCATCGATCATCAGGCGTCACATTGCACGAGTAATGAGCTATACAAGTATGTGCTCGACGGCCATTCCACCGGTGCTTTCGCCGGAAAGGTGCTTGTTCGCGAGGGCGCTCAGAAGACTGTGTCCGACGAGGTCAACCGTAACTTGTGCGCCACAAAGGAAGCCCGTATGTACACTCAGCCTATGCTCGAGATTTATGCCGACGATGTGAAGTGCTCTCACGGTTCTACCGTGGGCCAGCTCAACGACGCGGCTCTGTTCTATATGCGCCAGCGTGGCATCTCGATGAAGGAAGCACGTCTTCTGCTTGAGTTCGCTTTCATCAACGAAGTGGTTGACAAGATAACGCTCGAACCGCTGCGCGACCGTCTGCACTATCTCGTTGAGAAGCGCTTCCGCGGCGAGCTGTGCAAGTGTGAGGGCTGCCGTCTGTGCAAATAAAATATGTTTCAATAATAAAAAGAATATCATGGCATACGATGTAAATACCATCCGTAAGGATTTTCCGATACTTTCCACCACAGTCTATGACAAGCCTTTGGTTTATCTCGACAACGCCGCCACGACGCAGAAGCCGCTTTGTGTGCTCGACGCCATGCGCAACGAGTATCTCAATGCCAACGCCAATGTGCACCGTGGAGTGCATTATCTGTCGCAGCAGGCAACCGAACTGCATGAGGCTGCGCGCGAGGCGGTGCGTCGTTTCATCAATGCCGGAAAGACTGAAGAGGTGATCTTTACGCGTGGAACCACTGAGAGCATCAATCTCGTGGCATCGTCCTTCTGCGATGCTTTCATGAAAGAGGGTGATGAAATCATCGTTTCCATGATGGAACATCACTCAAACATCGTGCCGTGGCAGATTCAGGCAGCGCGTCGCGGAATCGCTATAAAGGTGATACCGATAAATGATAAGGGCGAGCTCGACATGGAAGCGTATGCCGCTTTGTTCAATGAGCGCACTAAGATTGTAAGTGTAGCCCATGTGAGCAACGTCCTCGGAACGGTAAATCCAGTGAAGGACATCATACGGATTGCCCACGAACACGACGTGCCGGTGCTTATAGACGGTGCGCAGAGTACGCCTCATTTCAAGGTGGATGTGCAGGATATGGACTGCGATTTCTTCGCTTTCAGCGGACATAAGATATATGGTCCTACCGGTATCGGTGTGCTTTACGGTAAAGAAAAGTGGCTCGACAGCATGCCGCCATATCAGGGTGGTGGCGAGATGATAGAGAGTGTTTCGTTCGAGAAAACCGTTTTCGAACATCTGCCGTTCAAGTTTGAGGCAGGAACTCCCGACTACATAGCTACTCACGGACTCGCTGTGGCACTCGATTATGTAAATAAGATAGGTATCGATAATATCTCCGCGCACGAACGGGAACTCACATCCTATTGCATGGAACAGATGCGTACTATCGATGAAATCGCGCTTTTCGGCACGTCGGAGCATAAAGACGCCGTTGTCTCATTCCTCGTAGGAAAGATTCATCACCTTGATATGGGTACCTTGCTCGACCGTCTCGGTATCGCTGTCCGCACCGGTCACCACTGTGCGCAGCCCGTCATGCAGCGCTACGGCATACAAGGTACGGTGCGTGCTTCCTTTGCGATGTACAACACAAAGGAGGAAATTGACGCGCTTGTCGCAGGAGTAAAGCGTGTGAGCCGTATGTTCTGAGTATCTGAGAATGTTTCAATCCGCTCGTGAAAAAATAATTTCCAATCATTGCGGCGGTTCTTTCCGTTGTGCAGAAAATTGTCCGGCGCGCTTCCATCAGTCGCGTTACGGGTTGTTATGTGTTTTTTCCTTCATCCTTTTTTTATCCATTCCATCGGTAGTTATGGCTGTTCCCGGTCATGATAAAGGTCGTTCTGTCTATCGCGAAGCGCTCTCGCTGACAGAACATGGACAGAATGCCAAGGCATTATTCTTGCTGAATCAGCTGTCAGATAGTCTGTCGATGCTCCATAACGGATCCTCCGAACAAAAGCTGTTGATGGATGTCAACGGTCTGAAAGCAAAGAATTATATGGCTCTCGGAGATATGGACAAGGCGCTGCGCCTTTATCGTGACGCGATGAAAAGGGCGAAATCGTTGTCCGACGAACGTAGTCTTGCGCTGTTCTGCAATGAGGTTTTCGGTATATATTACTCGGCGCGGCAATATTCCAATGCGGAAGATCTGCTGCTGCGTGCGCTTGAGATAAACATCAATCTGAAGGATTCGTCGAACATACGCAATAATTATAATAACCTGGGGCTCATATCTTATAACCAAAAAAAATATAAGGAAGCGTTCCGTTACATGGATGAAGCCTTGCGATATACGCCGAAAGGCGACAGACTCGGACGGTCGTTGGTTTATACCAACCGTGCCGAGGTGTTCTGTGGGCTGGGTGATTATGCCCGTGCTGATGTCGAGCTGTCGAAGGCTTCGCATCTTCAGAAGGGTCTGAAATTCAATTCTGACATTCTTCAGACCATGCTCAATACGGCTTATGTCAAGGCTATGCTTGGTAAGAATGATGATGCCCGCCATATGGTGAAGCTCATTCATACCTGTCTGCCTAAGACTCCGCTCACGGTGCAGACGCGTTCTTACCGTCAGCTTACGGACATATCGTTCATTCTTGGCGATTCCATCGAGGCCCTGCACAATATTCTCAAATATGAGGAAACCGGAGATTCGGTGTGGAACGACAATAGTGACGAGCAGTTGCGTCAGCTCCTCGTGGCCTACGATTCCGAACGTCTGAAGAATCAGAACAGCAGGTTGGAAGCCTCGGTTGACATTTATCGCACCATCGCAAGCCGTCGGACACTCATGGTATTTGTTGTCGCGGTATTCCTTGTGATACTTGCCGTGCTCATTGTCCTGTTGCTGTTGCGCATCCGTGCAGACCGCCGCAAGAACCGTTTGATAAACTTGCAGCGCGACAGACTTCTGCTTTACGAACAGCGCGAGCACGAACGGCAGCAACGGGAAATGACCAACCAGCTCGACAGCAAGAACCGTCAGCTTACCACATATACCATAGATCTTGCTTCGATAAGTGAATTTCATAGTAAACTCTGCGACGAATTGACCGAAATACGCGATGAAATGGCAAAAAACAAGAACTTTGACAAGTCGCGTCTCAACGCCATAATTCATGCTCTCCGCCACTATGAGGACAAGCCGGTGAGCGAGGATTTCAGAGTATATTTCGACGAAGTGCACCCTGATTTTCTTAATCGTCTGTCACAGCGTTATCCTAATCTCAGCAAGATAGACTTACGTCTGTGTGCCTATCTGCACATAGGAATGTCAACGAAAGAGATATCTGCCCTGACCTATCGTGAGGTTCGGAGTGTCGAATCGTCGCGTCACCGTCTACGCAAGAAACTCGGTGTGCCTCCAGGCATGAGTATTCAGGAGTTTCTTGCTGATATTACGGGTTGATATTGTCGATGCAGTGGTAAAGCAGTAGTGCGAAATGTTTGTTTTAAAATGTATTTAGCGTAATTTTGTCACGTTAATTATTAAAATTCAAAACAAATGGACAGATTTTCACGCTTTACTATTAAAAGGCATCTGTTTGCGGCGTTATTGGCTGTGGCTGCAATCGGTGCCCGTGCCGACAGCGGTGATGTGGTATTTGGAGAGACCTTCGATACCGAGGAAGATTTTGCCCGCTGGACGCTTGTTGATAACAATGGAGGACGCACATGGGAATATCTCAACGGTGCGGCGGCCTATATGTTGGACTATCAGGCCGGCCTGCCTGGTGACGACTGGTGCATCTCTCCGGAGTTCCATCTTTCTGCCGGAAGAGTTTATGAACTGAAGTTTTATCTCGGAATAAATTCTATGCCGGAGAACCTGAAGGTATTTCTCGGCACATCCACCGATCCCGCTTCGTTCACGACAGTGCTTGCCGATTATAATAATGTAACAAAATCTGATTCCGGAACAAAGACACTGAAGGTGTTTGTCAAGGCTGACGGCAACTATCGTCTTGGCTTTTATGCATATAGTCAGCCGAACATGCACCGCATAGATATAGATAATGTATATATAACAGACGTCGCTTCGGCAGGCGTTCCCGGTGCTGTCACCAATCTGAATGTCGCACCTGCGGAGCGTGGCGTTATGTCTGTCGACCTTTCGTTTGTGGCTCCCCCCCTGCCGTTACGGCGACCGACGAGGCTCTGTCTGCAAACGTGGATATAAACATTTACCGCAACGATAGCGAGGCAGCCGTAAAGACATTTAGCGATGTCAATCCGGGTTCCGCTCTTACTTGGAAAGACACCGAACCCGAACACGGATTCAATACTTACCGTGTCGTAGCGGCCAATGCAGAGGGCGAGGGAGCCGCTGTTGAACAGAAAGTATATGTAGGAAATGACACTCCTGTTGCCGTTACCGACGCAGTGGCAAAGCTCAATGCCGACAAGAGCGTGACCGTTACGTGGAAAGCTCCGGCTTCTTCTGTCAACGGTGGATATGTGGATTATGAGAATATGACATACAACATTGCCCGCGACGGAATGGTTCTTGCCACCGGACACAAGGGTGAAAGCTATACGGACAAGGTGCCCGTGGAGCGTGGTCAGGCTCTCGTGTCATACACCATTACTCCGGTTGTTGCCGGACTGACAGGCGAACCGGTTGTCTCTTCGTCCGTTCTGAGTGGTATTCCGCTTACGTTCCCTTACAAGGAATCGTTCGCCAACCAGAAACCACAAGTTCCTTGGTTTGTAGACGGAACTGTTGCCGACTTCGAATGGCACACCATCGGTGACGATGAAATGGGCGAATTTGAGGAAGTAATGTCGCAGGACAGCGACAATGGAATGATTGTTGCCGAGTCAAAATATGCTGACTACGGAGCACAGTCACTATATGTGTCTCCTCTCATCGACCTTTCCGGAGCGGTAAATCCCGTACTTCGTTTCTGGTTCTACAAGGCTCGCAGCCCATGGTATGACCCAGATTGGGACGGCGAAGTGAACGACCGCGTTCAGGTACAGATATCTTTCGATGGCGGTGAGTGGCAGAACATCGACAACGCGGTGTTCTATCAGAACGAGAATTCAAACGGATGGACACAGTGCGTAGTCAATCTGCCGAAGCAGAAAGCGTCATTCGCGAACATCGGACTGCTTGCCACAGCCGAATCAGACGCCGGAGCATACCGCAACATGTATGTTGACAACATAAGCATAGACGAGTCTGAATATGTCAACGACCTTGCCGTCACCTCATTCACGGTTGATAAGAAACGTGCCGGCATAGGCGATGACGTCACATATAGTGTATCGGTATTCAACCGTGGCGGTAATGTCGCAAGCGGATATAAGGTAGATTTCCTGCGCGACGGAGAGGTTGTAGCCACAGCCGACGGTGCCGATGTAGAGGCCGCAAACACAGTAAACGTTACATATACGGTGAAAGCTACACCGGCAGATGCCGTTGCCGACAGTCACGAATGGCAGGCAATAGTAACGTATGATGCCGATGAATTCGATGAAAACAACGCTTCCGATACGCTTTATACATCTGTACGCCCCTCAGATCTGCCGGTTGTCAGCGGACTTGCTGCGACAGGTGTTCCTGGCCACGCGACGCTCACATGGAACGCGGCAGCCTCAATCCCAGCTGTGGCACACGGCGACATGCAAACCGTCACCGATGGATTCGAGGATTATGAGCCGTTCATCATAGATAATATAGGTGATTGGAGTGTTTACGACGGTGACAAGTCAACAACCTTGATTACTCCGCGCATACCAAACCTTTATGAGCATGAGGGCGAACCGATGGCCTTCCAGGTATTCAACATCGAACAGGCCGGTGTATGGGTTGATGGCAATATGGACGACGCGTTCATGCCGTTGAGCGACGACAGCCATCAGATGCTCATCTGTCCGTCGGTTGACTGGCCTGCAGAGAACGACGACTGGCTCATCACTCCGCGCCTTGACGGCCGTCAGCAGACGATAACATTCTACGCAAAGGCTGCCACATACGACTTTGAATGGATGAACGTATATTACTCGACCACCGACAATCATCACGACAGTTTCGTCAAACTGAACGATGACGACCATATTGCGGTAAGCGATGCGTGGACAAAATACACATTCACAGTGCCTGAGGGCACACGCTATTTCGCCGTGCGTTGCGTACGCCGCGTTGTCATGCTCATGATAGACAACTTCGAATATGCGCCTTACGACGGTAGTTGCGAGGCTTCGACACTGCTCGGATACAATGTCTATCGCAACAATGTGAAGATAAACAACGAGCTCGTTACCACCAACAGCTTCACCGATACCGAGGCAGGACATCCCGATGCTGTCTATACTGTGACCGCAGTTTACGACTCAGGCGAGAGCAGTCTATCCAACGAAGCGATGCTTACACCTACCGGAATCGACCAGACTGGGTCTGACGCTACGGCCACCGAGACCGAGCGTTACGCCATCGACGGCCGCCGCCTCACATCTCCGGAACGTGGCGTGAACATCGTGAGAATGTCTGACGGAAAAGTTCGTAAGATAATAGTAAAATAAGCATATTACATTAACAGTAGGACGGGGAGGGCGTCGTGAGACGTTTTCCTCGTTTTTTGTTTCCTCGGTCCTGTTGGCGCGGCTGTTCATTAACAGTCTCCGGCAAGCGTTACAGAGCCTTATGCGCCCGTCTGTAAATCACTTATAATTATACAGTTTTCCCGTATAAATATTCATGCAGTCCGGACCTCAACTTCACGAGAATCGATTATTTGCGACCGACTGCTCTTCCGGGCGCAAATACGCCGGCTATGAGGGTGAATCGTAATCGCTTGACAATCAATAATATACGGAGATGCCACCCGTTCCGTGCCTCAAAAGGATGTTTTCTGTTTTCCAAAAGAGCCCATTTCGCACTCCAAAAGAGCCCATTTCATGGTCTGAAATGGTGCATTTCGCATGATGATATGCACTCTTTCGCAACCCGATATGGCCTTTATCGCATCGCGCCCGGCATTTTATCGTCAAGCGATATTGCCGCTTTTGCATAACAGACGGATATTTATGCAGTTTCATCATAAACTTTGTCGTCTCCTTTTTCTATTTTAAGAAAAACTTTTGTCAAAATATTTTACTTTCTGTTTTGTATATTTATGCAGAATAGGGTGGCATAAAACGTTTATTGTCATGTGTCTTATTTTGCCGGAACAATGTGTTTCCGGCGTGTTTTTTATCTTTCTGTTGCGCTCATCTTCCACTATCTCTGAATAAGACAGAATGCGGCTCGGCAAAGCCATAATTCAAAAAACGTTGTTTTTTTATTTGTCTTTGCGCTCACCTTTCACTATCTTTGCAAAAGACATACTGCGGTATGGCATATTCAATCCTTAAAAAAGCGATTTTATTTTTTGCCGATGCTCTTGTCATTCACCGTGTTCTTTATGTGCGGATTGTGTATATATCCGGATGGACACAGGTGTAATACAGGCACTACAAACCTATCGTGAAGCATTATTTATCGATTCCATCGACAATAAAGGAATATTATATTTAAACTAAAAACCAGATGCTATTATGAACAGAAATGTTGTTGTGTCAGCTTTAATGCTGATGTTCTCCGTACATTCTGCCGTAGCGCAGAAGACAATTACCGGTTTTTCTGAGGTCAGTATAACCGAGGGTGACAGCAAACTGATAGATGGTGTCGAGCGTACACAGCCCGATATCTACTACGTTCCTTTGTCTGACGGCACTTATCGTGCAATGCGCCTTACCGTGAAACCGGGTGAACCGGCACGCATGACAGTGCCTTACATCTATATGACTACCTCACATTCTGTGTGTGTCAGTTGGAAAAGCTCGGCTGACGATGCCGGTTCTGTGGTGAGATACGGCAGCGACGAGAGCAATCTTAACGCATCTGTGGTGTCCGATTCTAAGCGTATCGCCGGCACATACTACTGGAACTCTGCGCTCATAGACAATCTTGAGCCCGACGCTGTATATTATTATCGTGTCGAGGGAAAGGGCGGAACGAGTGCCACATATCGCTTCCGCACTATGCCGTTGCCGGGTTCCATGGATAAGATACGAGTGTTGCTGATAGGCGACCACCAGCGCAACGAGCGCTCAGACTATGAATGGATGCTCAACGCGGCGCGCAAGACGGTGGCCGAGAAATACGGCGACGCGCCGTTTGAGGACAACATACGTTTCATAATGAACGTAGGCGACCAGGTGGATGCCGGCAGAAGCGACTTGTATGAGTCGGTACATCTGTTCAAGTCGAGGTCGGTTTCGCCTTCACTTCCCACAATGACTGCCGTGGGCAACCACGAGTATCGTGAGGATTCGGAGCTGAGCAGATATAAGGGACATTACCGTTACGACACGCTGTCATACGCGGGCATCAGCAGCGGTACGGCATCATACTATGCCTACCAGGTGGGACGCACGCTCTTTGTCGTGCTCGATTCCGACGACCCTTCGGCTGCTCAGAAGATGTGGGTGCGCAAGGTCATCGCTGCGGCAGCTGTAGATGAAAACGTCGATTTCATCGTAAGTGTGCAGCATCGTCCGCTCTATGCCGAGCAATATTCGGGCGATGTGTCGCCGTGGATGCTCAACGAGATAATGCCTATACTCTCTTCCACGCCCAAGCATGTGCTCAACTATGCCGGACACCACCATCTTTACGCCCGCGGACAGATGACCGACGTGCCCGTCTATCACATCATCAGCGGTGGCGGAGTGGGCACTTCGGCTGAGGGATATGAGCAACTTTGGGGAAAGACTCCCGACAATTACAATCATGAGGAGGTGCAGAAGACCATCGACCACTGGACATATCAGATAGCCGAATTCGACCCTGCGACGCTCACAATGACCGTGGAGACATATTCCATCGGCAACTCACGCCTGGCTCTTGACAATGTGCTTGTAGATCGTTTCGTGCGTCGTCTCGGTGACAACAGCGCTCCGGCAGTGCCTGTGATTGCGCCTGTCGGGGGCGAAGTAAGTCTGCCTTATGCTTTCACCCAGACCAATCCGACCGACGATGTGGCTGCTGTGGAGTATCAAATTTCAAGAAATGCCGATTTCACCGACATCGTTCTCAACCGTCTTACCAACTGTGAGGACTTCTACGGAGTGGACGACAAGTATATGCCGCTCGACATAAATGCCGGCAAGGACATCACAAGTCTGTCGCTCGAGAGCGGTTCGCTGCCCAATGGTACCTATTATATACGTACCCGCAACCGCAACGACAACCTGCAGTGGTCTGACTATTCCGCTCCGGTAAGCTTCACCGTCACGGGCTCTGCAGTGCAGGCTGCTCTGTTGCTCGACGGCCGTTTCTTCCGCACCGGCAGTGAGGTGGTGTTCAACTACGACGGGGCTCCGGTAGGAACAGATGCCTGGGTGGGCATATATGTTTACGGAAAGACGCCCGGAACGGCTGATCTTTCATATAAATATGCTTATACCGACGGTGTGTCGGGCGCGTGGCGGTGCACCATTGATGAGCCGGGCGCTTATTTTGCCGTACTTTTCAAGGACGGCGGATATACGGAGATAACCGACCGTGTGAACTTTGTTGTCAGCGATAATTGCGACGACAGTACGCTGCCTTCCATCAGTACAGACAAGAAAGTGTACGCAGTGGGCGAGCCGGTGGTGGTTAACTATGACAATGCGCCGTGCATCGACCGCGACTGGATAGGCATTTACGAGCGTTCGGTAGTGCCCGTCAACTCCAAATGTCCCACTTATGCCTACGTCGGCGGCAGTCCTCAAGGCAGCCTTACGCTCAATGTGGCAGGCACAATCAACTTCACTTCCGCTCTGAAAGACGGCATATATTTCGCCGGATACTTCAATGCCGACGGCTATTATGAGTCGTGCGCACGTGCTCCTTTCGTTATTGGAAAGCCTGTCATACTTGAGGCCGGCTGTCCGGAATATTCCTCCACCGACAATGTTGAAGTGTTCTACGAAGGTCTGCCGTGCTTTGGCGACGAGCAGGTGGCTGTTTTCGGAACTTCAGGTCTGTGCGCCAGCGTTCCCGTAAAGGCTGAAGGCGGCATGGCGAGTGTGGGCAGTCTGCCTGCGGGCGACTATGAATTGTGCGACGTTACGGGCGACATGAAGGAGATTTCAAGTCGTGTGGCTCTCAAGGTCACCGCTCCGACAGGCATCGGAAGCGTTTCCGGTTCAATGGCAACGGCGGTTCTCTCAGACGGCAAGTTGTATGTCTCATCGCCTGAAGGCGTGCGTAGCGTAGATGTTTATGACGCCTCCGGCCGCACTTTATGCTCTCGTCAGGCAGACGGATCGGGCGATGTTGTCATTCCTTTTCGCCCGAACAACGGCGTGTTTATTGTGAACGTGAACGGAAATACAGCCTGCAAGGTGGTTTCCGGACGATAATCATAATATCTGTCAAATGTCATTTCATGGCGTCACCGGTCAGTTCCGGTGGCGTTTTTTTGTCTGTTGTTTTGTGTAATATGCCAAAAACACGTATTTTTGTAAGAGTTAATTAGCGGACAATTTTAATACATACCTTTTATAATGAAATCATTACGACATCTTGCAGCAGCCCTCGTCTTAGTGGCATCGGGCGCAGTGTGTATGCCGGTCATGGCCGGCGACCCGATAACTTATGTCGATACGAGCATCGGAACGGGTGCCAACAACGGTGACTTCACCCACGGACGCGACCCTTTAGGGCAGTGCATGCCGGCCGTACTTGTGCCTTACGGCATGAACTTCTGGACCGCACAGACCGAGAGTTCCGAGGGCCACGGCGTGAGTCCTTACTATTACAACAAGACGCGCATACAGGGATTCCGTAACTCCCACTACATAAGCGGAGGCAGCACGCAGGACTTCGGCACGGTGACCATAATGCCGCTGCTCGACACTCTGAAGTGTATGCCTGAGGACAGAGCGTCGGAGTTCAGCCATCTCGACGAGGTGTTGCGTCCCGATTACTACTCTGTTGAGCTCTTCGGCGGCAACATCAAGGCCGAGATGACCGGCACATCGCGCACCGGCATATTCCGTTTCAAATACCGCAAGGCCGGTACTGCCTATCTCGTCATCACTCCAAACAGCGACGAAGGACAGGGACAGGTGAACATAGACGCGGCGCGTGGCGAGGTAACGGGCTGCAATCCGGTGCACCGCATGTATCTGCGCACGGGTCAGCCTGCCGGATTCAGCGGCTATTTCCTTGTTCAGGTGAAGAACAAGGTAGTAGGTTGCGGCACTTACGACGGCCGTACGATAAACGCGGGACGCACGTCTGACGGTGGACGCAAGAACATAGGAGCCTACCTTAGCTTCAAGGTTAAGGCCGGGGATGAGGTGATAGTGAAGGTGGCCTCGTCGTTCTGCGACGTAGAAGGTGCCCGCAACAATATGCAGGCGGAGAATCCTTCGTGGAGCTTCAACAAGGTACGCTCCGCCCTGACACGCATTTGGAAAGACCATCTCGGCACTGTCAAGGCCGAAGGCGGCACCCGTCAGGAGCTCGTCAAGTTCTACACCTCGCTCTATCATGCCTCTTTCTGTCCCAATGCCATGAGCGATGCCGACGGCCGTTATCCGTCGTTTGCCGGCGGAAAGACCATCGAGCGCACCGCCACTACATATTACGACAACTTCAGTCTGTGGGATACGTTCCGCGCGCTCCATCCGCTCATCACGCTGCTACAGCCTCGTCTGGCGGGCGACATGATGCAGTCGTTTGTCAACAAATACGAGCAGAGTGGCTGGTTGCCCATGTTCTCGGCCTGGAACAGCTTCACCCAGGAGATGATAGGCGACCATGCTGCGTCGCTCATAGCCGAAGCCTATGTTAAGGGAGTGCGCAATTTTGACGTGGGTAAAGCCTATGAGGCACTCGTGAAGATGGCGTTCGAAACGCCCGAAAAGTACGAAGACTACGCCGACGGCAAGGGACGCCGCGCGCTGGACGATTATATCAAGTATGGATATATCCCTCTCGAGAATCCTGTGAAAGAGGCTTATCATGGCAGGGAACAGACATCGCGCACGCTCGAATATGCCTACGACGACTATTGCGTGGCGCGCCTTGCGAAGGCGTTGGGTCATGATGACGTGGCTGAGAAACTGCTCCAGCGCTCCAAAAACTACCGCAACGTATTCGATCCGCGCACAGGTTACGTCAACGGACGTCACGCCGACGGACGCTTTGCCGACGGAAAGAGACCCGATCGCGGCCATTCGTTCATCACTCAGGGTACGCCCTGCCAGTACAGCTGGTATGTTCCGCACGACGTGTATGGCATGATGGAGTGTATGGGCGGACGCGAAGAGTACATCCTGAAGCTCGACTCCATGTTCTCGTGCAACCGCATGTGGCACGGCAACGAGCCCGGACACCAGATAAGTTTCATGTACAACTACGCCGGACAACCGTGGAAGACCCAGCGCGAGGTGCGCAACATAATGAATACCGAGTATCGTCTGGGAGCTAACGGACTGTCGGGCAACGACGATTCGGGGCAGATGTCGGCGTGGTATATCTTCGCCGCCATGGGCTTCTATCCCGTATGTCCGGCTGCGGGATACTACAACATATCCGGTCCGACGTTCCCCAAGCTCACCATAAAGATGGGCAACGGCCGCAAGTTTACGATTGTGGCGCGCGGCGTGTCCGACAAGAACATATACATACAGAGCGTCACGCTCAACGGCAAACCCTATGACAAGAGCTACATCAACCATGCCGACATAACCGCCGGCGGCCGCATGGAGTTTGTCATGGGCGACACACCCAACAAGGAGTGGGCAAGCTCGAAGGAGAGCTGTCCGCCGGGACTGAGCCTGTGATGCCTTCGCCTGTCGTATGACGACGGTTCCGGCAACGACGGCTGGAGCCTTCAGCGGCGGCATTTGAGCAACGCGCAGATTAGCCACACGGTGCATACTACTCTCGCCGTGAGCGGAGCTTCCACCGGGAATACGGCCGCCACGAATGCCAGTTGGGCGTTGATGAGCCGCCACATTCGTTCGTAGCTCACTTCCTCCTCAAGCACATCGGAGTAGTATTTACGGAGTTTCTCAAACGGTTTGCATACTGTTTCGATCAGGTTCGACGGGCTTTTGACGTTATCGGTCTTGCTCTGTGATAGGATGATATTCTTTTCCATATTGTCTGTTATGCGTTTAAAGTGGATGTTTCTTGTTTGATTTTGCAAACGTAATGCATTATCTGGAAATAACACTTCCACTTTTTCTGCGCACAGTTAATTAAAGTTATAAACACACATAAACATCATTCAGATACGATATAAGATGCTTAAACCACACTTTTACGAAGGACTCATAGAGGCAGGATGCGACGAGGCGGGGCGCGGATGCCTTGCCGGCAGCGTGTATGCTGCCGCCGTCATATTGCCTGCCGACTACGATAACAGTGCCCTCAACGACTCAAAAAAGCTCACCGAGCATCAGCGCTATGCCCTGAGAGAACAGATAATGGCCGACGCCGAGGCATGGGCCGTGGGGGAGGTGACACCGGAAGAGATAGACAAGATAAACATTCTGAAGGCCAGTTTTCTTGCCATGCACCGCGCGCTCGACCAGCTCAAGGTGCGCCCGGAGGCGATAATAGTGGACGGCAACCGCTTCGTGCCTTACCACGACCTGCCTTACACCACCGTGGTGAAGGGCGACGGCAAGTATCAGGCCATTGCCGCGGCGAGCATACTGGCAAAAACTTTCCGCGACGACTACATGAAAGAGCTCGACCGCGAGTATCCCTGCTACGGCTGGGCAGGCAATAAGGGCTACCCGACGGCGAAGCACCGCCAGGCCATACGCGAGCACGGCGTGTCGCCATACCACCGCATGAGTTACAATCTTCTGGGCAACGAGGAACTGTCGCTCGACTTCAAGGACTGACCGCGGAGCGCGTATGTCGCCGCGGCGGGGTGTCAGATGTCCGGCGGATTGACATTCCGCGCCCGTCGATCAGGCGTCACGGCGCAGGACATAAGATGTTCTGTAAAGGTCTGTAGAGCCATTTCCGTGAGCTTACGGCCGCCTTACGACCAGATGAAGGAGAAATATCGAACCAAAAAAATTGCGCAATGAGAATGAATAAATACGGCCGCGAGCTGGAGCTTATCATATTGCTTACCAACGAGACACCGCTCACGGCCTTGCAGATATCCGAAAGGCTGGGCATCACGCGCCGCAACCTTTACTATTATTTCGACTATCTGAAAGACTGCGGGTTCCGCATCATAAAGAAGGGAACGTACTATCAGCTGGACCGTAACTCGTCGTTCTTCCGCCGCCTTCACGAGAACATAGCCGTGACCGAGAGCGAGGCCGAATATCTGTTGCGGCTGTTGGACAGCGAGTCGAAACAGGATCCTATCGCCGCTTCGTTGCGCGCCAAGCTGTCGCGCTCGTATGGTCTGGCGGACGTAAGCAATCCGGAGGTGAGAAAAACGATGAATCGCAACGTGGCGACGCTTCGTGATGCCATAGCCGCGAAGAGGGTTGTGAAGCTCTGCAGCTACTCGTCGCCTCACAGTTCTACGGTTTCCGACAGAGTGGTAGAGCCCTTCCTGCTCATGAACAACGGACTGGAGGTGCGCTGTCACGACCTCAGTTCGCATACGAACAAGACCTTCAAGGTGTCGCGCATGAAGGGAGTGGAGCTGATGGACGTGGGTTGGATGTATGAGAAGGAGCACAAGCAGGTATATACCGATGTGTTTATGTTCAGCGGCGAGGAGTGCCGGCGTGTGGAGCTGAGGCTTGGACAACTGTCGCACAATCTGCTTGTAGAGGAATATCCCGCGTCGGAAAGTTGCATAACCGCCGACGGCAGGCGCTGGATTTTCGCTGCCGATGTGGTGTCGTTCCATGCTGTCGGGCGCTTCGTGCTCGGCCTTTACGACGACATCGAGATATTGGGCAGCGACGAGTTCAAGGCATATATAAAAGAGAAAATATCGAGTATGCAGGGACGTTGATACTTATTGGCGGAATGATAAGATATTTTCTGCGGTATGACGAATTATTTATCAGTGGTCAGATGAAGTCTTTTTAATGGCTTGCCAAATGCCTCCGGTGGTCAGATGAAACCTCTCACGCCGCATCATATAATATTTTTCAATGAGCGGTAAAGTCTATATATGAATCGTCGGACATCGGTTTCGATAGAACGATCGAGCATTAAAGTCCTAATAAGTATCGTTTCCTTATTCCGAGATGAAAGTGATGCGGGCAGCTTTCAGATTGTAACCGATTTTTGATTTTCCCGCCCGAGTTTCCCGATATACCCCGAAAAATAAGCGCGTATTTGCGGACTGACTTTCTTCGGGCGCAAATACGCGAATTATGAGCGGTTTTCATAAAGCATTGAATATCAATGATTTATATTTAAGAGGTATTTCCTTGCATTGCAAAAAGCACCATTTCGGCTTGCGAAATGGCCTATATTGGAGGCCGAAAAGCACCATATCGCACCCTGAAATGGGCTTAATCGGACTGCGAAATGGGCAATATCGGAAAAAGAAACGAACGGTTTCGGACTATGTTATGGGGTATATCATATATCGGTATGTACCGAAACGGGTTTTATAACGACTGATTTAACATTCCTTTACACCTCTTTCGCGAAAATATTTTGTCAAAATTTAGTCAAGAAAAATCGTAAGTATGTCCTTCGGTTTTCCTGTGAAAACAATGGTATAAGGCGTGATAAATGCGGTAAATTCCTGCTGCTGTATGCTGTTTTATGAATAAACCGGAATCCGGGTGAAAATATATTGTCCGACGGGAAAGGCTTTACGGACTTGCCGCAGAATCTTTCGCGCAAGCCCGTTGAGTCATTCACGCAAGCCCGTTGAGCCCTTCACATAGGACAGGTATGCACAGACGGCACAATCTGTCATTTCTTACCGTCTTTCTCCAGCTTCTTTATTTCCCCGGCAATTATGCCTGCCATCTTCGCCGCACCCTCACGGTTGGGATGTATTCCGTCGGCCTGTATGAGTGCTCTGTCGCCCTCAAACGGCGTGTGGAGGTCTATTATGTGCGCCTTCTCCTTCTTTGCCACGCGGCGGATTATGGGTATTATGCAGTTGGTGATGATGGAATCGTTTATTCCCGCGGAGTTTTCCCATACCTTCATCGGCAGAGCCAGACAAATCTCCGGCTTGGTGTCGAGCGCCTTCAGTTGGCTTATCATGCGTCGCAGGTCGGCTTCGAACTCGTCGCCATGCACCCAGTTCTGCGGCTTGCTGTCGTTGGTGCCGAGCTTTAAGACCACGATGTCCGGTCTGAAATCCTTCGCGTAGGTCCATTCCGGTTCGTTCACGTAAGGCCAGTCGCCTTTAGACAGCAGCGTGCGTGCGCTCACTCCGTAGTTCCTTACGTTGTATCCGTCGCCCAACATCTGTTGCAGGCGTGCCGGATAACCGTAGGTGCTGCTCATGTCTATGCCGCATCCGTCGGTGATGCTGTTGCCTATGCACGCCACCCGCACGGCATCCTTGCGCGGAGCTTTCAGATGGTCGAGCCACGAGGTCATGTCCTCCAGCAGCTGTTTGTGGTACACGAAGTTGGTCTGTGAGCCGAATCCGTGCTCGCCCTCGGCGTAGGCATACATGGCGGCGGGTATGTCGGCGTTGCGCAGAGCGGCGAAGTATGCCACGCCGTTTGGCACGGGCGGCACCAGCGTGTCGTCGGTGGCGAGCAGTATGAGAGCCGGCGGAGTGACGTGACGGCGCACTTGCAGCTCGTTGGAATACAGCTCTACATATTTGCGGTCGTGCCTTTTCTCGCCAAGGAAGCTGCGCACCGAGCCGGCGTGTGTCCTGTTCTCGTCCATGGTTATCACCGGATAGAACAGTATCTGGAAGTCGGGGCGCGCCTTCATCGGCGCGTGTGTGGCAAGCGTCGAGGCAAGATGGCCGCCTGCCGACGAGCCCATTATGCCCACGTCGTAAGGATTTATGTTCCACACCTCGGCACTGTCGCGCACCGTGGTGATGGCTTTCTCGGCGTCGCCCACGGGTAAGGTCAGGTCGCCGTGAGGCATACGGTAGGTGAGAATCATACAGGCAATGCCGCGGTCGGTGAAGAACGGAATCCAGTTGGTGCCCTCATTCTCCATCGCCAGTCCCTCGTATCCGCCTCCGGGACACACCACCACGGCGCGGCCCGTGGCTTTGTCGCTGTCGGGCAGGCACACTATCATGTTTGCCTTACCGTCGGGCGTGATATTCACTTTGAATTGTCTGTGAGGAGCCGCCTGCGACCATGATGCGCACAACGCGGCAAAGATAAATAAGCATAGCGTTCTGATCATAAAATATTTCTCCTTATATAGTCATGTTTTTTCCCTTAACAGAGGCTTTAAATTGTTAGTAGTGAAGCCTATTATGTTTTATTTGTTACATTTATTCGTTTTTTATGACATTCAGTGTTACAAAGATAATATAATATTAAAAAAACATTTGCTTGTGAACATATTTTTATTTAACTTTGTTATTTGAATGTTTTAGAACACGGTATTTATTTAATTAATTGTTATTATGTGCAATCAGAAATTCAAGGATGTTACGGTTTCTGAGGTAATAAAAGATTGTGAAGGCGTTAGCCTTGGTAAAGAAGTCTTTTTATTGGACGATTTTTCCAGGGTAAAGGATTCTTCTTATATATTCAGAATGCGGTGTCTGGTCATGTCGCTTTGTCTGGAAGGCGAGTGTGGCTACTCGGTTGACACAACCGAACACTGCGTACGACCCAATGACATCATAATAATAAGAAAAGGACAGACAATCAGTAATTGTTGGGAGAGCCCCGACTATAAGGGTCTGCTCATGGCTTTTTCTTATAATTTCTTTGATGAGGCCATCAAGGGAATGCGTGGGTTATCATCGCTGTTTCTTTTTGCTAAGAACCATTCTGTTTGTAATCTCGATCAGGATGAGGCCGATAGACTCAAGGAGTATTATCGCATCATAAAAGAAACTGTTACCAATGACAAGCTGTATTTCCGTCGTGAGACGATACAGTCGCTCATTGCTGCGATGCTCTACGATATAAGTAGCGTCGTGTGTCGTATGCAGAAGGGCAATGTGGTCGGCTCAAGGGCTGAGAGAATATTTATGGATTTCATACACATTGTGGAGAAGAAATTCCGTCAGGAGCGCCGTGTCGGTTGGTACAGCGAGCAGCTCGGACTCTCGCCTAAATATCTTTCTGAGACGGTGAAGAGTGTCAGCGGGCGTACTCCTAACGAGTGGATAGACTACTATGTGATGCTCGAGCTGCGCGTGCGTCTGCGAAACACCGAGGCAACCATCAAGGAGATAACGCAGGATATGAATTTCTCGAGTCAGTCGTTCCTTGGCAAATACTTTAAGGAACACGCGGGAATGTCGCCTTTGGAATATAGAAAATCAATAAAATAAAGATGGCGTCCGCCGTAAGCGGACGCTTTTTTTATGCCCGATTGTCTGTCGGAAGTCCTGCGGGGCGGACTTTATTGCCGGGCGGTATGGGTTTGTTTGCCGGGCAGTAGTCATGCCGTCATTGCCGGATTTGTGGCGCGATGTGTCGGAATGAGCATCGGGCGGTATGGCGGTAAGGGTTCGCAAGTCGTCTGACAGGCAGATGATGATAATGTGGAATTGATATTTTCGGTATGACGACCGGTTGTTTTTTATGTTCTGTCAGAGCAATATGCCCTGTTTGCGAAGCTCATCTGCAATGGTGCACAGTTCGTCATACCACTCCTGTCCGAAGCGTCTGATGAGCGGTTCGCGCAGAAACTTATATACGGGCAGGTCTATTTCCTTTCCTTTCTTCACGGCATCGCGACACACGTCCCAGCGGTTGTAGTTAAGCGCCGTGCCGCCGTTGCCCAGCCGTTTCTCGCGGATGGGGTAGAGCGCGCAGCTTATAGGCTTGCAGAACCGCGTCTTTCCGTTGCGGTAGGCACGCTCTAAGGCACAGAGGCAACAACCGTTCTCATAGCAGGTGAATACGCAGTCCTTGCCATCTACGATGCTCGTCACGAGGTCGCCGTCGCGGTCGGTGTATGCCACGCCCTGTTTGTCGACTACCGACTGCGCGCTTGCCGACATGTCGCTCCACACGGTGTCGAGCGCGTCTTCTATGCCGGCAACCTCGTCAAGGGTGACAGGCGCGCCCGCATCGCCCTCTACGCAGCATATTCCCTTGCACGCATCGAGGTCGCAGCAGAACCGTTCTGTTATTATATCCGACGACACCAGCACGTCGCCCACTTCTATTATAGGAGGTATATTCATTGTCTTGTGTTTTTAGGATGATGTTTTCCTGACAGCCGTAATGCCTGTTCCGGCCGCTTCAAGGGCGGCCGTCGGCGTGTCCTACCATTTAATCGGTTCCATGCCGTTGGCCTCGAGATATTTGTTGCAGAGCGAGAAATGATGGTTGCCGAACCATCCTCCGCGGTTGGCTGACAGCGGAGAGGGATGTACCGACTGCAATATGAGGTGACGCGACGCGTCTATCAGCTTCGCCTTTGAGCGCGCATATCCGCCCCAAAGGATGAACACGAGGTGGTCGCGGTCGCGCGACAGTGCCTGTATGGCGGCGTCGGTGAACTCTTCCCAGCCCTTGTGCTGATGGCTTGCAGCCTGATGGGCGCGCACCGTCAGAGTGGCGTTGAGCAGCAGGACACCCTGTTCCGCCCAGCGGGTGAGGTCGCCAGACTTTGGCATAGGTGTGCCTATGTCGTTCTCTATTTCCTTGAATATGTTGATGAGTGACGGTGGAAACGGCACGCCGTCGTTCACTGAGAAGCTCAGTCCTTGGGCCTGTCCGGGCTCGTGATAGGGATCCTGTCCGATTATAACCACCTTCACCTTGTCGAACGGACACAGATTGAAAGCGTTGAAGATGAGGCTTCCGGGCGGATAACACCGTGTATGAGTGTATTCGGAGCGCACAAACTCGGTGAGGTTGGCGAAGTATGGTTTGTCAAACTCCGCGCCGATGTGTCTGCGCCACGATTCTTCTATCTTTACGTTCATATATTTACGGGTTGTTGTATGATGCGCAAAAATACAATTTTTTCTCCGAAGCGCAAAACTTCACGCTGTCTGCTGAGGCGCGGAAAACCGTTTCCGGGCTTGTGGAAACGTTCTCGTGGCGTGCTACGTCACACAATGAGGTCGTCTTTTTTCAGGCGGTTGCGCTTCACTGAACGTATCAACAGCACGTTGCCGAGCGTAATCACGCCGATACGTCCGATGAACATCAGTATTATGAGTATTATCTTGCTCCCTAAGGTTGCCGACGAAAGGATGCCGCATGTGAGTCCGGCGGTGGCGAGAGCCGACGATGCCTCGAAGATGATTTTAAGGAAATCGGTGTCTGACGGTTCGAAAAGAGCCATGAGATATATGCCGAAGAAGAGTATGAACGTGTAGAAAATGAATGTCGTTATGGCCGATTCCACGCGGTAATCAGGTATGATATGATTCATCAGCGACACGTTCTTTCTCAGTCCCAACTTGTTCTTGGTGTATGCATATATGGCTGATAGCGTGGTCGATTTCAGTCCTCCGCCCGTTCCCGAAGGCGATGCTCCGATATACATTGCCAGCGAAAGGATGAGCAGGGATATAGGTATCATGTTGCTCAGATCCACTGTATTGTAGCCCACGGTGGTCATTGCCGACATCGACTGGAACAGAGATATGAGTATTCTGTCGCCCACATCGTAGTGCTGAAGCGACGGTTCGAAGAAGAACAGATGTATGGTACACCACAGCGAAAGCAGGCAGGTGATGCATATTATCACCTTCGTTGTGAACGAAATGCGGTGGTTCTTGCGCGTGAACTTGTGCAGAATGTCGGTCATCATGATGAATCCCATCGCTCCCATGTAGCTCAGTACGATTATGATGATGTTGGCATAATAGTCGCATTGCAGGCTTACGAGATTGTCAGAGTAAATGCTGAAGCCTGCGGTACAGAACGCCGAGACGCTGTGGAAGAGCGCCGACCACAGCGGTTGGTCCATTCCCTTCCACGCGAAATAAGGATAGAGCAGCACCGTTCCGCCTATTTCGAAGAAGAACACGAACCTGACGATGTTCTTTATCATTGCTTCGTTCGGCATGTCCTGAGGAAAGGAGAACTGCGCTCCGAACATGTTGTTCTTGAAGTTTCCCAGATGATGGGTTATCCTAAGCATGATGAACGACGACAGAGTCATGTATCCGAGACCGCCGATCTGTATTAGAAGCAGTATCACCAGCTGTCCGAAGAAGGTGTAGTCCTTGGCAAGGTCGGCAGTGGCAAGTCCGGTTGTCGATAGCGCCGACACGGCATTGAACAGGTTGTCTATGAACGATATGTCACCTTTCGTGGCAAACGGCAGCATCAGGGCGAGCGTTCCGAGTATGGAGTATCCCAGATATCCCACGACAAGTTGTCTTTGCGGATTTGCCGACTTGTATCCGAACGATATTATTCTTTCCGGATCTATGCGCAGAGTGTACTTCTGTACGGTGCGTTTAAGCTTTTCGTTGTGCATTTCTTTGCTTCGTTTCGGTGTCCGGTTATGGCGTCCTTGCCTGCGGACACGGAGTATTTCAGTGTCTTAGTATTCTGAAAACAATCGTATTATGTGCGTCGTCCGTACCCTTCCGGTACGAATCTTTCTTAACAGGGCGCTAAATTACAAATTTCGGATTGAATAATGCAAGAAATCTGAATATAAATAAAAAAGCAGACTTCCGCTGTATGGAAGTCTGCTTTTTCTTGTGTATGTCAAATAATTACTTGTTGTCCTCAATCAGGTTCTCACCTGTCATGTCAGCCGGCTGCTCCAGACCCATGATGTGGAGGATAGACGGAGCAACGTCAGCCAGGCGTCCGTTCTTCACGGTAGCGCTGTTGTTGTCGGTCACATAGATGAACGGTACCGGGTTGAGTGAGTGAGCTGTGTTAGGAGTTCCGTCCTCGTTGATTGCGTTGTCGGCGTTGCCGTGGTCGGCGATGATTATTGCCTCATAGTCATTTGCCTTGGCAGCTTCAATCACATCCTTCACGCAGTTGTCCACAGCATGCACTGCTTTGGCTATGGCATTATAAACTCCGGTGTGGCCTACCATGTCGCCGTTGGCGAAGTTTACTACGATGAAGTCATACTCCTGTGTGTTGATGGCGCCCACCAGTTTGTCTTTCACCTCGTATGCGCTCATTTCCGGCTTCAGGTCATAGGTAGCAACCTTCGGTGACGGAACCAGGATGCGGTCCTCACCTTCGTACGGAGCCTCGCGTCCGCCGTTGAAGAAGAATGTTACGTGAGCATATTTCTCTGTCTCGGCAGTGTGGAGCTGTTTCTTGCCCTGCTTGCTAAGATACTCGCCCAGAGTGTCCTGTACGTTCTCTTTCGGGAAGAGGATGTGTACGCCCTTGAACGAAGCGTCGTACGGAGTCATGCAGTAGTACTGCAGATCCTTTATGGTGTGCATGCCTTCTTCCGGCATATCCTGCTGTGTGAGCACCTGTGTGAGCTCCTTTGCACGGTCGTTACGGAAGTTGATGAAGATAACAACATCGCCTTCACCGATTGTTCCGTCAACGGTAGAGTTGTTTATCGGTTTTACGAACTCGTCGGTAACACCGTCAGCATAGCTCTCTTCCATGGCCTTGACCATGTCGTCAGACTGCTTACCCTTACCCTCAACGAGCAGGTCGTAAGCCTCTTTCACGCGGTTCCAACGCTTGTCGCGGTCCATAGCATAGAAACGTCCTACGATGCTTGCGATGTGTGCGCCGTTGGCAGAGCATACATCCTGCAACTGTCTGATGAATCCTTCGCCGCTCTTCGGGTCTGTGTCACGACCGTCCATAAAGCAGTGTACGAAAGTCTTTTCAAGTCCGTATTCCTTTGATATCTCGATGAGTTTGAACAGATGGTCGAGTGATGAGTGTACGCCACCGGTTGAAGTAAGACCCATGAGGTGGAGTTTCTTGCCGTGTTCCTTGGCATAGGTGTATGCACTTACTATCTCCGGGTTCTTCATTATTGAACCGTCCTTGCATGCGCGGTTTATCTTCACGAGGTCCTGATATACGATGCGGCCTGCTCCGATGTTGAGGTGTCCTACCTCAGAGTTACCCATCTGTCCGTCAGGCAGACCAACGTCCTCGCCCGAAGCCTGGAGCTGTGAATGTGCGCTTACTGCGCAGAGATAGTCAAGATAAGGTGTCGGAGTGTTGTAAATCACGTCGCCTGCACCATGTTTGCCGATTCCCCATCCGTCGAGAATCATCAAAAGAGCTTTCTTTGCCATAATTATCCTTATTTAATTTTGTGTTGTGTTTTATGAGAGTAAGGCGGTGGCGGAGGTCATGACAGCATGTCCGCATCATCCTGATACACCGTCTTTTGCTTATCACATGCAAAGTTAATGCAAATATGATGCAAACTCGTAATTTTTATCTTTTTTTTATCTTCGTTTAATATTTATTCTGTCAGAGTCTCACGGTTTTGTATTTGCCGTTGTCTTTTATCTCAAACGAGTGGGTGCCTGCTTCAAGTTCCACCGTCGCCTGGCCTGATGCGGCGTTCGGTATGGTGAGAGTAGCTGTGGAGTTGGACGGCACTGTCACTGTGTAAATTACTTTCTTGCCTTTGCGCACCCACGACGATACTATGTCGCCGTAAGGAGATGTGTGCACAGCCTCGAAGTTTTTCAGACCCTTGACGAAGTTCGGGCGCAGGATGATGTGCTTGAAACCGGGCTGCCGCTCGTCGGGGAATATGCCTCCGAGACCCTTGTACAGCCATGCGCCTATCTCTCCGAACATGATGTGATTGTCCGATATGTCGCGCGTAGCTTTGAGGTCCCAGTTCTCGAGCAGGGTGGTGGCGCCGTTCACTATCCACCATCCCCACGACGGATAAGTGTCCTGTACGGCTATGCGGTAGGCGTCGTCGGCATATCCGTTCTCGCTCAGGGCGTTCAGTATTGTCTTAGCTCCGTGCACACCCACGTCGAGGTGCCAGTCGTTGGCACGCACGTTCTCGGCGAGACGGGCAGCCACACGTGCCACCATGTCGTCGGGCACGACCTTCCACATCAGCGCGAGGCTCATCTCAGTCTGCGAGCCTCCGGCATAGGTTGCCGTCTCACGGTTGAGGAATTTGGCGTTTATGGCGTCGCGAATGTCGGCTGCCAGCTGCGCGTAGTGCCTGTGGTCGGCCTCATGACCGAGCAGTGCCGCAGCCTTGGAGAGTATGGTAGCGTCGGCGAAGAAATAGATGGACGATGTGAGTTCTTTGTTCGAGCGCGTCTTCACCGGCACCCAGTCGCCGCGTCCCCATGCCGAGAGATGCTCGGTACTGTTGCTGTCCACATAGTCAACATAGCGTTTCATGTTGTCGTAGCAGTCGGCAAGCGGACGAATGTCGCCGTAGAACATATACAGATTCCACGGTATTATGGCTATTGTGCTTGTCCAGTCCAGACCGTTGTCCGTGCCGTATCCCCAGCCGTCGGTAGGTATGATGTCGGGCAGTACGCCGTTGGGCTGCTGTTCGTCGCGGTGGTCGGCGAGCCATTTCTCGTATATTGTTATGGCGTCATAGTTGTATAGCGATGTCTCGATGGCCAGGTGTCCGTCGCCCGTCCATCCGTTCTTCTCGCGCTGCGGACAGTCGGTGGGGTAGCCCATGAGGTTTGATATGTATGCCATGCGCGCCGCCTCCACGGTCTTGTCGAGCAGCGGATTGGATGAGGCTATCGTTCCGGCGATGGCCACGTCGCTGTGGGTGAAGTGTGCGGTGAGGCTGTTCTCGTCGAGCTGTATGGGGCGATCGCTGTTCACCTGAACATAGCGGAAACCCTTATAGCTGAACTCCGGGCAGAAGGAATCGTCGCCGCCGCTCAGCGTGAGTATGTCGGTCTGGAACGGTTCTGTCTGTTTGTCGCCACGGTAATATACGTCGATGTTCGACTGGTCGAGCGTTCCGTCGGCATGCAGACGCTCGCCGTGGCTTATGCGCAGGTGCGTACCTTTCTCGCCTTTCACCCTGACGCTCGTCACGCCTGCCATGTTTCGGCCGAAGTCATAGACGTATGTGGTGTCGTTGAGGCGCGTCATCTTCACCGCACTGTGTGTTTCCGTCAGACGTATCGGCTCCATCTGCTGCGACCATACGAGTGGTGCCGGCGCGCTGCGGAAGCGCACTCCCTGCCACTTTGAGTCGTCAAACTGCGGCGTGTCCCAACCCTTCTGCACGAGGTTGAAGTCGTAGTGCTCGCCCGTATATATGTTGTTGTAGATGAGCGGTCCGCCCGATGTGCGCCAGCTGAGGTCGGTTGCCACGGTCTGTGTGGTGCCGTCGGTGTAGGTCACCACTACGTCCATGCAGAAAGTAGGACGGTTGCGCCACGGAGCACGGTCGAAGTCCCACACAGCCAGTGCCTGATGGTTATACCATCCGTTGCCCAGAACCACTCCGAGAGCGTTGCGTCCGCTGTGGAGCAGCGGCGTTATGTCGAACGTGACATAGGAGCAGCGGCGGTCGTAGCGCGTATATACCGGATCGAGAAAATGGTCGCCGACTCGCTGTCCGTTAACAGACAGGACGAACAGACCACCCGCGGAGATGTATGCACGTGCCGACTTTATGCTTTTGGAGGCGTCGAATGTCTTTCTGAAATAAGGCGCGGCGCGGTGGTTCTTGTCGTAACCGTCGCTTATCCATGCACCGTGCCACCGGCCCATGAGGCCCGTCTCAAACCGTGCCACGTCGGAGTTGGCGGTGTTGCCCTTGCCGTCGCTTACGCTCACACGCCAGAAATATACAGTCGTAGGCCTGAGCTTCTCGCCTCCATACACGGCCATTCGCTCCCCTGAGGCCACGCGCCCGCTCTGCCACGCCGAGCCTTTGCCCGAAGCCACTGCCGCACTGTCGGTGCCCACGGTTATCTCGTAGGCCGACTGCTCCATGCCTTCGGTGCGCCACTCAAGACGTGGTGCCGCGTCGTCAATTCCCAGCGGACTTGCCAGGTGATTCACTTTCAGATTGTCGGGCTGTGGTGTCGGCGCTGCCCATACTGCCGGCGACAGCATCAGCATGAGTGCTGTCAGCATCTTCTTGTCCATTTTCTTCATCAGGTTTTAGGTTATTGTGCGAAATTACATAAAAAATCTGACATGATGAATAAAATGTTGGTATATGACCTGTACTTTCTGATAATGACCGGTTGTTGACGGTCCGACGTATTACTTGCCGCTCTTTTGCCGGACAGACAGTTCGATACTCCATACCGACGTAGCCCGCTGCGCCTACAATAAAAAAAGGACATAAAGACTATACGACAATAAAACGAAATTCGTATGTCGTATAATGCCCGATTTGGGTTTAACCTGTATGTGCAACTTTCAGATTGTAACCGGATTCTGATTTTCACGTCCGAGTTTCCCGATATACCCCGAAAAATAAGCGTGTATTTGCGAACAGACTTTCCTTCGGGCGCAAATACGCGAAAAATAAGAGACTTTTATAAAACATTGAATAGCAATGACTTATGTTTAAGGGGTATTTTATCGCTTTGCAAAAAGCACCATTTCGGCCCCTGAAATGGCCTATTTCGGGTGACGAAAAGCACCATATCGCACCATGAAATGGGCTTAATTGCACTGCGATATGGGCAATATTGGAAAGCGGTGTGCATCTTTTCGGACTATGATATAGGGTATATCAAAAGTCGGTTTTGTTCTAAAAGTCCTCTATTATGGAGGATTTGACATTCGTTCACGTCTCTTTTGAGAAAATATTTTGTCAAAATAAAATCAAGAAAAATTGTAAGTTAGTCACACGGGTTCCCATTAACCACGATTGGTTATCTGGATTGGGCCGGTAGTTTTTGCCTTATATTGAGCTTATTTCCATTGGATTTTTATCAGGCATATTGGATCATGTCAAGACAAGGCGGACAAAAAGAGACCAATAGAAAACAGGCAAATGTCAGAAAGTATGATGCACAGGATAGATAAAACCATGTGCCGTCTAATGACCTATTCGGGTTCAAGAACATCGGTATCGGTGGTGATTAATGGCGTGGCAGGATGTCAGGAATAGGTTGTAGAGAAATATATCTTTCCGGACAATGATGCAGCCGGACGCGGATGCGCGGAAATAGGGCAGGCGGTATTATTGTTTGCGGTGCAGCCGTTTATACGGTATGAAAAAAGCGGACACATGTCTGTGCCCGCTTCTTTAGGTTAGAATTACAAATTAATATCTGCTTTTATTTCATGAACTTCTTTCCGTTCATAATGTAAATGCCTTTCTTCAGTGTGCTCGGGTCTGTGCCGAGGTAACGGCCGTCGATGCTGTAGATGCGGTTGTCGGCAGGTTTCTCCACTGTCGGTACGTTGTCGATGGCTGTTGTCCAGTTAGAGTTGTTCTCTGCCCGGAGTGTTGCGCTGCTGCCGTTCTTCACGAGGATGTAGCTGTTGTTCACGTCTTCCTTGCTGCGTATCGGCTGCCATTCGGTCTCACGTTCAGACATGGTGGCAAGATATATGCGATAAGTGCCGTTGGCAAGAGAGGCGAATGATACCTTTGCGTTGCTTAATTTCAGGCCGTTGAGATATACTATGCCTGAGACGTCACCAAGTAAGGCGAGGAGTTCAGCTTCGCCTGTTGTGGTGTTCTGTGCCATCACACCCATCTTGCCTGTGAAGTCGTCCACGTCGAAGTTGTACACACCTTCTGTGCCCAGAACAATGTATGAGCCCGATTTTGTGGCTGTCAGCTGGTGGCCGAATCCCCACATTGAGCGGTAAGTGCTGTCGAAGGTCGGGTCATTAGGCATGCGCACGGTCACCATGTCCTGTCCGTAGTTGTATCCGTCGAGCTCGGCGATATCGAAGAATCCGTTGTCATTTCCGCCCCAACCCCAGTTTACGTGCACCAGTCCGTTCTCGTCGTATCCGTCGAGCACGAAAGAGTGTCCGCCGCTTGAAGATTGTCCGCCGTAGAGTATAGGACATCCGTCGTTGAGTTCGCGATAGACGATGCTCATCCACTCGTCAACAGGGAATATGTCGCGTGTGTATAGCTTTATGTTCTCGTCGTAGAGGAAATACTTGCGCAGAGCCTGGCAAGCGTTGGCGCTGAACGCTCCGCTACCTGTCGTGGTGTAGTTCATCTCCACAGACACGCCGCAGTGGTACATGAGCTTTGCCACGGCGTCGGCCTGTACCTGTGTGTAGTTGCCCGGGGTATAGACGGGCAGCATGTTGTCGTAGTCGTAGGTGGTCTCGAAGTTTGCCGACGGTCTTACGGTGCCGTAGCCTTCCTCAGAGGTGTAAGTGTAGGAATAGTGTCCGCTTCCCTTCACAGGATATTTGTGATAGTACATTATCTGTGCCATGGCTGTTGCCACGCATCCTGTGACGTAGTTGTACTTCTTGCCGTTCTTGGTGTAGGTAGGACACATGTTGTTGAATGGCGCGTCCTGGTTCCAGCGGGTGGTGAGCAGTTCGTCAACACGCTCCTTGTATTCGGCAGCAGGGCGCACTCTTTCGGGCTGTTCGCCGTCGGCGAGTTTCTTCTCAAGTGCTGTGTTTATGGCATCCATCCACCAGAGGAAGGCAGGTGCATGCTCATCGGCGAGCTTGGCGTCGCTGTAGCCGAGTACCGGTGCGAATTCGTCATCGTTGGCTATCACTGCGTATCCGCCGTTCTTGTAACCCAGCACGGTGAGCTGCGATTTCTGGCTCAGCACTTCGGGCTCGGCTGCGGCGTTGCCGTAAAGTCCCTTTGCCATTGTCGTGGTTGAGAGAACCTTGGCTGCTTCCTGGCGCAGCTGTGCGGCTGTACGCGGTTTTGCGGTCATTGTGCATGTCACTGCCAGCAGCAACATGACTATTAAAGATTGTCTTTTCATTTTGGAACAGTATATGTTTGGTTTAAAATTAATAAGTGATCGTGTTTCGTTTAAAGAATAAAAGGCAGGTTGCAGGACTCAGTCGTCCGGACAACCCGCCTTATTTACTTTCTGTACCCTGTGTGTGCAGGGCCGTGGATCATTGTTTCTTTGTGAGAGTTATGTCGTAGACAGCATCCCATAATCCGATTGCCGGCTGATAGAGGGTCTGATAGAGATACAGCATCTGGTTGGTCGGGAATGTGATGACATCAGGCAGAACCTTACCCTCTTCAACAGACCATGAACCTGTAACGTCGTCGAATGTTATCTGGCGGCCGTCGTCGGTTGCCCATGCCCATTGATACAGCTGGCCTCCGTTATCAAGTGAAGAAATCTCTTCGCCGCAGATGAATCCGAGAGTTCCCTGTCTTGTCTCCTTGTTGTAGTTGTAGCGGAAGCGCCATGAGCAGTCGAGGCTTACGCCGACATCGAACATTGCAGGGCAGGAAGCCTTGATAATCTTCTCATAATCGGCACTGCTCTCGTCTGCAGCACAACTGAGTGTGACGTCGGCAGAGAAATCAGTGTATTCTCCGGTAGGATATCCCTCTTCGTCATATACAGGCTGTTTAGCCTTGAGAGTCCATGTTCCGGCGAATGCGAGATATGTATCGCCATCGTTATCCTTTATTGTAACGGTTGTCTTTTGGGTTGATATCTTGGCACCGTTTGCCGATACGATGGTCAGAGTGAACTGGCGGTCTTCGTTGATTTCGTTATCGTCGATTACTTTCACCTCTACGTTAATTGTTCCGGTGCTGAGTGTGTCGGCTTTGATGTTGAGGGTCTTGTCGGTTATGAGATAGTGTGTGCCTTCTATAGCACCGTTCTTCTCACCTACCGGAGCAGCTTCAATCTTCACCTGTACAGAACCGTTTCTGTAGCCGCTTACGTTGATAGGAATGTTTGTATATCCGGTTGTTGCTTCGCTGATTTGAAATTCCTCGCTTGCAAATCCGACGGTGCATTGCTCGGTGTTCGTGGCTTCTTCGTCGTCAGAGCATGACCAGAAGAAAGGCAGAGCAATGGCCAAAAGCATATATAATTTTATATATTTCATAAGTTTGTTTTGCTTTTATGATTGTTGTTTATTGGCAGGCGGACTTGGTGTTGCCGCATCCGCCTGCATTTAGAATTAGTATCCGGGGTTCTGAACCAATTTCTTGTTCACATCCATCTCGTGCTTCGGTATTGGCCATGTGAATCTTGGATCGCTGGCAGGACGGCTGAGCTCTGTTGTTGTAGATCCCGGCAGGAGCAGCAGGTCTTTCTGCTGTGCCTTGCCACGTGTCATACCCAGGTGCCAGCGTTTGAGGTCGAACAGACGTGAACCCTCGCCAACCATCTCGCGCTCGCGCTCGTTCTGAACTTCGGTCATGATGGTCTCTTTGGTGAACGAGCGGTACTGGTAACCAGCGATACGTTTTGACTCCAGCTCGTTGAGATACTGTGCTGCTTTGGCAAGAGCGGCATCATCATTATTTGTTCTTGCAAGCTGAGCGTTTGCCTCTGCAGCGATGAGATACATCTCTGCGATGCGGAATACTTTAGGCTCGATGACAGAACGTGAGTTTGTGTTCTGATACTGCTGATAAAGTCTTGTGTTCAACGGGAACTTGTTGAATGCGTAAACTCTTCCTGATGTACCGGTTGTTGTGGTTACTTCAATCTGGTTGAAGTAAACCTGCTTGCGGTAGTCTTTGCTGTCATACAGATCGTAGAGAGTCTTTGTAGGAACGAAGTCCGGATTTTTGTCAACCGGCTGGAAATATACATCTCCTGTTGCAGCTGCAAGCTCTGAAGCGCTGGCGATGGCAAGCTGGAAGATTGTCTCCATTCCGGCATCCTCTGCCCACATTGATTTCAGTTCGCTTACGCCCTCAGCAAGTGCGTATGTGCCTGAGTTGATGAGCTGTTCAGCGTATTTCGCAGCATTGGCGTAGTCGTCCATGGCGAGTGCCTGGCGTGCGCGGAGTGCTGTGATGGCATCCGGAGTAACGTATGCACTGAGCGGAGCGTTAGCCTCGCTGACATACTTGGCAGCGCTGTCGAGGTCTTCTGTAACCTGAGCCATTGTCTCTGCAAGAGTCTTACGTGCAGGATATGTGCTCGCGCTGGCAGACGGAGCGTAGTTGAGACGGTAAGAAACACCTGTGTTGGCGTTGTTTGCTGTAGAAGCGTCATAGTCGGCGCAGTAATACTGTGAGAGCATAAAGATGCAATATGCACGCATGAAGAATGCATCGCCCTTGGCTGCGTTCACGTTCACCATGTCAGCGTCGGTGAATACGCTCTTATCAGACATGTTGCATTTGTTGTAACCGTCGATAAGGAAGTTGGCGCGTGCTATGGTTGCCTGATAGTTTCCGTAAACACCGTCTATTGATGAGTTCTGCGGTGTGAAGTCCCAACGGTACATGTCACCGAATGTATTGGAGTTTCCAATCAGGGCATGGAAACCGTCGCACTGTATTTCGGGAGTTGTGTAGAATGTGTTTCCACCTACAGATGAGCGCAGTGCGGAATACAGACCCACACGCATTGCCTGGAAGTCGGCAGGTGTCTGCAGTGCCTCGCCTTCAGGTATCTGATCATACGGCTCCTTGTCCATGTCGCATGATACCAACAGACCGGCAGTTAATGCAAGAAATAAATATATCTTTTTCATTTTTTCCTTTGTTTTATAATTATAATGTTAACTGGATACCGAATGAATACTGGCGGGTATTTGGATAGTCGCCGATGGTTGAATATCCGTCAACCTCAGGGTCGTAGCCGTGATAACCGGTGAAGGTGAGCAGGTTGCGGCCTACGAAGTAAACCTTGGCGCCTTTGATGATCTTTGTGGTGCTGAGCCAGTTCTGCGGCAGATTGTAAGACAGCTGCAGGAACTTCAGACGTACGAACGAAGCGTTCTCAATGAGGCTTGAGTCGAACTGACGCTGGCAGTTTGCTGCTGCAATGTTGGTGATGTCACCCGGTTTCTGCCACATGTCTAACATTGCTGTGCTCTGGTTGTGCTCTGTTGCGAATGCCGGGTTCTCTGCGAAGTAACGGTCGTTGTTCGCCATGTAACGGTCGAACATACCTGTGAACTGAACGTCGAGCTGCAGACCTTTCCATGAAACGGTTGTTGAAAGACCGCCTGACCACGGAGCAATCATACCTTTGTCGAGCATCACGCGGTTGTCCTCAGAATAAACCTTTGTCTCGTTGCCGTTCTTGTCGAGCCATACACTCTGACCGTCGGCCGGATCAACGTGGCTCCAGCGTACGAAGTAGAATGTTCCGTAAGCATAGCCTTTCTCAAGGTGAACGAGGTCGGTGACGTCGTAAGAGTCGGTACCTTCGAACAGTTTTGTAATTTTGTTCTTGTTGTAGTTACCGTTCAGGCTTACGTTCCAGTACCAGTCCTTGGTTCTGATGATGTCATAGCCGATGTTGAAGTCAACACCACGGTTGTACATCTCTGCTACGTTACCCCAACCACTGCTGAAACCTGTGGTGTAAGAGTAAGGTATAGTTACAAGCATGTTGGATGTAACCTTGTTGTAGAACTCAACGTCGAATGTCAGACGGTTGAACAGCTTACCGTTGAGACCTAAGTTGAAGGTCTTTACTGTTTCCCATGTCAGGTCAGGGTTTGCTGCGTTTGATACAGCTGAACCGGTCTGGCCGTTGTACTGCAGACCACCACCTACAAGTCCGAGTGCCATGTAAGGGTCGATACCTGAGTTACCTGTAGAACCGTAGCTGATCTTGAACTGCAAGTCGTTGAGCCAGCTGCGTGTCTGCTCCATGAAGTTTTCTTTTGTTACATCCCACATGAATGCGGCAGCACCGAATGTTGCCCAGCGGTTGTTCTCGCCGAAGAGAGAAGAACCGTCACGACGGACACTGAGGTCGAGGAAGTATTTGTCTGCGTAAGAATAGTTGAGTGTACCGAACCATGAGTTACGTACCTCTTCAGAGATGCTCTGTGAAGGCTGCTGAACGCCTGACAGAGGAGCGGCAGACAGGATGAGAAGACGGTTGTCTGTGATACCGTCGGCTGCAACGCCGAATGATTCTGACTTATTGGTCATTGTCTCCTGACCGAGCAGGACTGTCATGTGATGATCTCTGAGGAAATCGAATTTGTACTCAGCTGTGTTGGTAACGGTCCAACGATAGAAGCGTGAGAAGCTCTCTGTTACATAACCTGTCTGTGCGAACGATACGTCAGGTGTCATGAGACATTTGCCTGATACACGCAGGTCGTTGGCATCAAGACCTACAGCCGAACGGATGTTCAGACCCTTGATCGGGTTGATGTTTACATACATGTTTTCGTTCAGACGAACACGGGTTGTGTTGCTTGGCTGTATCTCTGAAAGATAATACGGGTTGTAGCTTCCGTCAGGAAGTATGTTCAGACGGTCACCGTAGCCTTCGAATGTACTGTTGGCATAATCACTTGTGTTAAGTCCGAGGACTTCGTAATATGGAAGTGTAGGATTGTATGTACGTGCAACGAAAGATTTGTTTCCCGGTGAGTTAGGAGTTGTTCCGTATGCAGATGTCTTAGACTTTGTATAAGCAATGTTGGTATTGCTTCCGACCTTCAACCAATCATTGATGTTGGCCTCGAGGTTGGCACGAAGGCTCTCACGGCGCATATTTGAGTCGTCCATGATACCGTTAGCATTGTAGTGTCCGTAAGAAATGAGGTAAGACAGGTTGTGAGAACCACCGCGGATGCTTACGTCAATCTGAGACATAGGCTTGGTGTTTCCGAACAGCATCTCTTTCCAGTCTGTACCGATGTTGTACTTCTTATAGTATGCTTTCTTAGCCTGGAAGTTGGCATTTGTCTTATAAGAAGGATCGAGCATCTCCTGGAAGTCGAGCCACTGGTTGGCGTCCATCATCTCGAGGTTGTCGCCTGTCATCTCAGAAAGACCATACTGGGCAGAAACTGTGATAGTAGGAGCCTCACCGAAGTTACCTTTCTTTGATGTGATGATTACGACACCGTTTGCAGCACGTGAACCGTAGATGGCTGTTGCAGAAGCATCCTTGAGCACGGTCATGTTCTCGATGTCGTTAGGGTTGAGTGAAAGGAATGTGTTTGAAGAAATCTCACTTCCATCGAGGATGAACAGAGGTTCTGTGGTTGCGTAAATTGAAGTGACACCACGGATACGCATGCTGGAAGTTGCAGATGGCTCACCAGAAGATGTGAATACCTGCAGACCTGCTACCTGTCCCTGCAAAGCATCACCGACGTTTGCGAGCGGACGGTTGGCAAGCTTGTCGCTTCCTACTGTTGCTACTGAACCTGCGATGGTTCCGAGCTTACGTGCCGAACCGTAACCTGTTACGACAACGCCCTCGAGTGTGTGGCTGTCTGATTCGAGTACGATGCGCATGTTATTAGCTGCCTTGACTGTCTTGGGAATCATGCCCAGATAGGTGATCTGGAGCTCTGTGCCCACCGGCACGTTGATTGTGAACTCTCCGTCGGCATTTGTCACTGCGCCTGCGTTCAGGCCCTTTGCCTTGACAGATGCTCCCACTACCGGTTCGCCATCCTCTGCCGAGGTGACAAGACCAGTCAAGCGAGACTGTGCCAACGCCATTCCTATGCTGAGGAACAGGCAGGCAAGAATCATTGTCAATCTTCTTTTCATAAAAATCTCTCTCCTGATTTGATTAAAAATATTAAAAATAAATGTTCTTTCTCTATATTATTTTTCGGGCATCACCCCGGTCATCCTTCTTTTGGTAAGGCTCAAGGATGCGTTAGCTCCTGATACTCCACCAGTTACGCTCCTTCAGCTATGAATATCGGCGCTGACTGTACGTTTCTTTCGTCCGGCTTGCGCCTCTTGTTTTTTTGCAATCAATTTGCTATTTTTGCATGCACCTCTTGTGGAGAGGTGGCAGAAATTATCTAAATTTAGCATCAGTTTGCAAAATTAATATTAATTCGAATATAGAACAAACATTGCATTTTAAACAATACATTTTTTAACCTTTATTGGCTATAAATGTTAAAAAACAGGCCTAAAATGTCATTCTAATACAAAGAAATGAATAAAACATGAAAATTCTTAGAATAATTGCATGTTTTTTATGGAAACTGATTTGCAATTATTCAATACTTCGGAATTGTAAACATTATGCTGCGATGAGGTCCGGAGATGTGCGGTTTGATTCCATACGTGAAGACCTGCGTGCATTATGAAAGCAAAAAGGCGCAGCTGCCGACAGAATGTCTTTATTTTATCATCCGCATGACAGCTGCAATATATTGTCTGAGTAGAATAGTGTGACACACGTTGTTTTTTGACGTAGAATGATTGTCTTATGATAAGAGATGCGGTACTACGACTATCGTGCATGCATCTTTATCATATATATTTTAATTCGTTATTATTTATATTATGGTATTTACATTCCTTTATGGTTTGTCGGAACATTGTTCCTTTACTCCATAAAGTCGTTTATTTCTTCTGCCAGAGCGTTACACGCCATGATAATCTTACGATTGGCTGTCGCGAGATAATGGTTGTCGAGTTCCTTTATATATATTAAGGTGGTCATTGGATTGGTATGTCCCATTGCTCGCGATATGGTCTGCAGTTCGACATTGGTCTGAAAGGCGATGCTTGCCCACGTGTGGCGGGCGACGTATGAAGTGAGCGGGCGGGACAGTCCGGCCTTTCTTCCGAGCCGTTTCAGCGATAGATTATAGTAGCACAGCTGTTTCTGATATTGCACGTAGGCCGAGTTCTTATCCGTCGATTTCAGTATCGGAAATACATACACTGGGTCTTTGTCCTCATATTTCTTTATTATGCTCTCCATGCATGGTTCTATTTTTATGTGGATTATCTGCCCGGTCTTACGACGATGGTATATTATATTTCCGTCCTCAATCTGTGATTTCTTCAGGAACGCGAGGTCTATGAAGGGCATTCCTTGGCAATAGAAGCTGAAGATGAACAAGTCGCGGGTTAGCATAATGCGCGACCGGTAAGGCAGTTTCATCATCATCAGACGCTGTATGTCAGTGATAGACAGCGATCGTTTCACCGTAGGCGTGTTGCCGGTGAAGGCCTTTACAAATACGTCTCCGCTGTTTTCCGTCACACGATTGTACACTGAGCGCAGCGAACGCATGTAGCACGATATGGTGTTGAGCGACACATTGCGCCTGAGCAGCCATTTCTGATAATTCTCAAGCATTTCTTGCGATATGTCCTTCACTTTTATATCCTTACATCCAAGATACTTGAGGAGCGACTTGATTGCCGTGTTGTAGTTGGCTGCCGTGCTGAACGAACCACGGTTGCGGGCATTGTCAATCTCCCTTAGCACGTATGCGACGAATGAATGGTTTCCGTTGGTGACATATCCATCGGCTTGGTTGTCGTCCTTCTTATTTACCAAGACATTTAATTGGAATCTGATTTTCATAACAGTCTTTTTAAGTTTTTTGTTAAATGAATGAAAAGTAACATAACGCAAGTCGGTCGAGCCTTTTGGCGGATAAGGCCGGCAGTACGTGCCGAAAGAACTATTATCGCTTGTTATGGAGCATCGTCGCTGACGCTGAAACCGTAACAACGGCCGCCAATCTTCTTAATAATTCTTTATTCGACTCCCGTTTTTATACAAGCATCACGTCTGTTCAACATGCGGAATTATGTATATCTTCAGACAAATACAAACTCTTTGTTCAATATATTCACGGCGTGATTATGCCGCGTCTATACATTATTATATATAAGGAAGTCAGATCGCTATTAGGTTATATGTAATTTTCCGGCACAAGTCCGGTGTCCGATGAATCCATGAAAAGCCCTGTCACACCTCGCCGCGGCTGACATAAAAGCCCGGAATTCACCAAAATAATACACCTCTCCACAAGAGGTGCATACAAAAATAGCAAATTGATTGCAAAAAAACAAGAGGCGCAAGCCGTACGAAAGAAACGTACAGTCAGCGCCTATATTCACAGCAAAAAGGAGCGTAACCGGCAGTATTTCAGAAGCTAACGCGTCCTTGAAGCTTTCAGATTATAAGGATGACCGGGTGATGCCCGAAAAATAATATAGCGAAAGAACATTTATTTTTAATATTTTTAATCAAATCAGGAGAGAGATTTTTATGAAAAGAAGATTGACAATGATTCTTGCCTGCCTGTTCCTCAGCATAGGAATGGCGTTGGCACAGTCTCGCTTGACTGGTCTTGTCACCTCGGCAGAGGATGGCGAACCGGTAGTGGGAGCATCTGTCAAGGCAAAGGGCCTGAACGCAGGCGCAGTGACAAATGCCGACGGAGAGTTCACAATCAACGTGCCGGTGGGCACAGAGCTCCAGATCACTTATCTGGGCATGGTTCCCAAGACAGTCAAGGCGGCTCACAACATGCGTATCGTACTCGAATCAGACAGCCATACACTTGAGGGTGTTGTCGTTATGGGTTACGGTTCGGCACGTAAGCTCGGAACCATTGCCGGTTCGGTTGCTACCGTTTCGGGCGAGAAGTTCTCTACAACCCCAGTTGCTAACGTAAGTGATGCTTTGCAGGGACAGGTTGCCGGTCTGCAGGTATTTACCTCTTCAGGTGAGCCTTCTGCTACTGCAAGTATGCGTATCCGTGGTAAGACATCACTCTATGCGACAACCGAACCTCTTTACATTCTGGATGGAAGTGAGATTACTTCAGGTGCATTCCTTGCACTTAACCCTAACGATATCGAGAACGTCACAGTATTGAAGGATGCATCTTCTACAGCCATCTACGGTTCACGTGCCGCAAACGGTGTGATTATCATTACTTCAAAGAAGGGTAACTTCGGCGAGGCTCCAACTATCACGGTTTCTGCTCAGTATGGTATCTCTGAGATGACAAGCGATAATGAGAAGATGATGAACGCCAACCAGTGGCTCAACTTCCAGGAGGTTCTCGACCCGACTTTGGTCAACAATGCCAACTTCCAGGCAGAGAAGGCATATTACCGTAAGTATGGTATAAGTACAGACTGGCGTGACATATTCTTCGGCGACTCTAAACCTGTAACTCAGATAGACGCCAGTGTCCGCGGAGGATCAAACAATCTGTCTTATCTTTTGTCTTTCAACCATTACAACACAGAAGGTATCATGGACGACTCCAACATGCGTCGTGAGAGTCTTCGTGCTAATCTCGAGGCAAATGTCAACAAATGGTTGAAGATAGGTTCAAATACCAACCTTGCATTTACAAAGACAGAAACCACAGCATTCGGTAACCAATCAAATAGTGTTTACAATAAATCGTTTGCAGCCAGAATCTTCCTTCCGACATCATCTTATTATGAAATCCTCGGTCTCGACCGCAACGATTATGCCAACAGTACTTTCGAAGGATACGGAGAGAGAAGATACAAATTTGATGAGATGAGGGGTTACTACAACCCGTATTGGTTGTCGGAGTTGCAGCCTTCCCACAACGATCAGATACGTCTCAATGAGAATCTTTATGTAAACATCAACCCTATCAAGGGTCTTAACCTACGTTCAGCTGTTGGTCTCGATGCATACGATGCACGTACTTCCGCAAGATGTTACAACACATTGGATATAGACCCGAATGTGTTCCCGACAGGTTCTGCCAATGAAAGCTTCTCACGTTTCTATCGTTGGACAGTAACAAATACGGCTGAGTACAAGTTCAACTTCCTCCGTGATAATAACGTAAGCGTTTTGCTCGGTCAGGAAAGTATGACAACAAAGAGCGAAGGCTTCAGCGCAGGTATGGAAGGACTTACAGACAACCGCCTTATGCTGATGTCTGCAGGTGTCAGAGACGGTGCTACCGTTCCGAGGCACTCTATAAGCGACGAGGTTCGTAACTCTTGGTTCGGTATGCTTAACTATAGCTACGGCGATCGTTATTTCATCGATGCTTCAATTCGTCGTGACGGTTCCTCACTTTTCGCAAAGAATCACCGTTGGGCAACATTCGGCGCAGTCGCTGCAATGTGGAACATAACAAATGAAGACTTCATGCAGCCGACAAAAAGCTGGCTCAACGACCTGCAGTTCAAGGTCAGCTACGGTTCTACAGGTAACTCAGGCATCAGTCCATATCAGTACTTGGGTCTCGCATCTACTACAGGAGAATATCTTGGAAACGGTGGTATGGCTCCGGTAAATGTACGCAACGACGAACTGACATGGGAGACTGTAAAGACCCTGAATGTCGCTTTGGTCGGAAAGATCTTCAACAGATTCACATTCGATGTTGAGTTCTACAACAAGGTTACATCCAACATGCTTGTAGGCATACCTTATTCTTATACAACAGGCTTCGCTTCACAGTGGGGTAACGTAGCAGAGATGTACAACCGCGGTGTTGATTTCACACTCGGTGCTGAGATTATAAAGAATAAGGATTGGTTCTGGAATGTTTCGTTGAATTTCAACTACAACAAGAACGAAATCACCAAGCTGTTTGAAGGCACTGACTCTTACGACCTGACAGACCTGGTACACCTCGAGGTGGGACATCCTTACGGAGAATACTACTATGTACGTTGGAGCCACGTTGATCCGGCTGATGGACAGAACGTTTGGCTCGACAAGAACGGTAACTACACAAAGACGTATTCTGAAGACGATCGCGTGATGACAGGTAAGACTCCTATCGCTCCGTGGTCAGGCGGATTCTCTACAACCGTTGCATGGAAAGGTCTGCAGCTCGATGTTCAGTTCACAGGCATGTTCGACCGTTACATGATGAACAACGAACGCTGGTTCACAATGAACCCGACATTCGCAACATCAAACAACCAATCTGTCGATATGCTCAATATGTGGCAGAAGCCGGGTGACATTACTGATGTTGCAGCAGCCAATGCAGAATATCAGATGGATACTCACCTCATCGAGAACGCTTCGTTCGTACGTCTGAAGTTCCTGCAGCTGTCTTACACACTGCCGAAGAACTGGCTTGACGCTACACACTTCGTTAAGGGATGCAAAGTTTATTTCGTTGGCCGCAACCTGCTTACCTTCACCGGTTACAAAGGCTACGACCCTGAGGTGGATGGTTTCTCTACGATAGGCGACTATCCGAATACACGTCAGTATTCATTTGGTTTACAACTTACGTTCTAATAAAACAAAAACAAAATTTCAAAAATGAAAAAGATATATTTGTTACTTGCATTGACAGCTGGATTGGTTTCTTGCGATATGGACAAGGAGCCGTATGACTCTGTTCCTGATACAGAGGCGCTGATGAATCCGGCAAATTACCAGAGTGCACGCACAGCGCTTTACTCAGCGCTGAAGAGTTCTATCGCAGGTACATTCTACAATGCTCCGGAGATACAGTGTGATGGTTTCAATGCTATCACCGGATACAGCAACACACTTGGTGATATGTACAGATGGACATACACATCACAGTCAACAACCTTTGATGGCGTGTATGGAAACTATCAGGCAATTATAGCACGCGCAAACTTCATCATCGACAACTATAATAAGGCTGATTTCTCTAATAAAGGACTGTTCCCCGATCAGGCAACAAGCACCAACCCGGGTATGCCGGCAGTAAGAGCAGCCAAGGGTGACGCTTTCTTCATGAGAGCATATTCAATCTTCATGCTGTCTCAGTATTTCAGCCCGGCTTATGATAAGTCGAACGAGGATGAACCCAATCTCGGCGTTTCCTATCGTCTTGACTATAATCCTTCAATCGATCAGTCCACATATCCAGGACGTAAGACTCTGAAGGAGACTTATCAGCAGATTTACGACGATTTGGACAGTGCAGCCATATACGTCAGCCGTGATGCCAACTATCCGTTGTATTATATCAGCCCTGACGCCATAAGAGCCTTGCGTGCACGCGCCGCACTTGCCAAGGGCGACTATGAGACTGCTGCCGACAATGCCGAGAGAGTGATTGTTTCAGGAAACTACAATCTGGCTAAGAGCCAGACCGATTTCGCCAACATGTGGCAGAACGATAATTACACAGATGATGTGGAGCTTATCTTCCAGTTGCCTACAACATCAACAAGCGACCTGCCTTTGGCAACAGGTACTTTGTTCCAGGCACAGTCTGAAGGTAGCGTTCCCGACTATGTTCCTACTCAGACATTACTCAATCTGTATAGCGCAAACGACTATCGTTTCTCGGCTTATTTCAGCACAACTGACATAACAACCAATAACGGAGCTATCGGTACAGTATATTCATTCAACAAGTATCCGCTCTATGGAATATGGTTCCAGCTTACAGGTAATGCATCTACTCTTGGTTGCAGCCAGCCTAAGGTGTTCCGTCTTGCCGAGATGTATCTGATTGCTGCTGAAGCTTATGCCAATATCGACGGCGAACTGGCTACTGCTGCTGATTATCTCAACGAGCTCGAAAGCACTCGTATAAGAGGTTACAGAAACAAGAACTTCACAACAAAGGAAGACTTAATGCAGGAGCTTATGAGAGAGCGTCAGCGTGAGATGGTCGGCGAAGGTACACGCCTGTTCGATATCAAGCGTTGGCACATCGCAATGAGTCGTGGCGTTCCGCAGAACAGAACTCTGTGTCTGCTTCCGGGCTCATCTACTACAGACATGGTTGTAGAAGCCGATTCTCCAAGATTCACATGGCCGATACCGAAGCATGAGATTGATGTCAATCCGGCTATTGTCCAGAATCCCGGTTATTGATATTGGAATTTATGAATTATCAATTTAAAATGAAAATAACTATGAAATATATAAAATTGTTGACCCTTGCCGTGACAGCATCTTTGTTTGCGGCATGCTCGAGTGACGATGTCGAGTACAACAGTGCAGACGGCGTAGCTGTAGAATTCGAGCAGACAGCCATACAGGTCAGGGAGAACGAGAGAATCTTCAATGTGCCAATAAAAGTCAGCGGCAAACGTAACGGCAATATTCAGTTAAAGATAACCGCCGCCGAAACAGGAGAGACTCCTGCCAAGGAAGGTGTCAATTACGTTATAAGCGACAAGACTCTCACCCTTAACCCAGATACGTTAAGCTCAGGAGTCATAAATGTAAACATCAGTGTACTGGATGACAAGGAAGCAAACAACGACCGTACTTTCACCATCACCATTGCTGAAGCTAATGGCGCGGAGATAGGAACGGCTAAGACTGCAACTGTCACCATTCTCAATGATGACGGTTTCTATAAGGCCTTGATGGGAGAGTGGACAATGTCAGGATATGACATCAACGGATCAAGATTCTCTTGTGATGTCACGCTGAGTGGTCCTACAGATCCTAATGATTTCGATTATGAGAAGACTCTGACAGCAACCACGACCAACCTGTTGGGCATGGGAGAAACCCTTACATTCCCGTTCGAATATTCATTCGATGTCATATCACGTTCAGGACAGGTAGGCTGGTATGTTGACGACTCAGTGATAACTTATACGTCTGACGGTTTGCCTCTGACATTCATGTATCTCGGTTCTGACGGATATATATATCAGAATTCATCGTTCAAAGGATCTTGGTCATTAGGTCCGAATGGAGAACCTGCAGATGTGATAACATTCAGAAATGAATTGCGCCTCGGATATGTTAACAACGAAACAGGATCGGTATCTTATGCAGCAAGATTCATGTACATAACTCTTACTAAGAAGCAATAAAGTTTATTATTGAGGGAAAGGCACATCACTTAGTGGTGTGCCGTCTCTCTTTTTTACACATAAAGCGAATATTCAGATATGAGAAAGTTATTCTTAGCGTTATCGTTCATACTTCTGTCCACGACATCTTACTGTGCGCCGCGAAGCCTTGAACAGATTAAAGCAGCTGCAGCTAAAGTCCTAAAGCTAAAAATCCAACCTAACAGAGTAAATGCCCTTAACGGCAAGACAAATGTTCTCAATGTCCTTAAGGAAGGAAACGAGTACACTGTCGTTGGTTATGCCGACGGCGGTTTTGCTGTTATTGCAAACGATGACATGTTCAATGCCGTAATAGGATATTCTGACGGACAGTTCTCACAGACCGATATGCCGCCGGCAATGGTATGGTGGATGAGCGCGATGGACGAGTCGTTGCGCAAACAGAAAGAGAGCGGTATCACATCACCCCGTGCTGTAAGTCCTGCCGATGCCGGTTATCCTGCATCTGTCGATGAGCTTGTGACATCAAGCTGGGGACAGGATACTCCTTTCAACGACCAGTGCCCGACATATACTTATGCCGGAAAGACACAACGCTATGTCACAGGATGTGTGGCGACAGCCATGTCTCAGATTATGTATTTTCATAAATATCCGTTGCAGGGACAGGGACGTAAGATATACGATTTCACTTCACCCGTTGACGGAAAACAGTGGAATTTCGATGTCAGGTTCAGCCGTGTGAAATACGACTGGGATAATATGATTGACAGTTACGACCATGGTTACAACGCATTGCAGGCAGAGGCCGTGGCACAGCTCATGTTCCATTGCGGTGTATCTGTCAATATGATGTACAATATGGATGGCAGTGGCGCGTTCACAAAAGATGCTGCCAACTCACTAAGAGAATATTTCAGCTACAGCACCAAGATGTACACACGCGATGTGTTCACCAAAAACGAATGGATGAACGTTATTTATAAAGAGATAAGCGAGCATTGTCCTATTCTTTATGGTGGTTCATCACCGACTCAGGGCGGCCATGCCTTCGTGCTCGACGGATACGATGAGAACGGACTTGTGCACATCAACTGGGGATGGAACGGCAGTCAGGACGGATATTTCGAGATTGGCGAGCTCAACGGTTTCACCGACGGTCAGGACATGATACTTATGCATACTGCCACCGATCCGGAGATTCCGTATTCTTCACAGCTCGGTATCATGGAATCACTCACATGGAGCAATGGCTCCACAACCCGTGGACGCTTCACCGTTCAGCTCAACGGTACACTGCTCTCTTATACAGTCACCAACCTGCTGAACTGTGATTCTGAGTCATTCGCAGGCAAGCTGATGCTTATGGCTGAGCCTTCTGACGGTGGAAGTGCCGTATCTCTGAACTCGTTCACAACTTCAATAGGACCTAATGGAGGTTATCCTTCAATGTCAAAGGACAATATTTCCATAAGATCGTTGTCTGACGGAACTTACAGACTGTTCCTTGCTTCGCAGAGCGACCTGGAATCTACATGGCAGCCGGTACATTCTAACGAGAATATCGTGAACAACTATATTCTTACAATTACAGGCGGCAACGCCACACTTACAGCTGGTGAAGCTGGATGGACAACGGGCATAGACAATGTGACGGTAAACGGCAACACGCTGAAACCTGCTGCCGACAACCGCATCTACAGCATCGACGGCCGCTACCTCGGCACCGATGTAGAGAAGCTCGACCGCGGTATGTATATCAGAAACGGCGTGAAGTTCGTAAAGAAATAAAAACAGTAGGGAAGAGGTGACCGGACATCCGCAGGTCGTTACCGGCCGGCAGCGGCCCGGACTACAGCAGCACGGCTGATTGGTCACCGCCCGAAATCGAAATATCAAGAGCCATATCTTGCCCCGTTGAGGGCGTTGATATGGCTCTTTTTTGTTATTCTCTCAATAAGGATCGGGCGTTGGACGGATATTCATTCCGGACTGAACACGAATATCATGGTGTCCTTCGCCGGCAGAGTCACGTCTGTCGCGCTGTCCGTCTGCCCGCCGCTCCACAGCTCCTGCACCTTATATCTTGTTCCTCTCTTCAGCGGCATGCGCTCCACTGGCAGGCTGAATGTCACGGCTTTGTCGCCATAGTTGAACACCGCCAGGCACACCCTGCCGTCCTGTTCGCTGCGTACGAACATGTGTTCGCTGCGGTCGTTGTCGGCGTTGAGCGGGCGGAAAGCCCTGCCGTCTATAAGCGCGTTCACCCGTTCGTTGGCGAGCATGCTCACGGCGCGCGCCTTCGCTGTGCTGTCGCCCTTGCTGCTGAAGTCGTCGCCCGTGATGAACATGCCTGTGATTACGGCCGATGTCACCCTCGCACGGTTCTCGCCCTCGGTGGCGTCGCGCAACACCACGTGGTCGGCGTCGTTGTAGCTGTACACGCGGTCGAGCCACCAGCCCCACGTCAGTGCGTTCATTGTGTATTCAGTGTCTTTTATCTTGTTCCACGCATCGCACGCTATGCGCCGTGACTGAGCGTATTGTGCCGGAAACAGCGGTGAAATGGACAGATTTATATACATGTCGCCGAATATGCTGTCTATCAGATTCATGCCGTAGTTGTAGGCCTGTGTGCCCGTGGTGATGTCCTTGCGGTACCACGAGTCGGCCTCCATGCGTCCGTGTGTCATGAAGTCCATCTTCACGTATTGGTAGCCGCAGCGTCTGAATAGCCGCGCCGTCTTCTCCATCATCGCCCTCACCGCCGGATGAGTCGGGTCTATGGCATAAGCCCCGTCGAGCTCCTGCGGCTTGCCGTCGGCATAGAGATATATGTCCTTATATTTATATTCAGGCATTGCGTCCACCTGTCTCTCCGGATTCTTCGCCCAGTCGGTGAATGGCGTCCAGTATATGCACGGCACCTGGTGCATGGCCTTGCAACGATCGGCAAAGTCCTTCAGCTCCGCTTCCTTGAAACTGTCCCAGCCCGAGTCGAGCCCCGTGTATATAAGTCCGTCGGCATTGTGGAACGAGCGCGGCATGAGCGAGTCGGCCAGAAACGTTGCCACCTCAGTGGCGTTGTCGTGGTTCACGCCGAACTGCAGCGCGCCCCAGCTGTTCCATCCCATCGGCACAGCGCTGTCCCATCGGCGCGGCGGCGTGGTCAGGGCGTTGAGACCGGCAAAAAGCTCCATTCCATCGCGCCAGTCGTCGAAGCGCCCCAGCATCATCATTGCCGAGCGCGGACGTGCCGAACGCACCGCACCGTGGCTCTTCACGTCGCGTGTCAGTTCGTCGGCCACGCCGCTGTAGAGTTTCATGCTTCGCCGTCCGTCAGTCAGCTCCACGGCATTTTTCCACGTGTCGTGCTCTATTGCTCCCGCCACCAGTCCCTGTCTGCTTTCGGCATCATACACACACGTCACCTCATAGCTGCGCAACGAGTCGCCCGTCTGTGAGGAGGAAGCGTAGCGGATCCACTTGTCGTTGTCGTAAGGTACGAAAACAGCCCTTTTCATCGGACTTTTTATCATGTCGCCTGTGTGGTGTGTCACCAGCGGCGCCATGTACGATGTGCTTATCACCGAGTCGGCTTCCAGCGCCATATCTGTCAGCATGAAGCCGTCGTACAGTCTGAAAGTCCTCAAGAGCCTCGGCAGGTCGTGCCCGCTCATGGTCAGCGTCCAGCGCATGCCGCGGCCGTAGCGGTCGTCTATGCGCTCCTTTTTGAACGCCGTGTGTTCATAAATCCCCGATTTCATCGTGTCTCCGTCCAAGGCATACTCCGCCCATGAGCCCCTCGCGATGGTGTCGCCACGATATACTATGTCAACGCCATCGCCGCAGCTCAGACGCCATCCGGCGGTGCTCACTGCCGACGGACGGGTGCACGCGCATGCCGTCAGGGCAGCCAGAAAAATGAAAGTTTTGTTGTGCATTGTCAGAATTTAGGTTTATATGGTACGGTTGTCATCTCCCGCCACCCATCCTCCGCCTGTCGTCGCAGGGCTTCTGTCCGGGATGATGTGGCAGGGTGTGTATGCAAAGATAAGACAAAAACCGTCAGGAACGAAACAAAATGTCTGCATTTTGAATGTTCCTGAAGCACGGCGTGACGCGCAAAACGGCTCAGCGGATGAATGGCTGTTAAAGACAAAAACGGTTTATGCTTCTATCAAAGAAGATTCGATGTCAGAGGTTTTTATAAGCTTTATGAGGTTCGATAGAAATTAAATGAGCCGGGTTTTTATCTATGAATAACTATCGGGTTTGGGATATTTTATGGCAGCATAAGAGGAAACAAACCGTGACAGCGTGTGAATCGTGTGATGATAAATCAATATTTACACAGCGATAAGTCCGTATAAATAAGGCAGTAAATCCAAGTTAAGACGGCAATGAATATGTATGAATACAGCAGTAAATTCATATTAAGACAACAGGAGGTCTGCATTAATACAGCGAAGAATATGCTTTATCATAACAATGAATTGGTATTGTCGTAACAAAGAATTGGTATTGCTGCAATAATAAATGATATTGCTACAATAATAAATTGATATTGCCACAACCGATAAACCGTAATATCACCTCAGACGTGCACTTCCCGTGTCCTTTTTAGTGCCAGATACAAGTGTTATGACTGAAAACTCCGGCGACGAACTTACAATTTTTCTTGACTAAATTTTGACAAAATATTTTCTCAAAAGAGGTGTGAAGGAATGTTAAATAGGACGTTATAAGGCCTGTTCCGGTGCATATCGTCTTCTGATATACCCCATATCATAGTCCGAAAATATTCATTCCGCTTTCCGATATTGCCCATTTCATGGTCCGAAATAGCCCATTTCATGGTGCAATATGGTGCTTTTCGGCCCATGAAATGGGCCATTTCGCATGCCGAAATGGTGCTTTTTGCAAAACGATAAAATACCCCTCAAGCATAAGCTACTGCTATTCAATGCTTTATGAAAACCTCTTATTTTCCGTGTATTTGCGCCCGAAGAAAAGTCAGTCCGCAAATACTCGCTTATTTTTCGGGGTAGAGTGGGAAACTCAGACGTGAAAATCAAAATCCGCTTATAATCTGAAAGCTGTACGTATCGGTTTTATTCATATATAAGACAATAGCGTTTGTTCAGAGTTTAACCCCAATCGGTCATTAGACTGCATATAATTTTATATGTGTGTTCATTCATGTTTTCAGCCGTCTTTTTGTTTTCTATCGGCCTCTTTTTGTTGGTTTCTTTTTACATAGTCCGTTATGCCTGCAAAAAAATCCAACGAAAATCTGCTCAATATAAAGCAAAAATACAGACTTAATTCTAATGATCGATTCGGGTTTAAACCGCAGTTTTTTATTAAAACCGATATCCATCGAATATTCATATTTTATACATCAAATCGTGACCTGTCCGCGTAGGCATTACGGAAAATGTCACTCATTCTGTGTTTTTTGACACTCCAAAGTGTGAATATCACTGTTCAGACGGCGGAAAACACGGGTGGCAGGCGGTCTGCGAAAATAATTCCGTAATTTTGTATTGCATGATGAGGGTGACGATTGTCTGCGCTTGCATTTGGCATACCGCTGCAAGAGCATTGCAATCGTCACTGTTTATCGTTTTTCCTGCGGGTATCATGCGATTTCTTATGATAATAACCAACTAAAAACAATAACTATATGAAGAAACTAATAATGTTAGTCTTTGCCGTCGCGGGGTGCATGGCGGCGACAGGACGCACCAACATCTCGGTGACTACAGACCACACCCAGCTCGTGTTGCAGGTGAAGGACAACGGCCGCCTTTATCAGACCTATCTGGGTGAGAGACTGTCGGCCGACTCAAACCTCGACGACCTGGACCAGCCGTGGGCCAAACCCACCAACAGCAACATCGCCGGGTTCGAGGCATATCCGGTGATGGGTACAGAAGATTATTACGATGCCGCGATGGGCATACGCCATGCCGACGGCAATCCCACTACGGTGTTGAAGTATGTATCGCACGAACAGCGCGCCACGGATGGCGGTACGGAGACCATAGTCAGACTGAACGACGAAGTGTATCCGGTGAACGTCACGCTGCACTATGTGGCATACGCCAAGGAGGACATCATAAAACAGTGGGCGGAGATAAGCCACGGTGAGAAGGGCGATGTGGACCTTTCGCGCTACTTCTCGTCAATACTCTATTTCGAAAGCGACAAATACTATCTGACGGAGTTCTGCGGCGACTGGGGCAAGGAGATGCAGATGAAGCACACGGAGCTGAACAACGGCAAGAAAATACTCGACAGCCGACTCGGCACACGTACCACGATGGCTATGCAGCCGTTCTTCGAGCTGGGCTTCGACGCGCCGGCACGCGAGAACGAAGGTACCGTGCTCATGGGCACGATAGCCTGGACGGGCAATTTCAGATTCACGTTTGAGGTGGATCACAACGGTGCGCTGCGCGTGCTGAGCGGCATCAATCCCGATGCGTCGCTCTACAGACTGAAGCGCGGCGAGGTGTTCGTCACTCCGGAATTCATATTCACCCTCAGCACCGAAGGAGTGGGCGAGGGCAGCCGCAGGTTCGCCCGCTGGGCACTCAATCATCAGTTGTTCAAGGGCAAAGAGGATCGCATGACTCTGCTTAACAACTGGGAGAACACCTATTTCGACTTCAATGAGGAAAAGCTCGCGTCGCTCTTCGACGAGGCACGCGACCTGGGCGTGGATCTGTTCCTGCTCGACGACGGATGGTTCGGCAACAAATATCCGCGCGAGAACGACCGCGCCGGACTGGGCGACTGGCAGGTGAACCATAAGAAACTGCCCAACGGCGTGCCTTATCTTGTGAAGACAGCCAACGAGAAGGGTGTGGAGTTCGGCATATGGATAGAGCCGGAGATGGTCAATCCGAGCAGTGAGCTGGCGGAGAAGCATCCCGACTGGATTCTGCGTCTGCCCGATCGCGACACCTACTACTTCCGCAACCAGCTCGTGCTCGATATGACCAATCCCGAGGTGCAGGACTTTGTGTTCGGCGTGGTGGATAATCTGATGCAGGAGAATCCGAACCTCAAGTTCTTCAAGTGGGACTGCAACAGCCCTATAACCAACATCTATTCGCATTATGAGAAGAAAAACCAGGGCAACCTGTATGTGGATTATGTGCGCGGTCTGTATAAGACGCTCGACCGCATACAGCAGAAATATCCCGACCTGAACATGATGATGTGCTCGAGCGGAGGCGGACGCTGCGACTTCGGAGCGCTGAAATACTTCACCGAGTTCTGGTGCAGCGACAACACCGACCCTGTGGAGCGACTCTTCATACAGTGGGGCTTCTCCCACTTCATGCCTGCCAAGGTGATGTGTGCGCACGTGACCAACTGGAACCGCCGCGCTTCAGTGAAGTTCCGTACCGACGTAGCGTTCATGTGTAAGCTGGGTTTCGACATCGGACTCCACGACATGGCGCCTGCCGACAAGGCTTTCTGCCAGAACGCTCTGAAGGAATATAACCGTCTGAAGGAACTCGTGTTCAGTCCTATGACCTATCGTCTGGTGTCGCCTTATGATGGCGAGCACTGCGTCATCGAGCGTGTTTCGGAGGACAAGAGCCACGCCATCGTCGCCGCATACGACATGCATCCGCGCTTCAGCGAGAGCATTCACCCCACACGTCTGCAGGGACTGGATGCCGATGCGCGCTACCGCGTTAAGGAAATATGCCTCATGCCCGACGCACGTTCGGGAATGTACTTCAATGACAGAGTATATACGGGCGACTATCTGATGAAGGTCGGGCTGAAGATGCTCACCGGTGGCGAGCTTTCGAGCCGAATCATCGAGCTTGTGAAAGAATAAGACTGTGTTACGGATATGGCGTCCGCGCGATGCGGACGCAACCATTATGACATTAAAACAATAAAAAAGCGGGGACCGTTTCCGGTCTCCGCTTTCTTTGTATTTATGCTTCCGCTTTTATTTTATCACCTTTGCTGTGAGCGTCTTGCTGCCTGCCTGTGCCTTCACGATGTACATTCCTGCGCCATATTGTGCGAACGGAATGGTGTTCTCGCCTGCATTCAGGTTGAGGCTTGCCACTGCCTGACCGCTGGTCTTGTATATTGTCAGCGTGCCTTCAGCCGGCATGTTGACGTGCAGCACGTCGGTAACAGGGTTAGGATAAACGTCGAGGCGGATGTCGCCTGTGGTTACGTCGTCGATGCCTGTGGCAATCTTGTCGCTGTAGAACAGCTGCCATTCGCTCATCTGAGCCAGTGTAGAGCCGCCGTTCTCAGTGATGACGAGGCGGTAGAAGTTGTATTCGTCGCTGTTGTCGAAGCTGTAGAACTGAGTGTTCTTGCGTGCGTAGAAGCTCAGTCCGCTGCGTGTGTCGAGCGTGGTCCATGTTCTTCCGTTCTTAGAACCCTGCAACTTCCAACCCTGCGGGTCGCGGGTAGAGTCGTCGTTAGCCGATGTTATGCTGTACATGTTGGCTTTCTCCGGTGTTCCTGTCTCATATTCTATCCACGGGTTGCCGAGGTAGTCGAAGAGGAACTTGGTGTCGGCAGAACCGTCATACAGCTTGTCGAGGTTCTCGTTGGCGTCGTCGTTGTTTATCTCCGCGGTCATTGTTCCGCCGTGACTTGTGATGTCGTTGTCCGACAGACATACTCCGTGTATCTGTATGTCGCCTATAACGATTGCATTAGCGGCTTCGTCGGCAGCCTGCGTGAAGTTTATACGTATGCGCTTGTAGCTGTTGCTGTTGGATATGTTCGTGTTCTTGAACGCGCCCTTCGTGTTGAATCGTGCGTTGGATACGGTTGAAAGAGTCGTCCACGATGTGCCGTCGTCAGAGCCCTGAATGGTATATCGTTTCGGGCTTCGGTCGCTGTCGTGACCGGCACAGATGCGCAGTGTCGATATCTTGACAGGTATTTCGGAACGGTATTCTATCCAAGCCTCACCGTTGAACGGCAGTGAGTAGGTTGTGCTGGCGTTGTTGTCGATGAGCGGACGTAGCGCGGTCTCGTCGGCATTGTCGGAAGCGAGGATGGTGCCTCCGTTGTCGGTGATGTCGTTTACGAGCTCACCGTTCGGCTCAATCTCGCCGAACATCTGCAGCTCGGCAACCTCAGCGGGAGCGTCTGTGGCGTTGATCACGAGGCGGAAGTTCTGATAACTCTTGTCGGTGGTGACCTTGTAGAACTGTGTGCAGCCGTTGTATGCCGTCTGCTGGTTGCTGCGTGAGTCGATAGGTGTCCACTCGGCGTTCTCATATCCGTAGAGAGTCCAGCTCTTAGGAGCGTTGCCTGTCGATGCGGTTGTGATGCTGTAAGATGTTATCTTGTACAGAGCCTTGCTGTTGTAACGGTAGATTGAGTTGGTCTCGCCGTCGGTCATTGCAGATGTAGCGGCGTTCTTGTCGGTCACGGATGCATCGCCCTCGTTGAGCGAACCGCCGTCGGCAGTGATGTCCGAAGCCGAGATTGCGAGTCCGTGGAGCTGCCATTCGCTGACAGAAAGGCTCGAAGCGCCGTTGTTCTTGCTTATGTTGAGGCGGAACATGGTGTATGCCTTGTCGGCCTTAGCGTCGTAGCGTTTCAGCTGACTGCGCGATGCGAAGGTCTGATCGGTCTGCTCGTCGAGTGTTGTCCATGTAGATCCGTCGTTTGATGCCGACAGAGTCCAGCTCTTGGCGTCGGCCGATGCGTTGCCGCTTGCGCTGCCGATGGAGTAGCCTTTGAGCGTTACCGGTATCGGTGAGCGGTAAGTGAACTGTGCGCTTGTGGCCTGTACGGTGACTGCCGATGTGAGACTGTTGTCTATGAGAGCACCGGTCCGTACTCCGTCAACCGAAGCGGTGAGTGTTCCGCCGTTCTTTGTTATGTCGCCAGGAAGTTCAAGTGCGTCGGTAGTGAACTTGAACCAATCTACGTTGAAGCAGCTGCTTGTAGAGAAACCTGGCTGATATACGAGATATACATCGTGCTTTCCGTCGGTAGGAGTGATGTCTGCCGTCACGGTCTTCCAGCCTCCTGTCGATGGTACACTGGCTGTTCCGATGAGTGTTCCGTCCGGAGCGCCGAGGCGTATTTCTATTTTCGCGTTGTCGGTGGTGGCGTCAGAAACTCTTATCTCCACCGTTCTTGCCGGACGAGTACCGAAGTCCACGTTGGCGTAGCAGGTGTAGTAATCGTTCTTTATGTTGGTTATCTCGCTCTCGTTGCCGTTTGTTCCCGATGTGACATACACGCCGCTGAGCGTGTTGAAGTCCTCAGCCTCAATGGTAGAGTAGGCATCTTTCTCTATGGACTCGACACTCAGAGGAGCGTTGAAGGCAGCAGATATGGCTGTGGAGTTGCCGAACGGCTGGTTGGCGAAGCTCTTGTAGTTGCCGTTTCCGTCTGTTTCAGTGTCCGACATCCAGTTTTCGTTCGACTTGGTGAGCCATGCCGATGAAGTCACACCCTTGGAGTTGCGGTTGTTGAAGGCCATGAACGCGTTGTCCTTCATCCATTCTATGTCCTCAGTCTTGCCCAGTTCTACGATGTAACGGCGCAGGTAGCGCATGAGAACACCCTTGAATCCGCATAAGTCACCGTCAACAGTCTGGCACACATTGATTATTCCGTCAGAGTTGCATAGGCGTTCCTTCGTACATTCCACGATTTTCTCGGCGTCGCGTTTGTACATTTCGTCGCCGTAGTGTTTGTACAGCATGAGCGCCGCTCCGAGCATAGTGCCCTGGTTGTAGGTGGATACCCAGTAGTTGTATCCGCCGGGCAGGTTGGTGCTCTCGTCCCATGTGAAGCTGTCGTAAACCTCACCTGTCTGCGGATTGAACAGATACAGGCGCTGTTTCTCGTACAGACTGCGTGCTATTTCGTAGTATTCCTCCTTCTCATCCTCATTGGTCAGTGCCATGGCTATGTAGCATGCAGCGACCTCAGTCGGGCCGTTGATGCAGGAGTTTGTACCGTTTTGCGTCTCGTCGGTCTGTTTCCAGCGCATCATGTCCCACTGGTTGTAGGCGCGGTCGAATATCCTGTCGAAGTTGTTTTTTGCGTAAGAACGGTACAGAGTGTTGCCTGTGAGGTGGTAAGCACGTGCAGATGCGATGATCATCCACATCACGTCGTCGTTGAATTCGTGGCCATACCATTTATATGTATCATCATATTTCAGGACAAGCCAGTCGCTTCCTACTGCCCATCTGAAGTAGTTGAACACGTCTCTGAACACGTTCAGATATTCATTGCGGCCCGTTGTCTCGAATGCGTCGAGCACTGTTTCCAGCATCTCGGCATCGCCCCAACCGCCTCCGTCGCCGAAGGTCTTGCCGTTGCTACCGCGGTCGCGCAGGTGCTGGGCAAGCCAGTCATCCATCATTTGGGTGCGTAGCTCGTCGGTGAAATCGGTTATCGGCTCAACCTCTTCGAGCTTCCACATCTGTGTGTTGGCCGGAGTGCTGCCGTCGGTCCATGCCGAGAAGTTCATGGTTTCGCCGTCGCTGGCGGCAGATGTCTGCAGTATGAATGTGTTGGATGCAGATGATTGCGTGATGACATAGTATCCGTCGTGTCCGTCAACAGCGTCAACGTTCCATTGACCCATGCTGCTTGTCGAAGCCGCCTGCTGTATTTTTGAGTTTGTGGATATCACTGCGGAATTGCGAGCGAGGTATTTTCCGGTGAACACATTCCTGAAAGAGAATGTTCCGTTGTCGTTGGCGATTGCCTCCCACTGCTGTGCCGGCACTTCGGTGTCGGTCCACATTACAATCGAAGTGTTGTTCGCAAAAGACGAGTTATCTACGAACATCACTCTCCCTTCGTTAGCCGCAGATGCCATCCGGTATGTTTTTCCCGGTACGATGTCTGCGGATGCCATGCCTACAATGTCAAGCATGAGCATAGTTAGTAATAGTTTCTTCATTTGCGGTTATTTTATAATTATCTTTTTTGTTGTTGTATGTTTGCCTGAGCTTGCCTTTACAATATATATGCCTGCGCGGCAGCTGCCTACGTCAATCGCCGCCTGCCTGCTTCTGCCGCTGTATGCAGCCACTGTCCGTCCGTCAGGAGTGATGAGCTCCATGCGGTCCACGCCCTGCGCTGATGTGGCGGTAAGGATGTTCCCGTTTATGGAGAGTGTCATTCCGTCACCGTGAGCCGTGTCGATAGATGTGGTGCCTGCATTCTTGTTTATTGTGAAACAGTTGAATGCGGAGTTTTCCACACGGGTTGTCTTGCCGTCGGATGCCGTCACTTCGGCTGCGCTCTGGTTGAGGACAATCTTCACTACGTTGCTTAAGCATGCGGCGGTGACGCCGTCTGTGTTGTTGATGAAACGTACGTCTGCACCGTACATCGCTGCTATCGGCATGGCTGACAGCAGAGTCATGAGTAATTTTCGTGTCTTTTTCATTACATTATCCGGTTTGATTGTTTGTTGATTTGGTTGTTGTGTAATGCGCATTTACATGGAACATATAAGGATTCTACGTTTGTCCGTTGTTCAGGTCATTTGTGTTTCCTTGGTTGTTCTTATGCGGCAAATTTATGCAAAGAGCGTGGATGCGTCGGGTAAGATTGTTCACGATTCAGGTGAATATTGTCCATTCCGGGCTTTTTTCACTTAAATGGAGCCGTATTATTATAAAGATGTGTTTTCCGTTCGTCTTTCCGCGCCCGTGCATATTGTCCGGATGATGTCATGAGACGGCTGCTGTCATAATGTTCAAGGCTGTGACGCGGTGTTGCGGCATAGCCTTGAGAGTGGAATGTCATGTCGTTTTCTCATGCGTCGATGTTTGCGTATGTGGCGTTCTGCTCGATGAACTGGCGGCGCGGTTCAACGTCGTCGCCCATAAGCATTGAGAATACCTCGTCGGCCTCTGCCGCATTTTCTATTGTCACCTGTTTGAGCAGACGGCGTTTCGGGTCCATTGTCGTTTCCCAGAGCTGCTCGGGGTTCATCTCACCAAGACCTTTGTAGCGCTGTGTGTGCAGGCTCTTGTTGTCCTCCTTGCCGCCGGCATAGCGGTCGATGAAAGCCTGACGCTGCTGCTCGGTGTAGCAATATTCCTTCACCTGGTTCTTGTATGAGCAGAGATAGAGCGGCGGAGTAGCGATGTAGAGATGGCCTTCCTGAATGATTCTCGGCATGAAGCGGTAGAACAAAGTCATGATAAGTGTGTCGATGTGAGAACCATCGACATCGGCATCGGTCATGATTATTATCTTGTCGTAGCGCAGTTTGTCGATGTTGGCTTCCTTGTCGTCCTCGCCGTCAACGCCGAAGCGCACGCCGATACTCTGTATGATGTTCATCACCGACTCGCTCTCGAACACCTTGTGCCACATCACTTTCTCCACGTTCAGAATCTTTCCGCGCAGCGGAAGTATGGCCTGAGTGTAGCGGTCGCGGCCCTGTTTTGCCGAACCGCCGGCCGAATCTCCCTCGACGAGGAATATCTCGCACTCCTTCGGGTCCTTGTTCGAGCAGTCGGCCAGCTTACCTGGCAGACCTCCTCCGGTCATCGGGTTCTTGCGCTGAACGCTCTCGCGTGCCTTACGTGCGGCTATACGTGCCGTCGCGGCGAGTATCACCTTGTCGCAGATGAGTTTTGCCTCCTTAGGATGTTCCTCCAGATAGTTTGCCAAAGCCTCGCTCACTGCTTGCTGTACAGCACCGGCCACCTCGTTGTTTCCGAGCTTTGTCTTGGTCTGACCTTCAAACTGTGGCTCTGCCACTTTAATGGAAATGACGGCCGTAAGACCCTCGCGGAAGTCCTCTCCGGCTATTTCTATCTTCGCTTTCTCGATGTTCTTTGATATTGTCGGATCAGAGTCAGCGTAGTTTTTGAGCGTACGTGTGAGAGCCGCACGGAATCCGGTGAGGTGCGTACCTCCCTCTATTGTGTTGATGTTGTTTACGTATGAGTGGATGTTCTCGGTGTAGTCGGTGTTATACATCACGGCCACCTCGATAGGCACACCCTGTTTCTCAGTCTTGAGATAGATGACGTCGTCGAACAGATGAGTGCGGTGACGGTCGATGTAGCGCACGAACTCCTTGAGTCCGTCCTTTGCGTGGAACACTTCCTCACGTGTCTTGCCTTCCTCGTCGGGGCGAAGGTCGCGCAGGGTTATGCGTATGCCGGCATTAAGATAGGCCAGCTCTCGCATACGTCGTGCCACGATGTCCCACTGGAAGTGGGTTGTCGTGAATATGGTGGGGTCGGGCCAGAACTGCTGACGTGTACCGCGCAGGTTGGTCTCGCCTACAACTTTTACAGGATAGAGCGGCTTTCCCTTCTCATATTCCTGCTGGTATATCTTGCCGTCGCGGAACACCTGCGACTTCATGTGAGTGGAAAGAGCGTTTACACAGCTCACACCCACACCGTGCAGACCACCGCTGACCTTGTAGGAACCCTTGTCGAACTTACCTCCGGCGTGCAATACTGTCATTACGACCTCGAGTGCCGACTTGTGGAGTTTCTTGTGTTCGTCCACCGGTATGCCTCGTCCGTTATCCTGGACGGTTATGGATTCGTCTTCGTTGATGGTAACTTCTATGTCGGTGCAGAATCCGGCCATGGCCTCGTCTATTGAGTTGTCCACGGTCTCATTTACCAGATGGTGCAAACCTTTCTCGCTTATGTCGCCGATATACATCGCCGGGCGTTTGCGCACGGCCTCAAGTCCTTCGAGAACCTGGATGTTACTGGCAGAATAATTGCTAGCGTTGTTTTGTGTATCAGTCATTTCTTTGCATGAAAAATAATAACATGCAAATTTACGAAAAAAAACTTGTTGGGCGAAATTTTTATCATTAAAATAACCTACTTTCGGACTTATGTTTCAGGTGTGTGGTGCAACCCGGAAAACCGCCGTGTGCAATCGGGCTGCGTGGCGTGGCTCTTACGGCTTGAGAACCTGAATAAGAGGGTGGCGCTCAGGGCTGTATGGGTGCTGTCGCGTTGTCGTGTTCGAGGTTGAGAAGGAAGCGTTTCACGTCGAGTCCTCCGCCGTATCCCGTCAGACTGTTGTCGCTGCCGGTTATGCGGTGGCACGGGATTATGACCGACAGTGCGTTTGCCCCCACCGCGCTTGCCACCGCGCGGACGGCTGTGGGGCGTCCTATCGACCGGGCAAGGTCGGCATAGCTGACGGTGGAACCGTAGTCAAGGTGCAGCAGTTCGTTCCACACTGTTTTCTGAAACAGCGTACCGCAGAGCAGCAGAGGCAGGTCGAACTGTCGGCGACGGCCCGCGAAATACTCGTCGAGCTGGGCGGCAGCCATTCTGTTGGTGTCGCACGGACCTTCCTCGAACAATGTTCCGAGCGTGCGGCACAGGCGGCGGTAGATGGCCGTGCTGTGGCGTCCGTCGAGCCAGTCGCACATACACAGTTGTCCGTCGTAAGAACCCAGCAGCAGGGTGGCGCACGGAGCGTGATAGAGAGTTGTCATTATCATGATTTCAGGTGTTGTTGGTCAGTATTCGACAAAGATAATAAAAATATCCATTCCTTGCTTTTTCTTCATGCTGAAAAAACAGGTTTGCCGGCTGCCGGCAATAATGTCTTCCGCCCGTATGGCGTCATCCACATGATATGCAGTTTTTGGCATAAATATACATTCCGGCATATTGTTTTTGCATAAACTCCGGACCTCAACTCGCTGAGAATCGTTTTAAAATGAGCAGACGGGGTTTCGGCCGCAAATACGCGAGTTTTGAGCACTTTGCGTAAATGGCTGACAGATAGTGATATACGCGAAACCGTGCCGTCATATCGATTTTCCGGCTTTGCGAAATGGCCTATTTCGGCTTCCGATAAAGCCCATATTGATGGGTGAAATGCCCTTAATCGGCGTGTAATAAAGCCTTTATCACGGTGCGAAACAGGCTCTTTTGCAAGTCTGTCTGTACGGAGCGACGATGAGGATGTAAAAATATTGCATTATTATACGGTTTTGAAGGGTAGGCGATTTCTATTTTGGAAAAATTTATTGTCAAAATTTTTTACTTCTGAAAATGTATTTTTATGCAATTCCCCTGTCGTGTGTCTGACTGTTTTTGTATCTTTGCAACACTGCACACCGCAGTCTGCCGCACGCGTGAATACGACGTCCGACGGCGACTGCATCATATCTGGAAAATCATGAACAACAAAGACTATGCGGGCGATGCCGTGGCATTGCTCAAACAACTGATAGCCGTGCCGTCGGTGAGCCGCTCTGAAGACAGGGCCGCCGACGTGCTGGAGCGTGCGCTAAAGGCTTGGAATCTGCCGTACCGGCGCGAGGGCAACAACGTGTGGACCATCTGTCAGGACTATGACGAGCACCGGCCGACGCTGCTGCTCAATGCACACATAGACACAGTGAAGCCGATGGACTCGTGGACCCGCGACCCTTACGAGCCGCAGGTGGAGGGCGACCGGCTCTACGGACTGGGCAGTAATGACTGTGGCGGCGGACTGATGGCGCTGTTGCAGGTGTTCCGCATCATGTCGGGACGGCAGAGAAGTTATAATATTGTGTATCTGGCGTCGGCCGAGGAAGAGGTGTCCGGCGCGTCGGGAATATCTATGGTGCTGCCGCTGCTGCCTCGCATAGACGTGGCGATAGTGGGAGAGCCCACGTGCATGCAGCCTGCCGTGGCCGAGAAAGGACTGATGGTGCTCGACGTAACGGCGCGTGGCAAGTCGGGACATGCCGCCCGCGGCGAAGGCGTGAACGCCATATACGAGGCATTGGACGACCTTTGCTGGATGCGCAGCTATAAGTTTGAGAAGGTGAGCCGCTTTCTCGGACCTACGCAGATGAACGTGACGGTGATAAACGCTGGCACGCAGCACAACGTGGTGCCCGACCGTTGCACGATGGTTGTGGACGTGCGCACCAACGAGCTTTACACCAACGAGGAGGTGTACGACATAGTGCGCAGCCATCTGAAGAGCGATGTGAAGGCGCGTTCGTTCCGACTTCATTCGTCGGGCATAGACGCCGGCCATCCTCTTGTGCGTCGTTGCGTAGAGCTGGGCATGACTCCTTTCGGTTCGCCTACGCTCAGCGACCAGGCTCTCATGCCGTTCGACTCTCTGAAGATAGGGCCGGGCGACTCGGCGCGCTCACATTCGGCGGACGAGTATATATGTCTGAGCGAGATTGAGAATGCCATTGACGTGTATGTAAGAATGCTCGACGGACTCGACCTCGGTGTGAAGTATTGATGATGAGAATAAGGAAATCGTAAGATGATATATAGAAAATCCCGGCGCTCGGATGACGCCGGGATTTTTAGTATCTGTGGTTTGTGTAAGTCTGTTTTGTCTGTATCGGTGGCAGACGACTTGGATCTCGTGTCTTTGCACGGACCTTTATCTAAGCCATGATTCCGGATTCAGCTTCTCGAGATTGCGGCGAAGCTGGAATTGCAGGATGTTGTCGCGTGCCACGGTACCGAGCTGCTGACCTGTAGAAACGCTCTGTCCGCGGTGCACGCTTACGGAGCTGAGGTTGCAATAAACTGATATGTAGATGCCGTGGCGCACCATTACCACCATCGAACCGCTGAATCCGAACACGGCACTCACCTCACCGTTGAATATTGCGCGCGCCTTGCAGCCCGGACTTCCGAGAATGTTGATACCCTTGTTGTCGATGGTCACTCCCTTGAGTCCCTCCACATTGTTCTGTCCGAAGTGGCTCACTATGCGGTAGCTGCCGGTGATAGGCATTGGCAGTCGGCCGCGGTTGGCCTCGAAGTTGCTGCTCAGCTTGCGGTCAACGCTGCTCACAGACGATGTCATGGTGTTGCGGCGTTTCTCGCGATTCATTTCCTCGCGGTTGCGTCGCTCGTCGGCTTCAGCCTTACGCTCGGCCGCCTCGCGTTCGGCTGTCGCCTCGCGTGCTTTCTGCATGGCTTTCTCTCGCGCACGCTCATTGTCGCGTTCGGCCGCCTTTCGTGCCGCCTCCTTCATCTTCGCCTCGCGCTTTCGTGCCTCGGCTATGCGCTTCTCGTTCGCCCTTGCCTCTGCCTCTGCCGCCGCTCTCTTGCGTGCCAACTCCTCTGCACGTTTCTTTTTTGCGGCTTCCTCGGCCTTACGCTTTGCCTCAGCCTCGGCACGCGCCTTGGCTTTAGCCACCTCCTCGGCGATGAGCCGGTCTATCTGGGCGTTCAGGGCTGCGTCTTCCTTGCGCTGCTTGTCTATGAGCTGCTGTATGGTGCGCTGTTGTTTCTGCAGCGTCTTTACCACTTTCTGCTGCTCGGCCTTCTGTCCTTCGAGCGACTCGCGCTCTCTCTGACCTTTGCTCAGGAGGCTGTTCTTGCGGTTCTTCACCTGTTGTAGCTGCGTCTGTTTCTCACGCACCTGAGCCTGTTTCGACTTCACCATCTCGCCCTGCGCCCGCTGATATGCCGCATATTCGCGCACAAACCGCAGGCGGCGGTACATCTGCGTGAAGCTCTCGGCCGAGAATATGAACATAAGACGGTCTTGCACGGTGTGCTGTCTTGTGATGTATCTCATCGACTTTATGTATTTCGTCTTGCGCTCCTTGAGCTGCTGTTCGAACGTTTTAAGCTGTGCGTTGAGTATCTTTATGTTGTTGTCGAGCGTCTTTATGTCGCTTTCTATCTGACGGATGTTCTTCTCGTGCTTGTCTATTTCTCCGTTTATCGCCAAGAGGTTCTGCAGACGCTTCTGTACGTCGGCCTTGTTGTTGCGCAATGCTTTCTCCTGCTGTCTTATGTTTTTCTGTATCTGCGAGCGCTTGGACTGCAGTCCCTTGATGGACGAGTTGCTGTATTTGGCAGTCTTTTTTTTCGACGTCGAAGTCTTCTTCTTGCTCTGTGACGATGACTTTGAAGAAGTCTTTTTCCTTGTAGTGGTGGTAGTTGTCTTCTTCGTCTGGGTTGTGCGCTTGGTCTGTGCCGTCAGAGTTGAGGCCAGCGCGAGGATGATGAATATGGAGAAAATGCGTTTCATTTACAGACTCAATAGTTTTTTTATTATGTCGTCGGTGCTTACTTTCTTGTATTTAGACGATATTGTGGTCTTCGTGTCCCATTTGCTGTCGTCCTTCACTTCGCTCATTCTGATGCTCACCGTCACTTCCTGCTGACGCTTTGTCGCGGTGGTGGTGAACTTGAATGTCTGTAGCGACGGGAAGAGTTTCACTCCGACGTTCTTGAAGTTGCCATATTTCCAGTTGAGCGATGACGTGCCGTGCGTGGTACTGTTGTATGCTACGTCGGCTTCTGTTATCAGTCCGTCGCTCTTTCCGGCTTTCCATGTGAAGGTCATGTTGCCGTTGGTGAATGTTATGGGCAGGGTTTCACCGGCGGCACTGGTATCGACATTGAACTTCTTCAGCGCCGACTCACTCACTTGCTGTTGGCCTGGCAGGAACAGACGGTTCCAGAACAGAGCCTGAAGAGTGTAGAAATTGATGCCGTTGTTCTTTAGAAACGACACCTGGTCGTAGCTTGCCTCGATGTATTCTTTGTGCATACGGTCTATCACGAGCACATGGTCGGGGGTGAACTCTATGCGTCCTATCTCGCTGCCGAGCAGCGGAATGAACAGCTGCAGTCTGATTATCTCGTTCTCACGCATATGTACGGCGCCCGGAACGGAGATGTCGTCGCCTTTTGTCTGTATGCTGAATGTCATGTCGCCAACTATGTTCTTGGCATAGACACGTGTGTCGGCCACTTTCTGCATGAACGACAATTCCTGTATCACTCCGGTCTGTTGGCCGCCGGTGGTGGCGGTAGCGTCTTTGCGGTCGGTGTCAGCCACGAGTACTTTCTTGCTCGCACACGATGCAAGCAGGAGCATAAGCGGGAGTATCAGTCTGAATGCTTTCATATAACGTATGGTTTGTTATTGTATGATTCTTTGCCTGTGGCGTGGCGGTGTGCGCCGGATGGCGCGTCGGTTGCGACCATAAGTGTGGACCTCTGCCGCGTGAGGGCAGGGTGTCCGGTCTTTTATGGAGTTGGCGTGCCGCCTCCGCAGCATTGTTGGACACTACGTAGGCGGCAACCATACGCCATGGCTATTTCTTCTTTATATATTTCCTCTGTTTTATTTTTTTCTGGAGTATGGCTTTGTCTCCGCCCATGCTGAGAGCCTTTTCCCAGTATTCCACCGCTTTGGACGTATCGCCGTTCATGGCGTATATGTCTCCGGCGTGTTCTATGACAACCGGTCCGATGGTGCTGTCCGACTCTACCGACAGAGCCTGGTCTATGTAACTCTTGGCTTCGCTGTAGCGTCCTTTCATGAAAAGAATCCATGCGTAGGTGTCGAGATATGTCGCGTTGTTCGGTTCGGCGGTCACTGTCTTGTAGCTCATCTGCTCGGCTTTGTCAAGGTCGCGGTCGAGTTCGCTGAGATAATAAGCGTAGTTGTTGAGACATGAGATATTGTCTTCCTTCCATTGCAGGCAGCTGTCGTATGCCGCGAAAGCCTCTTCGGGTTTGCCTTTCTTATAGAGTATGTCGCCCATTATGGCGTAGAAGTCTGATACAATGTCCGGATCGCTCTCGTTATTTATTTCGCCCACACCGCGCTTGAAGGCGTCGAGGGCTTCGTCTTCCTCGTCTTTCTGGAAATGTGCAAGTCCGAGGAAGTAGTATAATGTCATGTCCTCAGGGTTGTATAACACCGACTGCTTGCACAGATTTATTATGTCGTCCCATCTCTGTTTGTTCCAGTAAGACTCTATGAGCTTCTTTACGGCGTAAGTGTTTTCGGGTGCCACGTTCAGTACATACTTGAAGGCGTTGTTCACTGAGTCCTCAGGCATCTTCTTGAGTTCCATGTATGCGGCCTTCAGGGTTGGTATGTCGGTGTCAGACTTATCGGTGGCAATCACCTTGTTGAACATTTGCAGTATTGCGGTGCTGTCACCTCCGGCATCCTCGCTCTCTTTTATCAGCTGATTGAACATTGCCAGCTTTGTCTTTGAAGATGTCTTTTGGTTGAGCAACAATTTGTCGCGTGTGATTGTCGCGAGCGAATCCTGTCCGGTAGAACGGTAGTAGTCGTACATTGAGCTTTGTGCCGATTCGTTGTCGGGATCGTCTTCCAGCGCGGCGGTAAGCATCTTGTGAGCCTCTTCTTTCTTGCCTTTCTGCAGCAGCCAGTTGCCGTACATCACTTTGTAAACGGCGTCACTGGGGTGGGCCTCGGTGAGCGATTGCAGCATTTTCTCAGCCATTTTGGTGTCGCCTTTCATCTCATAGACATTCATTTTGGTGAGAGTAAGCTCGTCACTGCTGCCTTCCACCTGCTCCATACGGCCGATTGTGCCGAGCATATTCTTGTAGTCACGGTTGTGATTGTACAGCTGCAACAGTATTGCAAGCACGTCGCTGCGGTCTTTGTGGTGCTCATACAGGTTCTCGTATGCTGTTATCGCCTTGTCGTAGTTGCCGGCGTTGATGTAGTATTGAGCCACGCGCTCCTGGTAAGTATCGTTGTCCGGATTGAGCGCGGCGGCTTTCTCTATGTCTTTCAGAGCCAGCGAGTCCATCTGCATTTCGGAGAAGTATGACGCTCTGGCGTAATATGCTTCAGCCGCTTTGGGGTTTATCTCCAGACAGTGGTTGAGCAGTTCGAAAGCCGCGTCGTACTTGCCTTCATTCTGTTTGCATATAGCTTCAAGAAAGAAATAGTCGTATCGCCGGCGGTCATTGTATGAGAGGCTGTCGCCTGAGACCGTCGTGGTTTTCTTGTCGCTGTTGCCTTGAACCGTCATCGGTAGTATCACGCCGAGCAATATTGCCGATATTATGGCAATAGGCAGTTTGTTTATTGATGTTTTAGACATTGTTCTTATTTGACTCCAGTATGTCCGTATCCGCCCTCACCGCGCAGGGTGGCGTCCAGTTCGTCCACAATCACGAATTCACCCTGCTCGTGACGTGCTATCACCATCTGTGCGATGCGTTCGCCGTCGGTTATGGTGAAGTCCTTGTCAGACAGGTTTATCAGCAGCACACATATCTCGCCGCGGTAGTCGGCGTCGATTGTTCCCGGGCTGTTGAGCACGGTTATGCCGTGTTTCAGGGCGAGTCCGCTTCGTGGTCTTACCTGAGCCTCGTAGCCTTCGGGCAGTGCTATGTGCAGTCCGGTGGGGATGAGGCGGCGCTCCATCGGTTTCAGCACGATGTCCTCTCCGATGTTTGCCCTCAGGTCCATGCCCGCGCTGAGCGGTGTCGCATATTCTGGTAATTGTTGATTGCCTTTGTTTACTACTTTGATTTTTATCATCTCAGTTTATGTTTTAGTTTGCAAAAATAAATAATAATATTCACATAACTTAATTTTTAGCATTAAATAATACTTTGCGACGGGCAGAACGGCTCTTCGCTGTGCATTTTATCACCGGAGCGCGAGGCCGTGACTTACCGGCGGAAAGCATAGCCCGGCCTGACTGTATGGGGCGTGTCGGGAAATGATATGGTTATCGGCGGAATGTCAGTGACGGCGTTCCTGCGGATGATAAAAAAGCAATGATATTTTTGGATGGGGAAATAAAATAGCCTAATTTTGTGTCGCAATGACATCAAAGAAAGAAAATATGAGAATGGATTGGCACAAACTGATTTCCAACAAGCGATTCGGACAGGAGTCGAAGCATGCACAGCGTCACGACGACAGGTCGGAGTTCAAGCGCGATTACGACCGACTGATATTCTCGGCACCGTTCAGACGCATGCAGAACAAGACGCAGGTATTCCCGCTTCCGGGCAGCATCTTCGTGCACAACCGGCTCACCCACAGCCTTGAGGTGGCGAGTGTGGGCATGTCGTTGGGCAACGATGTGGCACAGGAAATAATAAAACGCGACCCGACTCTTAGCGGAACGCTGTTTGAGGAGATAGGAACCATAGTCAGTACGGCTTGTCTTGCCCACGACATGGGTAATCCTCCGTTCGGTCACAGCGGCGAGAAGGCCATCCAGGCATTTTTTACTGACGGTTCGGGACTCTGCGTGAAAGATATCGTGAGCGACGGTTTCTGGAACGACATAATACGTTTTGAGGGTAATGCTAATGTTTTCCGTCTGCTCACACACCGTTTCCGCGGTCGTCGTGTAGGCGGTTTTGTCATGACCTATTCGCTTCTTGCGAGTGTGGTGAAATATCCATTTTCGAGCCGTTGCGCCGGAGCTCACGGCAAGTTCGGATTCTTCTGTTCCGAGGCCGACGCTTATTGTAAAGTTGCCGATGAATTGGGCATAATCCGTAAGTCGGCACCCGGCGAGCCGATAAAATACGCCCGCCATCCGCTGGTCTATCTTGTTGAGGCTGCGGACGACATCTGTTATGAGATAATGGACATAGAGGATGCCCACAAACTGAAGATCATCACGTTCGACGAGACGTGCGATCTGTTGCTCGGATTCTTCGATGACGAGATAAGGAAATACATTCTCAAGCGCATAGTGGATGAAGAACTGACCGATGACAACGAGAAAGTGGTGTATATGCGTGCCCGTGTCATAGGAAAACTCGTTGCTGAATGTACCCGCGCTTTCGTAGTGCATGAGGACGAAATAATGTCAGGCACGTTCGAAGGCAGTCTCATCGACAATATCGATCCGCCTGTGCGCGACGCTTACAGAGCCTGCGCGAAGTTGAGTTGTGAGAAGATATACAACAGCAAACCTGTGCTCGACGTGGAGCTGAGCGGTTATAAGATAATAGAGACCCTGATGGAAACGCTTATAGAAGCAGCGCTGAGCCCGGAGAAATATCATTCGGGGCAGCTGCGCAAACGGTTCAGCAGCCAGTACGACATAAACAGCGACGACATAGAGACCCGCATCATGGCAGTGATAGATTTTGTCAGTGGAATGACTGATGTGTTCGCCCTCGATATCTATCAGAAGATAAACGGAACATCGCTTCCGATAGTCTGAACATCTGAAACGCCGTGAACCGTGACGTGATAAATAATCATTATGCCGGAGGAACAGGCCTTACCGGCACGCGGATGATGGCGGATATGGCGATGAAATGGCGCATTTCTGCGGATTAAAGCATTATTTCCGCAGAATAATGATACCGATGAAATGGCGGAAAAGTAAAGTTCTGCCGTGACAAAAGGATTAATACGGCAGAGCCTTAAAAACGATAAAACAAAAAACCGGAGCGCATTGCGCGTCTCCGGTTTTCTTTTTCTTCATTGTCTTATTAATAGCTCAGGTCCTGAGGATCTTCAATGATTGAAGGTATTCTTTCGAATATTGCTTTGATACGTTTCATGTCGAACTTCGGAGTACGGTCATAATAGTATATACCGTTCTGCTCCTGTTCAACGTCGGTGAGCTGAGTGTAGCAGAAGCCCACCACATGCTTGCTTGCTTTCAGAGCGTCAACCTCGTCCTGAAGAATCTTGTAGAAATCTTCCATCGACTTGATTTCAGAGCCGTAACCCCATGAGTTGCCCTTGCGCTCAGACTCACGAATCCATGCAAGACCGCCGAATTCATCGACCATATACGGCTGTCCGTCGTAGCATGCGAGCCAATCTTTGCGGTCCATTGTGTTGCGGTAAGGCTCCTTGCCGTTCTCGAATGTGAATGCCTGCTTGAGCTTTTCTGGGTCACGCTCGTAGTTGTGCACGCTCCATATATCGGTCTTCACGTGGCAGTCGCCGCTGGCGTCGTTCACCGGACGAGTGCTGTCCATAGCCTTTGTTATGTCGTATAAGTCCTCGACAAAGCGTGTGTAAACGCCCGAGTTGTTAGCGTCCCAAGTCTCGTTGAGCGGAGTCCATGTTACGAGAGACGGGTGGTTGCGGTCGCGTGCCACGAGCTCGGTCCACTCAGAGATAAAGTTGCGCACAGCCAGCTCGTTGTTCACGTCGAGTCCCCAGCTTGCAGATTCGCCCCAAGTGAGGTAGCCCAGCTTGTCAGCCCAGTAATAATAGCGCTCCTCAAAGCTCTTCTGGTGCAGGCGTGCACCGTTGAAACCGGCCTCTTTTGAGAGTTCTATGTCTTTTTTGAGAGCCTCGTCTGTCGGTGCGGTCCAGATGCCGTCAGGATAATAACCCTGATCGAGGATGAGACGCTGGAAGTAAGGTTTGTTGTTCAGATAGAAATATCCGTTTGCCACATGCACCTTACGCATTCCGGCATACGACTTCACCTCGTCGATGGTTTTGCCGTCTTTCACCACTTTGTATGTGATGTCGTAGAGGAAAGGCGATTCCGGACTCCACAGCTTCATGTTCTTCACCGGAAGCACTATTACAGAGTTGTTGGTGCAGCTCACGGTCTTTGAAGCCACAGCCTTCTTGCCGTCGTAAAGAGTTACGACAAGTTTGTTGGTGTTGCTCTCCTGATAGAACTGCGGATGTATGACGAGTTGCTTCTGGTCGATGTCCGGAGTTGCGAATACAGACTTCAGACCTTCTTCAGCGACGGCTTCCATCCAGACAGTCTGCCATATACCTGTTACGCGGGTGTAGTTGCAGCCTGCCGAGTAGAAACCGAAGCTCTGTTTGCCTCCCGGCTGCTTGTGGTCGCGGAGATTATCGTTCACGAGCACCACCAGATTGTGCTGCTGACCAGCCTTCACGAATTTTGTGATGTCGCATGAGAACGACGAGCCTGTGCCGAAGTGACGGCGCACGAGTTTTCCGTCGATGAAGACGTGTGCCTCATAATCCACCGCTCCAAAGTTGAGCAATATCTTTTTCCCGTTCCATGCGGCAGGAATGTCGATCTTGCGCTGATACCAGATGGTATTGATGAAATCGGTATATTTCACTCCTGAGAGCGAACTTTCCGGACAGAAAGGCACGGTTATCTTGCCGTCGAACGAGGCGTTGTTCTGCCATCCTTTGTCTCTTCCTGTGCGGCCGAAATCAAACGAGTATGTCCATGTTCCGTTGAGATTCACCCATTCGCTGCGTTCGAATTGCGGGCGGGGATACTCCGGTCTCGGGGTTTGCGCCTTTGCGGTAGTGCTGCCGTACGACATCATTGCAGCCACTGCAAAAGCAGATACAAGCGTTTTGACGTTCATAAGAATAGTTTTTATTGTTAAGTTGATAAATTAGGTTGTTTATGTCTGTCTGATATGCGTCTGTCCGTCTTGCCGTGCAGACGTTCCGGCTATGCCGGTATGGCGTTATTATGTTGTGGTCTTGCTGATAGTAGTCAAGTCGGCGCGCTTCGCTGTTGCGCCGTTGTGCTTTCTCTGGCCGTTATTAAAGGTGTGTCGTGTCGGTGGTACAGACGTTTCAGACCGCTGTCTTTTGACGTCCTGCCCCGGCGTGGCGTGCCCCGCGTATTTGCGGTGCCGCTTTATGCCGTAGCTTGAAGTATTATTTCTTTTCCTTGTATATCACCGTGTTGGCACCGCTTGTTATCTTCAGTGCTTCCGGGTGCTCCTTTATGAACGAGTCGATGTGGCGGATGCGTTTCTCCTCCAGTATCTCGTCCACGGTTATGAGGATGCCTGTCTCCTCCACGTCGCCGAATCCGTAGTTTATGGCTGTGCCGAAGAGCTTCATCGTGGGGCTCAGTCCCATGTATGCGTTCACCAATGGCGGAATGTTATATCCCAGCTTACGGATCTCGCGGTTTAGTATTCTGTAGTCTTTCTTGAAGTCGTCCTCGCAGAAAAGTTCCTTGAGCTCGTTCTCGTCAGTCTCTATTTTCAGCGGTTTCATCGGTATGATGAGGTTCTCCTTGTCGTCGAAATGCTTTTTCAGAAAATAGAGTATCATGTCTCTTCCACGACGGATGTACGATGGGTACATGGTCATCTTGCCGAAGAAATATTTTATGTTCGGACGTATCACAGTCAGTGCTCCGAGGCCGTCCCAAAGGTTGTCGAGCGCGAAAAGACTCTTTGAGCCCATTTTCGAACTCTGATATTCAGGCGACACGAACGAACGTCCCAGCTCCACGGTATAAGGCATATACTCCTTGATGAACTTGTCGGAGAAGTGGAACATGTGGCTCGTTGCGAGGTGAGGCTGTCCGTCGGCGTTGAGCTTCCAGTCGGTTCCGAGCAGGTAGCGGTAGCCGCCTATAATTTCCTCGGCCTCAGGATTCCACACGATGAGCTGTTTGTAGCAGTTGTCGCCCAGGTCGAACTCGTCTATATCCATAGATTTTCCCGTTCCGCCTCCCGCTTCGCGGAAAGCCGTCTCACGCAGACGTCCTATTTCCTTCATCACGTTCGGAGAGTCGTTTGCCGTGATGACGTATATCTCGTTGTGGCTTTTGTTTGTCATGCGCTGTTGTCTCTCAGGCGTGAGCTCTCTTTTGATGAGTTCCTTGCTGATGGGTTGGATTATTGCTTCTTCCATTTTTGTTAGTTTATGATATGGATATTTCAGTTCTGATTATTCTGTCGGTGCGGTGCGTTTTCAGAGTTTATACACCTCGTCTTGCACGAATTTTGCCCATTCCACCGGTGTTTTCGATTTGTCGAAGGTCTGCCACGGAATGGGTTTTCCTATTGCCACGCGAAATGTCTTGTGCACGTTTTTGTACATTTCATCGACAAGAAAGAGCATTGCGATGTTGAATTTGATGTGCAGCGCCTTGCATACGTTTGCCAGGCCATAGAAAAAGTCGGAGTTGCGTCCGCCGAAGTGTATCGGCACCACGTCGCGGTGTGTCTCCACGCTTTTTGTTATGAATGTCTTTTTCCAAGGCAGGTCGTGTATGCTCCCGTTTATCTTTCGTGAGCAGATGCCCGCCGGGAACATCAGTATGTGGTTGTCGCCGGCAAAGCCCGATTCCACCATTTCGGGGAAGTTGCGGCTTTGTTTTCCAGTCTTGTTTATCGGAATGCACAGCGGTGCCAGACCAGGCAGGTTCATCAGAAGGTCGTTCACCAGATATCTGAACCGTCCGTCGTAGTGTCGCCCTATTATCGCTCCGAGTGCCACTCCGTCAACTCCTCCGAGCGGATGGTTTGAAACGAAGGTGTAAAGTCTGCCGTCGTTCTTGTCGGGCAGGTTCTCCATTCCTTCAATATTGAGCGTCATGTCAAGGTATCTGGTACATTCCTCGAGCCATTCTGTGCCTTTCTTGTCGCGGCTCTCCCATAAAAACTTGTTCACCTCGTCCTGATGAATGATGTGTTTAAGCCATTTCACGGCAAGAGCCGGTACATATTTGGCTTTGTCACCCATCTTTTCTCTGATGATTCTGTCAAGATCTATGGTTCTCTCAGTAGTTTCGAGCATGCGTTTTTATTACATTATTTGCTGCAAAGTTATCATAACTTTTTAATATATCCACATTTTTATGAAGAAAAGTTCATTTGTTGGATAATTTGACATGATATTGTAAAATGTTACCTGTCGCGGTATGTCATGTTGGAACCTTATCGGTTGTGTGGAGGATGCTCGTTTGATGGCGTTTGTGTGGGTTCTTGTTACCTTTTGCCAGTGGCATTATGCTTTAACACTTTTAAGTTAAATAATTTTCGAAAAATACTCCGTTCACAATCTGTAAACAGAAAATCGGAGATTGGTGAAAACCTTTATTTTTGCCCATTTCATCGGAATGGGTTGTTGAAAAAGAACTGTCGGAATGGCCGTTTCGGCTGACCGACGTTGCGAAAAAGCCTGTTTCGGCCTGCGTTTTCGGCTTTATCATGCCCTGATATGGGCTTTATCGTGCTCCGAAATGGTGCATATCGGAAGCCGAAATGGGCCGTTTCGCAGAGAGAGTTCAGTGGCGTGTGAATCCTGTTTTCGTGTAAGTAGTTGTAAACCAGAGTTTTGTGGAAAATGGCGAAATTCTGGTCATATTTACACTTTTGGACGTGTCAGGGCCGCCGACAGCGAATTTTGAACGGCTGAATTTTAACATTCGGCAATTTGTAGTTGATATATAGCAATCATGAAATTGCTCCGAGCCGCGCCTCTTGCTAAAGTCTGAGTAGTAGCTTGACGCACCGTTTGCACATTATAAAATTTTATTTAAATTTTTGTGGAGAATAGTGGGTGAATGTGGTGAATTTTGTGTATCTTTGAAGCCTGATTGTGTTTAATTAGGTGAAAGTGCGATTTATTGGTAACATAGAAGCCAGAACCGACGCCAAAGGTCGAGTTTTCCTGCCCGCAGTATTCCGCAAGAAGTTGCAGACATCGGGCGAGGACAGTCTTGTTCTGCGCAAGGATGTCTTCCAGTCGTGCCTCGTGCTCTATCCCGCGTCGGTGTGGAACGAGCAGATGGATGTGCTCCGCTCACGGCTCAACCGCTGGAACGCCACCCATCAGCAGATATTCCGCCAGTTCGTGTCGGATGCCGAGGTGATGTCGATAGACGCAAACGGTCGCATACTTTTGCCACGCCGCTATCTCGCGATGGCAGGAATAACCCAGTCGGTGAGGTTCATCGGCATGGGCGATACCATCGAGATATGGAGCAGCGAAGCCCTTCAGACGCCGTTCATGGACAGCGCCGAGTTCGGTGCCGCGCTTGAGACGCTTATGCACGGCGGAACCATTGATACTGATGAAAACAACAAGACAAATGACTGATAAGAATGCTACGCCCGTCGTTGCGGGTACATATCACGTGCCGGTGCTCCTGAAGGAGAGTGTTGACGGCCTCGCCATACACCCGGGCGGCGTGTATGTGGATGTGACGTTCGGCGGTGGCGGCCATTCGCGCGAGATTCTCTCACGGCTCGACGATGCCGCCCATCTGTACAGCTTCGACCAGGATGCCGACGCCGAGCGCAACATCCCGGATGCCGGCAGCAACTTTACGTTCGTGCGCAGCAATTTCCGCTATCTCGAGAATTGGATGCGCTATTACGGCGTGGAGCATATAGACGGTCTGTTGGCCGACCTCGGCGTGTCGTCGCATCATCTCGATGACGAGAGCCGCGGGTTCTCTTTCAGATTCGAGGCTCCGCTCGACATGCGCATGAACAAGCGTTCGGGAACTACTGCCGCCGACATACTCAACACTTACGACGAGGCCCGTCTGGCCGACGTGATTTACATGTACGGCGAGCTCAGACAGTCGAGACGCATAGCGGCGGCCGTGGTCAAGGCGCGTGAGGCAGCCCCGTTGCTCACCACGGGCGACCTGCTGAAGGTGGCCGAACCGCTTATGAACCGCGGAAGAGAGAAGAAAGACATGGCGCGTCTGTTCCAGGCGCTGCGCATAGAGGTGAACCACGAGATGGACGCCCTGCGCGAGATGCTCGCCGCAGCCGCCCGTCTGCTGTGTACGGGTGGACGTCTGTCGGTGATAACCTATCATTCGATAGAAGACCGCATCGTGAAGAACATGATAAAATCGGGCAATGCCGAGGGCCGCATCGAACAGGACTTCTTCGGCCGCAGGCTTACTCCGTTCCGTCCGGTAGATGGCCGTCTGATTGTGCCGTCGGCAGAGGAACAGGCTGCCAATCCGCGCAGCCGCAGTGCAAAACTTAGAATAGCAGAGAAAATATGAGCGAAGACGATAAGAAAAAAGACATAGACCCTGTAGAGGTGATAACCAATCTGAAGGACCGCAAGGCTGAGTCGCGGGAGAAGAAGCCCGAGAAGGAAGCCGCTTCGGAGGATGAGGCTAAACCGGAGTCGTTTGCCGACGTCATAAGGGAGCATGCCAACGAAGGCGAGGAACCGCTGTCGCGCAATTTCACTTTAGGAAAGATACTCGGCGGTGACATCCTCAACGCAGAGCCTATAAGGCGGCAGATATGGGTGTTCCTGCTCATTACGCTTTTCCTTGTGATATACATATCAAACAGATACAGCTGCCAACAGTATCTCATCCAGATAGACAATCTGAACAAAGAGCTGAAGGACGCCAAATATAAAGCCCTCTCGAGCACAAGCGCGCTCACGGAGATGAGCCGCGAGAGCCGTGTGCTGGAACAGCTCAGACTGAGCAAGGACAGTACGCTGCACATATCAAAACAACCTCCATATATAATAAATGTTCCGCAAAATGAGTAAGTTCGATTCAAAGAAAATAACACCCCGTTATAGTTTCATAGCCATCGTGCTGATGTTCGTGGCCGTGTCGGTGGTGGCGAGAGCAATGTATATCATGACTGCCCGCCGCGACTTCTGGCTCGACGTGGCCGACAGGGTGAAGGCCGACAGCGTGCCGGTGAATCCTGTCCGCGGCAACATACTGAGCTCTGACGGCCTGCTGATGGTTTCGACGTTGCCTGAGTATAAACTGTTGGTGGATTTCGAAACCATGCACAACTCGGGCACTGATTCGTTATGGCTGGCTAAAATAGACTCCATAACAGAAGGCCTTAGCGCAATATTCCCGCAGAAGTCGGCAGCTTATTTTAAGGAATATCTTGAAAAAGGACGTGAGTTAAAGAGCCGTTGCTGGCCTGTCTGGCCTGATCGTGTAAGTTATAATACTTATATGGAGGTGAAATCTCTGCCGGTCTTCAACATCAAGTCTAAATATGTAAGCGGATTTTATGCCAATGAGTTCAATGCCCGCAATCATGTTTACGGCTCACTTGCGAGCCGTACGCTCGGTGAATTGTATGGAGCTAAAGACTCGGCACGCTACGGATTGGAGTTGGCATACGACTCGGTGTTGCGTGGCGAGACCGGTCTGGTGCATAAACGTAAGGTGCTCAATCGTTTCCTTCCGATACCGGACACACAGCCTGTTGACGGTGCCGACATCGTCACGACAATAGACGTTACGATGCAGGATCTGGCAGAGCGGTCGGTGATAGACGAGCTGAAGAAGATAAACGGTAACGTGGGTGTGGCTATCGTCATGGAAGTTGCCACGGGCGACGTGAAGGCCATCGTGAATATGGAGAAGTGTGGCGACGGCGAATACTGCGAGAGAAAGAACCATGCCGTGAGCGACTTGCTCGAACCGGGCTCGGTGTTCAAGACTGCTTCTATAATGGTTGCGCTCGACGACGGCGTGGTGGATACCACTGAACGCGTGGAAACGGGCGGAGGCGTATGGCCGATGTATGGCCGTGAGATGCGCGACCACAACTGGCGACGTGGCGGATACGGCATGCTCACATTGCCGCAGACGCTCATGGTGAGCTCGAATGTGGGAGTGAGCCGTATAATAGACGACCACTATAAGAATCATCCGGAGAAATTCGTCGAAGGCATCTACCGCCTCGGACTTGCCGACGATTTGCGCCTGCCTTTTGCCGGATCATCGTCGGCACGCATAAGAATGCCTAAGAAGGAAGGCCGACAGTATGTGAACTGGAGCAAGACGTCGCTGCCGTGGATGAGCATAGGCTACGAGACACAGATACCACCTATATCTACTCTGACATTCTATAACGCCATAGCCAACGGCGGAAAGATGATGAGACCACGTTTTGTCAAGGCAGTGTCGAAGGACGGAAAGATAATAGCCGAGTATCCGCCTGAGGTGATGAGGGAGAGCATATGCAAGCCGAGTACGCTTGGCAAGATACAGACAATATTGGAAAAGGTGGTGAGCGAGGGCCTTGGAAAGAAGGCCGGTTCGAAGGCATTCAAGGTTGCCGGCAAGACGGGAACGGCACAGATATCACAGGGTGCGGCAGGATATAAGAGCGGCATGGTAAACTATCTGCTCAGCTTTGCCGGATATTTCCCCGCCGACAATCCGCGCTACAGCTGCATAGTCTGCATACAGAAGTCGGGACTGCCGGCATCGGGCGGCGGTATGAGTGGTCTGGTGTTCCACAACATAGCCGAAGGCATTATGGCACAGAACATAAAACTCGATGTCCGCGACGCCCGCGACTCTACCTCAGTTCTTCTGCCCGACGTTAAGAGTGGCAACATACTTGCCGCCGATTATGTGCTCAAGTATCTCGGATTCAGACCGCGTGCCGACTGGAGCGGCTCTTACGCCGATGGCAATCCTATCTGGGGTAAGGCCGAGAAGACGGGAAACAGCATAACGCTGATGCGTGAGAAAGTGGGCAATCAGCCCGACATGCCTGACGTGACCGGTATGGGTGCGCGCGACGCTGTGTATATTCTCGAAAGCCGCGGACTGAGGGTGAGACTTAAAGGCTGCGGTAAGGTGGTGGAGCAAAGCATTCCGCCAGGACGCGCCACACGTAAGGGTATGACGTGTCAGTTGGTATTGAGATAATGAATTAACAGGTAGAAAACAATAAATATATAATATATGGAACTTAGACAGATTCTGAAGGACATAAAGCCCGTCGCTATTGTAGGCGATGAAGAAGTTGATATTACAGGTGTGAGCATTGACTCCAGGCATACAGGTAAAGGACATCTCTTCGTGGCAATGAAGGGAACTCAGGTTGACGGACATAAATATATAGGAAAGGCTTTGGAGGCCGGAGCCGCTGCCGTGCTGTGTGAGACCATGCCGGAAACATGTGCGGACGGCGTCACCTATGTGCAGGTGGAATCGACAGAGAATGTGGTAGGCAAAGTGTCGACAATGTTCTACGGCGAGCCGTCAAAGAAGCTGAAACTTGTCGGCGTTACTGGTACCAACGGAAAGACTACCATCGCCACCTTATTATATAATATGTTCACAAAGCTGGGACATAAGTGCGGATTGTTGTCAACTGTCTGCAACTATATCGTAGACGAGAAAATACCTGCCGACCATACCACGCCCGACCCGATAGAGCTCAATGCTCTGCTGGCACGCATGGTTGAGGCCGGATGTGAATATGCGTTCATGGAGTGCAGCTCGCACGCCATAGCACAGAAACGTATCGGCGGACTGCATTTCACCGGAGGTATATTCACAAACCTTACACGCGACCATCTCGATTATCATAAGACTTTCGAGAACTACCGCGACGCCAAGAAGGCTTTCTTCGACGGTCTGCCCAAGTCGGCTTTCGCCATAACCAACGCCGACGACAAGAACGGAATGGTGATGGTGCAGAATACCAAAGCCACGGTGAAGACCTATTCCACACGCACAATGGCCGACTTCAAGGGACGTCTGCTGGAGTGTCATTTCGAGGGTATGTATCTTGAGATAGACGGTCGCGAGGTAGGTGTTCAGTTCATAGGAAAGTTCAATCTCAGCAATCTGCTTGCCGTTTACGGCGCGGCAGTGATGCTTGGTCAGAAACCGGAAGACATCCTTGTCGTGCTCAGCACACTGCATAGTGTGAACGGACGGCTCGAGCCTATACACTCGCCGGAAGGCTTTACGGCCATTGTGGATTATGCCCATACGCCTGACGCATTGAAGAATGTGCTTGGCGCAATACATGAGGTGCTCAACGGACGGGGCAGCGTCATCACAGTGTGTGGTGCAGGCGGCAACCGCGACAAGGGTAAACGTCCGCTTATGGCACAAGAGGCAGTGGCACAGAGCGACAAGGTCATAATAACAAGTGATAACCCGCGCTTCGAGGAACCGCAGGACATCATCAACGATATGCTTGCCGGACTGAACGCGCAGCAGATGAAGAAGGTGATAAGCATTGTCGATCGTAGGGAGGCAATACGCACTGCCTGCATGATGGCAAAGAAGGGCGACGTGGTGCTCATTGCCGGTAAGGGACATGAGGACTATCAGGAGATAAAGGGTGTGAAGCACCATTTCGACGACCACGAGGTGGTGAGAGAGTTCTTCGGCACAACTGAACAGAAAGCCTGAGCGGTTGTGGCGTCAATACGGAGATAATCAAGGTAATAGCGTAAAAACATTAAAACGAAAAGCCAATGTTATATTATTTGTTCCGGTTTCTGGAGGAGTATGGCATTTCCGGATCACATCTTTGGGGATACATATCGTTCAGGTCGCTTCTGGCACTGATGCTTTCGCTTATCATATCGGCATGGTTTGGTGAGAAGTTCATAAAATTCCTGCGCTCGAAGCAGATTACCGAGACTCAGCGTGCGGCAGACATCGACCCGTTCGGAGTGAAGAAGATAGGTGTGCCGTCTATGGGAGGAGTCATCATTATTGTCGCAATTCTCGTGCCGGTGTTGCTGCTCGGCCGTCTGCGCAATATCTATCTCATACTCATGATAGTGACAACCGTGTGGCTGGGACTGCTCGGAGGTCTGGACGACTACATCAAGATATTCCGTCGCAACAAGGAAGGTCTGAAGGGAAGATACAAGATTGTGGGCCAGGTGAGTATCGGATTGATAGTCGGGCTGGTGCTGTGGATGTCGCCGGACGTTAAGATGAACGAGAACCTCGCCGTAAAACAGCAGGGTGAGGAGATTGTCGTCAAGCACCGCACTGAAGCCCGCAAGTCGCTCAAGACCACCATTCCGTTTGTCAAAGGCCATAACCTTGACTATTCACACATAATGGGCTTCTGCGGAAAATACAAAACTGCGGCTGGCTGGATACTCTTTGTCGTCATGACAATACTTGTTGTCACGGCTGTGTCTAACGGTGCCAACCTTAACGACGGCATGGACGGTATGTGCGCGGGAAACTCTGCCATCATAGGAGTCACGATAGGCATACTCGCCTATGTGAGCAGTCACATGGAGTTTGCCAACTATCTTAACATAATGTATATACCTGATTCGCAGGAGCTTGTGGTATTTATGTGTGCCTTTGTCGGCGCGCTCATCGGATTCCTTTGGTACAACGCATACCCAGCCCAGGTTTTCATGGGCGATACGGGATCGCTTACCATCGGAGGTATAATAGCCGTTTCGGCCATAATAATACATAAGGAGCTGATGCTGCCTATACTTTGCGGCATATTCTTTGTGGAGAGTCTGAGCGTCATTCTGCAGGTTTACTACTACAAGCTCGGAAAACGTCGCGGCGTGAAACAGCGCATATTCAAGCGCACGCCTATCCATGACAATTTCAGGACACAGCAGGAAATGCTCGATCCGGAGTGCAAATATCTCATGAAGAAACCTAAAGGTGCCATACATGAGTCTAAGATAACAATACGCTTCTGGATTATAACGATAATTCTGGCGGCTATGACCATAATAACACTGAAAATAAGATAAAAACGCGGTTGACGTATCAACCATAATGATATGAAAAGAATTGTAGTTCTTGGAGCCGGAGAAAGTGGAGCCGGCGCAGCCGTACTGGCGAAAAAGGAAGGTTTCGACGTGTTTGTGAGCGACATGTCGGCCATAAAGGATAAGTATAAGAAACTGCTCGACGACCATGGCATTGAATGGGAGGAGAAACATCATTCGGAGGATAAGATTCTGAATGCTGACGAGATAATAAAGAGTCCGGGCATACCGAAGGAAGCTCCCTTGGTCAGAAAAGCTGTGGAGAAGGGCATAGGAATAATAAGCGAGATAGAGTTCGCGGGCCGTTACACATCGTCGAAAATGGTGTGCATAACTGGCAGCAACGGCAAGACAACCACCACATCGCTTATTTATCACATCTTCAAGACTGCCGGTCTGGATGTAGGACTGGCCGGAAACATTGGACGTTCACTCGCCCTTCAGGTGGCTGAGGATCCGCACGACTGCTACGTGATAGAGCTCAGCTCGTTCCAGCTTGACGACATGTACGACTTCCGTGCCAATATCGCCATTATATTGAACATCACTCCCGACCATCTCGACCGTTACGACAACTGCATGCAAAACTATATAGACGCGAAGATGCGAATACTGCAGAACCAGACCGAAGACGATTGCTTCATATATTGGAATGACGATCCTGTGGTGACAAAGGAATTGCCTAAGTATGACATCAAGGCTGCCAAGTATGCTTTCTCCGAAACAAAAAGCGAAGGATGTGCCGCATATCTCGACAACGGTCGCTACGAGATAATACGTCCGGCGCATTTCGAGATGCCGCAGCAGGAACTGTCGCTCAGAGGAAAACACAATATGTACAACTCGCTTGCGGCAGGCATTGCCTCGGTGGCTGCGGGAATAGACAGCGCGACATTGCGTAAGTGTCTGGGCGATTTCCCCGGAGTGGAGCACAGATTGGAGAAAGTGACTGTGGTGGACGGCGTGCAGTATATCAACGACTCGAAGGCCACTAACGTGGACGCTTGCTGGTATGCCCTCGAAAGTATGACTACGCCAACTGTCCTTATATTGGGAGGAAAGGATAAAGGTAACGATTACAACGAGATAAAGGATATGGTATTGAAGAAATGCCGTGCCTTGGTCTACCTCGGAGCAGACAATACCAAGCTTCACAATTTCTTCGATCAGCTCGGCCTTCCCGTACGTGATACGAACAATATGGCTGATTGCGTGAAAGCATGTCATGAACTCGCTCAACCGGGCGACACCGTACTGCTGAGCCCTTGCTGTGCAAGCTTCGACCTTTTCAAGAATATGGAGGACCGTGGCGAGCAGTTCAAGGCACTCGTTAGAGCTCTTTAGCTCTTCTGTTAAAAGAAATAAAACAACAAAACAACAACTATGAACAAGACTTTTGGAAATATTTTCAAAGGCGATAAGGTGATATGGATGGTTTTCTTTTTCCTGTGTATCATCAGCATCATTGAGGTCTATTCGGCCTCGTCTCAGCTGACTTACAAGGGAGGAAACTATGTCGCACCTGTTCTGAAGCACATAAGCATCCTTGTGGTGGGAATCTTTTTCATGGTGGTGACACTTAACATAAAGTGCAAATATTTCAGAATAGCCTTGCCGCTAATGCTCGGCATATCGTTCGTGGCGCTCATAAGTGTGTACATAGTTGGCCAAGTGACCAATGGAGCGCACAGGTGGGTGCCGATCATGGGCATACAGTTTCAGCCGTCGGAGCTTGCAAAAGGAACAATAGTATTGGCCGTAGCACAGATTCTGAGTGCTATGCAGACGGATAAGGGTGCCGACAAACAGGCGTTCAAATATATATTGACGGTGTGTCTGTTCTTCATTCCGCTCATCATGCTCGAGAACCTTTCCACCGCGGCACTCCTGTGTCTGGTGGTATTTATGATGATGCTGATAGGCCGCGTGCCTGCAAGGCAGCTTGGAAAACTGCTCGGAGTTACTGCTCTTATCCTGTCGGGTGTATTCGCGATGGTAATGCTTTTCGGTACGGACAGGCAGCGGGAGAAAACGGTCTCAGACGTTGACATGGCTCAGACCGTGGCTGAGAAAAAAAAGGATGAGTCGATAGTAGGGAAGGTATTCCACCGCTTTGACACATGGAAAGCGCGTATCGACGATTTCATCTACAACAAACCGCTGAAAGCCGAGGACGTCGATCTGGACAAAGACGGACAGTGGGCGCACGCAAACATCGCGATAGCATCATCAAACATCACCGGTAAGGGACCGGGAAATTCGGAAGAGTGCGATTTCCTTTCGCAGGCTTTCTCCGATTTCATTTATGCAATCATAATAGAGGAGACCGGCATCTTCGGCGCGGTGTTTGTGGCGATGCTTTATATAATACTTCTGTTCCGCACCGGACGGATAGCCAACCGGTGTGAGAATAACTTCCCGGCATTCCTTGCCATGGGGCTTGCATTGATGCTTGTGACGCAGGCTTTGTTCAATATGTGTGTGGCTGTGGGACTTGCTCCCGTTACCGGCCAGCCGCTTCCTCTTATAAGCAAGGGCGGTACTTCCACGATTATAAATTGTGTATATATAGGAGCCATATTGAGCATCAGTCGTTCAGCCAAGCGCAGGGATCAGTCAGAACAGAGTCCTGAAACTGCGCAGGTGATGATGAACGATGTGATGCAGCGCAGAATAAAAACCGCATGATGAATTTTATTATTGTAAGAAAATGATTAATTTTGTCATTTGAAACAAGATGTTGAATATGAATAAGGAGCAGAAAGAACTCAGAGTCATAATAAGCGGTGGCGGAACAGGCGGACACATATTCCCGGCTGTATCGATAGCCAACGCCATAAAGGCAAAGCGCCCTGACGCGAAGATACTGTTCGTCGGTGCTTTGGGTAGAATGGAAATGCAGCGTGTTCCGGCAGCCGGATACGAGATAAAAGGCTTGCCAATATGCGGATTCGACCGCAAGAACATGCTACGCAATGTCATAGTGCTCTATCGTATTTGGAAGAGTCAGCGTATGGCACGTAAGATTATAAATGAGTTCAAGCCGATGGCTGCCGTCGGAGTGGGTGGATATGCCAGCGGTCCGACTCTCAATCAGTGTGCCTCGATGGGCATACCGTGCCTCATACAGGAACAGAATTCTTATGCCGGAGTGACAAACAAGCTTCTTGCAAAGAAGGCAAAGCGCATTTGTGTGGCATACGAAGGAATGGACCGCTTCTTCCCGGCAGACAAGATTGTGATTACAGGAAATCCTGTCAGACAGTCGTTGATTGAGAACAGCATAAGCCGTGAGGATGCTATTAAGTCGTTCGGACTGGATCCTGAGAAGAAAACAATACTGCTCGTAGGCGGCAGTCTGGGCGCACGTACCATTAATGAAAGCATAATGCAGCATCTCGATATGGTGGAGAACAGCGGTGTTCAGTTCATCTGGCAGACCGGAAAATATTATAATGCCGCCATCATGGAGAAGCTGAATGCTTATAAGAAACTGCCGATGCTCAAGGTGACAGACTTCATCAGCGACATGGGAGCGGCATACAAGGCTGCCGACCTTGTCATAAGCCGTGCCGGAGCAAGCTCTATCAGTGAGTTCTGTCTTATAGGAAAGCCGGTCATCCTTGTGCCTTCGCCTAACGTGGCAGAGGATCATCAGACCAAGAATGCCATGGCTCTCGTGAACAAGGACGCGGCTCTTTATGTGAAGGACGCCGACGCTCCTCATTCTTTGCTGGCTTTGGCAATCAATACGGTCAAGGATGCCGACCATCTGGCAAAGCTGAGCGCGAACATTCGTAAGCTCGGAAAGGAAAATTCTGCTGAGGTTATCGCCGATGAGGTTATAAAGCTTGCAGAGGGCTGAAATCAGTTTTTAACGTAAAAGAATATGGAACTTAAGGATATAAAATCTGTATATTTCATTGGTGCCGGAGGCATAGGCATGAGCGCTCTGGCACGTTATTTCATGCATAGAGGTGTTGTTGTGGCCGGATATGACAGGACACCGTCCGCGCTTACTTCACAGCTCGAAAAGGAAGGCATGCTCATTCATTATGAAGAGAATGTTGACTGCATTCCTCAGGCATGCCGTGATGTGGCGTCATGTCTTGTAGTCTATACACCGGCAATACCTTCAACACATAAAGAACTGCTGTTCTTCAAGGAACACGGATTCGACATCGAGAAGCGTGCGCAGGTTCTCGGCGCGCTTACAAGAAGCCATAAAGGCCTGTGTGTGGCCGGTACTCACGGCAAGACCACAACGTCTGCCATCTGCGCACACATAATGCATCAGAGCCATATTGACAGCAATGCGTTCCTTGGTGGCATACTGAAAAATTACGGGACCAACTATATTCTTTCAAAAGAAAGCGATTATGTCGTTATAGAGGCCGATGAGTTCGACCGCTCTTTCCACTGGTTGAGGCCGTGTATAAGCGTCATCACCGCTACCGATCCCGATCATCTTGACATCTACGGCACAAAGGAAGCCTATCTCGAGAGCTTCAGATATTATACGACGCTCATACAGCCGGGCGGCGCATTGATCATACACAAGGATCTGGAGATGCAGCCCAATGTTCAGGAAGGAGTAAGAACATACGAGTACAGCCTCGATTCCGGCGATTTCCATGCCGAGAATGTCAGAATCAATAACGGAGAGATAACCTTCGATTTCGTTTCTCCGATAGAGAACGTGAAGAATGTTGAGCTCGGACAACCTGTACCAATCAACATTGAGAACAGCGTCGCAGCTATGGCAATGGCCCAGTTATGCGGATGTACGGCCGACGAACTGAAATACGGTCTGAAGACATATCGTGGAGTGGAAAGACGTTTCGATTTCAAGATAAAGACCGACAAGCTCGTCTTCCTTTCCGACTACGCACACCATCCGAAGGAAATCTATCAGAGTGCGCGCAGCATACGTCAGCTTTATGCCAACCGTAAGATAACGGCAATATTCCAGCCGCATCTTTACACTCGCACACGCGACTTCTACAAAGATTTTGCCGACGCGTTGAGCCAACTCGACGAAGTGATTCTCTGCGACATATATCCGGCGCGCGAACAGCCTATTCCCGGCGTAACAAGCAAGCTGATCTATGACAACCTTAAGCCGGGTGTAGAGAAGAGCATGATACATAAGGAAGATGTGCTCGACCTTGTCAAGAGCCGGGATTTCGACGTGTTGATTGTCCTCGGAGCAGGAGATCTGGATAATTACGTGCCACAAATCACAAAGATACTTGAGTCCAAGTGAAACGGGTTTGGAAAAGAACATTCATCATCTTGCTCGATGTAGTGCTGGGCATTTACCTCGTTCTTGCTTTCACCGCGTTCAATAAACCGGATGAAACAAAGCTCAAATGCACCCAGGTGAATATTTCGATAGCAGATGAGAGCAATAATGGATTTATCACGGCGGCAGAAATCAAGAAGCGTCTTGTGGACGGTGGCATATACCCTAAGGGCATGCCGTTGCGCTATGTTGACGCCCGTAAGATAGAGGATCGCCTGAAGATGAGTCCGTTTGTGAAAACGGCAGAATGTTACAAGACTCAGGACGGACAGGTGTTCATCACCATCACGCAGCTGTTGCCGGTCATACGCATCAAGGCTGACAATGGAGACGATTACTATGTTGACGACAAGAACAGCGTGATGCCCAATTCATCGTATGTCAGCAATCTGATCATTGCGAGCGGCAGCATTACTCCGAGTTTTGCGACAAACTATATATCACCTATGGGAAAGGCGCTGATGGCAAACGATGTGTGGCGCAACCTCATCGAGCAGATACATGTGCTCCCCGACAGAGGCATAGAGCTTGTGCCGCGTGTCGGCGACCATATTGTTTACATCGGCCGCCTGCCTGACTTCCAGAAGAAAGTCAGTCATGAGAAACTCATCTCCGATTTCATCAATAAAAAGATGACCCGGCTGATGAAATTCTATAAATACGGGCTTTCGTATGCCGGATGGAATAAGTACTCGTATATAAATCTTGAGTTCGACAATCAGATAATATGCAAGAAACGTTCGCATAAACCGGTGATCCAACATCCGCAACCTGTTCAGCAGGCAGCAGAGGCACAACCTGCGGAAACCTCAGAACGCCCTGCAGCCGATAAGCAGAACAAGGAGCAGAAACAGCAACAAACCGAACAAAAGAAAAAAACATTATAACGTATGGCAAATGAATTTATAGTAGCAATAGAGCTTGGATCATCCAAGATGACCGGCATGGCAGGAAGAAAAAATCCGGACGGAAGCATTTCTGTTCTTGCTGCCGTGAAGGAAGATGCCGCCTCTTGCATACGCAAAGGTGTTGTATATAATATTGATAAGACTGCTGTTTGCCTGACGAACATAATCAACAAGCTGAAGATGATTCTCAAGACTGAGATATCACAGGTCTATGTTGGTGTGGGCGGACAGAGCATCCGTAGCGTAAAGAACGTCATACAGAAAGATTTACCTGCCGACACCATCGTGTCGCAGGAGCTTGTCAACGAGATAATGGACATCAATCGTGGTGTGTCTTATCCCGATTATGAGATTCTCGATGCCATCACACTTGAGTATAAGGTCGATTCTCAGTATCAGATCGATCCTGTGGGGATACAGTCTTCACACCTTGAGGGCAACTTCCTCAACATCCTATGGCGTAAGTCGTTCTACCGCAGTCTGAACAAATGTTTCGACAATGCCGGCATTGCAATAGCCGAGATGTATCTGTCTCCTCTTGCGATGGCCGACGCCGTGCTCACCGAGACCGAGAAACGCTCCGGCTGCATGCTGGTGGATCTCGGAGCCGATACCACCACCGTTTCGGTGTACTATCGCGATATACTCCGCCACATAGCAGTCATCCCTCTTGGTAGCGGCAACGTAACCAAAGATATCGAGTCGCTGCAGATGGACGAGGCTGAGGCTGAGAAGATGAAGCTGAAGTACGGATGCGCTTACACAGACAACTGCGACATAGACGACACTCTCAAGCTCCCCATCGATCAGGAACGGTCGGTTGACAGCCGCGTCTTCATCGAGATTGTCGAGGCACGTGTCAAGGAGATTGTGGAAAATGTATGGGCTCAGGTGCCCATCGAATATTCCGACAAGCTACTGGGCGGAGTGATACTTACAGGCGGTGGCTCAAACATGTCGAACATAGATACTGTCTTCCGTCAGACAACCCACATCGAGAAGGTGCGTATAAGCAAGTTCGTACACGCAAACATAACACCGGCGTCGCCTAAGGTTGTCATACCTCACGACGGCACTATGAACACCATCTGCGGCCTCCTCATCAAGGGAGACATGAACTGCGCCGGCGACGCAATATCTAACGACATCTTCGGAAGCACCCAGCCTGCCGGCACATCGGGCAATGTACAGCGCCCGTCAGGTACGCCGGGCAACGGTGTCATAAACCGTAAGGAAGAGGAAGAGCGTCGTAAGAAGGAAGAGGAAGAGCGCCACCGCAAGGAGGAAGAGGAACGCAGGGCTAAGGCAGAACAGGAAGAGAAAGAGCGCAAGGAACTTGAGGAAAAGAAGAAAAACTCTTCTACAAACAAGTTCAAGGAGTCTATGAAGAAATTCTTCAAGTCGCTCGTAGCTCCCGAAGATCAATGAATCAAGTAAAACACAATATTATGGATCGAAATAACACAACTCCCACGATGGTGGATTTCGGACCACCCACAAAGGAACATACTATTATAAAGGTAATAGGTGTCGGCGGTGGCGGCGGCAACGCTGTCAATCACATGTACCGTCAGGGCATACATGACGTGTCGTTCGTGCTCTGCAACACCGACAACCAGGCACTTAACGATTCTCCGGTTCCGGTGCGCCTGCAACTCGGAAAGGAAGGACTCGGTGCGGGAAATAAACCGGAAAAAGCTCGCCAGGCAGCCGAAGAAAGTCTGGATAACATAAAGAAGATGCTCAGCGACGGCACCAAGATGGCGTTCATCACAGCCGGAATGGGCGGCGGCACAGGCACCGGAGCGGCTCCGGTCATTGCGCGTGTGTCTAAAGAGCTCGGCATTCTGACTGTCGGCATCGTCACCATCCCGTTCCGTTTCGAGGGCGCACGCAAGATAGACCAGGCGCTCGACGGTGTAGAGGAGATGTCGAAACACGTCGATGCTCTGCTCGTTATCAACAACGAACGCCTGCGCGACATCTATCCCGAGCTGCCTATGCTCGAAGCCTTCGGCAAGGCCGACGACACACTGAGCGTAGCAGCGCGCAGCATTGCAGAGATAATCACCAACCACGGACTGATAAACCTCGACTTCAACGATGTGAAGACAGTGCTCAAGGACGGCGGTGTCGCCATCATGAGCATGGGCTACGGTGAGGGCGAAGGCCGTGTGGGCAAAGCCATACAGGACGCTCTCAACTCACCGCTGCTCAACGAGAGCAATATATACAACTCGAAGAAAATACTGCTAAGCATCAACTTCAGCAATGAGAACGGCGACAGCTCCGGTCTGATGATGGACGAGATGAACGATGTAAACGACTTCATGTCGCGTTTCGACAGAGACTTCGAGATAAAGTGGGGTGTAGCCATCGACTCCGAGCTTGGCAAGAAGGTGAAGGTCACCATCCTTGCAACCGGTTTCGGAATAGAGAATGTCGATGGTATGAACAACCATCTCAAGAAGCGCACCACACAGGAAGAGGCCGACCAGCTGGCGCGTGAGGAGGAGAACGAAATAGACCGCGCCAACCGCCGTGAGCGTTATTACGGACGCGACGGAGGCAACATGCAGTACAAGCGTCGTCCGCACATCTTCCTCTTCTCCGACGACAACCTCGACAACGAAGAGGTAATCATGGCTGTTGAGAACACTCCTACCTACAAGCGTACACGCCAGAAGCTGGAGGAGATACGCCAGCTAATGGTCACCAAGTCGCCCGTAGTAGAGAACAAGGACAACGGCGAACCCATACAGGGACTGATAAGTTTTACTTAAAAACAAAATATTATGACACTTTACGATAAAGTCAGCGAAGACATTAAGGCGGCCATGAAGGCACGCGATAAAGTTCGTCTCGAGACACTGCGTAACATCAAGAAGGTATTTCTCGAGGCAAAGACTGCTCCCGGAGCAAACGATACGCTTGAGGATGCCGATGCTCTCAAGATACTTCAGAAGCTCGCAAAGCAGGGCCGTGAGTCGGCTCAGACATACATTGACAACGGACGTCAGGACCTTGCCGACGACGAGTTGGCTCAGGCTGCTGTCATCGAGGAATATCTGCCTAAACAGCTCAGCGAGGCTGAGATAGAGGTCGAGGTGAAGAAGGTAATAGCCGAGACCGGTGCACAGGGCATGAAAGACATGGGCCGCGTCATGGGAGTTGTTACCAAACAGCTTGCCGGACGTGCCGACGGACGCGCCATATCGACTGTTGTCAAGCGTCTGCTCGCCTGACATCAGCACAACTGTTTACCATAACTCCGGTTTCTGCCTGTGTGCAGAGCCGGAGTTTTTTTGTCAGTAAACCGTAATACGGTTTTTCCGCACATTGTCCGGTTTCATTTACTCCATTATCATAAAATGCAGCCCCATGTCTGTCATATTCAGAATTATTTTCTGTATTTTTGCATTATCATAACCGTTGTCACATTTTATCCGTTTTTTATGGAACTTAATAACAATATGTGGCGACGGCGTTACCAAAAACCGACATTATGAAAATACAGATCATCAATGGCCCGAATCTTAATCTGCTCGGCACGCGCGAACCCGGAATATATGGCAGTAGCACGTTCGACGACTATCTACAGACGCTTCGTGCCGCATATCCCGACATCGAGATAAGTTATTATCAGAGCAACATCGAAGGCGAACTCATCGACAAGATGCAGCAGACAGGCTTCTCATGCGACGGCATAGTGCTCAACGCTGGTGCCTACACCCACACGAGCATCGCGCTGCAGGACTGCATACGCTCGCTCCGTGCGCCGGTAATCGAGGTGCACATATCCAATGTTCACAAGCGTGAGGAGTTCCGCCATCATTCCATGATTTCATGTGCGTGTGCCGGAGTAATCTGCGGCTTCGGTCTCGACTCCTATCGTCTTGCCGTCGAGGCTCTGAAAGGCATTGCCGCGCAGGCAGCAAAATGAACCTCACAATGTCTGACAGAATACGAAAAATAGGTTAATCAATGGACAGTAAACTCGAATCATACGTTCTCAGTCATATCGACGCTGAGGGCGATTATCTCTATCGTCTCTACCGCGCCACCAACATACATACCATTCACGGCCGCATGGCGAGCGGTCATCTTCAGGGCCGGCTGCTCAAGATGCTTGTCACGATGATACGCCCGCGCAACATTCTTGAGGTGGGAACATTCAGCGGCTACAGCGCCATCTGCATGGCTGAAGGACTCGACGACGGCGGCAAGGTGTGGACCTTCGAGATAAACGACGAGCAGGAAGACTTCACCCGCCCGTGGATAGAAGGCTCGCCCGTGGCAGACAAGATACGCTTCATCATCGGCGACGCCATAACCGAGGCACCCAAGCTCGGCGTCGTGTTCGACATGGCATTCATCGACGGCGACAAGCGCACCTATGTAGAGACCTACGAGATGGCCATGTCTGTCCTGCGTCCGGGTGGATATATCCTTGCCGACAACACCTTGTGGGACGGTCATGTGGTGGACAGTGCATACGACCACGACCATCAGACAGTCGGCATACGGCGTTTCAACGACCACGTGGCGGCCGATAAGCGTGTGGAGAAGGTTATCCTTCCGCTGCGCGACGGCCTCACAATAATAAGGAAAATAAGTGAATAACGGAAACCATACTATTATAATATGAAGAAAACCATTACCAAAACATTCGTCGTGCTGTCACTGCTCATGGCCGGAGCGGCAGACCTTTACGCACAGTCGGCCATCTATGCCTGCGGACACATACGCCGCACCCGTGAGACGGCCATCACCAACCTGAAGAACTCAGGATACACCACGGCCATTCTCTTCAATGTGAATGTTGAGAACGACGGTTCGCTGACCACCGATTTCAGTTGGGATACGCAGACTGCGGCCGAAGCCGGCGGCATAATCTGCCAGAACGGTGAATACGTGTTCGACAAATATCAGCCTTATTATATCGACGACGTGAAGTCGCTAGTCACTCAGCCCACATCCATCAGCCGTCTGGAGATATGCATTGGAGGCTGGGGCAACGGATCATACGGACACATCCGCGACTATATCAATCGTTACGGAACGGGTGAGGAGACCACTCTGTACAAGAACTTCAAGGCTTTGAAGGAGGCAATTCCCGAAATCGTGGCGGTGAATAACGACCAGGAGCAGGACTACGACCTTGAGACTGCCGTGGCGTTCCACCGCATGCTCGCCAAGATAGGTTACAAGACAACCATCGCTCCGTACATGAACAAGACCTATTGGCAGAACCTCGTCAGCCAGCTCAACGAAGAGCCGGGCACTTGCGAGATCGTTTATCTGCAGACCTATGGTGGAGGTGCCGGCAACAATCCGAACGCCTGGCGCGTGTTCGGCGACATTCCCATGTACGTGGGATTCGACTGTGAGGCAAGCGATAACCTCTCAAATATGGAAAGCAACTTCAAGAACTGGCGCGATGCTGCCGATGTTCAGGGTGGATTCCTGTGGAACTACAACAGCGAGGCGCGCAATGTCAACGAGTGGGCAACGGCCATCAACCGCATATTCCCTACAAAGACGGTGGAAAAACCTGCCGCACGCTTCTATCAGGACGTGAACTACGGCGGTTATTTCGTATCAATGCCTGAAGGTTCTTTCTGCAAGGCTGAAATGGCCCTTTATGGCATCCGCGCCAATGACATCACTTCGTTCAAGCTTCAGGATGGCTATAAGGTGACGTTGTATTCGGGCGACAACTTCGACGGCGAGTCGATGACATGGACCGAATCGACCGGATGGATAGGCAATGACTGGAACGACAAGGCCTGCTCAATGAAGATTGAATCCATCAATACAGGCATAGACAATGCGTCTGACGGAGCTTCTGCCGGACTTGCGGCAGTGGTAAGTGCCGACGGCACAAGCGTGATTGTCAGCGGTGCGACAGCCGGACAGGTGGGCATTTACAGCGTTTCGGGTGAGAAATTGGCTGAAACCACAGCGTCGGCCGACGGTAGTGCCACATTGTCTGCGTCGTCGTTACCTAACGGTGTATATGTAGTGAAGGCCGCCAACGGTTCTGCAAAACTGCTGAAACGCTGACAGCCTTACGTCGTCTGCGATATATTTGCCGGACGGTGATGCCCGTATCGTGAGGCGTTGATGCCTCTACGGACGCATCGTGAGCCATTGCCGGCGCTCGCTCTCGTCCATACGTTCAATGGCGTAGCGCAGCGATGTGCGGCTCATGTCGGCATAATTCTGTTTCAGAAAAGCGCGCAGCATGTTGATGTCGCGCTTTCCCATTTCCCTCAACATCCACCCCACGGCCTTGTGCATCAGGTCGTGGGGATGTTTTTTCAGCTTCTCCGCATAGCGCAGCACGTAGCGGAAGTCACCCTTTCTGGTGGGTTCTATTGTCGAAACCATGGCTATGCGCTGTTCCCACATGCACGAACTATCAGCCAGACGGTCCATCACCGCCGTCTTCTCTTCCTCAGTCGATATTGATGGCATGGTGAGCCAACGGCCCGTTATCTTGTCAGCCGAGAGATCCACCAGGTCCCAGTTGTTGGCCTGATGCGTGTGGTTGAGGTAGAATCTCACCAGATTCTCGCGCTTCTCCATGCTCTCCGGGTCGTCGAGCGCGCGGCGCAGTGTCAGCCGACGCATCTTTTCGGTCAGTATGAGAAATCCGCACAGCCTTATCTCGTGCCACGGCGAATAAATCAGTTTCTCCGTTTCCTCCAGCGACATGTCGGTGGCCTCTGCCACCACACGGCGCGTCTGCGGCACCCGTATGCCCAGAAACTCGTCGCCTTCGCCATATTCTCCCGGCGCAGTCTTGAAAAATCTCATCAGCACTTCGCGCTGTCTGTCGTCGGCCATTGCCTTCATGCGTCCAGTCACCTCGCCCGCCGTTGTCATCGTTGTGTGTTGCATTGTCCTCGTGTGTTATGTAAAACGAAAAGTTGCAGCGCTTCCGTCATGCCGGCGAGTCGCTGCAACGATAGTCATTATTATATGTCACGCTTACCAGTTGGAGTCGGCTCCGCCTCCTCCGGAATCACCTCCGCCGAAGCTGCCGCCCGAGAATCCGCCTCCGCCGTATCCTCCTCCGTGGCCACGGCCGAACATGGAGCCGAGGAACATTCCGCCGAGAAACTCTCCGGTGCTGTCTCCTCCGTTGTTGTCAAGACGCGTATGCTTCACGGTGATGCGTCCGCAGTTGTCACACACGAACACGTCTTTTCTCACGTGTCCGCCGTCCGCTGTCATGAATACGTCGCTCGACATCTTGCGCAGCGCCGTTTTTCCGCAGTACTGACATTTGCGTGCTCGACGGTTGATGAGCCGTGGCAGTATTATAACGAGCGCTATTGCGCCCAGTAGAAATACCAGCGCGCCCACGGGAAATTCATCGTCGGCCGCGGCGTCGGGCTTCATGCTGTCCTTCAACCGGGCATACACCGCTTTGGCTCCTGCCGTCATACCCGTGTCCCAGTCGCCTTTGCTGAACGCCGGAATCATATATCTCGTCTGTATGCGTTTGCATGCCGCGTCGGGCAGCACGCCTTCCAGACCATAGCCTGTGGTGAAACGTATGCTACGTTGGTCGGCTACGAAGAGTATGAGTAGTCCGTTGTTGCTCTTCTTCTTGCCTACACCCCACAGACGGAACAGGCGGTGAGAGAAGTCGAAAGCGTTGTCTTCGCCTATCGACGGCAGCATCACCACGCTCGCCTCGATGCCCGTCTCCTTCTCAAGACGGCTGAACACGGCGTTGATGGTATCGCGTGCGGCAGGCGACAGAATGCCTGTCGGGTCGCTCACGTGCAGCCGTGTGTCGGTCAGTCTGACGTTGGGCACATCCTCCACCTTGTATGCACGCACGCTGTCCTGTGCCGCCGAAGGCAGCACAAGCGTGGCAAGACATGCTATTAATATAAATATGTGCCTCATTGTTTGTTGTATCAGAATTTCACTTCAGGAGCCTTCTCTGCGCCTTCAGCAGCCTCGAAGTAGCTCTTCTTCTCAAATCCGAACAGTCCGGCGAGTATGTTTTTCGGGAAGCGGCGTATGGCCACGTTGTATTCCTTAGCCGAATTGTTGAAGTCGCGGCGTGCCACGGTGATGCGGTTCTCCGTGCCTTCGAGCTGCTCCTGCAGGTTGATGAAGTTCTCGTTAGCCTTCAGCTGCGGATAGTTCTCAGCCACCATGAGCAGACGTCCGAGGGCTGTCGATATGTTGCCCTGCGCCTTCTGATATTGCGCCAGCTTCTCCGGAGTGAGGTTGTCGGCGTCAAGCTTCACCTGTGTAGCCTCGCTGCGTGCCTTCACCACGTTCTCAAGCGTGCTGCTTTCGTGTGCGGCGTAGCCCTTGACTGTGTTCACAAGGTTCGGTATGAGGTCGGCGCGACGCTGATACTGTGTCTCCACGTTTGCCCAGTTGTTGCTCACTTTCTCATCCATCGACACCAGTCCGTTGTAACCGGTTACGCACCATACTACCAGAAGCAGCACCACTGCTCCGGCGATAATCCATCCTAAATGTTTCTTGAAGTTCATAATGATTTTTCTGTTTGTTGGTTTCGCTTTGTTATTAATTTTTATTATGTTTGAAGTGAAAGCCTCCGGCTGCGTGTCACAATATGTTTTTGTTTATGCCGCGCCGCTTGCTGTGTTTTACAAATATACGTATATTATGCTGTTACATCCGAACAGAAACTTATCTTTTTAGTTTTTTTAGTAACAAAATCCATGCCGTTTGTCCCAATATGTCATTGTGTACCATAATGTTTGTGTTGTAAATATGGCATATTATATGGAATAATGTGATATGAAATGTCTGCAGGCTGATTGTCGGTAATGATATAAGATAACAGAAATATATATCTTATATGGCATATATTAATATGCGCAATATGCTTTTTGAATGGTATTAACAGAAAAGTGTTATTGGAACGCGGCTAATTCCCGGCATTCCAATAACACTTTATTTATAAATGTTTTTTATGCTTCCCACCACAGTTTAGGGTATTCGGCCTTACCTTTTGTTCCGAGATTTTTCCACCATTTGGAGTTTGTGCCATCCTCGCTCACACCCCAGTTCTTGTTTTGTGTCTCCGAAGGCCAGCCTGTTGTCACGCCTTGTGGTGCGGTTGTTCCGTCATCAAAGTAGTATACGTCCATTGGTGCGTCTGTGCCAACGGCTACTCCTTTCTGACAGTTTCCAGACCAGTAACTTGCCGATACGCCACATTCGCCAGACATATCGGTCATAACACCGCATATACCGGCTATGTTGGTGTTGCCGCTTACGTTGCCAACAGAGAACGAAGCTTCAATAAGTCCAGACTGGCGCATCTCGCCTACGAGGCCGCCCACGTTGTCAGTGCCTTTCACTTTGCCATAGTTGGCGCATGCAAGCACATAACCGTATGCGGCCATTCCACCTGTGATTCCGCCTGTTACGGTTGTGCCGGTGATGGCAGCATTGTTGCGTGAAGCGGAGATTGTGCCATACGACGAGCCTGCAATACCTCCGACAAAACCGTCAGTGCCGTTCACATTGCCGTTGTTAAGACCGAAGCGTACCTTGCCGTAACCCTCTTCGTTAAATCCTACTATTCCACCGACAAAGTTCTTTCCGGACACGCTTCCTTCGTTAGTGCACGAATAGATGTTGCCTGCATTGAAACCAGCAATACCTCCTGTGTTTACGCCTTGGCTGCTGATATTGTTTTTGTTGATGCAGTCGGTCACTTCGCCGTTGCGTACATATCCTGCAATTCCGCCCACTGACATTGTTGTACCGGCAACGATTACCGCATCAGCGGTATTTACGCATGATTTTATGTTTCCTCCCTGCGATACCATTCCTGCAATTCCGCCTATGGCTTCAACATCTGTCTGTGTCTCGTCCTCATTGGTCTGCGGGTCTGCCATCACAGTTCCTTCATTTGTAGATTCCAGAACTGTCACGCCCATTCCGACGTTTCCGGCTATACCACCTCCGCCGTTTATGTGCACTTTCACTCCTCCTTTGTTGGTGCATTTGTTCAGTTGCATGTTATAACCGCTAGCCTGACCGGCTATTCCACCTACTGAAGTCGCACCTTCCACATTGCCTTCGTTGCTGCATTCCACAACCATACCCTGGCTGTTGCCTATTATACCTCCGGCACCGCCTGTTGTGCATATTATATCGCCATAGTTGGTGCAGTTTGTTATATTCGCATTGCCGTTGCTGCTTGATGCAATTCCTCCAATAGTGCTTTTACCATGGATAAGTCCATGGTTGGTACAGTCTTTAATTGTTACACCACTCATTGCAGAAGCAACAATACCTCCGGTTTCTGTCTCTTCACCTGTAACACTGGCGTAATTGTGGCAATTGATCACTTCGCTTGTATTGTTTTGAACTCTTGCCACGATGGCTGCGGTATAACGGAAACCTTTAATCTCGCCGGATGCTATTGTTATGTTTTTCAGTACAGCATCGCGTGTGATACCGAACAGTCCTGTATATTGTAGCTGTTGTCCTTCCGGTGCTTCCGGTGCAAGATAAAAGTTGTGTATGTTGAAGCCGTTGCCGTCATACGTTCCTGTGAAAGGAGCGGAGAAGCTGGCGCCTATAGGTTGCCAGTCGGTCACACCGTTGAAGTAGAGGTCTGCCTCCTGTGTGTAAGCCTTTGCCAGCATGTCAGGGTCTGTTTCCGCGTCTGCCATGATGGCTGCAAATTCGTCCACGATGCCTATAATTACGCTTCCGTCGCTGTTGGTGCGCTGTGCCACTTTTCCGTTTTCGTAGTCAAACACGATAGGTGTGCCGGCTTGTCTGCCTAAGCGTATGCTTTTGTCTGCGATCTTCAGTTTTGTATATACCGGTAATTTCGATTCATCAGTCTTCAGAACTTCAATCTTGGATTTACCCTCCGCATCAAATACAATGTCATTGGTTGTTCCGTCAGCAGCCTCTACTGTTACAGCCTGTCCAGCCAGACCTGCGACAGAAAACTCCGTTGTGACCACAACCGGGTCTGGTCCTTTGCCTGATGTGTTGTCATCCTCATTGCATGATGTTGTCAATAAGAATGCGAAAAGCATTCCTGCATACATTTTAATAATTCTCATAACAATAATTTTAAATTTTATAACGTGAATAATTATTAGCTTCTAATTTAGGTCTTATTGTGTCTATTTTATTGTTTTGCTTCGTCTAAAATTACTAATTGAAACTTTCTGACCGAAATTTCGAAAGTCAAAATTAGTGTATATTTTTAATAAATTTGTATTATTCACAATAATTAACGCATGCAACCGCCTTTAATATAAGATGATGATGATTGGCCGGTTGTTTGTTTCCGTTTTTTGCCAAACAGACCAATAATATGCTTTGTAATTTTTTTGTCAATGGTGTAATATATTCATTGTGTTTATGGCGTATCCGGTATTATAATCATTATGCTTTTATTGCAAAACATAGCTTACGTTGCCTCGCTGCGGCAAACATTATGATTAAGAGCCGGCTGGCTGTGCAATCGGAGAAATTTGTATGTGTATCTACCGTGTGCCTTGCTCCTGTCATCGGTTTATCGCGCATTTGCATAAATATGCAGTCTGCGTTATGGCGGATGAATATTTATACATCGTCAACTTCACGAGAATCGAATATTTGCGAACAGAAGTGCATCCGGACGCAAATACGCGAGTTTTGAGCACTTCGCTTAAGTATTTGTCAGTCAGTTGTTTACAAGATTTCGTGAAATCACATCGTCCATACGGTGCTACGATAGAGCCCATATTACCACCTGATATGCACCATATCATGCCCTGATATGCTTCATTTCGGGCATCAATAAAGTCTGTTTCGCAGGCTCAAAAAGCCCATTTCGGAAAACGGTCGGCGGCGAAGCAGTTTACGGGCACGTTTTTCCGGCTCCTCCGAAAAAATACAGTGCTCCGATAAAGCCGTTTTCGCTGAACTTCGTTTTCTATTTTGCGAAAAATTTTTGTCAAGATTTTTTACTTTTTATTTTGCATATTTATGCAGAATCCGATGCGTGAACCATAAAAAAGAAGCCGGCAGCCATGATGGCCGCCGGCATGATGTGAGGAGTATGGAGTGTGTCTGAGTCACTCCATATAGTTGGTTATCCTGTTGGCTGGATTCACGGGTGTCTGGTCCGAAAGCGTGAGCGACTTCACCATGTGCAGCGTCCCCTCCTTGTATTTTCTGAAGTGCGGCGACGCAATGTGTTTTTCGTAAGCCTCGCGGTTGGCGTAGGTCTCGAGTATGGTGACGTGGCACGGGTTGTCCTTTTCGCTCACGGCATACATCGTAAGCACGCCGGGCTCGGTGCGCAGCGACACTTCGCCCACCTCGGCGGCATACTTCATGTATTCCTCAAGGTGCTCCGGATAGACCTCTATCTTCGACAACCGCACTATGCCGTCGGCCTCCATCGGCTGCTTGGCACACATGCCCGGCTCTTTGTCCAGAGCGAGACAGCGGCCGATCACCTCGCCCGTGGCAAGATATGAGTATGTGGGGAACTCGAACAACACAGGTTTCAGACGTGTGTAGTCGGGCCGTCCGTTCTCGTTGAGCATGTCTTTTGCGACGTATGTGGCCGCGACCTCGCAGATGAAATTGTCGAACCCGTCGGTCTTGAACTCATCCACCACCTTACATTCCATAGACAACGGCGACTCGTCTATCAGCGGTGCACCGTTCTCGCCGATGTGATATGCAAAGAGCGTTGACTTGTCCGTGTCGGCTCCACTCACGCTTCCCGCGTAGTCGGCCTTTGGCAGCATCTCGCGGTTCACGAGGTTGATGGACAGCCGTCCGGTCTGGTGTATGCCTTTGTTGGTGTAGTGTTTGTCGCTCATACTGAGTATGATGCGGTTGTGCCCTATTATTCCGGTGTGGCCTACGACGAGCCAGTTCACCTTACCGTTTACCTCCGCGCCCACTACTGTGAGCGGTTTAGGATAGAGAGCTACGAGGCTTCCGATGTTTTCCTTTTCCATTTCGATGGTGTCTTTTGTTGTGGCGGCTGTTCCTGTCGCGCCGGTTGATGTCAGCAGCGAGGCAAGGAGCAGTGCGCCGATGAATGATGTTGTCATATATTATGATGTATTTCTGTTGATGTATGCAACTGTCCTATTTGTCTATCTGGCTTTCGGTGAATGGGTCGGCGCGGTGACCCATGAGGTCGATGCGCGCATATTCCTTCTCAAACTCCTCCATCTCCCATGCCGACAAGCGCACTGTGCCCGCGCCGAGCAGCTCATCCAGATGTGCAGGGTTTGTTGTGCCGGGTATTGGAGCGGTCCAGGGCTTGCGCGAGAGAATCCATACGAGGGCGAACTGTGCCGGAGTCAGACCTTTGCGCTTTGCCCAATGGCGTACCAGAGCCACGAGAGGCATGTTGTGGTGGAGCGCTTCGGGTGTGAACTGAGGCAGATTGTGGCGACGGTCGTTCTGCGGAAACGTACTGTCCTCGCCGATTGTTCCGGTAAGGAAAGCGCGCCCCAGCGGACAGTAGGGCACGAAACCTATGCCGAGTTCCTCGAGTGTCGGGAATATCTTTGTCTCGGGCTCGCGCCACCAGATGGCGTATTCGCTCTGCACGGCCGAGAGTGGACACTCGGCGTGGGCGCGGCGTATGGAGCGTGCACTCGCCTCCGACATGCCCCAGTGGAGCACCTTGCCTTCCTTCATCAGGTCTTTCACGGTTCCCGCTACGTCCTCCACCGGCACCTCCGGATCGACGCGGTGCTGATAGAGCAGGTCTATATGGTCGGTGCGCAGACGCTTCAGCGAGCCTTCCACGGCGCGGCGTATGTGGTCGGGACGGCTGTTAAGGGCAGTAGGCCGGCCTTCCTCCACACCGAAGCCGAACTTCGTCCCTATCTTCACCTTGTCGCGAAATGGCTGCAAGGCTTCGCCTACCCATTCCTCACTCAGGTGCGGTCCGTACACTTCGGCGGTGTCGAAGAAGGTCACACCCATGTCGTAGGCGTGGCGTATGAGTGCTATCATGTCGCGCTTTTCATATTTACCGCCGTAATATCCCACCATCGGCAGGCATCCCAGACCAATGGCCGATACCTCGAGTCCGGACAGTTTGCGCCGCTCTATGTCGGCCGGTCTTTTGCCGCCGGAGGGTTCTGAGTCTGATTTTCTTTCACTTGCGAGCATGCTGCCCGTGCTTCCGAGTCCGAAGGCGGCGAGCAATGCCGAGTTTGATGTCAGCTTTAAAAATGTTCTTCTGTCCATATATTCCTGTTTTTATGAGTTCAGTATGTCGTGGCGCACAAGTCTCTCAGCATCTCTATTTCGTTCTGTTCGAGTCTGACGTCAGGTGTGCCGGATGGCGTCAGGCGTCCCTTTTCGAGTGCGTCGAAATGTTTTATCAGTTCCTGCGGACTGGTGTGGTGGCGCTGTGCTATGTAGTTCACCACATCGTCTGCGTAGAGCCGGTTGTCCGCAGCATGGTCTTTTTTCTCGTTCATTTTGCTTGTCTGTTGTTTCTGCTGACAAAATTATTTAAAGAAACACGCCCTGTGATACCACGAAGCGGGAGCTTCTTACCAGTTTTACGGATTTTATGGTTCTGTTGCACGATATATTATGATAAATGTTATATTTGTAGTTGAAAATCAGATGAAAAGACATTATGGCAAAGATACTTCATGTAAGGAATGTGGCCGACTACAGCCGTTGGCTTGGACATGCCGACAGCCATCCGCTAATCAGCGTGATTGACTATTCGGAGGTGTCGCCCATAAGACACAGTCTGAACAATTACAGCGTGTACGGCATATTCCTCCGCGACGACGACCTCGTGGATCTGACCTACGGATGCGGCAAGTACGACTACCGCAAAGGTACGCTCATCTGTGTGGCACCGGGACAGATAGGCGGCAAGGAGGACAATGGCGAGCGTGTGGACATAAAGGGTTGGGCGGTGCTTTTCCATCCTGACCTGCTGCACGGAAGCGCACTTGAGAAGGACATAAGGAAGTATTCGTTTTTCGACTATCGCATAAACGAGGCGCTGCACATGACGAGTGAGGAACACGACATACTGGTGTCGCTGATGCGGCAGATGAAGAACGAACTGGAGAACGGCCGTGACGATTTTCAGGACAGCATATTGACCGGCTATCTGGGACTGATACTGAGGTTCTGCAGCCGCTTCTATCAGCGACAGTTCATGACGAGAAAACTCGCCAACACTGACGTGCTGAAACGTTTCGACGCGTTGTTGCGCGACTATTATGAGAACGGACTGCAGATGAGGCAGGGCATACCCGGCGTGCAGTATTGTGCAGACAAGCTGTGCATGTCGACCAATTATTTTGGTGACTTGATAAAAAAGATGACCGGCGACACGGCACGCGACTATATCAGAAACTTTGTGGTGCAACATTCGAAGAATATGCTCGCGGCGGGAAAAAGTGTGTCGCAGACGGCTTATGACATGGGTTTTGACTATCCGCAGCACTTCAGCAGGATGTTCAAAAACTCTACGGGAATGACTCCAAAGGAATATTGCGACAGGCGGAAATAGCGGTGTGAATATGAGAAAATGGACCCAGTCGGGTTTCAGACGTGAAAGGTGGTGATAAAGGCTGTGGCTTCAGGCACTGATAAGCGTTGCTTTCTCATACCATAATGAAACCGACACGGCGTGCTTTCAATTTATAACCGGATTTTGATTTTTACTCCCGAGTTTCCTCATATACCCCGAAAAATAAGCGCGTATTTGCGGGCTGACTCTTCTTCGGGCGCAAATACGCGGATTATGAGAGATTTTTATAATATGTTGAATATCAATGATTTATGCTTAAGGGGTATTTCTTCGTATTGCAAAAAGCACCATTTCGGCTTGCGAAATGGCCTATTTCGGGTGATGAAAAGCACCATTTCGCGCCCTAAAACGGGCTTTATCGCATCACGAAATGGGCAATATCGGAACGCCGAACGTGCTTTTTCGGACTACGATACAGGGTATATCAAAAGGCGGTTCAGGCAGAAACAGGCTTCATAATGTCCGATTTAACATCTCTTTACATCTCTTTTGCGAAAATATTTTGTCAAAATTTAGTCAAGAAAAATTGTAAGCACGTCCAATGAGTTTCCCTCGAAAAGTCTGATGTCAGACGTAAGAAATATCACAGGAGGGTTGCCGCTGATGTGATATTGTGATTTATCGATTGTGGTGGTGATGAGGTATTATTATAGTAGTGCAGGTGTATTATTGCGGCAGCGCAAATATATTGTTTTAGCAATGCGCATTTATTTTAGCGGCAATTTGAATTTATTATTATTGCAATGTCAGTTTATTACTGTGTAAAATCTGCGCTGTAACGGTTTATATCATCCCGTTATATTATAAGTTTTCTAAAAAACGCAAATCACTCTATGAATAAAACCATTCCCCGCAGGCTTTCTGTCGAACCGCGCAATACTTGCCGAAGACTTCGGCAGTGAATATTCCTTGATGAAAGAATCCGTGTCTTTATTCTCCCCGGCAAGTCATAGCGTGAGCCGAAGAGGGCAGCCGTAGTGTTCGTATGAGCATTTGATATGGTGGAAGACGGTGCCGGCATCGACATAAACGACAGGCGCGGACAACCTCGTGAAGAGATGTCTGCGCCTGTCGATGGTACTCCCACCGGGAATCGAACCCGGATCAAAGGTTTAGGAAACCTCCGTTCTATCCATTTAACTATGGGAGCCCGTAAATCCGGATGCAAAGTTACAACTTTTTCGGTTAATAACATTAAAAAAACGGATTCATTATTTTAAATGATAATTTTTTTGTGTAAGAAAATTAAACTTTATAATTTTGCATTCGTCAAAAAACCGTTATGAAGCGAATATTATTCTTTTTTTTGCTGTGTATGAGTGCATGCACTCTATCAGCACAGGGATTTGTTAAGGGAAAAGTGTTGGATAAGCAGACTTCCGAACCGCTCGGTTTCGTGAATGTCAGGATAACCAAGAAGGCTTCCGGAGACTATGTCGGTGGTACGATGACCGATGCCGACGGAAATTTCAACGTTAAAGATCTGAAGAATGATGCCTATGTTCTGACACTTTCGTTTGTGGGTTATAAAGAAGAGGTGCGCGATTTTGAAATCAGTGCCGATAACCCGAAGAGAACTTTCACACGTATTTACATGTCGGAAAACCAGAACATGCTGGCGGGAGTGACTGTCACGGGACAGAAATCCACCATGAAGCTCGAGGTCGACCGCAAGTCGTTCGACGTGACACAGCTCATCTCTAACAGCGGCGAGGCTGCGAGCGATGTGCTCGACAACATTCCTTCGGTGGAAGTGGACAACGACGGTAACGTGTCGCTCCGTGGAAACAGCAGTGTGGAGGTGTGGATAAACGGTAAGTCGAGCGGTCTGACCTCTGACAACCGCGCGCAGATTCTGCAGCAGCTTCCGGCAGAAAGCATAGAGAGAATAGAAGTGATAGACAACCCTTCGGCCAAGTTCTCGGCAGAAGGTTCGGCAGGTATCATAAACATTGTGCTCAAGAAAGACCGCAGGGCAGGATATTACGGATCGCTGCAGGCAGGTGGCGGCACACGTGGAGGTGCCAACACGAGTTTCAACATCAACTATAACAGCTCGAAGATAGACGTATATGCCAACGTGGGCTACCGTCACCGTTCCAACGACGGACGCTCTGAGAGCGACCAGGTGTTCACCAACACCAACGAATATCAGCGCTATTGGGGTACCAGCAAGAACACGGGTAACAACCTGTTCACCCGTGCCGGCATAACATGGCACGCCACCGACAAGGACGACATAGCGTTCAACGGCATGATGATGATAGGCGGAAACAAGAACCTGAGCAGCATACCGTATCATTACGGTACGCTCGGCAATGTCACAGATTCGCGCGTCATGCTCAGAAGCACACGCAGCACGGGCGATATGAGAATGTTCTACGGCGAGCTGAACTATCGTCACAACTTCTCGGACAAGCATTTCCTTGATTTCACCATCGACGCAAACAAGTGGAAGAGCGACAACGACAACTACTATCAGGACTCAACTCAGTATATCACCGAGGAGCGTCCTACGGAATACGATTACCAGTATCGCCCGATGTTCATGAACAACAACCGCTGGGAAGTGAAGCTCGACTACGAGAATCAGATAACCGACCGCATGAAGGTTGAGGCTGGATATCAGGGCAACTTCTCTCACGAGAACAGCCCGCAGGAGTCTTATATCGACGACAGCAGCTGGAACGGAGCCAACAGCGTTGAGGATAAGGAATATTTCAACAGATTTATCTACGACATGGACCTGCACGCGCTGTATGCCACTCTTAGCTACAAGTTCGGCAAACTGAGCGTGATGGGAGGTCTGCGAGGTGAATACTGGAAGGTGAAGACCGAGAGCTACACATGGGAACAGGAACACGACGCGTCGAAACGCGACCCTGCATTCAAGAAAGATTATTTCCAGTTGTTCCCGAGTCTGTTCCTTTCTTATCAGCTCACAGAGACACAGCAGCTGCAGCTCAACTACACCAGACGTCTGCGTCGTCCGTGGGGCGGACAGCTCAACTCGTTCCGCGATACTCGTGATGCTACCATGGTGTCGTTCGGTAACCCGGAGCTGACTCCTGAGTTCAGCAACTCGTTCTCTCTGAACTACCTCAAGACATGGACCGACCACTCAATGCTCATCAGCGCTTACTACCGTCCTACGAGCGACGTCATACAGCGCATAAACTATCAGAGCTCTACCGACGGACTGATGTATTCTACAAGCGTGAACGTGGCAAGCAGTCTCAGCTCCGGTCTGGAACTCGTGGTTAAGAACAAGTTGTTCCGCATACTCGACCTCACAACTACGGCAAACGCTTATTATTACAAGCTCAACGGATTCAGCTACGACATCGACGGACAGACAGTTAAGGGTGAGGGTAACGACAACTTCACATGGAACGCCCGCATGACGGCAAGTGTAATCCTGCCTTACGACATATCAATACAGGCTACCGGACGCTACAACGCACGCCAGGTGATAACACAGGGTTACCGCAAAGCCAATTACAGCGTAGATCTGGGTATGCGTAAGAACTTCTTCAACAAGGCTCTCACCGTGGCACTCAACTGCCGCGACCTGCTCAACTCACGTAAATGGGTGAACTACACAAGCAGTGACACGTTTACAAGATATCAGATGAACAAGCGTGGCGGACGCAACGTGAACCTCACGGTGACATGGAACTTCGGTAACATGAAGGCGAAGAAGAAACCGCAGAAGGAGAATTCAATGCCTGACTTCGAGAGCCAGCAGTATGGTGGAGAAGGCGGTGAGGGATAACCTCCTGAAGGCTGTGGCAGAACGCCTGAATGCCTTTCATACCGCATAAAGTCGTGCGGGATAATGAGATAAAGTCAATTCGCTTTATACATTATATATTTAAAAAGCCATCAGCATGCGTGAGTGTGCTGATGGCTTTGTTTTTGCCGCCTTTCAAGGGCGGCTTTTTCATTATGGGTCAGCGTCTTCCCGACTTCTTGCTGAGGTCGAGAATGCGCACGTTTCTGAACATTATGCCCGGACCGTGACCGCAGAAGCTGATGTAGCCTTCTTTGTTGAAGAGGCCCGGATGGTTCTTGTGGTCCACGGTGTAGGGATTGTGGTCGCTGCCGTCTGGTGCTACGTTATGGCCCTTGCATGCCTTGCGTATGTCGCCGTCGAGTATCACCTTGCCGTTGACGGTTACCTTAACGCGGTCGCCTACGACGCGTATCTCCTCAGAATACCATGTTCCCACCTTATCGAACTTGACGTGCTCAGGCACTATAATGCCGTAGACGGCACCGTGCTGCTGGTAGGGCATCAGACCGTTGTATATCGGATCGTCGTGGTCGAGAATCTGTATCTCCATGCCGTCGTAGGCGGCGTCGGTGCCGAGATTGGTTCTCACGCCCACGCCGTTGTTCACTCCCGGAGTGTCGAAACAGAAATCGAAGCGCAGCACGAAGTCGCTGTACTTCTTCTTTGTGTAGAGGTTGCCGCTGCCGCCATAGTTTGCCGTGACGTATATGTTGCCGTTCTGCGGTACGTAGTTGGTGGTGTTGCCCTGCCATTTATCGAGCGAACGGCCGTCGAACAGCACCTCATAGCCTTGCTTCTGCTCGTCGGCAGAAAGCCGGAACACTGGAGTGGAGGGCAGTTTGCGGATGCGTGTATATCTCACAATGAGCGAGTCGTTACCTGCCTGGAAGCCGATGCCGCCTACAGCGTTAATACTCTTGCCCTCTTTCGGGTTCTTGAGCACTGCGTTTGTGATGAGTTCCTTGCCGTTGACACTTACGAACACGCGGTCGTCAACCACCTTTATGTCGGCTGAGTTCCACTCTCCCACGTTGCTGTACGGATGCCACTGCTGGCCTTCGCCGTAGAGTTTGACTCCCTTCTCACGGTCGAATGTGAGTACGGACATGTCGCGCAGGCTTACCTCGAGCTTGTCACCGCTCTTCCAGTCGAAGCTGAGGTCGAAGTTCTCGAAGTTCTCTTTCATCTTCCAGTAGCCGCGGAAGTTCATCTTTGTCCTGCCTGTTGACAGCGAATATCCTGTTGCCGAGCGTTTGGCGAGCAGTCCTTTTATCTGGTCGACGGCGTATCCCGCGTCGTGGTTCTCCACTTGTCGGATGTATGTCGATATACACTGCTCGAGCATTTCCTTCACGTGTCTGCCGCCGTTGAAGTCGTCGTGTGCTGCAACGATGTCCTTGATACATTCCGCTGACACGTCTGCATACTCGTTGGTGTCGTAATATTTTCTCATGTAACCGAGCGCTTGGAGCGTCTGTGTCTGGCCTATGGCCTTGAGGAAACGGTTGCCGAGCGATACGGACGGGCCGCTCTCCATGCCTGCGACGAGCATCAGATAGCGTTCCACCGGCGTTGCCTCTACGGTTGAGGCAAGGTCGAGATAGCGTGCGAGTATCTTGTCCTTCGCCTCGCCTTTGTGTTTGTCTTTCGCGATGTCGAGCAGAATGGGCAGCATCTTTATGTTTTTCACGTCGAGCAGTGCAGCCTGTGCCTCGCTGTTTCCGGCCTGCTGGAGTATCTGTATGGCCTCGTCGGCGTTGGTGTTTGCTATTATCCGGTAGTAGCGGGCGGGCTTGGCAGATGCGTCCATGGCTTTTTTAGTCATTTCGAAAGCCTTTTCAGGTGTTGACTTACGGTTGATTATGATTATCGCGTCCTGCAGTTTCGCTGCCGATTCTTCGTCAGTTTTGTCGAGCATTGCGAACAGACGGCCGAGCTCGTCAGGACCAGCCACGTGACCGAGAGCGTCGAGTGCGGCGGCGCTTATGTCCTTATCGTCAGAAGAAGTGAGTGCCAGCACCTTGTCGAAGGCGTTGCGTATGGCACGCTTCGATACTATTTGAAGTGAGTTTATCACCACTTTCTTGTCGTCGGAATTGAGTGCCTGCACCATGGCTTCGCGCAGATCGCCGTTGAAGAAGTACAACGCGTTCTTCGCCTCTTCGGCGTTCTGTGTGCCAAGCATGGCTACGAGAGCCTTCAGCGACTGCTCTCCGCCGAGCTTGGCAGCAGCTGTTATCGACTCCGAAAGCAGTGTTCCGCTGCTCTTCTTCAGCTTTTTCAGCACCACGTCGGTGTAGTTCTGCGCGTTGGCAATGCCTATCCAGCGCACCACGTCGGTCTGTCCGTCGTACGAGAGGCGCGACATTGCCTTTGCCATAGCGTCGAGAGCGGTAGGTCCGCAATATTTCAGACCAAACTCAAGAGCGGTGTTTCGGTATTCGGCATCGCGGTCGCGGAGGGCTTTGGTCATTGTGGATATGCCCTCAGTGCTTTCAGCTCTGAGCTCCAGACGCAGGCCGGCACATCTTACGGCAGATGTTTCTGACTTGGTGAGTAGCTTTGCCTCCTTGGCCACAAGTTCTTTGTTGTCGTCGCACAGGCGGTCGAGCATGGCGATGAAGGCATCTGTGGCGTGAGTCTTTTCGGGTTTATAGCCGGCAGCCTGAGCGGCATCGGCAAGTACAGGGAGCTTGTCAGCCGGGGCGACGGCAGCCATCGCGTCGTATATCTCTGCGGTTGTTGTGGCGTCGGCATCGCTGAGCCATGAAACGAGAAGGTCGTCGCAGCCGGTCAGTCTGCACGCTTTTATTACCTTGGCGAGCGATAAGTGGTCGGCGTCTGAGGTTCTTACGAATTCGATCAACTCGTTTCCGGCATCTTTCATCTTGCATAGTGAGGCCAGCACCAGGCTGCTCACGTCCTTGTCCTGTGCATATCTGAGGAGGAAGGATATGTCTTCGGCCGTGGCACAATTGACAAGTTCGGACATCAGGAAGTTCTTCTTGCGTGCGTTTGTGCTTCTGTCGATGGCGAGTTTCAGGCCTTCGCGTATCTCAGCTCTGTATTTCTGGCCCACCTGAGTGGTGACAAAACTTGACAGACCACCCAGCGCATACTCGCCGGCTGAGGCGTTGTTGTCTTCATAATTCATCGTTGAGGCTATCTGCAGCACGCCTGCACTTCCCGTGGCAGCCATCTCTGCCATGAGTCGGTTGAACGATTCGCTGTCTTTGGCAGGCATCTGTGCCAGTGCGTCGGCGATGACTGTCTCAGGCGTTCTGTTCCTGCTGTCGGTCTGCGCAATGCTTTGTGTCTGTGCCAACAGGAATACCGCAATTAGGATAATCAGGTATTTTTTCATTTTTCTTTTAGTTGTGTAAAGTACAATATCGTTATGGTTATGTGTTTGAATTCATATTTTCATCGTGTGACATCACAGGTGCCACTGTCCGCGCATGGGCTGATCGACAAGCGCATTGGCTGCGTCGTCGTTGACAAACAGTTGCGTCTTCGGGTCGAAATTGAGCACACTGCGGTTCAGTCTCAGTGCCACGGCACCCATGTTTACGAGCGTACAGCTGCGATGACCGTTCTCTTCGTTGAGCGCGAATTTCTTTCTTGTGTGTATGCAGTCTATGAAATCAGTGTTCTGCGGCACCGGATCGGGATATTCCGCGAGCTTGTTCATTATGTCGGGAATGGTACATTCGAATCCCTTATACACCTTTCCGTTCGGTCCTTCGATGTAAGCAGTCTTCTCGCTGCTCTCAAATCCCTCACCCTCGAGCACAATCTGGCAGCCGTCGTTGTAGGTGTATGTTATCTTGCGCCATATACCCACGGCGTCGGGATGCTGTTGTGGAGAATCCACTTCCACCTTAACCGGCGACGTGTCGTCTTTTCCCAGGATATACTGCACGGGGTCTAGATAGTGCTGACCCATATCAGTGAGTCCGCCACCATCGTAGTCCCAATATCCGCGGAAGGTCTGGTGGGTGCGGTGTACGTTGTAAGGTTTGAACGGAGCCGGGCCGAGCCAGAAGTCATAGTCGAGCTCTTTCGGCACAGGTTGAGTCTCAAGATTCTCCTTGCCAACCCAGAAAAACTTCCACGCGAAGCCCGTCGAGCCAGACACAACAACCTTCAGCGGCCATCCCAACAGACCACTGTCAACCAGCTTCTTCAGCGGCAGGACAGGCGTTCCGAGGCCGTAGAACGTGTCGGTGAATCTGAACCACGTGTTCAGACGGAATATTCTGTTATATCGTTTCACCGCTTCCACCACGCGCTTTCCTTCGCCTATGGTGCGCGTCATAGGTTTTTCACACCATATATCCTTGCCGGCTTTCGCCGCCTCTATGGCCATTATGGCGTGCCAATGGGGTGGCGTGGCGATGTGCACCACATCTACATTTGGGTCGGAGATCAGTTCCCTGAAATCGTGATAAGCCTTCACGTTCTCACCGAATTTCTTTTTTGCCAGGTCAACAGATTGCGACAGATGGTTGCTGTCCACGTCGCAGAGAGCCACAAGACGGCAGTGCTCGTCGCTTGTGAAGTGGTATGACGAGCGTCCTATGCCGCCCGTTCCTATGATACCTTTAGTAAGCTGGTCGCTCGGAGCAATGTGTCCGTTGCCTCCAAGCACGTTGCGCGGGACGATGGAAAACAGTCCTATTCCGCCCAATGTTTTGAGAAAAGTGCGTCTGTTTGTTTTCATTGTAATTGATTGTTAAAGTGACGGGGTGTTACATCCGTCGGTTGCAGCGATTTGGTTATATGTACAAATTTAATAATAAAAATCGTAACGGCATACAGCCTTGCGCCGTTTTTTTGCTTATTGTGCCTTTCATGTATGTTTGATTGCTGTCAGGCAGTGTATGTTCATGCGTACAACGCATCGCGGACGACAGATGGAAACTGCGTCAGACGGCGCATGTTGAGTCACGTTTTCGTTACAAACGGTCTGTAAAATTGTCCACACCGACAGGTGTTTTTGTTTATAATACAGGATAAAAAGTCAAAAGTGACGATAATATTTTATATTTTTGAATTTTTGACATGCTGCAAACGGTTCTTTAGCAAATTAATGCTTATTTTTGTAAAGCATAATGACAATCTGAGAACATTCTGCAGACGGATGGCCGCAAGAGTGGCGGCATGGATAGAAAACACTGACATAGACAACAAATAAAAACACAAAACTAAAAACAATGAGAATTTTTTCAAGGACTTTCTTGTGCGCCGTCCTACTGGCGGTTGTGCAATCCGGCTATGCGGCGGATATTGTATCGCACATCAGTATCAAGCAGCCTGGCAATCGGGCAGTAACCTATGAACTTAAGGAACAGGGCAACAGGCTGGTCGCCGACGCCGCTCTGCCACTCACGATAAGCAAGAGTGTGAGCAACGTGGACGGCGATGAGGTGGTGACACTCACCTTCACCGCCACCGGAACAACATACTTCAACTTCGGTGCCGAGCTCAATACCGGCTACACCACCGACGATTGCGAGTTCTACATGCCGGGCTTCTGGTATCACCGCAACCTGCGTTCGCCTAAAGAGGCACCGTCGTTCCACACGTCAAAGAGCTGGAATTTCCGCGAAGACCGTCTGTCGTCGCCGCTCACGGGAGCATACGATTCGAAGACAGGCGAGGGCACAACGGTGCTCCGTCAGGTGGAAAACGGCTGCGACGCGCTCACCACTGCCGGTGAGGGCGAGATAATATTGTCAGGCAACACGTCGGTGGGCTATCTGGGATTCGACAACGAGAGCGGAACGGCAAAGCTCACTTTCGGCTATCCTTACATAGAGACTCCTCGCCGTTACATCCGCAAGCTTACCCTTGCTCCTGCCGTTGAGGCTTTCGTCAAGATGGTAAAGGGCGAGACAAAGAGCGTGAGCTGGCGCATACGCAAGGTTAAGTCTGCCGACTACGGCGACTTCGTGGGCAAGACATGGGAGTATTGTTTCGACCGTCTGAACCCGCAGCCGCTCACTCCGCTTTACTCTCCCGAAAAGATGAAAGCCACGATGGCCAACTACTTCCGCAAGTCGTATGTAAACAAATACGACCTGAAGTTCAACTCCGGTCATGGCCTGCGCTGCTCCGACTGCGAGCCTGCCACACTGATGCAGGTGGGTTTCTGCGGCCGCGTACTGCTCAACGCGTTCAACGCCATAGAGTATGGCGAGGCCACCGGACAGCAGGACCTCGTGAAGATAGGCAACGAGATATTCGACAGCTTCCTCGCACACGGATTCACGGCAAAGGGATATTTCTATGACGACCTGAACATGAATAACCCCATGCCGGCCGATAAGGACGTGGTACACTCAATACGTCAGCAGTCTGAAGGCGCTTACGCAGTGATGCACTATCTGAAATATGAGAAGAAGCACGGCCGCACACACAAGGAGTGGGAGAAGAAGATACGCACTCTGCTCGACAACTTCCTCACCCTGCTCAACGAGGACGGCAGCTTCGCACGCAAGTTCCACGACGACGGTTCTGTGATAGACGGCAGCGGCGGAAGCACTCCTTCTGCCACATCGACGCTCGTAATGGGCTACAAATACTTCGGCGACAAGAAATATCTGAAGGCAGCCGAGCGCACGGTTGACTATCTCGAGGCAAACATCATATCGAAGAGCGACTACTTCTCTTCAACCCTCGACGCCAACTGCGAGGACAAGGAAGCTGCCATCAGTGCCGTCACCGCTACCTACTACATGGCAATGGTGACCAAGGGAAAGACACGCAGCCACTACATAGACCTCTGCAAGAAGGCTTCATACTTCGCTCTCTCATGGTATTATCTGTGGGACGTGCCGTTCGCACAGGGTCAGATGCTCGGCGATCTTGGATTTAAAAGCCGCGGATGGGGCAACGTGTCGGTGGAGAACAACCACATTGACGTATTCGTGTTCGAGCTGCCTCACATCCTGAAATGGCTGGGCGAGACTCTCGACGAGCCGCGCTACGGACAGATGTACAACGTCATCTACACATCGCTCAACCAGCTTCTGCCTGTCAAGGAGCGTCTGTGCGGCATCGGCGTAGAGGGATTCTATCCTGAGGTCGTGCAGCACACCACCTGGGACTACGGCCGCAACGGCAAGGGATTCTACAACGACATCTTCGCTCCGGGATGGACGGTGGCCTCGCTTTGGGAGCTTTATTCGCCAGAACGTACGGTTGACTTCCTTACAAAGAAATAAAACATAAGAAAACATAAACAGAACCATGACCGGCATTACGACACTCACAGGCGACCGCGTAGAATAAGATAGCGCGGCGCCGGCGCCTGAAGCCGGTCATGGCACATACAGACAAAATAATGAAAAAACTAAGAATCTTATTGGCTTCTCTCGTGTTTTCGGTATCGGCCAATGTCCTTGCCGGCGACACTTACACCAATCCTGTGATAAACACAAGTCTGCCCGACCCGTCGGTGATACGTGCCGACGACGGTTATTTCTATCTTTACGCCACAGAGGATATACGCAACCTGCCGATATACCGCTCGCGCGATCTCGTTGACTGGCAGTTTGTCGGCACGGCGTTCACACCCGAGACCCGTCCGCGGTGGAACAAAAAGGGCGGCATCTGGGCGCCCGACATCAATAAGATAGGCGACAAGTATGTGCTCTACTACTCCAAATCGGTGTGGGGCGGCGAATGGACGTGCGGCATAGGAGTTGCCACCGCCGACCGTCCCGAAGGTCCGTTCACCGACCACGGCCCGCTGTTCATAAGCAAGGAGATAGGCGTGCAGAACAGCATCGACCAGTTCTATATTGAGGACAACGGCCACAAATACCTGTTCTGGGGCTCGTTCCGCGGCATATACGGCATAGAGTTGTCCGACGACGGACTGTCGGTGAAGCCCGGAGCGGAGAAAAAGCAGATCTCGGGAACATTCATGGAAGGCACCTACATACACAAGCGCGGCAAATACTATTACCTGTTCGGATCGGCGGGAACATGCTGCGAGGGCGCGAAGAGCACCTATCGTGTCACCTACGGACGCTCCGAAAGCCTCTTCGGTCCGTATGTGGACAAGAAAGGACAGCGCCTGCTCGACAACCATTATGAGGTGCTGATACACGGCGACGACACATTTGTAGGCACGGGCCACAACGCCGAGTTCATAACCGACGACTACGGTCAGGACTGGATTCTCTACCATGGCTACAAGAAAGCCGAGGCAGACGACGGCCGCGTGGTGTTCCTCAGCCGCGTGGATTGGAAGGACGGCTGGCCCGTGGTGGCTGGTGATGCGCCTGCCAAGGAATGTGAGAAACCGCGCTTCGGACAGATTTATCTTGCCGATCCGACCATATTCAGCGACAACGGTACATATTATCTGTATGGCACGTCGCCCCTGAGCAACAACGGCTTCTGGGTGTATAAGTCGAAAGACCTGCAGCACTGGGACGGTCCGGCAGGCGCCGTTGACGGCTACGCATTGTGGGGCAACACCTACGGCACAAAGGGATTCTGGGCTCCGCAGGTGTTCAAGTACGGTGGACGCTACGGTATGGCCTACACAGCCAACGAACAGATAGCCATAGCTTGGGCCGACAGTCCGCTCGGACCGTTCGTGCAGGACGAGCCGGCCATGATTCCGGCGAAGACAAAGGAGATAGATCCGTTCATATTCTTCGACGACGACGGCAAGAAATACATGTATCATGTGCGCCTTATCAACGGCAACCGCATATACGTGGCAGAGATGAACGACGACATGCGCTCGCTCAAAGAGGAGACCGCCCGCGAGTGTATCTCGGTGAACGAGGACGGATGGGAGAACACCGAAAAGTCGAAGTGGGGCGTGAGCGAAGGCCCTACAGTGGTGAAATTGGACGGCACTTACTACATGTTCTATTCGTGCAACGACTATCGCAACATAAATTACGCCGTGGGTTACGCCACGGCCAAGTCGCCGCTCGGACCGTGGAAGAAGCACAAGAAACCCATCATCTCGCGACAGCTCACGGGCGAGAACGGCACGGGGCACGGCGACCTGTTCCGCGATGCCGACGGACGCTGGATGTATGTGCTGCATACACACAACAGCAACTCGCAGGTGGGACCGCGCCGCACGGCCATTGTAGAGCTGAATAAGAAAGGCAAGAAGTTTGAGATGGTGCCCGGCTCGCTGAGATATATAGCGCGTTGAGGTTTGCCGCATGTGCCCGTCTGACGGGTGGATGAACGCCTGTAGGCGTGTCTGCCCGCAGAATATGAGCCGGTGCAGAGGCATTTCATAAGAATAAAGATAACCCGGGGGCGTCGTAGCAGACGGATATTCATGGCCTGCTACGGCGCCCTTGTCGTATGTCTGCGGTTGATGCTGTGCTCGGAAAACGGTGTGGAAGATTTACTGTTACGGGCTTTAGACGTGCCTGCCGTGCCGAGGACGGAAAATGGCAAATAAGGGAATTACTGCATATTTATGCAAAATGGAAAGTAAAAAATCTTGACAAAATTTTTTCGCGAAATAGAAAACGAAGAACCGCGAAATGGGCTTTATCGGAGCAAAATATCCATTCGGAGATGTCGGAAAAACGCCTTCGCAACCCGATTTTCCGACGGTTGTTTTCCGAAATGGGCTCTTTTGGCTTGCGAAACAGGCTTTATTGATGGCCGAAATGGTGCATTTCATGGTGCGAAATGGGCTCTTTCGGATGCCGAAATGGGCTTTATCGCAAACCCGTCTGCGCGATATGATTTTCCGTTTTTGTGTAAACAGCTGACTGATAAGTGATTACGCAAAATGCTCAAAACTCGCGTATTTGCGGCCGGATGTGCTTTTGTTCGCAAATATTCGATTCTCGTGAAGTTGACGATGTATAAATATTCATCGCCTCTCCGGTTTATGTATATTTATGCAATTCGGTAAGCGGTTCTTAGATGGGCCATAAACGGATGTGGACTGATGGTCTGAGTGTGTCGTGATACGCATCGCCGGACAATAAAAAACGCATGACCCGATAGTCGGACCATGCGTCTTGCAGCCTTGTTCACAGGCTTATTTCTTAGGAGCCTTTACGGCTTTCACACCTTCGAATGTTATCTTCACCGGTTTGATGTATCCGTTTTCATCGAAATACATGCGGTCGATGCACACCACGCGGCTGTCGCGTCCTTTCTCTGTCAGCGGGCGACGGTGATATACGATGTACCATTCGTCCTTGCCCGGTATCTGTATTACGGAGTGGTGTCCGGCGCCTGTTGCCACTTCCGGATCCTGCTGCAGAATCTTGCCCACGCGCTTGAACGGACCGAAAGGCGAGTCGGCAATGGCGTAAGCCACGCAGTAGTCGGGGCCGCCCCATCCGCCTTCAGACCACATGAAGTAGTATTTGCCCTTACGCTTGAGCATGAACGGACCTTCAACGTAGTTCTCAGGAGTAATTTCCTTATACATTGTTCCGTCCTCGAACGGCACTATGCTGAGCAGATCCTGCGACAGACGCACCATGTTGCAGTGGCCCCATCCGCCGTAATACATATAATATTGTCCGTCGTCGTCGCGGAACACGAACTGGTCTATCGGCTGCGCGCCGTTTATTATCTGGCCTATCAGCGGCTTGCCCAGCGCGTCCTTATACGGTCCTTCCGGCTTGTCGGCAGTGGCGACACCTATGCCTCCGAGCTCGTTGTTGTTCTGTATGTCGTTTGCTCCGAAGAAGAGATAATACTTGTTGTTCGCGTGTATTATGGCCGGGGCCCACATTGCGCGGCGTGCCCAGCTCACGTTCTTCTTCTCGAGCACCCGCGGATGCTTGGTCCAGTTCACGAGGTCTTTCGACGAGAATGCGTCCATGAATGTCTGCTCGTCGTATTCGGCCGAGTAGGTGGGGAATATCCAGTATGCTCCGTCGAGCACGGCTCCTTCCGGATCGGCATACCATCCCTGGAATATGGGGTTGCCGCTGGTCTTGGTCTTCTTTGTCCCCGCCTGCGCACCGGCAGCTATGGCAAGGATCATTGCGGATGTAAGTAATAGTTTTCTCATTGTGTTGGATTGAAATTTTGTTATGGTTATGTTTTTCTTGGGGACAAATGTATTAAAAAAAAGTATATTTCGCAAATATTAGGTAATGATTTGTAATCAATATGACGCGTATTTTCAATAATAGAAAATTAAAGCAAAAAAAGGAATTAAGATTTTAACGAGAGTTAAAAAAATAGAGGATAACGGATTTAATTGTGAAATTATTTGATAGCTTAACTTAAAAGGTTTAACTTTGAACATGCTTTTAAATGAAGCGTGAAAAACATAACTGATTAACAAACTAAAAGTGTAAATATTACTATGATCATTTCCCAACTGTTGTTTTTAGGTTCTATCGGCATGCCCGAAGTGCTGATTATCGCATTGATTGTGTTGCTCCTCTTCGGAGGAAAGAAGATACCGGAGCTTATGAAAGGTCTGGGCAAGGGTGTGAAAAGCTTTAAGGACGGAGTGAACGGAATAGAAAAAGACTTGAACGCAGACATCAATACATCTGCCGAGGACAAAAAGAAGGACTAAAAAAACAGCGTATCCCATAATGGCATTAAAGGCAGACATGACTTTTTGGGACCATCTGGAGGCTCTGCGCTGGACGTTGGTTAGGTCGTTTACGGCAATAGGAATATTATTCATAGCGGGTTTCGCGTTCATTCCATATATATTCGACCATGTGGTGATGGCTCCGAGCCGCAGCGACTTTTTTCTCTATCGTTTTCTTGCGAAGGTGAGTCAGATAGTCCCGTTGGTTCCGGGAGAAGTGGTGAAACCGTTTCATGTGGATATCATAAACATAAAGCTGGCTTCGCAGTTCTTTCTTCACATGTCGCTCGCATTGTGGCTGGCGTTGCTCGTGGCGTTCCCTTATCTGGTTTACGAAATATGGAAGTTTGTCTGTCCGGCGCTGTATGATAATGAGCGTAAAGGTATAAAATTCACGTTCCTTTTCGGTACTATAATGTTTTATCTGGGTTGTGCGGTAGGCTATACCGTGGTTTTCCCGCTTACGCTCAGGTTTCTCTATACATACGAGATAAGCTCGCTCATTACCAATCAGCTTTCGCTCGACTCATACATGAACAACTTCCTGATGCTGATCTTCATGATGGGCATAGTGTTCGAACTCCCGCTGCTTGCCATGCTGATGTCTAAATTGGGATTCCTAAACCGTAGCTTCTTCTCCGAATACAGGCGACATGCCATTGTCGCGATAGTAGTGGTTGCGGCTGTGATAACTCCTTCGTCAGACCCGTTCACGCTGATGGCTGTGTTCATTCCTATATATGTGTTGTGGGAACTCAGCGCATTCCTCGTGAAACCGGCACCCGCCGACGATGACACGGAGAAAGAAAATGCCGACGCTGAAAACGAATAGCTAAACTAAAACATAATGGACAACTCTAAGATAAACGTTGGATTAATTGGATTTGGCAGGATGGGCAGCAAATACCTGCGCAATTTCAATGCAACAGGAAAATATCATTTCTCCTATATCTGTGATGTGGATCCGGAGGCAAGGGCAATGGCCAAGAAGCTGTCTCCCGAATCGACGGTGGTGGATAACGAGGACGTGATATTCAACGACGATAATGTTCAGTGCGTCATATTGTCAACATTGGCCAACATGCGCAAGGAACAGATAGACAAGGCAGTGAGCCATGGCAAACACGTAATATCGGAAAAGCCGATTGCTGATACGCCGGAAAGAGAGTGGGCAGCGGTGAAATGTGTGGAGAACTCGAACGTACTTTCCACAGTAAACCTCTATCTGCGCAACTCGTGGTATCATAACAGGATGAAGCAATACATAGAAGAGGGCGAGATAGGCGACCTTGCCATAATACGTGTATGCCACATGACACCCGGACTCGCGCCTGGAGAGGGACACGAATATGAAGGACCCGCATTTCACGACTGCGGCATGCACTACGTGGACATAACACGATGGTATGCCGGAGCCGAATACAAGACATGGCACTCGCAGGGCATGCGCATGTGGAACTACAAGGACCCGTGGTGGTTGCAGTGTCACGGCACGTTTACCAACGGCGTGGTGTTCGATATCACACAGGGATTTGTCTATGGACAGCTCTCGAAGGATCAGACACACAACTCGTATGTGGACATAATCGGAACAAAGGGAATCGTGCGCATGCACCATGATTTCAAGACAGCGGTGGTGGAGCTCCGCGGAGTGACAAAGACCGAGACGACAGAGCTTCCTTACGGAGGAAAGAACATAGACGTCATGGGAAAACTCTTTGCTGAGAGTATAGAGAAAGGTCGTCTGAATCCGCAACTGCCGACGTTCCGCGACTCGGCGATAGCTTCTGAATACGCATGGAAGTTCTTTGAAGATACAAAACAGCACGACCTTCCCGTAAAAGGAGATCTTGACACACTGGATGAGATAATCCGACGTCGTAGAACCTTGAAGAACGGATACGGACTGCTGGGACAGAACAAATGGGCCGACGACTGACCTGAAACGCCCTTTTTGACTCTGATTTTTATTTAATGCCAACCTAATATATAAACTCTTAAAACACAACAATCATGTCGAACATTTCAAGACGAGATTTTCTTAAAACAGGAGCCGCTGCAATCGCCGGATTCACGATCGCTCCGAGTTCTATTCTGGGTAAGAGCTTTGGACACAGAGCTCCGTCAGATAAATTGAATATTGCCGTTGTAGGTATCGGCGGTATGGGCCATGCCAATATCAATGCAGTGAAAGACACCGAGAACATTGTTGCTCTTTGCGACGTCAACTGGGATTACGCCAAGGGCGTATTCGACGAGTTCCCTAACGCAAAAAGATATTGGGACTACCGCAAGATGTATGATGAGATGAACAAGACCATCGACGCTGTCATCATTGCAACCGCAGACCATACTCATGCTATCATCACGGCTGACGCCATGACTCTCGGTAAGCATGTTTATTGTCAGAAACCTTTGACACACTCTGTATATGAGTCACGTTTGTTGACAAAGCTTGCCGCTTCAACAGGTGTCGCAACATCAATGGGTAACCAGGGCTCTTCTTGGGAAGGCACACAGCTTGTATGCGACTGGATTTGGAATGGTGAGATAGGCGAAGTTACCAAAGTAGAATGTGCTACCGACCGTCCTATATGGCCGCAGGGACTCAACGCTCCTGAGAAAGAGGATCCCATACCTGACACTCTTAACTGGGATCTGTTCACAGGACCGGCAAAGCTGAATCCGTATAACGCTGTTTACCAGCCGTGGAACTGGCGCGGATGGTGGGATTATGGTACAGGTGCGCTCGGCGATATGGCTTGCCACATACTCCATCAGCCGTTCAAGGCCCTCAAACTTGGATATCCTACTAAGGTTGAAGGTTCTTCCACATTGTTGCTCAACGCTTGCGCACCGCAGGCACAGCACGTTAAACTGACATTCCCGGCACGCGAGAATATGCCTAAGGTGGCTATGCCTGAGGTAGAGGTTCACTGGTATGACGGTGGATTGATGCCTGACCGTCCGAAAGGATTCCCGCAGGGCAAGCAGCTCATGCAGTCGGGTGGTGGTCTCACAATATTCCACGGAACAAAAGATACCCTTATCTGCGGATGCTACGGACAGGAACCGTGGCTGCTCTCTGGCCGCAAACCGAACGCTCCTAAGATTGCCCGCCGCGTGAATGTATCGCATGAAATGGACTGGGTTCGCGCCTGCAAGGAAAGCAAAGAGAACCGCGTTAAGACAAACTCAGACTTCTCTGAGGCAGGACCGTTCAACGAAATGGTTGTCATGGGCGTGCTCGCAATACGTCTGCAGGGCCTTAACAAAACTCTCGAGTGGGACGGTGAGAACATGCGATTCACGAATATCGGTGCAAACGAAACAATTCGCACTGTCATAAAGGACGGCTTCACAATCCACAATGGTCACCCGTCATTCAACAAGACATGGACAGATCCGGTAAATGCACAGCAGTTCGCAAACGAGCTCATCAAGCATACTTATCGTGATGGATGGAAACTTCCTGCAATGCCATAAGGTTAAACATGAATTAAAAAAAAGGAGTATAATAAGCTGATATGAAGAAAATATTATATTCGGTGGCTTGTGTCATCTTTGCAGGAGCTCTTGCATCGTGCAGCGGAAGTATGAAGGTAGCCCAGATGGCTGTGTCTTCATCGATGGCCGGAGCAGAAAGCGAGCTCGTGGATGTGCCTGTCGACAAGGGCTATTATGTCATATTCGACGGCACTTCTCTCAAAGGCTGGCGCGGCTATGGAATGGACCACATGCCTAATTGTTGGAAGATTGAGGACGGATGTCTGAAGTTCTCGAGAAACAACGGCAACGAAGGTGGTGACGTTATATTTGCCCATAAGTTCAGAAACTTTGAGCTCGACCTGGAGTGGAAAATCTCCAAAGGCGGCAATTCCGGTATATTCTATCTCGGACAGGAATTCTATACAATCGGCAATGATGGCAAAATGACCATTGAGCCTCTTTACATCTCTGCCCCTGAATATCAGGTCCTGGATAACGAGAACCATCCGGATGCGAAGCTTGGAAAGGACAACAACCGCAAATCCGCATCGCTTTATGATATGATTCCTGCCAAACCGCAGAACGCAAATCCATACGGCGAATGGAACAAGACAAAGATTGTCGTTAAGGATGGTGTAGTATCTCACTATCAGAACGATGTCAAGGTTGTTGAATACAAACTCTGGACAAAGGAATGGACGGATCTGTTGCAGGATAGCAAGTTCAGCGAGAAGGCTTGGCCTCAGGCTTTCATCCTGCTCAACGATTGCGGCGGAGTGCTTCACAGTGGCTTCATCGGCCTGCAGGATCACGGCGACGACGTATGGTATCGCAACATCCGTGTGAAGGTTCTGGAATAATTTAAACTTTCAAAACACAAAAGAAACAAAGATTATGAAGAAATTATCAGTTGTGTTTGTCGGCGCATTGCTTATGCTCACTGCGTGCGGCAACAAGACAAATAAGTGTGAGTGCAACTGTTCTTGCCCGGGATGCACCTGCAACCAGCAGAAACCTGCGGACAAGGCGAAGCTCGATTATAAGATTGCCGATAAGAAGAATATCGACATCTCCAAGTTTCCGGTTGACAAGGACGGTTATATCGTACTGTTCGACGGAAAGACTCTCAACGGCTGGCGTGGCTATGGTATGGACACTCCTCCAAAGAGCTGGACTGTTGAAGACGGAGCTATCAAGCTGAAAGGCTCAGGCACCGGCGAGGCTCAGGTAGAAGGTGGCGGCGACCTTATCTTCGCTCACAAGTTCCAGAACTTCGAACTTGAACTGGAATATAAGATTTCCGAAGGTGGTAACTCTGGTATCTTCTATCTTGCACAGGAGGTTACCACAAACGAGAACGGCAAAGAGGCTTATCTGCCTATCTGGCAGTCGGCTTCTGAGTATCAGGTGCTCGACAACGATAGACATCCGGATGCCAAGCTCGGACAGGACGGAAACCGTCAGTCTGGTTCGCTTTACGACATGATTCCTGCAAAACCGCAGAATGCTAAACCTGCAGGACAGTGGAACAAGGCTAAGATCATGGTTTACAAAGGAACTGTTATCCACGGTCAGAACGATAAGAATGTAGTTGAATATCACCTTTGGACTCCGAAGTGGACAGAAATGCTTCAGGCAAGTAAGTTCAAGGAGAACGGTGAATTCCCGATCGCTTACGAACTGCTCAACAACATGGGTGGCAAGAACCACGAGGGTTACATCGGCCTCCAGGATCACGGTGACGATGTATGGTATCGCAACATCCGTTTGAAGGTTCTGAAATAAATCATTTTAGAATAACAACATAAGATAAGGAAACTGTTTCGGGCTGATACGTCGGTGATGTGAGGAGCCGGAACAGTTTCTTTTATTACAATCTATTAAAATCAGGAAAATGAAGAGAAACACATTATTTTACGCTTTGCTGGCAATGGTGCTTTCTTTTGCAGCAAGCACCCAGACATTTGCAAAGAAGGCGGCTAAAAAGGAAGTATGCATACAGCTTTATTCTGTCCGCAGCATTCTTGACGGTGTGAACAAAGACGGTCAGGCCGACCAGAAATATACCGACATACTCAACAAACTGGCAAAGATGGGCTACACAAGTGTTGAGGCTGCCAACTACGATCAGGGCCGCGGAACATTCTACGGACGTACAGCTGCACAGTTCAAGCAGGATGTCGAGAAGGCCGGAATGAAGGTCCTGTCTTCTCACGTAGGCCACGGCCTTAGCGCAGAAGAACTTGCTTCGGGAGACTTCTCGGAGTCATTGAAGTGGTGGACCAAGTGTATCGCCGACCACAAGACAGCCGGAATGAAATACATCGTGTGCCCGTGGATGGACGTTCCTAAGACTCTGAAAGACCTTGACACATACTGCCGCTATTACAACGAGGTGGGCAAGATGTGCAAGGAAGCCGGCATGTCGTTCGGATATCACAATCATTCGCACGAGTTCCAGAAGGTAGAAGACAAGGTGATGTACGACTATATGCTCGAGCACACCAATCCCGAGTACGTGTTCTTCCAGATGGACCTCTACTGGGTGGTACGTGGTCAGTGCAGTCCGGTAGCTTATTTCAAGCGTTATCCGGGCCGTTTCAAGATGTATCACGTGAAAGACGACAAGGAGATCGGTCAGAGCGGTATGGTGGGATATGATGCCATTTTCCGTAACGCTGATGTAGCCGGTGTGCAGGACATCGTTGCCGAGATAGAGCAATACACCATGCCGGTTGAGGAAAGCGTGGAGGTGAGTCTGCGCTATCTGCAGGAAGCTCCGTTCGTGAAGGCTTCTTATTCAAAATAAAGCATGCGCCGTGAAGCGTATGACAGCGCCCGGCATACGTCTGACGCCATGTCATGAATCATAATGAAACAGTAACTTAAAATAAAATATTATCAAGATGAATACAAGAAACCTATTTGCGGCAACACTGATGATTGCCGCCGCAGGAAATGCCTGCGCACAGGAGGGCATGCGTCCTGAGATGTCTGAATTCTACACTCCGGTGACGACAGTCGTAGCACCGGGCACGGAACTGCCCGGAGGTGGCTTCACCGCTCCTTCCGACGCCATCATACTGTTCGACGGCAGCGACCTCTCCGCATGGGAGAACACTCAGGGCGGACCTGCTGAATGGAAAGTGGCCGACGGCGTGATGACCGTTGACAAGAGCAAGGGAGACATACGCACCAAGGAGAAGTTCGACAACTTCCAGCTCCACATTGAGTGGCGCGTTCCGGAGAACATACACGGCGAGGGTCAGGCACGCGGCAACAGCGGTGTCTATCTGCAAGGTATGTACGAGCTCCAGGTGCTCGACAGCTACAACAACAGCACATACGTTAACGGCCAGGCCGGCAGTATCTACAAGCAGACCGCTCCGCTGGTAAACGCAATGCGCAAGCCGGGCGAATGGAATGTATATGACATTATCTACACAGCTCCGGTGTTCAAGGAGGACGGAACATACCGTTCGTTCCCGCGTGTAACCGTAATACAGAACGGCGTATTGGTTCAGAACAACACCACAATCCTCGGTACAACCGAGTATATCGGTTTCCCGCAGGTGCGTGCACACGGTGCCGGTCCTATTCTTCTCCAGAGTCACGGCGATCCGAGCGAGCCTATCAGCTTCCGCAACATCTGGATCCGCAAGCTGTAATATCGTTTCTAACCCCAATCGGTCATTAAGATTCGGTCGGTATTTTTACTTTATATAGAGCGTATTTTTGTCATACTTTTTGCAGGCATGGCTGGCTATGTCAAGAAAAATCGGGCAAAAACGCGCCGATAGAAAACAAGAAGACGGCTGAAAGCATTATGTACAAAACAAATAAAACCATGTGCGGGCTAATGACCGATTGTGGTTTAAGCATATAGAAACGCAGCGGCCGCGCCACACATGCTGCTGTTCCGTCATACGGAGAGCGTCATTTCTTGCGCGGCCGTTATGATATAAGAGTCCGAATATTCACACCGTGAACCATTCGGGCTCTTTTCTTTCCCTGTTACCTCCCACAATCTTTTTCTCGGCTATTGAATAAAGTATTCCTCCGAAGTGACGCGCGTGCTGCGGACATACCGCCACGCAACGTCCGCACGATATACATTTGCTGCCGTCGGTGTGGCACGGATTCTGCGCGTCTATCGCACCTGTCGGGCACAGCTTGGCGCACGTTCCGCACTCGTTACACTTGTTCTTGTCGCCGTGAGGATGCAGAGGCACCGCTCCCGGCTTCTTGTATGGCCTGTTGCCCTTTATGCGGAGGTCGATGGTAATGTCGCCCTCGCACCAGTCGTCGAGCTTATCTTTGCAACGCTTTCCGAATGCCTCCAGCTTCGCCATGTCGTCTTTGTCGGGCCTTCCTGCCGCCAGCTGCGGGAAGATGGAGTGTTGCGCTATGAATGCTCCGGCGGCGATGACCTTGAATCCGTTGGTGGTGAGCGTGTCGTTGAGCTCGAGTAGCGCGTCGTCATAGTCGCGGTTGCCATACACGCACACTGCTATTGCCGGTGCTCCGTCGCCTTTCACCTTGTCGAGTGCCTCCGCGCCCCTCCGCGGAATGCGTCCGGCATAGACCGGCATTCCTACTATGAGCAGCTCGCCGTCTCTTCCGATGTCCATGGTGGAGTCGGGCAGAGCATCCGTCACGTCGTGTTCCACCACCTCGCAACCGAACATCTGTGCCAGTGCACGCACCACTTTGCGCGTGGTGTATGTGGCGCTGAAATATACTAATGTAATCTTCTTTATTTCCATATTATATGTTTTTATGTATGTGACAGCAGGTGTGATGTCTGACGTCTTCATGGCCGTATGCAAAACGTGTGGCCTGTAAAGCTACGTCTTTGCCGCCCGGCATCATACGTCATTGCAAATATACTAAAAGGAGAGTGCAAAAGCAAGCGAATGAGTACGGTTTTTGCTTTTTCTCCGTGTCTTCTTCCGCATACCGCGCCTTACGGTCCGCCAGCGTGAATAAATCTTTTGTATGTATGATACGCTGAATATGCAGACAATGTTTTAATATTTCATGAGCGCCGGCATGGTTTTCTGCTTGTCGGATAAGGGGCTTTTCTGTTGTGCCGGATATATGATTTTTGTAAAATAAAAAACTTATTCATATTTCATGGGTAATTCAATGTTGATGTATCCGGCAAATTTACACGGCTTTCCTCACGCCCCATATCGTTATTTTTAAGTGATATGCGTAGGACGGGCTTACGATTTTTCTTGATTTTATTTTGACAAAATATTTTCGCAAAAGAGATGTGAAGGAATGTTAAAACAAGCGTAATGGAGGCTGTTTCGGACAAAACCGACTTATGATATACCCTGTATCGTAGTCCGGAAAAGCCCGTTTAGCTTTCTGATATTGCCCATTTCATGATGCGAAAAAGCCTGTTTTAGGGTGCGATAAAGCCTATTTTAGCTCCTGAAATGGGCTATTTCGCATGCCGAAATGGTGCTTTTTGCAATGCAGGGAAATGTATATTAAATATAAATATCTGATATTCAATGTTTTATGATAACCTCTTATAATTCGCGTATTTGCGCCCAAATGAGAGTCTGTTCGCAAATACTCGCTTATTTTTCGGGGTAGAGTGGAAAACTGAGGCGGAAAAATGAAAATATGGTTATGATTTGAAAGTGGGGCATATTGCATTTAATTCAGCAGAAGGAAATGACGATTGTTGGGGAGCGATGCCGCTGCATGTTTGAAATCAATCTCCATTTGGGTTCTAAAGAATCGTTCTTTCTTTGTGCTACAAAGTTATATTCGTGTTGCCGCATGGTCGGGGCGAGGCGGCCGTTTCGTGTCAAATACTTCTTCTTTTGTTATTATCCGCTCATCCGTCCTTCCTTTTCTTTTCCGCTTCATACGGATTGTGGCCGGGTGTCAGACAAAAAGCTCCTGCAGCACGGCGAGCGATCTGAGCTCCGGAAAGTCGGGAATGTGCAGCCGGTAATATTTCAGTATGAGATCGACACAGCGGTTGCGCTCGTTGCGCGAGAAGGCGAAGAGGTGCATGGTCTCATATCTCATGCGCATGAGCAGCGCTATCTTTGCCGCTTCCACGGGCTTCAGGAAATCGTTGTGCCAAGGTTGCACGTCAGTGAAACATCCGCTGCGCAGGTCGAAGAACGAGTTGCCGTCGCCGTCCTCGAGGTTGGGATAGAAACCCACGAAGCGCGAGAGGTGCATCATATATACAATGTGGAAGTTGGAGAAAGAGCCGTGACACGCGTCGAGCCACATTATGCTGTTCACAATGTATTGGAACAGTGCGGTGTTGTCCTGCTCGCTTCGCGTGGCGAAATTAGTGAATTCCGCCACGAACAGTGCGATGGACAGCTTGTACGGGTTGAGCGGAATGGAGCTCAGCGGGCATGCCATTGATGCGTCGCTTATGTGCTGCATTTTCGTGTTCTGGTGATATTCGAACACTATGTCGAGAATGGACAGTGGCTGCAGCAGCTGCTTCCTCACCCTGGCGCGCGAGGTCTTGGGAATCCGCTGTATGAAAGTCATCCTTCCGTGCGACTCTGTGAGCATGTCGGCGATGATTTGCGAGTCGCCGTATTTCAATGTGCGCAACACCACCGCTCTGGTCTTTATCAGCATGTTTTCTAGGCATTTACGCCACAAAATTACGAAAAATGCATTATTTTGAAAAAAAAACACGAATATATTTGGTGGAAGAAGAAAAAAGCCTTACCTTTGCATCCGCAAATCAAACGCCTACGGTCCCTTCGTCTATCGGTTAGGACGAGAGATTTTCATTCTCTAAAGAGCAGTTCGATTCTGCTAGGGACTACTAATAAAAATACTACAAAGAAAAGAAGAATATAAAGATGGCAAATCACAAATCATCCTTAAAGAGAATACGTCAGACAAAGGTAAAGAATTTGCACAACAGATATTATGCAAAGACAATGCGTAACGCAGTTCGTAAATTGCGTGATCTCACTGACAAGGAAGAGGCAGTAAAACTTTACCCTTCTGTACAGAAGATGCTTGATAGATTGGCAAAAACCAACATCATTCATAAGAACAAAGCCGCAAACTTGAAGTCAAGTTTGTGCAATCACATCAATAATTTGGCTTAATTAAACTAAACTTAATGTTTTTCCATAGGTGAGAGCCGCTGTCTGTGAAGACAGCGGCTTTTATTTGTGAGCCATATACGGCTCTGTCGGGAGGGTGAAAATAAATCCTTATTTTGTTTTGAGTTTTGGTATATTTGCATTATTTTTGCAATAATTAAAAACCAACGCTTATGCAGACAAGGTGTCATCTCTCGGTGCTCATACATGAGCAGGCGAAAAAGTATGGCTCGCGCACGGCTCTCACTTTCAAGTCTTTCGGTAAGGACAAGTGGGAAAGTGTGTCATGGGAACATTTCTCGCTTAGAGTAAAACAGGTGAGCAACGCTTTGCTCAATCTCGGAGTGAGGCCGCAGGAGAATATTGCCGTGTTCTCACAGAACTGCGTGGAATATCTCTATACCGACTTCGGCGCTTATGGCGTGAGGGCCGTGTCTATTCCTTTCTACGCCACAAGCAGTGAGCAGCAGATACAGTTCATGATAAACGACGCGCAGGTGAGATTCATCTTCGTGGGCGAGCAGGAGCAGTATAACAAGGCACACCGGGTGTTCGCCCTGTGCCCGACGCTCGAGCGTATAATCATTTTCGACCGCGGGGTGCGCATCAGTACGCACGATCCTCACGCGCTCTATTTCGACGACTTCGTGGCGCTTGGAGCTAACTTGCCGCGCCAGTCGGAGGTGGAGAATCTCTGGCACGAGGCATCGTACGACGATCTGTGCAACATACTTTACACCAGTGGCACCACGGGCGAGAGCAAAGGCGTGCAGCTTAGCTACGGACAATACGACGCTGCATTTGTCGCCAACGACAAGTGTGTGCCCGTGGGAGAGAAAGATAGGGTGATAAACTTCCTGCCGTTCACTCATGTGTTTGAGCGCGGATGGGCTTACCTCAGTCTTACGGAGGGCGCCGAGCTGATAATAAACACCAATCCTCACGAGATACAGGAGGCGATGAAGCAGACCCATCCCACGTGTATGTCAGCCGTGCCGAGATTCTGGGAGAAGGTATATCAGGCCGTGAAGGACAAGATAGACCGCGCAACGCCGATGAAGCAGAAGATCTTCCGCCACGCGCTGAGCGTCGGACGACGCCATAATGTGGAGTATCTGGGACGCGGAAAACGCCCGCCTCTCGCGCTGGCTCTCGAATATAAGCTCATTGACAGGACGCTGCTCAAGATAGTGCGCAACCAGATAGGACTGGTCAATCCCAACATATTCCCGACAGCGGGAGCCACTGTCTCACCTGATGTGGAGATTTTTGTCCACTCCGTGGGCATTTGCATGATTGTCGGTTACGGTCTGACGGAAAGCCTTGCCACCGTGTCGTGCGACCATAAGAACAAACCGTTCACCGTCGGTTCGGTGGGAAGGCCGATAGAAGGCATCGACATTAAGATATCCGAGTCGGGCGAGATAATGCTCAAGGGACCAACCATCACGCGTGGATATTACAAGCGTGACGCCATAAATGCCACGGCGTTCGACAGTGAGGGCTATTTCCATACGGGCGATGCAGGCTATCTGAAGAACGGCGAGTTGTTCCTCACGGACCGCATAAAGGATATGTTCAAGACGTCGAACGGCAAGTACATTGCTCCGCAGATGGTGGAGGCGATGCTGCTTGTTGACAAATATATAGACCAGGTGGTTGTGGTTGCAGACGAGCATAAGTTTGTATCGGCGCTCGTTGTGCCGGAGTTCAGACTGCTCGAAGAGTATGCCCGTGAGCACAACATAAAGTTCGGAAGCCGTGAAGACCTGTGTGCCGACAAACGCATACACGACATGATGATGGAGCGCGTGGAGACATTGCAGCAACAGCTGGCACACTACGAGCAGGTGAAGCGCATCACTCTCATCGCACATCATTTCTCGATGGAGTCTGGAGAGCTCACAAATACGCTGAAGCTCAGGCGACCGGTGATATACAAGAACTTCAAGGACGTGATAGAAAAGATGTATGCCGAATGATGTCTGATGCCGGGCTGTGACGTCGCGAAGACTGAAGCAGCACTCGGACACAGGCTTTTTTAGCATCCGGTGTGCATTTATGAAATATATTGATGGACGGCGCGATGACGGACGAAGGATAATTAGTCTTTCTGTTTCGGCATTGCCTTGCTGCATCATATCTCATTTAAAAGAAACAAAAACAACGTAATGATAACATCAGATCAGCTGAAAGACGTGATGGAACGTGCCGATGCACTGCATCACTATCTCAACATAGACGCGAAGAAAATAGAGTACGAAGAAGAACAATTGCGTACGCAGGCTCCTGATTTCTGGGACGATCCGAAGCGTGCGCAGGAACAGATGAAGAAGGTGAAGGGCCTTGAGAAGTGGATCAACGGGTATAAGGAGGTGAGAACCTGTGCCGATGAACTGAAACTGGCGTTCGACTTCTACAAGGACGACATGCTTACCGAGGAAGAGGTCGACGAAGACTACAACAAGGCGATAAGCGCAATTGAGAAGCTGGAGCTGATGAACATGCTGCGCCAGAAGGAAGACCCGATGGACTGCGTGATGAAGATAAACAGTGGTGCCGGTGGAACCGAGAGCCAGGATTGGGCGCAGATGCTCATGCGAATGTATATGCGCTGGGCCGAGGCGCATGGTCACAAGGTGACGATAAGCAACTTGCAGGAAGGCGACGAGGCCGGAATAAAGAGCGTAACCATGGAGATTGAGGGCGGAGAATATGCCTATGGTTTCCTGAAGAGCGAGAACGGAGTGCACCGTCTGGTGCGCGTGTCACCGTTCAATGCGCAGGGCAAGCGCATGACGAGCTTTGCCAGCGTGTTCGTTACGCCGCTCGTTGACGATACAATCGAGGTGTATGTCGATCCGTCAAAAGTAAGCTGGGACCTCTTCCGAAGCGGTGGTGCCGGTGGACAGAACGTCAACAAGGTGGAAACGGGTGTGCGTCTGCGTTATCAGTATGTCGATCCCGATACCGGTGAGGAGGAAGAAATCCTCATCGAGAACACCGAGAGCCGTAAGCAGCTCGAGAACCGTAACAACGCAATGCGACTCCTCAAATCGCAACTCTACGACCGTGCGATGAAGAAGAGACTCGAGGCGCAGGCCAAGATTGAGGCTGGCAAGAAAAAGATAGAGTGGGGAAGCCAGATCCGTAGTTATGTGTTCGATGACCGCCGTGTAAAAGACCATCGCACGAACTACCAGACAACGGATGTTGACGGAGTGATGGACGGCAAGATAGACGGATTCATCAAGGCATATCTTATGGAATTCCCTGTGAACGACGAACAATAAACCGTGTGGCGGGCATCACCCGCCACAAAATCAAAACATAAGTAACCTAAAATATTACAGCTATGAGTGAAAAAAGCAAACTTAACCGCGCACGCCGCGAAGCACAGCAGGAGAAACAGGCTAAGAAAGTGGTGGAGATCATATTTTGGGCTCTCATACTGCTTGCCATAATATATACTGTCTGGGTGGTTGTGGCATAATGAGCGGACTGGAAATAGAACGTAAGTTCCTTGTAAGGAAAGGCGACGCATTCAAACGCGCCGCCTTCTCATGCAGCAGGATAAGACAGGGCTACATGAATTGTGCAGACGCTACCGTAAGGGTGCGTCTGCGCGACGACAAGGCTTATCTCACAATAAAGAGCCATTCGGATGACGGCGGACTGTCCCGCTATGAGTTTGAGACCGAGATTAAGCCCGACGAGGCGCTGCAGCTGCTCAAACTGTGTCGCGGAGGACTGATAGACAAGAGCCGTTATCTCGTGAAGAGCGGAGAACACACGTTCGAGGTCGATGAGTTCTACGGCGACAACGAGGGGCTTGTTATGGCCGAGGTGGAGCTGGGTAGCGCGGACGAGGAGTTCGAAAAGCCCGATTTCATCGGTATGGAGGTTACCGGCGACAAACGGTTTTACAACTCACATCTTCTTGTTAATCCCTTCTCTTCCTGGCGCGATACGCTGCCAGAAGAATACCGATGACGTTTCCTAACGTCACACCGATGCTGTTTGCCGCGAAGTCGAGCCAGTCGCCGCTTCGTCTGCCGCCGGTGCAGTATTCCTGAAGAATCTCTATCAGACCGCTCATCAGCAGCGGTGCAAGCCACGCCAGCAGAAAAGTGCGTTTCTTGTTTATCTCCTTGTGACGGTACAGATACTCATACCATATTGTTGCGCATGTGCCGGCATACATAACTATGTGTGTCCATTTGTCGATAAGTGTTATGTTATCGAGCGGCGTATGCGGCACATCCATGAAACACAATATCCAGATGAATGTCACATAAAGGCACGAAATCGGATAGTTTGTTGTCAGATGATGCAGAATTTTTCTCATTTGCTTACTTTTTTAATGCAAAAGTAGATATTTTTTTATACTTTTGCAGTGTTTCTGTTATATTTATTTTATTATGACAAACGAAAGAGCAAAATTCGGAAGCAGGTTCGGGCTGATACTCGCCACAGCCGGATCTGCCGTAGGACTTGGAAATGTATGGCGTTTCCCCTATATGGCAGGAAACAACGGTGGAGCCGCTTTCATCCTTATATATATAGGATGTGTGCTGCTGCTCGGCATTCCATGTATGATCAGCGAGTTCATCATCGGCCGCGAGGGAGCTTCCAACACGGCGCGCGCTTATGCAAAGCTGTCTAACGGCACGGCGTGGAAATACATAGGATTCATGGGTGTTGTGACCGGATTCATGATAATAGGATATTATGCTGTTGTCTCAGGCTGGTGTCTGCAATATATCTTCGCTTCGGCGACGGGAGAGTTGCGGGGCGACCCTAAATACGTTGCCAACTACTTCAACAGCTTCTCCGGCTCGCCGGTAAAACCGATATTCTGGACTGTCGTTATATTGGTCATAACCCATCTGGTGGTGATTCGCGGCGTGAGAGGCGGCATAGAGAAGGCCTCTAAGATGTTCATGCCAACGCTGTTCATTCTTTTGCTGTGTGTGGTAGTGGCTGCGTGCAATCTTCCCGGAGCAGGCGCAGGTGTGGAGTTTCTGCTAAAACCTGATTTCTCCAAGGTGAACAGTGGAGTATTTCTCGGTGCTCTCGGACAGGCGTTCTATTCGCTCAGCATCGGTATGGGATGTATATGCACATACGCCTCGTACTTCAGCCACCGGACAAATCTTCTGAACACGGCTGTCAACATATCGCTTGTAGATACCATGGTTGCGGTGTTGTCTGGTCTGATGATATTCCCTTCGGCATTCTCCGTAGGCATAGCGCCTGACAGCGGACCTTCGCTCATCTTCAAGACGCTACCCAATGTGTTCCAGCTTGCGTTCTCGTCGCTGCCCGTCATTGGCTATATCGTGTCGATAGTGTTCTATGTTCTGCTGTCGCTTGCAGCCGTAACCTCGCTCATTTCGCTTCATGAAGTGTGCACGGCATTCTTCCTCGAGGAGTTCCATGTGTCGCGTCGGCGCAGTGCTACCGTCGTTACTGTGGTTTCGTGCGTGGTAGGCGCGTTCTGTTCTCTGTCTCTCGGTCACACCGATCTGCAGCTGACGATTTTCGGAAAATCGCTTTTCGACGCGTTCGACTTCATCACCGGACAGATATTGTTGCCTTTCGGCGGATTCCTTACGTGTCTTTTCCTCGGCTGGTATGTTCCGAAACGCATCGTGAAAGACCAGTTCACCAACTGGGGAACGCTGCGTGGCACGCTTTTCGGAGCCTATCTCTTCTGCGTCCGCTTCGTGTGTCCGATATGTATTCTGCTAATATTCCTGCACCAGTTTGGCATCATCTGATGATTCGCGGCTTTTGCGTGAAGCCGCGGTGAGACATATATGATAAAAGAGTTCTTTTATTTTCCGAAAAGCGACCGCAGGGTAATGATATTCCTTCTTGTGGTCATCGTGCTGTCCGTGATTCTGATTGGAGTCATGGACAACGGAAATATGTCCACCCAACTTGCGCAGACCGACAGTCTGAGTGCCGACACCTCCATTTACGTGAAGTCTCCGCGGCGTCAGCGTCATTACGTTTATAATGTGGAGACTGCTCCCCGTGAGCTTTTCGTGTTCGACCCGAACACCGCCGACAGCACCCAACTCCTGCGGCTCGGACTACAACCGTGGCAGGTGCAGAACATATACAAGTATCGCGCCAAGGGCGGAGTCTATCGCAAAGCGTCGGATTTCGCGCGGCTCTATGGCCTGACCGTGAAGCAGTATGAAGAGCTTCTGCCGTATATACGGATATCGGATAAGTACAGGCCGGCGGCCGAATTGTATGGCGATGAGCCTGCACGTAAATACGAGCGCGACACGATGCGATATCCGGTGAAGCTGCAACCGGGACAATATGTTGCGCTCGACAATGCAGACACTACGGCATTGAAGAAGGTGCCGGGCATCGGACGTTATTATGCCTCGCAGATTGTGAGATACCGCAACGCACTCGGCGGTTTCGTGTCGGTGAACCAGTTGATGGAGATAGAGGGCTTCCCTGAGGAGTCACTGCCTTATTTCAAGGTGTCGGGACACGCCGTCAGGAAACTCAATCTCAACCGTCTTACGCTCAACCAACTGAAACGTCATCCTTACATCAACTTCTATCAGGCCCGCCACATACTCGATTATCGCCGTCTGAAAGGCCCGCTCCGCAGTCTCGACGACCTGAAACTGCTCAAGGACTTTACGCCCCGCGACATAGAGCGTCTGCGTCCTTACGTGGAGTTCTGATGTGTTTTTCGTGGTGATTTTCATAAAATATTATGCTCAATCCGCGACATCGCGGAAGCGTATCGGTATAATCCTTACATCAGACCACACCGATACGTCTGCCTGCATATATCAGTCTAACGGATTGTTGGAGCTCAGTACGTTCAATGTCATTCTGTATTTGCCTTTCATTTCGCATTGCCGGTTGCTGCTTTCACATTTATATGTACCGGTAAACGACCCTTCCACTTGTACACCGTCGCCCACATCTTTTATTGATTTCACATTGTGCGTTCCGTTTACGAGTTCGTAATATTCGCCTGAATTCGTGATTTCCAAGTCTGTAATCAATGTGAAATTCTCGCAATCGAGAGGTCCCTGCATTATGTTTCCGAAGTCTCCGTGGTGAGGATAATTTCCCGGTGAGGCGGAAAGTAATTGCGACTTGTTTGTGTAGTGTGATATTCCCGGCAGAATCTTAAAGCCGTATTTGTCGGAGAAACCGTCAAGCGACACAAATGTCAGTGTGATAAGGCTGCCTCTACTGTCGGTTTGTGAGCCTTCGAAAAACACATATCCGAATACCGGTATGTATTCTTTGTATGTTTTTCCGTTGAGTGTGATTTCAAGATAATCGCTTTGTCCTTCATCAGAATTCTCGTCATCGTCGCTGCATGATGCCAGAGCAAAAGGCATTACGGCAAGTAATGCAATGTATAAAAAATCAATAAACTTTTTCATGTTTGATAAATTTGATTGTTTACGGTTAGACTTGTAAAGGTCCGAAATCCAGGGTCAGACAATAAAAAGTGCGGACCGGTGCTTTTTATTCATTCGTCTTTTAGAATTAATGTTCCATAGGCTGTTTAGTTTTATCATAGTATAAAGATAGTAAAATTTTTTCAGTTTAAGGACTTTTTCGGGCTGTTGTTTCATCGTAATCCTATTTTTCGGTTGCCGGCATTGAATATTATGAGCAATAATAAAGATATGACCGATGCGCAATAATAGTTTAGAAACGCATATAAACATAAATTTATTAAAGATAGATGTATGGAAATGTTATGTAAAAGACGTTAGTGTTGAGGCAGAAAGAGATGTTTATGATGTTATAAAACAAAAGCGACAAGCATTTTATATTGCTTGTCGCTCTTTGTCGGGATGAGGCGACTCGAACGCCCGACCCCTACGTCCCGAACGTAGTGCGCTACCAACTGCGCTACATCCCGATTGCCTTAAAAGCGAGTGCAAAGGTACATCAAATTTTTGAAACGCGTGCAATTTTTTTCAAAAAAATTTGTTGATATATAAAAAAACTTCTATCTTTGCACTCGCTTAACAAAAGTTACACTTGGTGCCATAGCTCAGTTGGTAGAGCAAAGGACTGAAAATCCTTGTGTCCCCGGTTCGATTCCTGGTGGTACCACCCAAGAAACTCCGAAGTACTTAGTAATCAAGTGTTTCGGAGTTTTTCTATTTACCGTAAACCGAGAAGTTACCTATAAAGTTACCTATGAGTTGTGCGGTTGAATGTTTATAAACGCACTTAAACTACTTTGATTAAATGCCATTAAACGAATGCTTTTAATCATCAATTTGATGAAAGGTTGGATTAAATCCGCATCTTCAATGGCAGAGACTGCTTCCCCTCTGGTATCTGTATAGTTACGATTCAAAACCATCAGGTCTTTCTGGAAATTCCTTTCTCGTCCATCTCGACCATTTTGTAATTTCCCAAATGTAGAATGATACAATGACACTTTGACATTATTGAACTTTTGACCTTTTCCATGAGAAGTTGAGTTGCATAATCCGTCAAACATGGGTTTCTCGTGAACACGACTTTTATAACCAATAAATCATAGAACCATGAACCAACACATTGAGTTGTCGCATTACCTATGTATCAAACTACTCACAAACATTGAACTTCGGATTACAGGGTGTTTGTTAGAGGAAAACCAATAGTCAAAGCATTTCGAGCATTATAATTATATTATTTCCAAACTAAGAGTTCCTAACATCATGGAAAGTTAGAACATTGGCAACTTCTCCTTTGGCTTCGGATTGAAGATTCTGCCTTTAACAGACCTGTTAGGATATGTTTTCAGAATGCAGGATTTGCCAAGCAAGTTGTACTTTTGTGGCCACAAAACTTATTTTGCCCCACAAAAGTACTCGCCGACTGCTGTTGCAGCGGAGTGATAAATCACAGTTCGCGAAGCGAAAAAAGCATTAAAAAAAAGAGAATCACTTGAAATGACTGCAAAACCAATGAAATGGTATTGACCTAATTTGAGTACCTTAAATTAACGTGAGTTCGGTATAATAATCTTATGCAATAAGCCTGCTTTTATCAATGATGTCAATATTGAGTGACGGTTTCTTAGGAAGCAGGTTGTATGCGATAAGCCCTGCAATCAGGTTGGAAGCAAAACCGTCAATGCTGCGGTGCCTGGTATGTTCAATGTAGCAGACGTTTTTGAGTTCGTCGTTGACGGTTTCAATGAGCGCCCTTTTCCGCAGCAGGATTTTGTCGTGCAGGTTCATGAGCGAGTTCTTCATGTTCTTCTTGAGTTTGGTCACAAGGTGTATGTCGTCAATGAAAAG